>Ga0105044_10007460_pt1 | contig 15054 bp, 13 predicted proteins | sample MAT01_FD_78092 | JGI IMG/M metagenome (GOLD analysis project Ga0105044, IMG submission 78092) | Freshwater microbial communities from Lake Fryxell liftoff mats and glacier meltwater in Antarctica - MAT-01 | ecosystem: Environmental > Aquatic > Freshwater > Ice > Liftoff microbial mat | place... | reverse complement strand
CGCTGTCTCGCCGGCAATGCCGAAATGTCACCAATGTCCGAAATGGCGAAGTGGACATGTCAGCGTGCAGAGTCAGTCCGCTTGGCGCGACGCCGCACGCTGATCCGGATGGGCGTGCCGATAAAGCCGAAGTGCTCGCGCAGCTGGTTCACCAGGTACCGCTCGTAGGAAAAGTGAAACTCGGTGGCCACGTTCGTGAAGAACACAAACCGCGGCGGCGCGCTGGCCGTCTGCGCCGCATACATGATCCGCACGGCACGGCGGTGTTTGCTCGTGGGCGGGTTCGCCACCGTGATCTCTTCCACGAACTTGTTCAGCGCCGATGTCGGCACACGTTTGGTTCGCGCCTCGGCCACACGCACCGCCATCTCAAGCACCTTGCCCGTGCGGTCACCCGTCAGCGCCGAGATGTGCAGGATGGGCGCGTACTCCAGAAACTTGAGCTGGAACCGCAGACGATCGTCATAGTCCTTCACGAACTGCTGATCGGACCCGGCCATCAAGTCCCACTTGTTCACGACGATGACCACGCCGCAGCCGGCGTCCTGCGCTTCACCGGCGATCGCCGCGTCACGATCGGTGGCGCCCTCGGCCGCGTCGATGAGAATGACCGCCACATCCGCCTTCGCCATCGCGCGTTTGGCCAGCACCACACTGATCGATTCCACCTGGCCCGCCGAGGCCACTTTCCCAGGCCGGCGCATGCCGGCGGTATCCACCAGCCGCAGCCGCTTCTTCCGGTACTGCAGCATCACGTCCACCGAATCGCGCGTCGTGCCCGGCATGTCGCTCACCATCACCCGTTCCTCGCGCAGGAGCCGGTTGACCAACGATGACTTCCCCACGTTTGGCCGGCCCACGATCGCGATGGCGACCTCAGGCTCGGCCTCAGGTTCAGGCTCCGTGGACTTGACGGGAAACAACGTGAGCAGCGCATCCAGAAGGTCGGCAACCCCATCACCGTGTTCGGCCGACACTTCAAGCATGTCGAACCCGAGCTGGTGAAACTCGGCCGCGCGCGCCTTGGCGCGTTTGTCGTCCGCCTTGTTGACCGCGAGAATCACGGGACGGTTCAGCGCCCGCACGGCCTGGGCGATGTCCAGGTCCCCCGGCACCAGCCCTTCGCGCCCATCCACCAGGAACACAATGATGTCGGCCGACTGCATGCCGCGCAGGCCCTGCTCCACCACCATCGCGTGCAAGGGATCGGTCGTCGCGCCGAACAGGCCCCCGGTATCGGCCAGCGTGAACTGGTGGTTCAGCCACTGCGCCGGCGCCGACACCATGTCGCGGGTGGTGCCCGCCACAGGCGCCACAATGGACCGGCGGGTGCCCGCAATACGATTAAAAAGAGTGGATTTTCCGACGTTCGGCCGGCCCACCAGCACCACACTGGGACCGACGCCCTGCTTGGCCATCACCCTTGAGTGTACTCGCACAGTTAGCCCGATACTTGACTCCGTAAGTATCTTTTTTTATAGTCACTTACGGATACCGCTTGCCCCCTAAGTCATGATCAAAGTCGACATCGTTAATGAGGTGTCGCGCCTCGCAGCCATCACCAAGGTCAAGGCCGAAGTGGCCGTGGACGCGGTGTTCGACGCCATGAGGGCGTCGATGATGAAGGGCGACCGCATCGAACTGCGCGGCTTCGGGGTCTTCCAGGTCAAGCCCCGCAAGCGCGGCATTGGCCGGAACCCCAGGACCGGTAAGGAAGTGAAGATCCCGCCGGGCCGCACCATTCGGTTCAAGCCCGGCAAGGAACTGCAGAACATCCCCGGTGAGTGAGTTCGACGCCCAGGAAATCCCGGCCGTCGCCCCGCGCCGAAAGTTTGACCACGGATGGGCCGTCGTGCCCGTCACGTTGTTCCTGCTGACGGCGTTCACCACGACGTTCCTTGGCGCGGGTCCCTGGTACGCCATCGCGATCCTGACCATTCTGGGCGCCCACGAGTTCGGTCACTATTTCGCCTGCCGGTGGCACGGCGTGGATTGCACGCTCCCCTATTTCATCCCTGCGCCGATCCTGCTCACCGGCACACTGGGCGCGGTGATCAAGATCCGGGAACAGTTTCCGTCGAGAGCCGCACTGTTCGACATCGGCGTGGCCGGCCCTCTCGCCGGCTTCATCACGCTGTGGCCGTTTCTCATCGTCGGCATCTGGCTCTCAGACCTCGCACCGCTGCCCGACGATGCCGGCACGCTGCTGCTGGGCGAACCGTTGCTCTTCAAAGCCCTGGCGCGCCTTGTCCACGGGCCACTCCCCGAAGGCACCGACATTGTCATTCACCCGATGGGGTTTGCCGCGTGGTTCGGCATGCTGGCCACGGCCTTGAACCTGCTTCCCTTCGGGCAACTTGACGGAGGCCATATCGCCTATGCGGTGTTCGGACACCGTGCCGTGCGGTTCTCGGTCGTCACACTGGCCACCGTCGTAGGCCTGTCGTTTCTTGCCACCAGCTGGATTGCGATGGCGGTCATGCTCACCGTCATGACCTGGATGGTGGGCCTGCGGCACCCGCCGCCACTCGACGACTGGACACCGCTCTCGCGCGGCCGGCTCATTGTCGCCGCCCTCGCGCTCCTGATTTTCGTCGTGTGCTTCACGCCGACGCCCATCACGTTCACCTGGGAATAAGAGGCTTGTCGGGGTCCTGGAGTCCCGGGGGCACCTTCAGAGAACCGAGTTGGGGTCTACGTCGATTGTTGTGCGGCGCTTCAGGTCGGGCTTGAGGTCGAGCGCGCGCGTGACGGCCTCGCGCATGGCGCGACGCTGGTTCTCTTTCAGGAAGAACTGCGCGCGGTATTCGTCCTTGATCTTTGACATCGGCGCCGGTGCGGGGCCGAGCAGGCGCGCCTTCGGGCCCTGGTGTCGCACCAGTCCCGCCAGCGTCGTCGCATCGTCCATCGCCTGGCCCAGCGACTTGCCGCGCACGATCACGTTGATGAGCCCCACGCGCGGCGGATAGTCCATGCGTGTACGGAACTCGATTTCGCGCTCGAAGAAGGCGGCGTAGTCCTGCGCGGCGGCCGCGCGCACGCTGTAGTGGTCGGGATACAGCGTCTGCACCAGGGCTTCGCCGGCGATGTCCCCGCGCCCGGCCCGCCCGACGACCTGCGTCAGGAGTTGGAACGTCCGCTCGGCCGCACGGAAGTCCGCCATGCCCAACCCAACGTCCGCTGAGATGACCCCGACGAGCGTGACCGCAGGAAAGTCGTGGCCCTTCGCAATCATCTGGGTGCCGACGAGAATGTCCACATCGCCGCGAGCCACGTCGCCCAGTACGCGGGCGATTGCGCCACGGCGCCTGATGGTGTCGCGATCCACACGCACCACGCGCGCGCCAGGGAATCGCGCGCGAATCTCAGCCTCGAGGCGCTCGGTGCCGACGCCGGACTGTTCCAGAAATTCGCCGCCGCATGTGCCGCAGGCCTTCGGGATCGTGGTCGCATAGTTGCAGTAGTGGCAACGCACCCGGCGAGCCGTGCGGTGGTACGTGAGCGTCACCGAACAGTGCGGGCATTCGAGTGTGGCCGCGCATTGCCGGCAGAAGACCACGGTGGCAAATCCGCGCCGGTTGAGCAGCACCAGCGATTGTTCGCCACGCGACAGGCGCAACTCGAGCGCCTCCCACAAGGCCAGGCTAATCACCACGTCAGCGCCGTGAGCGGCAAACTCCGGCCGCATGTCCACCACGCGCACGTCAGCCAATGGCCGGTTCATGACGCGCTGGGTCAGCAACAGCCGGTCGTAGCGCCCTGCCGCGGCGTTGGCCGCCGACTCCATCGACGGCGTGGCCGACCCCAACACGACCACGGCGCCCTCCATGCGTCCGCGCATGACCGCCACGTCGCGCCCCTGGTAGCGCGGTGATTCTTCCTGCTTGTAGGCGCCGTCGTGCTCTTCGTCCACAATCACCAGGCCGACGCCGGTCAGCGGCGCGAACACCGCCGACCGCGTGCCCACCACCACGTCCACTTCACCACGACGGATGCGATGCCATTGGTCGTGGCGCTCTCCATCGGAGAGGCCCGAGTGCTGAATGGTGACGCGGCGGCCGAACCTGGCGCGAAACAACCCGGCCACGGCCGGGGTCAGCGCAATTTCCGGCACGAGCACCAACACTTTCCTGCCGCGCGACAGGACCAGCGCCGCCAGGCGCACATACAGTTCCGTCTTGCCGCTCCCGGTCACGCCCTGCAGCAGCATCGTCTTGTACTGCCCCAGCACCACGGCTTCTTCGAGGTGGCGGTACGCGAGCGCCTGCTCGGGTGTCAGGTCGCGCGCGCCTGGCGTGTCGCCGCCAAGCGTCCACAGGGACGTCGCGCCATCGGCCGCGCCCTGAAACGGATCCCGCTCCACCACGTCGTCGCGCAGCCGCACCAGGCCGAGCCGTTCGAGTGAACGCAATGTCGCAAGGCTCACACCTGACTTGTTCAACGCGGGCACGGGGAGGCCTTCGGGCGCCGACGCCAGAAGCGTCAGTGCCTCCACCTGCTTCGGCCCTTTCGGCGAAGCAGGCATGGCCCCATCGTCAGCCGGCGGAATGAGCTCGGCCATCTTGAGTGTGCGAAATGCGGTGGTGCCGCCCCGCCGGGACATCGGAGGCAATGCCACCGACAGCGCATCTCCGGGGCCGGCCGCGTAGTACTCGGCCACCCAGAGCGCCAGGTCCACGATGTGCCCGGGCAGATAGCCTTCGGTATCGAGCACCTGCTCGATGTCGCGCAGTGTGCCGGTCTCGGGCGCGATCGCGTTCGGGTCGATCACACAGCCGATGACCACGCGCCCACCGAGAGGGACGGACACCCGCGCGCCCTTGGGCGGCAGAGGTTGGCCGGGTGCCACGCGGTACGTCAGGCGGCCTAGCCCGGGCACGGGCACGCCCACGGCGATGAGCCGATCGCTCACGGCCGATCGTTCAGCAAGGCCCGCACCTTCTTCATGTCGTCCCAGACATCGCGCTTGCGGTCGGGACTGCGAAGCAGGTACGCCGGATGAAACGTGGGGATGAGGCTGGCGCCCTGATACTCGTGCACCACGCCACGGATACGCGAAATCGGGGCATCGGTGCGCAACAGCAGATGTGCCGCAAACGTGCCGAGCGCCACGATGACACGCGGTCGAACGATCGCGATCTGCTGCGCAAGGAACGGCTCGCAGGTGGCCACCTCGTCGGGCTCCGGGTTGCGGTTGGCCGGTGGCCGGCACTTGATGACGTTGGCGATGTAGACGTCTTCCCGGCGCAGGTCGATGGCTTCGATGATCTTGGTCAGCAACTGCCCCGCGCGGCCGATGAACGGCACGCCCTGTTCGTCTTCATCGGCGCCTGGCGCTTCGCCCACAAACATCAGATCGGCGTTCGGGTTTCCCGAACCAAACACCACCTGGGTCCGCCCGAGCGTGTGGAGTTTGCAGCGCGTGCAGTCACCGATGTGGGTACGGAGCGCGGCGAGCGCCCCTGCGGCATCAACGTTCGCGTCGGGTTCCACCGGCCCCTCACCATTCACCCTTGCTGCGGCTTGCTCACTGCCCGCAACGGCGGCAGAGAAGCCTTCTGTCCTGACACGCCACGCGGGGTCGGTGGTGGCGCCGAGCACGCCGAGATCGCGGTAGTACTTCAGATGTTCCCGAATGGCATCGCGGTCGGTCATCCGCGCACCGCTGCCGCCGCACCCAGCAGGGCTTCCACACGGTCGAGAATGGCTGCGGCCACATCGGCCTTTGACATCAGCGGCAGTGCGACACTGCCCGATGCGCTCACGAGCGTGACCTGATTGGTCTCCACGTCAAAACCGGCGTCGGCGGCGCTGACGTCATTGGCGACGATCAAATCGACCTGTTTGCCTTTCAGCTTCGCAGCCGCACGAGCTTCCGGCGGTCCGGTTTCCGCCGCAAATCCCACGAGCACCGGCATCGCGGAATCGCCGCGTGAGGTGCCGAGTTCCGACAGGATGTCGGCGGTCCGTTCGAGTGTAAGTGTCATCGAGCCGCCCTTCTCGATCTTGGCGTCTGCCGCGCCTCCGGCGGGCGTGTAGTCGGCCACCGCCGCCGACATGATCACCACGTCCACACCGCGTGAGGCGGCCATGACGGCCGCGTGCATGTCAGCCGCGCTGCGTACGCGCGTGATGGTACTGACCACCGGCGGCGGTACCGAGGTGGGACCGGCCACCAGATGCACTGACGCACCGCGGCGCATCGCTTCCTGCGCCAGGGCGAATCCCATACGGCCGCTCGACCGATTGCCCAGAAACCGCACGGGGTCGAGGTCTTCGAAGGTGGGCCCGGCGGTGACGAGGATTCGGCGACCGGCCCACGTGGCCTGCGGGGTGTCGGCCGCGCGCACCAGACGATCGGCAGCCTCAGCAATCTGTTCTGGTTCAGCCAGCCGGCCCTGTCCCACCCATCCGCACGCGAGGTAGCCCTCGCCCGGATCCACCACGCGCACGCCACGCGCCACCAGCCGCGCGAGGTTGTCCTGCACGGCCGGGTGTTCCCACATGACGGTATTCATCGCCGGCGCAAGCAGGAGGGGTGCGCGGGTGGCCAGATACAGCGCGCTGAGAAAATCGTCGGCAATCCCGTTGGCGAACTTGCCAATGATATTGGCCGTCGCCGGCGCCACCACCAGGGCCTTCATGCCGGTGGCCAACGCGATGTGTTCGATGTCGGCGTTCATCCCCGCCGCCCACTGGGTCGTGATGACGGGCCGACGCGTGATGGCCTCAAACGTCAGGGGGCCGATAAACCGCCGGGCGTTGCGGGTGAGGATGGCCTGCACGGCATAGCCGCGCTTCTGCAGCAGGCGGGCGACTTCGACGCTCTTGTAGGCGCCGATGCCGCCGGACACGCCCAGCCCAATCAGGGGCTCGCCGGCCGCCATGGCAAGCTACTCGTCGGTCGCGTCGATCGGAAGATCGACGCGAGGCACCAGCCCCGACGCCACTTCCTGCTGGGCCCGACGGGCGGGCTGTGCCGACCCTTCCAGCTTCGGCAGGCAGCCGCGAAGCAGCTGGTGCGCACGGGCGGACGCAATGGCCACAAACTCAAAGCGGCTCTCGGGGTTGTTGATCTTGGGTGAATCGGCCATGGGTGCTCCTTGCAAACAGGTATTGTACTTCGTCTGGGGTCCTGGGGTCCTGGGGTCCTGGGGTCCTGGGGTCCTGGGGTCCTGGGGTCCTGGGGTCCTGGGGTCCTGGGGTCGGGATTGCTGATTGTCAGGAATGTCTGAATGTTTCGATGATTGGGCTAATGGTCACGCGGCGGCGCGCCAGCCTGGCCCGTTCGGCCACGACGATGCCGGCCAGTTCCCCGACGCAGCGCTCGAGCAGGTCGTTGACCACCACGTAGTCATACGCCGACACGGCGTCTACCTCCCGACGGGCGGTTTCGAGCCGACGCAACATCTCGGCCTCCGGGTCCTTGCTCCGCTTGCGCAGCCGCTGCTCCAGCACCTCGAACGACGGGGGCAACATGAAGACGGCCACGGTTTCCGGCAACCGCTCGCGCACTTGCCGCGCGCCCTGCACGTCAATCACCAGCACCAGATCTTCGCCGGCCTCCAGCCTCGACAGGGTCTCGACGCGCCCCGTGCCGTAGTAGTGACCGAACACATCAGCCCACTCAAGAAGCGCGTCGTTCGCGATCATCGCTTCGAAGGCCTCGCGGCTGATAAAATTGTAGTCGAGGCCATCCTCTTCCCCGGGCCTGGCGGCACGCGACGTATACGACCGCGACATGCGCAAGCCTGGCAACACCTGCACCAGCTGCTCCACCACCGTCGTCTTGCCAGTGGCGCTGGGCGCCGAGACCACCACGAGCAACCCGCGCGAAGACTCACTCGGCATTCTGCACCTGCTCGCGCACACGCTCGAGTTCCGCCTTGGCGCCCACCACCGATTCGGTGGCCTTGAGGCCCTCGGCCTTGGAGCCGATCGTATTGATCTCGCGGTTCATCTCCTGCACCAGAAAATCCAGCTTCCGGCCGCACGGCTCGGGTCCGTCGGCCAGTTGTCGCCAGTGTTCCACATGCCCGCGCATTCGCGAAATTTCCTCGTGGATGTCCGACCGCGCCACGAACCGCACCACTTCCTGGGTCACCGCCGCCGGGTCCTGCTGCAGGTCCGCAGGCAGCGCCGCCAGTCGCTCGCGCAGACGCGCGTCAAGTGCCGCCTGTCCCTGCGCGGCCTGCCGTTCGACGGTCTCGACAAACGTCAGCAGCGTCAGCAACCGCGCATCGAGATCGGCCGCCAGAAACAATCCCTCGGTTTCCCGCATGATCACCAGTGCGTCAAGGGCGTCACCAACCGCACGCTCCACCAGCCCCGACGTCTCGTCGCTCACACAATCGCGCTCAGTCGCCGCCCTCACGTCAAGCACATGGGGGATGCGGCATACGTCTGAGGCCGACAGCGCCCCCGTGACCAACCCCTGCCCGCGCGCACGCTCCACGGCCGTGTTGATCTGGGCGAGCAGCCGCTCGTTGAGCACCACCTCGCGAGGCGTCTCATCACGCTGATCCCACGACAACGCAATTTCCACCCGCCCACGGGTCAGCCGCTGCTGCACCAGCGCCTTGAGACGCGACTCGACTGCCGCCAGCGCCGAGGGCATCTTCACCTGCACATCCAGAAATCGATGATTGACCGACTTCACGGTCACGCTCACCTGCTGCCCGGCCTCTTCACGACTCACCGAGGCAAAGCCTGTCATCGATCGAATCACTGTGCGTCCTCCCGCTCATCCAGCATCTGCAACGCGTGCAGTCGCGCGTACACACCTCCGGGCCGGTCGATCAAAGTCTCGTGCGTCCCCAACTCGGCCACCTGGCCATCGTCGAGCGCCACGATGAGATCCGCATGGCGTACGGTGGACAGCCGGTGCGCGATCACAAACGTCGTGCGGTCGCGCATCAGGTTCACGAGCGCAGCCTGCACGGCCTGTTCAGACTCGGAATCCAGCGCCGACGTGGCTTCGTCCAGTACCAGGATCGGCGCGTTCGTCAGAATCGCGCGCGCAATGGCCAGCCGCTGCCGCTGTCCCCCTGACAACCGCTGCCCCCGTTCACCGATGCGCGCCTGGTAGCCGCCCTCGACCTGCAGGACAAAGTCGTGCGCGTGCGCCGCCTGCGCGGCCGCTTCAATCGCCTCACGCGAGGCCTGGGGCGCGCCGTACGCGATATTGGCCGCGATGGTGTCGTCAAACAGCACGTTCTCCTGCGTGACGAGCGCAATCTGGCTGCGCAGCGACGTGAGTGTCACGTCGCGCACATCCACGCCATCGATGAGCAACGCACCCTCGGTCACATCGTAAAAACGCGGGATGAGATTCACGAGCGTGGTCTTGCCTGCGCCGCTCAGGCCGACAAGGGCGACGACCTGACCGGCTCGTGCCGTGAACGACACGTGACGGAGGATGTGTTTGTCAGGCGTGTTGTCGTAGGCAAACCCGACGTCGCGAAATTCCACGGTGGACTGCAGGCGCGCCAATGGCAACGCGCCCGGACGCTCCTGCACTTCCGAGTGGATGTCGAGCATCTCGAAAATCCGTTGCGCCGCCGCAATGGCCTGCTGCAGCCCGGCGTTGACTCGGCTCAGTTTCTTGATCGGGGCATAGAGCGAGAAAGCCGCAAACAGGAACGATCCAAACTGGCCGGTGGTCAGTTTCCCATCCGTGATCTTTTCCGAGGCGTACCAGATGGCACCGGCCGCGGCAATGCCGCCGATGAACTCCATGAGCGGCGGCAGCGCGGACATCGCCGCCGTCACCCGCATGTTGGTCCGGTACAGCGACGCGCCGACGGCGGAAAACCTCGCCGACTCACGTGCCTCCGCGCCAAAGGCCTTGACGATGCGGTGTCCAGTCAGCCCTTCGGTGGCCACATGCGTCAGGTGCTCCTGATGTTCCTGCCCGCGACGGGTCGTGCTGCGCACGCGCTGTCCCAGACGCACCAGCGGATACACGACCAACGGCACGGTCGCAATGCAGATGACGGCCAGTTCGGCGTCGAGGTACACCAGCCAGGCCGCGAACCCCACCACGGTGACCGACTCGCGGATCAGGTCCGCCAATGTCTCCGACGCAGCGGTCTGCACCTGCGCCACGTCGCTCGTGATCCGTGAGACGAGTTGGCCGGAGGTGTGCCGGGAAAAAAACGCGGCGGACTGATTCAGGATGTGCCGATAGAGGCGGTTTCGCAGGTCCATCACCACCCGCTGGCCGACGTCGGTCATCAGATAACTCGACACGTACGCACCCAGCCCCTTGGCCGCGAACGCACACAACAACATCGTCGCGATCCAACGGACGCTTTCGGTATTGGAATTCAGGACGCCATCGAAGATGGGCTCAACGAGGCGGACGATCCCCACCGCACCGGCCGCGTACACAACCATGCCCAACACCGCCAGGGCCAGGCGTCCCCGGAATGGTTTGGCGTACCCGAGCAGGCGCCGGAACTCGTTCACTCTGGGCTGCCGTATCCCTGCGGATGGGTCCGATGCCACGCCCAGGCCGTCGCCACAATCGTGTCCAGATCTCCGTAACGAGGCGTCCACCCCAGTGCCGATCGGGCTCGTGCGCTGGTGGCCACGAGGCTGGAAGGGTCGCCTTCGCGCCGGGGTCCAATCGTGTGAGGCACCGGCAGGCCGGTCACGCGCCCCACAGCGCCCAGGACCTCCCTCACCGATACTCCGTCGCCCATGCCGAGATTGTAGGATGCCGAGGGGCCTCCTGCTTCAAGGGCACGTAATCCGGCGACGTGGGCGTCAGCCAGGTCCGTCACATGAACAAAGTCCCTCACGCAGGTGCCATCCGGGGTGGGATAGTCGCTGCCAAAAATCTGAATGGGGCGGCCCGTCGTCGCCGCAGAAATCGCACGCGGTATCAGGTGATCTTCCGGTTCATGATCTTCGCCGAGCAGCCCGCCGGGGTCGGCGCCTGCCGCATTGAAGTAGCGAAACACGACGTGGCGCAGGCCGGTCGCCAGGTCCAGGTGTCGCAGGAATCGCTCGATGACCAGCTTCGTCTCACCGTACGGGTTGATCGGCTGCTGGGAATGCGACTCGTCGATCGGAAGGGTCTGCGGCTCGCCAAACGTGGCAGCCGTTGACGAAAAGACGAATCGAGACACGCCAGCGTCCGCCATGGCCGAAAGCACCGTCAGACCGCCAATGACATTCGTCTCGTAATACTTCGCCGGTTCGCGGACGGATTCGGCCACCGACAGCCGCGCTGCGAAATGCAACACGGCCTGCGCCCGGCTTTCTTGAAGGGCCTGAAGCAGGCGGGCGCGATCGAGAATGTCGCCCTCGACCAGCGTGACTGATCGCTCGGGCAGGGCTCGCGCGATTCGCGCGACCGCTTCGCGATGACCGGCCGCGAGGTTGTCGAAGACGCAGACGTCGTACCCGGCCAGGGCCAGCGCCTTGACCGTATGGCTGCCGATGTAGCCGGCGCCGCCGGTGACGAGAACGCTCCTGGGCTCCGCCCCATTCATGGGCGGCCGATCGACTGGTACGTGAACCCGAGCGCACGCACCTGCTTCGGGTCGTACAGGTTTCGTCCATCGAAAATCACGGGCCGCTTCATCGCCTTCTTCATCCGCGCAAAATCGGGTTCGCGGAACTCATTCCACTCAGTGACGATGAGCAGCGCGTCGGCGCCGGCCAGCGCCTGGTAGGCGTGTGGCGCGTAGGTGATGGACGCGCCGAAGATGCCGCGCGCGACATCCCTGGCTTCAGGGTCATAGGCCTGCACTTTCGCGCCGCGCGCCAGCAGGCCTTCGATAATCGGGATGGCCGGAGCCTCGCGCATGTCATCGGTCCGCGGCTTGAACGCCAGTCCCCAGACCGCGATGGTCTTGCCGGCCAGCGACTTGGGCCCTTTGCCGAAACACGCATCAACCTTCAGCAGCAACCGCTGCTTCTGAGTCGCGTTGACGGCCTCGACCGCCTCGAGCACCCGGAACCGATATTTCTTGTCCGCCGAAAACTTGACGATGGCCTGCACGTCTTTCGGGAAGCAACTGCCGCCGTAGCCGACGCCGGGAAACAGGAAGGCCGGCCCAATGCGCTTGTCGGTGGCCATCGCCTGGCGCACCATGTCCACATCCGCCCCAAACAGTTCGCACACATTGGCGATCTCGTTCATGAACGAAATGCGCGTGGCCAGCATCGCGTTCGCCGCGTACTTGCAGAGTTCGGCGCTGGGACAGTCCATCACCATGATGGGCGCGCCGGTCCGCGTAAACGGGCGGTACAACTCCACCATCAGGTCGGCCGCCTTCTGATCAGTGACGCCCAGCACGACACGGTCGGGCTTCAGGAAATCATCCACGGCGGCACCCTGCTTCAGGAACTCGGGGTTGCTCACCACTGAAAATGGATGCGTGGTTTCGCGACGGATCGCCTCACGCACCAACTCCGATGTCCCGACCGGCACGGTACTCTTGTCGACGATGACGCGGTACCCGGTCATCGCGCGGGCCACCTCACGAGCGGCGCCCAGCACATGCTGAAGGTCGGCCGACCCGTCTTCGCCCATCGGCGTACCGACGGCAATGAAAATCACGTCAGACTTGCGAACGGCGGCCTTCAAATCCAGGGTGAAGGTCAGGCGCTTTTCCGCAGAATTGCGCTTGACCACTTCCTCGAGACCAGGCTCGAAGATCGGAATCTTGCCGCGTCGTAGCGCGCGGACCTTGGCCGCGTCCTTGTCCACGCAGACGACCTGGTTTCCGGTCTCCGCAAAACACGCGCCCACCACCAGGCCAACGTATCCCGTTCCCACCACTGCAATCCGCATGCACGCCTCTTCGCTACCCGCCCAAAGTCCTGAAACTATCACGCCCCTCCAAAACCTGTCAATCAATTGGCAAATAAGGAGTTACGGCGTTCGTGATACCATCCCAGCCGGCTCGCCCTTGCGGATTCTGCTCGACTATCGACCGGCGCTGCGCCAGCGAACCGGCGTCGGCGAATACGTGCACGAACTGGCGCGCGCGCTAATCTGCACGGCCGTGCCCGGCCGTCCCGAGACGCTCACACTCTTCTCATCATCGTGGCAGCATCGTCTGGCGCCAGACGTGGTCCCCGGTGCCATGATCATCGACCGGCGCATCCCTGTGCGGGTGCTCAACCTGCTCTGGCATCGCGCCGGGTGGCCCGGTGTGGAGCGTCTGACCCGCGGCGCGTTCGACATTGTGCACTCCGCGCACCCGCTGCGGCTGCCCTCCGACCGTGCGGCCCAGGTTGTGACGGTCCACGATCTCGATTTCCTGACGCATCCCGAGCGGACCAGCGCCGAGATCAGGCGCGACTACCCAGCTCTGGCACCGGCGCACATCAGGGGGGCCGATGCCGTCGCGGTGGTCTCGCAGCACACCGCATCGGAGGTCGTCCGGCTCACGGGCGTCGCGCGCGATCAAATCTTTGTCTGCCCGCTCGGCCGACCCGATTGGATGCCGCGCGGGGCTGAACCCGCGGAAGCGCCACTCTTGTTCCTGGGCAGTATCGAGCCGCGCAAGAACGTGGGACTCCTGCTTGACGCCTACGAGCGGCTGAGAGCCATGCGCGACGCGCGCGGAACCCCGACGCCGCGCCTCGTGCTGGCCGGAGGCGCGGGCCTGGACTCGGGTCCCATCCTGCGTCGCGCGGCGGCGGCGCCGCTGGCCGCGCACGTGGACGTGCTCGGTTACGTCGCACCCGAGGCGCGGCGGGCGCTCTATGCGTCGGCGATGGCTTGCATCCTCCCGTCACACACCGAAGGGTTTGGCCTGCCCGCCCTTGAAGCCATGACGATCGGCGTCCCCGTCATCGTCGCCGATCAGGGGGCACTGCCCGAGGTCGTCGGCACGGCGGGCGTGCTGTTTCACACGGGTGACGCCGACGCGCTCGCGGCCGCCATCGACCGTGTGGTCTCTGCCCCCGACGAGCGGGTGCGGAGGAGCGAGGCTGGACTGCAGCAGTCGCGAGCCTTCAGTTGGGCAAACACCGCCGAACGCACCAGAGAGGCCTGGGCCCATGCGGTGGAACGCAGGAAACAGCGTGGCTGACATGGCCCGCGAACAACTTCGACATATCGGGATCGATGCCCGCGAAATCGCCGGGTCACCGACCGGTGTGGGCCGGTACCTGGCGGGGGTGCTTCAGGAGTGGTCGCGCGCCGGATTTCCACATCGCGTGAGCCTGTTCCTTCACCGCGATCCGCCATCGTGGGTGCAGGATCTGTCGTTCGCGTGTGACGTGGTGATCGACGCGGCCGAAACGGCGGGAACGATGTGGGAACAGCGTCGACTGCCGACGATGGCCGCTCGTTCAGGTGTGGATGTGCTGCTGGCACCCGCGTATACGGCCCCCTTGCGCCTGGGCTGCCCATTCGTGCTGGTCATTCACGACCTGTCGTACTTCGCGCAGCCGCAAGGCTTCGGCTGGCGCGAAGGCCTCAGGCGCCGTCTCGTCACGCGCGCCGCCGCCCGCCGGGCCGCGGCGGTCGTCACCGTCTCGCACTTCTCGGCCTCCGAGATTCATCGTCACCTCGGGTTGCCGCTCGATCACATCCTGCTGGCGCCGCAGGGCGCGCCAGACTGGCGCGGCGGACGCCCCGCCTCGAGCCGCGAACCTCTGGTGCTCTCGGTGGGCACACTCTTCCACCGGCGGCACACGCCGGAGTTGCTGGAGGCGATGGCGCTGGTGCACACACGTGTCCCGGACGCACGGCTCGTCCTGGTCGGCGGCAACCGAACGCATCCCCCATTTGATCCCGTCGCCGCCGCCCAGGCGCTGGGACTGGGCGGAGTGTTCAGCTGGCGGCCGTACGTGTCCGATGATGCGCTCGAGGCCTTATACGCATCGGCCCGGGCGTTTGCGTTCCTGTCTGACTATGAAGGTTTTGCGATGACGCCCATGGAAGCCTTGTCGCACGGCGTGCCGAGCGTGCTGCTCGATACGCCGGTGGCGCGCGAGGTCTACGGCGACGGTGCGGTGCGGGTCCCGCTGAATCTGAACGCGATCGCCGACGGCCTCACGACGCTGCTGACCGATGCAGGCGTG
>Ga0105044_10007456_pt1 | contig 15059 bp, 9 predicted proteins | sample MAT01_FD_78092 | JGI IMG/M metagenome (GOLD analysis project Ga0105044, IMG submission 78092) | Freshwater microbial communities from Lake Fryxell liftoff mats and glacier meltwater in Antarctica - MAT-01 | ecosystem: Environmental > Aquatic > Freshwater > Ice > Liftoff microbial mat | place... | reverse complement strand
CGCCATCGTGCGTGAAACACCGATGCCGTAGCACCCCATGATCACGGAGCGTTTGCCCTGCGTTTCGTCCTGAATCTGCAAGCCCATGGCGTCGGAATACTTGGTTCCCAATTTGAAGATGTGCCCGACTTCGATGCCGCGGGCGGTTTCAAGGACCGCGCCGGGGGCCTTGGGCGAGGGGTCGCCCGCCACGGCGTTGCGCAGGTCCCCCACCATCACTTTTGCAGTGTCCTTGAGGACTGCCCCAACGTCACGCGTCCAGTTGAAATGCTTGACGTGATGGTCGGCCTTGTCGGAGCCGGTGGCCCAGAAACCGCCCTGGGCCACTTCGCTGTCGATGAGCAGCAAGGTGTCGGCGGTGTTGACGGCTCGGGGTGAGACATATCCGATGGCGAAACCGGCAGCCTTTGCCTCTTTCTCGGGGGCCAGGGTCACCGCGCACCCGCCCAACTTCTTCACTTTGCCTTCGTTGACGTCGCGGTCGCCTCGGACAACGGCGAGAACCCATTTTGGCAACACGGCGGCGGTGTTCCCCGCCACAGCGCCCGTCACGGCAAAGACCAGCGTCTTGAGCATCCGATCGGGCTTCACCTTCATCACCTTGCCCACGGCGTCGATTCCCGGCAGGTTGGGCGTGTGGACTTCGGTGAGTTCGCCGGTCGGAGCGGCATCGAGCGTCCAAGGCCCGCGGTCACCGATCTCACACTTTTCGACGTTCGCGGCATAGCCGCTGACGGGGCACTTCAGGATCGTGTCTTCGCCGCTGGCGCAGTTCACCATGAACTCGTGCGATGCGCTGCCGCCGATGGGCCCGCTCTCGGCTTCGACGGGCGTGAAGTCGAGCCCGCAGCGTGTGAAGGTGTTGCTGTAGGCCTTGTACATCGCATCGTACGAATCATTGAGCCCGCCCGCACCTTCCACGTTCATGTGGAACGAGTAGGCGTCCTTCATGATGAACTCGCGGCACCGCAGCAGGCCGGCCCGGGGCCGGGCCTCGTCGCGGAACTTGGTCTGGATCTGGTAAAGCGTGAGGGGCAATTGCTTGTAACTGCTGACGGCCCCTTTCATAAGGTCGGTGATGACTTCTTCGTGCGTGGGTGCGAGGGCGTTCATGCGGCCCTTGCGATCTTTCACGCGGAAGAGGTTGTCGCCGTAATCTTCATCGCGCTTGGTGCCCTCGAACAACTCGAAGGGTTCCAGGGCGGGCATCAACAGTTCGCTGCCGCCCGCCGCGTTCATCTCTTCACGGATGATGGTCGAGATCCTGGAGAGCACACGCCAAGCCAAGGGCAAATAGTCGTAGATCCCCGCCCCGACCTGGCGGATGAAGCCGGCCCGGTGCAGCAGCACGTGGCTGGGTGTTTCCGCATCGTTCGGGGCCTCGCGGGTCGTGGGAATGAGCGTGAGAGACCAGCGGGTGAACTCACCGGTGCGGCGATTGGAAACAACGGGACGGGTGTCGGATGCCATGGGCGGATGGTAAATGGCAAACGGCAAATGGCAAATGGAACCGAGCGTTACTTATGGGCCATGCTGGCCGGGCCTTACTGGCGGGCGTCAACTGCGGTCTGGCCTGAATCCCATCTCCATCAGCCGCGGCATCCAGCGTGCTCGGGCCAGATTCGCCCCGGCGTCGTCGGCGTCACCCCCCCACCACCAGCACGATTCAAGCGGTACGGCCATGTCCAAGGCAAGGTCAGCCATTTGGGTGTCGGAAAGGTCTGCGTAGGGCGTTTCAATGTGAATTCCTGGGCAACCGTGATGAATGGCGTCTATCGCCACCAACCGCCCGCACAGCATGGCGCGGTCCATGATCGCGGCGGCACGGTCGATATCGACCCCCTCGCCAACCCCGGCGGTCGCCGGCCAGACCACGCGTGAGAAGCCCGCGGCTGCCGCGGCGGAGGCCACGTTAAGAAGGCCGATGGTTTCGATTGTCCCGGGAGATCGAACGGTCCCCCGATCGGTTATTCCGGCTTCAGGAAAACCTGCTTCAAGCAAAACAAGACCGTGCACCTCGGCGATGCGCCGCACCGCGGAATGCACCGCGCGGGCGGGTTCACCGAGCCACGGCATCTCCATGATCGCAAGTTTCGCTCCGGCCTTGGAGAGCGGCCCCGCAGCGGTCGCCTCGGGCCGGGCGCGGAGGTGGATTTCTCGCTCCTCACGAAGAGCCGCGAGGGCCACCGCCGAGGGCACGTCCGCATCCATCAGCACGACTGTGTCGACTGCTCTTTCACCGATCATGGCGGGTTCTCCTCGCTCACCGGTCCGCGGATGGGCGGCCCGTCGGCGGGCAACGAACCGGGCCGGGTGGTCAGGCGCGAACCGAGTCTGGAATAAATCGCGGGAACGAGAATCATGATGAGACCCAACCCTAGAAAACTGATGACCCGGGGGAGCGCTGCAACATCAGCAAGGTCGATCAGGACGGTCTTCAAACCGGCCAGCCCCAGAAGAATAAGCCCGGACCACCGGATGAATCCGACGTTCCGCCAGAAGCCATAGACCAAAAGGGCGATGGAACACACGCCCCACCAGATGGAGAGGCCCGCCGCGTGCATCGTGGGGTCGTCCGACAAAGCCCGTGCGATGCGCCCCGCTTCGATGCTTGTGCATGTGAACGCAAGGATCAACGCGGCGATGGCGAAGACATTCCGGACGCCGTCGGACCAGGGATGTTCGCGCGGCATCAGCCAGCCCGCCGCCGCGGCACACGCGGAAACCAGCAGTCCAATGAAGAACCCGGTGCTCATGGCGCCCGGGTCACTCCAAGGGAGCCCGGTTTCGACGTAGACCAGCAACCAGCAGATGGAAGCCGCGGCGACGAGGAGCATGGTGACCGGTGCGGTCTGCAATCGCATCGGTGAACGGGTGAACGTGGCCGCTGCGACCACGAGGAACGCAAGCCATATCGCGGCCGATCGGAGGAGTGTGTCGGTGTGGGCCACCGACAGTGCGATGAGGAGTAACGTAACATTGGCGAAGACGTGACGCGGAGACCGCTTGAATTTGTCGGTGCCGGATAGCGGCGGTCCTGACCACATCCAAGCCGCGAACAGCCAGACGGTGGCGGCAGCGCCCATCCACCCACTCCACGCGGTGAGCGCCAACCCGAGCACCATCTGGGGATCCTGGTGCATCGGGCCCTCCCAAGCATCCAACAAGAGCAGCCGAAGCGTGGCGATACTCAGCCCGATAAGGCCGTAGGCTGCGATGGGGCGGGATTCGATGCGGTGTCCCGTCCAAGATGCCGCCAAGGCAAGCCCGAGCCACACGGCGAGTTCGGTCTGGCCGGAGAAGGCCGACGCCACCGTGATGAGGACGAGCGCTGCGCCCTGTGCGGCGAGCAACAACGCAAACCGAGCCACCGGCAAAAGTGCGATCGCGGGGGTGCCCGTGAGTGCCGATCGCAGCGTGAACGCCATGACACCGGCGGCGACCGCCCACAGCGCCGGGGCCGGCCACTGAACATGGCCCATTCCTTGCAGCAGGTCGGCAGCGATCGCCACCCCCCAAGCCGTGCTTCCGAGGCTGATGGGCAAACTCCGCCACGGCGCCAGGACGGCGAACGCATCGTCGGCCACCGGCCCATCTCCGGCGGCGTTTGGGCGCTTCGCGTTCCACCACAACTCGGCGTGCAACATGGCCCAGGCCATGGCCACGAAGGCGATAGCCGTCCACGCCTGCGAACCCTCCTGCGCCATGGCCCACAACCCGCCAACCAAAAAGGTGCCAATGGAAGCGGTGATGCGGAGTGCCGCGAAACCGCCCCCCTTGCGGACCGCGAGCGACAACCCGACGGCGAGCAGCATGAGCAGATATAGCGGCATCACGAAATCGCGGGGCGGTGTGTCCCGGAACAGGAACGGCGTGATGTAGCCGCCGACCAGCGAGATGGTTCCGACGGCGGCGAGCCCCGAGCGGGCCGAGAGCACGACGCCCGCCACCGCAACCGCAGCGAGCAGAATGAACGCCGTCGGCGCGTTCAGGAGATCGAACACGCGATAGGCCACGAACGTGGACACGTAGATTGCGCCGATCCCCGCGGCGGTCGCCCCTGCGCCCGCCCACGCGCTCAGCCGTTTGTGCAGCCACTCACCGGCGACGATCAACACCACCCCAAAGGCCGCCCCCATCAGGCAGCGCACGAGCGGCGAAACTCTCAGCAGGCCCGCGTCATAGGCCCATTTGAAGGCAAGCCCGACTCCGGCGATCAGCACCAACGCGCCCGCGACGGCATACCACCTTCCACCAACGGCCCGCTCAAGGTCGGCATGGTCTTCGATGGATCTTGCGACGGTCGCACCCACGAGCCGGGGAGGAAGGGTTGGAAGAATCGGGGAGGGCGGCTTCCAGCGAAGCGGAACGCTCGCCGGTTCAGACTGGAAACTAGGTTCAAAAGCCGGGCCCGGCCCAAGAAGCGGAATGGGCGGGGGCTGTGTCGGTGGCGCTCCAAGGGGTGTCGGTGCCGCGATCGCCGGGTGTGCGGCCTGCGGCAACTGGTCAGCCGCCGGCGGCGAATCGAAGGCCCGCGCCGCCTCCGTTTGTTCCGACAGCGGGAACGGATCTACCTTCGTGACAGGCAAGCCATCCAAGCCCAAACGCCGCTCGATGCGCGCGATCCGCGCGAACAACTCCGCCATTTGCTCCGGCGTGAGCGGATCCAACGGTGCCATGGGGTTCTGGTTGATCATTGATGGGGGCCCCGAAAAGGGGTCGGCGTGCCTGACCATCACTGTACCGAAAACCCGGACTCTCGTTGCAGCCCGAGCCTCGGATTGTTGCCCACGAGGGATCAGTAATTGGGCGTGGGCGGACGGAACTGATCCATCTGGAGCGACCGGAAGTACGCGATGGTTTTCTGTAGGCCCTCACGCAACTGAATCTTGGGCTCCCACCCCAGTTTCGCCTTGGCGAGCGAAATATCGGGCTGGCGCTGCGACGGATCGTCCTCAGGCATCGGCTTGTAGACGATCCGGCTCTTGCTCCCCGACAATTCGATCACCATCTCCGCCAGTTGCTTCATGGTGAACTCGTAAGGATTGCCGATGTTGACCGGTCCCACAAATTCGTCCGGGCCGTTCATCATCCGGATGATCACATCCACGAGGTCATCCACATAGCAGAACGAGCGGCTCTGCTTCCCCTCGCCGAACATCGTGATGTCCTGGTTCGTGATCGCCTGCCGGATGAAGTTGCTCACCACCCGCCCGTCAAAGGGGTGCATCCGCGGGCCATAGGTGTTGAAGATCCGCACCAGCCGGATATTCACTTTGTTGCTGCGGTAATAATCAAAGAACAGCGTCTCCGCCGCCCGCTTGCCCTCGTCATAGCACGCGCGGGGGCCGATCGGGTTCACATTCCCGCGATAACTCTCCGGCTGCGGATGCACCGACGGATCGCCGTAGACCTCGCTCGTCGAGAACTGGAGCACCTTGGCCCGGCACCGCTTCGCCATCCCCAGCACGTTGATCGCCCCCATCACGCTCGTCTTCATCGTCTTGATGGGGTTGTACTGGTAGTGCCCGGGCGCAGCCGGGCACGCCGCGTTATAAATCTCATCGACCTCCAGCCACATCGGGTGCGTCACGTCGTGACGGATCAACTCGAAGTTCGCCTTGCCCAAGAGATGGGCCACGTTGGTCTTTTGGCTTGTGAAAAAGTTGTCGAGGCAGATCACGTCGTGGCCCTCGTTCACCAGGCGGTCGCAGATATGCGAACCCAGGAACCCCGCCCCGCCCGTCACCAGAATTCGCCGGATCTTCATGGTCTCAATCGTCCTTCGCAAGAGTGCTTTACCACGCGACAATCATTCACTCGGACCATCGTACGTCGTCCTATCGGCAACTTTCGTCCCCGCGTTGGCTTTCCTTTTCGGGCAATTCGGGATCACCCTGCCGGTTCTGGCCCCTCACCCACCGCCCGGCAATTGGAGCGCAAGTTGTGCGGTTTCAGCGTGCCAACGACCGTCGCGGAGACCCCCGGAAAATGGGCCGTCCGTCGGAGTTCGTTCAAGTCGGGCCGGTGCCCGCTGCCCATGGCTTTCTTCACGAGCACGCCGACGCCCGCCAACGAGGCCGCCCGGATCACCGTTTCATCGGCCCGCTCCGCGTCATTCAGAGTCACCATCACCACATCGCAGAGCCCCGATGCATGCAGCGAAACCGCCCGCAGGCCGCCTTCGACCGTCTTGCTCGAAACCCCGACCGCCCGGACATGCCCCTTGGTCTTCCAAGCCGCCAAGGCGTCTAACGCTTCGTGCAAGCCCGGCCCAAGTTCAACGATGCCATCGGAGTGAAGCAGCACAACATCGATGGCCTCCACCCGAAGCCGCCTCAGACTCGCCGACACACCCGCATCGATGCCGCGGCGTGAGAAATCAAACCCCGAAGCGACGCCATCAAACGATTCCCCCGCCTTGGTCACCAAGACCCATTCATCGCGGCACCCCGCGATCGCCCGGCCCACACGAACATCGGACTCTCCATAAGCCGGTGCGGTATCAATCAGGTTGACGCCTTCTTCACGCGCCACCGCGAGCAGAACATCGATCTCCGCATCACTCGGGAGCAAGAAGGCCTCGGGATACTTGACGCCGGTGTTCCGGCCGAACTTCACGGTCCCCAGCCCCAGCGGGCTCACCAGAATCCCGGTTGCTCCGAGACATCGGCGCCCTAGCACGCGCCACCCCGGTCCCACTGGGCAAAGGCCACAGGAACATGGGTGTTGGCAACTGTCGGCACGCCATCGACGCCGCCCAGATCGAGGCCAAGCGTCTCGCTCACGTGGGCGACCGCCAACGTCGCTGCGAACGGAGCCATCGCCAGTTTCGTCGGCCAGATGGCCGAAAGCCCGGGGTGCCGCTTGATGACCGGACCGTCAGGGCGCTTCAGGCCGCCCGCGTGCGTCTGCACCAGACCTTCCGCCCGATCAATCCGGATGGTGCCCCACTGCAAGCCCGAAAGGTCGAGCCAGGGAAGCGTTGCCGCGAGTTCCGCTTTGCCCGCCTCAATCTGGTCCGCTGTGCTCCGCTCGACACCCTTCTCCGCCACATCACCGCCGATATACCACACCGGCCCCTCACGCCCTTGGCCCGTGGTGACGGTCAGCCGCGGCTTGTCCGACAACTGCAGGCAGTGCGCGAACAGAGAGGCCGGCACCCCCGAGGCGTAAAGCATGTGCAAGGGCCGCCGCTGGCATGTTTGAAGCGGATCAACCCCTCCGGCCTTCAGCAACGCTTCATTGCCTCCGCCCGCGGCGAACACCGCGTGCTCGGCACGAATAATCCGCTCGCCGACCCGCACCTCAACATCGCCGGCCTTCACCGTCACGAGGGGCTCGTCAGCGGCTACAACAATCTCGCCGCCCGGCATATCGCGCAGCGTTTGCACGAGCGATACGGGATCAATCACTTTCTCGTTGACCTGCCACACCCCGACGGAAGGTGGTGCCTCCGCGAAGATCCGTGGATACGCGGGCCGCTCAAGCCGCTTCGCTCCGGCTTTCATGACGGCCGCCGCCGCGACGCCGACAGCCCGATCCAGCATGTTGCCGGCGGTCCAGAAGTGGGTGTTGGGCGACAGCACCCGCACACTCCGAAGGTCGATGGGAAGCCCGCTGGAAAGGCAGCCGGACCAGAACTCTTGCGCAACCTCAAGTTGGCGGGAAATCTCGTGTGAGGCACCGTCGGCGGCATACTTCAGGCCCGCGTGAAGAATGCCCTGTGACCCCACCGTCTGGCCATCGCCCAAGGGACCCTTGCTCAGAAGGAGTGTCGAACACCCGAGAGAATGCAGGTAATTGCGGACGAGAAGCCCGCAGACACCGCCGCCGAAGATCACCACGCGGACCGCATCGCGTGAGCGGCTCACCGATCATCCTTCCGGGGCAATCGGATGCGCTGGCCCACAGCCAGATCATCCGGCGATGAAAGTGTGTCTCGATTGGCTTCAAAGATCGCCTCGGCCATCGTGATGGTGCCGAAATGCTGCTGCGAGATCGACGACAACGTGTCGCCGGATTGCACCACCACGAATGCTTCGCCGGACGCATCGGGAACCACCTCGATCCCTTGAATGTTCGAAGGATCCTTCGGCACCTTCAGCACACGCCCGGGCTTCAGGCGCCGGGGATCCACGAACGGGTTTGCACGCGCCACCACCGAGCCGCGGCCCCGCTTCCCGTAATACTTCGCGGCGATGGTGTCGAACGTCTCCCCCGGGGCAACCACATGATCAAAGAACTCCGGCGCGATCACGCCGCCCCTGGCATCCGGACCCTTCTCAGTCGAAGGCTTCTCACTCGGACCTTTAGACCGCCCGCCCGCCGAATCGGGCGCAGGTGCGTTGGTGGTGCCGGGCTTGATGCGCGGAACTTCCTTGGCAGTTCTGTTGGAACCCCCAACCGGGCCCGGCTCTCCGGAAGCGACGGTGGGCTTCGTGCCCGCTCCGTCCACCGGGGCAATCAAGCCGCCCGACTGTTCGGCAAAGGTCACCCGGGGCGAGGCCGGTGCGAGCCAATAGACCATCATCCACACCGCCACCAGCACGAGCAGTCCGAGCGCCAATTTCCCGGTATTCTCGTTCATGAGACTTTTCCGCTGATCGACGGCATCGACTGGCCGCGCTCAGGCCGCTACGGGTGTTGCATCAGCATCTTCGGCGTCCAACTCCGCCTCGCGGCTCCAGACCAACGGGGCTCCGAGCGCGACCGATGAGGCTGTACCGATGACGACTCCGAGACCAAGAGTGAACGCGAACGCCCGCACGGCCTCTCCGCCCACGAGGTAAAGGATAAGGGTCGAGAGGATGGTGGTGGTGCCGGTCATCAGTGTTCGGCTGAAGGTTTGGTTGATGGAGGTGTTCATGATGTCGGCGGTCACGACCTTCAACTTGCCGCGGTTCTCGCCGATGCGGTCCAGCACCACGATCTTGTCATTAATCGAGTAACCAAGAATGGTGAGGATCGAGGCGACGGTGGTGAGGTCGATCTTGAAGGGCAACAGCCCGAGGCTTCTGGCGAATCCGGGTGCACCGTCGTAGAGGGTTTCTGCGAGGGCGATGAGGCCCAAGACGATGTAGCAGTCGATGAGCGTCGGGACGATGGCCGCGATGGAGAACCGGATGGAGTTGAAGCGAACCCAGACGTAGATAGTGATGAGGAGCGTGCTGAACAGAATCGAGGCGATGGCCTGCCCGGTGAACGAGCGTGAGATCTCCCCGCTGAAAGACTGGACGTTGAGGAAGGTTGTCTGCTTGGTAAGGGAATCGACGGCGATGGCCCACTCGCGGTCACGCACCACAGCGTTCCACGCTTCGTTTCCAAAGAAACTGACCTCCGGATCGCGCACGAGCACCACCGCAGTCGTCGCGGCATCCTCGGTCCCCTCGATCACCAGCACGTCCGACGTCCGACCGACGGTATCGCTGAAGGGAGTCGTTCCCCGCACCGATTGAAGACGATCCCTGATCTGCGCTGCGGAAACCGGGGGCCGAATCCCCTCGAGCACGATGGCGACGCCGCCTACGAAATCGGGCACTTGGTTCATGACCGCGGGCTTGTCGATAACCGCGCCGAGGCGTGCGGTCGTGATCGGATAGACAGGAGCCCGCACGGCATCCACCGCATCGGATCCGCGGAACTCGATCGGGGCGCGGTCGGCCATCACGTCTTCAAAGGCCCGCGAGATGCTGTCCGAGATCGCCTTCGTGTCTTTTCCGAGCGTCTTGACCGTAAAGGTGCCGGAGCGCATGCCAGTGGCGTCGGCGTTGACGACCACCACGTCGGCGTTGCGCATGTCGGCCAGCCCGGGGTTGGTGTCGGCGATTGCTCGCACCCGGCTCACGACTTCGGCCCTCTCCAGCATCACCGGCTGCCCGTTGGCGTCGGTTTTCGTCTGGATGGTGATGGCCGTTCCGCCCCGGAACTCGGTGCCAAGCATCTCAGAGCCCCGGCTGATGATGACCGCGGTGCTCAACGCGATGAGGCCGGCGAACACGGCGAAGAACACATAGCGGTAGCGGAGCCAGTTGACGTTGAGCGTCAACAATCGCTGCACGGCGGGCACCGCCAGTGGCAGCATCGTCGTCTTGCGCCAACGGAAGTTCTCGGTGCCGACATCAAAGATAAGTTTGGTGATCACCAACTGCGAGAAGAGCGTCGTCACGACGCCGATGCCCATGGTGATAGCGAAGCCGCGGACCTCGGGGGTGCCGATGAACGGCAGGCCAAGAACAAAGCACACGATGAGATTGGTGAGGTTGCCATCGACAATGGCGGACATGGCCTTCTCATACCCCAACCTGACGGCCTTGCGGAGGTCGGCGCCCCCAACAATCTCCTCACGCATCCGCTCGAACACGAGCACGTTGGCGTCGACCGCCATCGCGATAGCCAAGATCACGCCCGCGATCCCCGGGAGGGTGAACGCGGCCATGTTGAGCGACATCGCGCCCACCAGAAGCAACAGGTTGATGGCGAGCGCAAAGGTCGCGATAATACCGCAGTAAAAGTAGTAGGCCATCAAGAAGGTTGCGCACATGATGAGCGAAAACACACCGGCCTTGAGCCCCGTCCGCAGATTCTCAAGCCCCAGATCGGGCGTCTGCGTGTTGACGCTGATGGGAACCGGCGACACCCGCGCCTGCAGGCTGCCGCCGCCGAGCACCCGAACCACATACTCGATGTCGGCCGCATCAAACTTGCCCGTGATCGTTCCCTGGGCCGATATGGCGTTCTGCAAGTTGGGCGCTGTGTACACCTGGTCATCCAGAAGCACCGCCATCTTGTTGCCGACATTCTTCTCGGTCATCGCTCCCAGCAACACCCCGCCGCGAGAGTCCATGGCAAAATCAATCGACGGCCGACCGAGTTGGTCCTGCCCTTGGCGTGCCGTCGAGACAGCCCACTTGTCGCCCTCAACCGGCACCAGTTGCTTGCCGGGAATGGACCACAAAAGAAGGTAGTAGTCGCCCTGGTACGACTCGCCGACATATCCCCGCTGGGTGAAATATGCCGCTGCTCGCTCCGGACCCGCGAACAACGCATCGGCCTCGGCCTTGTTGTCGACCCAACCCTCGATCTGATTGATGCGGAACCATCTCGCATCGCTCGATTCAACGTTTCGCGGCCCGCGCTCCTTCAACTGATCCCGCAACTTCGCTTCCTCGGGATATTCGCCCGGATTCACCGCGATGCGGAACGTCAACACGCCCGCGCCCTTCATCAACTTGATAAGGTCGTTCGGATCGTCCAGCGTCCTCCGCTTGGAGGCATAACTCTCATACGTCGCCAGCACCCGTTCGATGTCGGCGAGCGAATCCGGGTGGGACTCCAGCAGTTCCTTCTCGGCCACTTCGCGCGGGCTGGGAATCTCAATCAATTTCGCGCCGTCGATGATCTGCCGACGCTTCGTCGCGGCGTTGACGACCTCCATCACTTCCGTCGAATCCAGAACCGTCCTCAGCACCGCCGTCCGTGCAGTTTCATACGCGATGTTGGCCGACGCCACCGGCTCAACTAAGGCGGGCTTGGAAGCCGCGTCCGCCGCGTCGTACGCGGCCTGTTTGGCCATCCAATCGTCATAGGTTGTGCCGGCCGTCGCCAGCAGTTCGGCCCGCTTCGCGCTGCCTGCGGCCATCGCTTCGAACGCGGCGGACCGCCCGGCCCCGGGGAGGCGGATATCGCGCTCCAGCCGGCTCTCGGTCAGGGCCGATTTGCCGAGTTTGGCCACCTCTTCGTCGAACGCTCGGCGCAGATCCTTCACTTCCTTCGACGGCGAAGGCATAGTGATCTGAATGCGGTCCCGCCCCTGCGCCACCATCGAAATCTCAAAGAGGCCGTTCGGATCCACACGCTGCTTCAGGACGTCGATGGTCCGGGCGATCACCTCGCCCGGGTTCTGCTCATCATCGACCTGAACGGTGTACACCAGGCTCACACCGCCCGCGAGGTCCTTGCCCAGCCGCAACTTCTCGCGGGGCGGATTGACCGCCAGAGCACAGACCACAACGACCAGCAGCACGATCAACGCACGCGTAATGATGCTCTTCTGCATGTCTTCTCAACCGACGTAAACCGATCACACCCGTAAACCGATCACACCCCGATCACATCGTGTCCGCCGCAGAACGACAACGCCCGCCGCGGCCGGCCCGCTTACACCAACGCGCCCTTGGCCTCGGGCTTCGCTTCTGCGATCGAGTCGGCCTTGCTGCCCGATTTGCTCTTGAGGATCGTCTGAAGGGCCGTCCGCGCAAACCGGATCCGACCGGTCTCGACGTTCAGGACGATCTCGTCGTCCGCAATCTCGTGGATCGTCCCGATGATCCCGCCGAGCATCTGCACCTTGTCGCCCTTCTGAACGCTGCTCATCAACTCGGCCCGCTTTTTCTTTTCTTTGCGGCCCGACATCGTGCTGAACAGAATCATGACCAGCAACATACCGGGCAAGAGCCAAATCATGGGGCCGAGACCGCCCGCCGCCGGGGCCGCCGTTCCGCCCGGGCCAACCGGACCCGTTGTTCCGCCATTCGCGACCGTCCCGCCCGTGGTGCTCGGTGCTGCGGTCGTCGCCCCGTTGACATCAAACGCCCCCGCCGCGGGTTGCGCTGGCGCTTGGGCGAGAACCACCGGCACAATCACTTCAAAAACCTGCATGCAAACGCCTTTCGGGGAATTACTTTCGCCTGAATCAGAACGCCACAATGCGCCCGTTTCATCGATTGAGGAACACATGGTTTCATGGGGCTTTGAGCCGCCACAAAACCGGCCTCGATCCTACGCCGACAAATCCGGCAAATCGCCGACGGTTTCCCCGCCAAGCAAACCCGCATCGCCGGATTCCGGCTCGCCCTCCGCCACAGCGGCCGCAACCACGGGGGCCGCGACCGGCCACCGTGCCAGCAATCCGTCCCAATCGCCACTGCACACCGTCCGCCGCACATCCGCCATGAACCTCTGAAAATGCCTCAGGTTGTGCAGGCTCACCAAGATCGGCCCGAGCATCTCCTCGGCTTGAAACAGGTGCCGCAGGTACCCGCGCGAAAACGCACGCCCGCCCGGCGTCCGCCATCCGTTCGTCCCGGGGCTGCACACCGGACAGTCACAGCCCTCCTCGATCGGCCCGGCATCCTCCGCAAACTGCTTGTTCCGAAGCCGGATCTGGCCGCCGCTCGTGAACGCGTTCGCGTTCCGGCCGTTGCGCGTCGGAAGCACGCAGTCGAACATATCAACGCCCGCCCGCACCGCCACCAGCAAGTCCCGCTCATACCCCACGCCCATGAGGTACCGGGGCTTGTCCGCCGGCAACATCGGAGCCGTGTGCGCTACGACCCGCGCGATGTCATCGGTCGATTCTCCAACCGCGACGCCCCCAATGGCGTACCCCGGAAGGTCCACGCCCGTGATGTCCGACGCCGACCGGGTCCGCATCGCAAGATCGGTCCCACCCTGCACGATCCCGAACAGTGATTGTTCGTGAGGACGTTCGTGGGCCGCTTGGCACCGCTCGAGCCACTTCCGCGTGCGTTCGAGCGCAATCTCAAGCCGCGCGGCGTGGTCATACCCCTTCTTGCCCGAGTCGCGCTTCACGGCCGACGTCAGCCGCGGATCGATCGCGGGCCCAATCCCTTCCACCGCCAACCCCGCCCGCTGGGAGGGCGGACAGTCATCAAACGCCATGATAATGTCGGCACCCAGCAGGTTCTGGACCCCGATGGCCCTCTCGGGCGTCATCCGAATCTTGGAACCGTCCACGATTGATTTGAAAGTCACTCCGTCGTCGTCCAGCGTGTTGCTTTCGGCCATCGAAAATGCCTGGTACCCGCCAGAATCGGTAAGAATCGGCCCGTCCCAGTTCATAAATCGATGGACGCCGCCCATCCGGGCCACCAGTTCCGGCCCCGGCCTCAGAAGCAGGTGATAGGTGTTGTTGAGCACAATCTGGGCGCCGATACCGGCAACCATGTGGGGTGCAATTCCCTTGATGCTGCCGCGTGTGCCCACCGGCATGAAGGCCGGCGTGTCGAACGAGCCGTGCAATGTCTCGACGCACCCCAGGCGAGCGTTGCACACCGCCGACCGGTGCGCAACCGTAAATCGCAGAGGCCGATCCGTAGCAGAGCGGCTCACCACTGATCCTTCACACGCTCTTCACGCCGCTTCTCCTCGGTTGCGGATTCGAGGAAAGCCTGCTCCTGCGGCGTCAGGCTCTCGATCTGTGTAGCGCTGATCTTCGCAAGAATCCGCTCCAGTTCCGCGTCACGCCTGGCCGAGGCCCCCGTCTTGGTGGGCGCCTTGGCGGCCGCCGCTCGGTCCGTCCCCGCCAACTTCAACTTGGACTTCTTGCGTGAGTCCCCGAGGACGTCGAAAAAGTCTCGCAAAAGGTGCGCGTTCCGGATCAACACGAACCCCGCGATCGCGCCGCCGATGTGGGCCGCTTCGCCCCCGGCGTTCTTCACGCCGAAAAGCAGGCTCACAAAAGCAAAACCCACATAGATGTACGCCAACGGCTTGAGACGAATGGGCACCGGCAACATCAAGAGGGAGGCCTTTTCATCGGGCTTGATTTTGGCGCACGCCATGATGACGCCGAAGACCCCCGCCGAGGCACCCACCAGCGGTGTCCGCGGGTCCTCGAACAGAAAACCCGGGATACGCACGTGCAACTCCTGCACCATCCACCACCCGATGGCGTTGAGCAGAAAGTACATCAACGCGCCGCAGATACCGCACGTGAGATAAAACCCGACGTACCGCTTCGACCCCAGTCTCGCCTCGACAAGGTCGCCGAAGTAGTAGAGCCCCAGCATGTTCATGAACAGATGAATCAGGTTGGCGTGAAGGAACTGAAACGTCAAGACCCGCCAAAACTCCAACCCGCCTCGATAGTGAATTTCTTCCGTCGAAAAGTGCCCGAAATCACTCAATGGGTCGGTCGGCCAAGGGAACATGCCCACCCGGTCCGGGATCAGAATCTGAATCGCCATCACGCCCAGATTGGCGAAAATGAGCATCGAGTTCGCCGACCGCCACACCGCCCGCGATCGCCGCGGCGT
>Ga0105044_10007454_pt1 | contig 15063 bp, 15 predicted proteins | sample MAT01_FD_78092 | JGI IMG/M metagenome (GOLD analysis project Ga0105044, IMG submission 78092) | Freshwater microbial communities from Lake Fryxell liftoff mats and glacier meltwater in Antarctica - MAT-01 | ecosystem: Environmental > Aquatic > Freshwater > Ice > Liftoff microbial mat | place... | reverse complement strand
CTCTGCCAGAAACGTGAACGAGTCGGGCGACGAGACGACGCGGGTCGTGTCGCCACCGAGTTGGGGCGTGATCGGCGCAGCGATGAGGCGCGCCCGCAGCGCCGCCTCCGGCGACGGCGTGGCGACAGGTCCGTCACAGGCGGAGAGAGCCGCCGCAATGGCGAGCGCCGTGAACGCGCGCAGTCTCGCCATCGGGTCAGATGCCCGGTATCTGAACCAGAACGCCGAGCACCGGCCCGGCCTTCTTCAATTCGCTTGCCAGCACGCCCAGCGCTTCGACGGCATCTTCCGCCTGCTTGCGCGGTGCGCTGTCGGGCGCAGCCGCCAGAACCTGATCCCAGGGATCGCCGAGCGCCTTGATCTTGAGCGAGGCATCCGCAAACGCGGCATCGAGGGTTGCGGCAGCGGCGGGATCGAGCGCCCGCAGGAGCGTATCGAGACCTGCACCGCTGCCATTGGGATAGGTACCGTACCAGACATTCTCGACGCCCTTGAGATCGTAGACGAAATCCTGCCGCGTCGTGTCGGAAAAGCAGGACTGCTCGTCCTCCTGGTCGCCGCTGTCGAGTGCGACCGCCATGCGCTCGGAACGCATTTCCGAACCTGCCAGAACGGCGATGCCGTTGATCATGCGGCCGATCACCTCGCGTGGCGGCATGGCTTTCAGTTTCGCGGCAAAGCCGTCGGCGTTGGCTGGATCCCACAACGCCGTCACGCTCTGCAGATCGCCGACGAGCGATTCCGTGATGGCTTTCAGATAGGCGCGGCGCTTGTCGCTGGCCGGCGTGCCGGCGGCAAAGTCCGAGGCCGGGCGGTCACCGGGGCCGGCCGCGCTGAAATCCTGACCCCAGAGCAGGAACTCGATCGCATGCCAGCCGGTCGTAACGTCGGCCTCATCGGCTTTCTGGTTGAGGGCGGCGAGCGTCACACCGTCAACACTGCTGACCGGGTCGTTGATGATGCCGCTTTTGGGATCGTCCTTCGTGTAGTCGATGTATGCCTCGTTCATCGGCCAGGAATTTACTCGGCCTTCGACCTCTTCGATCGGGCCGTCATAGAAACGGAACGCTTCGGTTACGAGATAGGACGGACGCGCCGCGACCCAGGTCTGGCGCGCGATATCGAGCGTCTCGGCACTGGGATCTTCCAGCAGCGCGGTGATGGCGGCCTGCAGCTTCGCCGCATCCGCCGTGGCCGCCACATACTGCGCGTAGCCGCCCGCCAGATAGCCCTCGATCACTGCGCCTGCATCGTATTGCCACTTGGTGGGGTCGGTCGAGCCGAGCGCATAGGAGGCCGGCACGCCGCCGCCGCTCTCACCGCCGCCTTCACCGCCTTCGCCTTCTTCATTGGAGGTGATGATCATCGGGCTCGCCTGCGCGGAGCCGACGGGCATGTCACGCCACAGCGTCAGCACCGGCGTCAGCGCGAGAGCGCCTGCGCCGAGCAGGAGCCTGGTTTTCAATTCGGGCATGGGGCGGAACTCGGTGCTTTGAGACAGATCTTGATACTCATTCGCAAATCTAGGCGGGCTGTGCAAGCCTGTCTGGAACGCATAGTCGTGAGGCCGGGAGAGGGCGATGATGCTGGGTCTGGAAGCCGTTCTGACACCTGACGAGGTCGCGGCGATTGCCGCGCGGCTGTCCGGTGCTGCCTATCAGGACGGCAAGGCAACGGCCGGATGGCACGCCCGCCAGGTCAAGGAAAACGATCAGGTTCCCGCCGACGATCCGATCAGCCGCGCCGTGCGAATCGAGATCGAGGACGCGCTGCGGCGGCACCCCGTTTTTAGCCCCGCTGTGCAGCCCAAATTCATCCAGCTTCTCGTCAATCGCTATGGCCCCGGGCAGTCCTACGGCACGCATGTCGACGATGCGTTCATGAACGGCCGCCGCACCGATGTCGCCGTCACGGTCTTTCTCAGCGATCCCGGCACCTATGACGGGGGTGAATTGGTCGTCGAAACTGCCGCCGGGGCACAGGCGATCAAGCTCCCGGCGGGCGCAGCGATTGTCTATCCCGCGACGTTTCTGCACCGGGTGGAACCGGTGACGCGGGGCGAGCGGCTCGCTTGTGTCGGCTGGGTGGAATCGCGCATTCGCGACGGCGCGGCACGCGAGATCCTGTTCGACCTGGAGCGCGCTCGCCGGGCCCTCTTCCAACAGCACGGCAAGACGGCTGAGTTCGATCTGATTGCCAAGGCCTGCGCCAATTTGCTGCGCCGGTGGGGCGAGTGACACTCCTCTTTGTACTCTACATGGCGGGCCTCACCGCCTCGGCCATGACGGGCGCGCTGGCGGCCGGGCGGCGCAGCATGGATTGGGTCGGCGTGCTGATTATCGCCGCCGTTACCGCACTTGGCGGTGGCTCGACACGCGACGTGCTGCTCGGCCATTATCCGCTCTCCTGGGTCGCAGAGCCTTGGTATCTCGGCGTCACGGCCGGTGCGGCACTCGTTACCGTGCTGGTCGCGCGCTATCTGGAATATCTAAAATACACGTTCTTGTTTCTCGACGCGATCGGCCTCGTCGTCTCGACATTGATCGGCTGTGACGTCGCGACCCAGATGGGCCAGCCCATCTCGATCGTCGTGCTGAGCGGGATGATTACCGGCTGTGTCGGCGGCGTGCTGCGCGATGTGCTGTGCAACCAAGTGCCGCTGCTCTTCTCCAGCGAGCTTTACGCCAGCGTTTCGGTCATGGTCGGAGCGATTTATGTCGGCGGGCGGGAACTTGGCATCGACCACGAAGTCGTCACCGTCACAGCCGTCACCGCGGGCCTGACATTGCGTCTTCTTGCAGTGCGATATCGCTGGGGCATGCCGAAATTCGTCTACAACAAGGACTGGTTCTAGCCCTTAGCGGCCTTGCGCCCGCCTGCCGCCCGGCACATCCTTGGCCCACAATAAAATAAGTGTTTTTAAGGGAGTGCGCCTCATGCGCGGTATGGGCGGGCCGTTTATCGGCTTCGGTTCGGTGGTGATTGTTGCCGCCATTGGTTTCTTCTATTTCGCACCAAATGCGGGCGTCTTCACCCGGGGCGACACCGCCGTTGCGGAAACCGCAGCACCTGCCGCACCAGCACCCGTCGCCGGCGCCTATCCCGCCGGCACCCCTGCCGCTTCCGGTGCCGAGAGCGCCGATCGCAAGGGCTCCACCACCGGCACGCCGAGCCCGGAAGAAACTGCCGAACTTGCCAAAGGCGCGGCCGTCACTGAAGCGCGCATCGCCGCCGCCGATAGCGAGCCGGGCAACTGGCTGGCCCATGGCCGCACGACGGACGAACAGCGCTTCTCGCCGCTCGACCAGATCAACGCCACGAACGTCGCCCAGCTTGGCGTCGCCTGGGAGTACCAGACCGGCACCGTGCGCGGCCTCGAAGCCTCGCCTATCGTCGTCGATGGCGTGATGTTCTTTTCAACCAACTGGGGCGCGGTGCAGGCGATGGACGCTCGTACCGGCAAATCACTGTGGTCGTATGATCCGGAGGTCCCCGGCGAATGGGCGCGCAATGCCTGCTGCGACATCGTCAATCGCGGCGTCGCGGTTTACGAAGGCCACGTCTATGTTGGCTCGCTCGACGGCCGCCTGATCTCGCTCGACGCGACGACGGGCAAACCGGTCTGGGTCGTCAATACGCTGATCGACCGCACCCGACCCTATGTCATCACCGGCGCCCCGCGCATCGCCAAGGGTATGGTGCTCATCGGCAATGGCGGTGCGGAACTTGGCGTGCGCGGTTACGTCACCGCCTATGATGCCAAGACCGGCGCGCAGAAGTGGCGCTTCTTCACGGTGCCCGGCGATCCGTCGAAACCGCAGGAAAGCTCCGAACTCGAAGCCGCACTGAAGACCTGGAGCAAGGACCCCGCTGCAGCATGGATGAGCGTCGGCGGCGGCGGCACAGTGTGGGACGCCATCGTCTACGATCCCAAGCTCAACCTCGTCTATATCGGCGTCGGCAACGGCTCGCCCTGGAACCACGACATGCGTTCGCCGGGTGGCGGCGACAATCTCTACGTCTCGTCGATCGTTGCGATCAATCCTGACACCGGCCGCATGGTCTGGCACTACCAGACGACGCCGGGCGACAGCTGGGACTTCACAGCGACGCAGCACATCATGCTGGCCGATCTCACGATTGACGGGAAACCGCGCCGTGTGCTGATGCAGGCGCCCAAGAATGGCTTTTTCTACGTTCTGGATGCCGCAACAGGTGAGTTCATCTCGGCCGAAGCTTATGTCGCCGTGAACTGGACACTGGGTCTCGATCCCGTCACGCATAAGCCGATCCCCAATCCGGAGGTCGACTACACCAACGAGCCGAAGGTCGTGTTCCCGGCCCAGGTCGGCGGCCATAACTGGCAGCCGATGACCTTCAGCCCCAAGACCGGCCTCGTCTATATCCCGACGATCGATGCAGCCGCGCTCTTCGTAAACGACGCCAAGCCCTACGCTTACCATCCCGGCAAATGGAATGTCGGCGTCGATCTGGCCGGCGTGACCAAGGCGGTCATCGCCGCGATTGAGGCCGGCCAGCCGCCGCCGCCCGCCAAGGGCTTCATCCGCGCGTGGGATCCCGTGGCGCAGAAGGAAGTCTGGTCTGTGCCGATGGCGGGCGCGTGGAATGGCGGCCTGCTCTCCACCGCCGGCGGCCTCGTATTCGGCGGCGGTGCCGATGGCATCTTCGGGGCCTATGACGCCTCGACGGGTCAGCAGCTCTGGAAGATCGACCTCCACACCGGCATCCTGGCTCCGCCTGTGACTTACACGGTGGACGGCGAGCAATATGTCGCGCTGCTGGCCGGCTGGGGCGGCGCCTGTGGCCTCGCTAACTTCAAGGATCCGACCAGCGCGGTGGTGAAGACCGGCACCAATCAGGACCGTCTATTCATCCTCAAGCGCGGTGGAAATCAGACGGTCGCGGCGCTGGAGCCGAACAAGCTGCCGCCGGAAAAGCCGCCTGCGGTGGAAGCGAGCGCGGCAATGCTCGACAAGGGCTTCAACGTCTACCATACGACCTGCGTCGTCTGTCACGGCTTCATGGCCGAGAGCGCAGGCGTGCTGCCTGACCTCCGCATGAGCACCAACGAAGTCTTCGCGTCCTACAAGGATATCGTTCTGGATGGTGCGCTGGCGGCCGGCGGCATGGCCTCGTTCGCCGATAATCTGACGCCGGAAGATGTCGAAGCGGTGCGTCAGTATGTGCTGAGCCAGTCGAACATGCTGTGGGCGAACAACCATCCCTCGGGCACGCCGCCGGAAGCGACACCAGCTACGCCGCCGCAATAGCAGCGGCGAGGACCGGCTAGTTGAAGGCGTCGATCAACCGGTCGACGCCTTCTTCAGTTTGGTAGACGCCGAAGCCGAAACGCAGACGGTCGCCGCGGCGGTCGAGGGTGATGCCGTTGGCGGAGAGGTGAGCTTCAATCGCTTCCGCTTCGGCAAGACGGAAGGTCAGGAAGCGGCCACGACGTGAAGGCTCGTCGATCATCAGTGCGCCCTGCAGCGCGGCAGGCGAGCGCGTGAGGAAGCGTTGTTGAAGACCTTGCGCGAAGGCGTGGTGCGCAGCGACATCGCCGCCGGCCTTATCGAACCAGTCCTGTGCGGCGTTGAAACGATAAAGGCCCGACGGATCGAAGGTGGAGCCGGCGAAGCGTGAGGCGTCGAGGCCATATGCGGTCTCGCCGGGACGTGCGCCGGCGAGGGCGCCGAACTCGGCATACCAGCCGGTGTCGCGTGGGCGCGGGCCGAAGCCGGGCGGGCAGTGCATGAAGCAGACGCCTTCGCCGGCCATTGCGTATTTGTAGCCGCCCGCGATGAAGAACGCGCGTGACTGAAGCGCCGACCAGTCGACGGGCACGGCCATGAAGCTGTGATAGCCGTCGACCGCGACGAGCGTATCGCTGTGGCGCACCGCGTTCACGATGTCGGCGATTTCGGTGACGACCCAGCCGGAATTAAAGAAGACGTGGCTTAGGAAGACGAGATCGACATGATCTTCGCGCAGCTCCGCGATGAAGCGCTGGGCGAAGGTCGCGAAGGGTTCGGCGGGAACACGCGTGACCTCGACCAGATTGTCCTCTTCGAGCCGCGCGACCTGACGCGCGAAGGAGTGGAACTCGATGTCGGTCGTGAGGATGCGTGCTGTGCGGCCCGGCGGGAGGGCCGAGAGCAAGCGCAGGACGAACTCGTGTGTGTTCGGCGCGAAGACGACGCTGCCGGGATCGGAGAGGTTGAGGCGGTTCTCGACATGGCGCTTGGCGGCGGGCAGCACGGTGCTGAAGATGCGGCCCCATTTGTCGTCGAGCAGGCGCGCGGCGTCGTCCCAGCATTGGGCTTGCGCCGTCTCGGTGACGTCGGGCCAGGGATGATGGCTGTGCGCGGCGAAGTGCAGCCGGGCGTTCGGCCTGCCGATGGAACGCGAAAAATGGGCGGCGAGGCTTTTCATCAGCCCTCGTAGCGATAGCGCATCTGGGCGCGAACGGTTTCGGGCAGCGGCGGCAGGTCGGAGCGCGGGATGAGGAAAGTGGCGATGGCGAAGAGGTCGTTATAGGCGCGGTGCTTTTCGGCGGAGCCGCGAAGATAATCATAACCCGACGAGCCGCCGGTGCCGACCTTGCGCCCGATCATCCGGCTGACCATCAGCGCGTGCCGCAGGCGCCAGAGCGCCATTGTCTCGTCGATATCCATAAGGGCGCGCAGCATCCGGAAGGGCAGCTGCAGCGCCGGTTCGTCGCGATAAAGGAAGATGAAGAGCGCGGCCTGCAAAGCGCGGCGCGACATGACCCAACCGCCTTCGGCTTTCAGCGCCTCGTAGCGGGCATCATCCAGCAGGGCGTCGAACATGGCGCTGGATTTCTCCAGGCCGGCGATCTGGATCTGTTTTTCGGTGTCGCGGAGTTGCGGGTGTTGGCGGATCGTTTCGATGTCCGCCTTCAGCATGTTGTCGATGGCGGCGTCATAGACCTGGCGGAAGTCGAAGCCGCCCATCTCGACGAAGGGCGTGCGAGCGAGCCAGTCGTCGACTTCGTCGCGGATCGACGGGCGGGCGTCGGCGGCGGCGATGCGGGCTTTGGCGTCGGCTGGCAGGCGGGCGTCGAAATCGTGGCCGTCGAACTTGAGGCGGTCCTTCCGGCTAAGGCCGAGGCGGGTTTCGATGAGCCGGAATTGCTCGCTCTGGAAGCCGGAAGCGGGGACGAGCAGGTCTCGGAATTCGAGGAAGTCCATCGGCGTCATGGTCTCCAGCACGTCGATCTGGGAGACGACGAGCTGGGCGATCTTGACGACGCGCTCGGACGCGTGGACAGCGCCGGAGAGTTCGCGATCATCCACGACGCGGCCGCCGAAGATCGTCGCGACGCGCTCAAGCTCGTGCAGGATTTGTTTGAACCAGAGCTCGTAGGCCTGGTGGATGATGATGAAGAGCAGCTCGTCATGGGCGGGACGCCCGGCCTTATCGCTTTCGGGCGATTGGGCGTTGAGAAGCTGGTCGAGCTTCAGATAGCTTGCGTAGTCCATATCGCGCGACCTTTGCCTATCCGGCCAAAACCTTCTCGAACTCGTTGAGCTCGTTCAGCAGGAAAAGGTCACCTGCCGTAATGTCGAAGTAGAGACCGTGCAGCGCAATTCGCGCGGCGGCCTCGCGCTCGGCGATCCAAGGATAGGTCCTGAGGTTCGCGATGCCGACGCGGACGTTCGCCATCTCGCACAGGCGGCAGACATGGGCGCGGTCATGCCCCTTGTTTTCCGTCTCGGCCCGCGTCTGGGCGACGCGGCGCGCGGGCTCGGCGACCGACATCCAGGTCTCGATGAAGTCGGTCTTGGCGGGGGCCCCCGGTACCGAGTCGACGAGAGCTCCGATGCCGCCGCATTTGGCATGACCAAGGATTGCGATCGTCGGCACCTCCAGCGCTTTGACCGCGAATTCCAGGGCAGCGCTGGTGCCGTGATGATCGCCGTCCGGCGTGTAGGGCGGCACGACATTGGCGACGTTGCGCACCATGAAGACGTCACCGGGCGGCGTGTCGAAGTTGATCGCCGGATCGACGCGCGCGTCCGAGCAGCCGATGATCATCTTGGTCGGCTTCTGGCCCTTCTCGGCGAGGTCGCGATAGAGCGAGCGATTCGACTGGTAGGTCCCGGCGCGGAAGCGACGATAGCCTTCGATCAGCTTGTCCATGACGTCCCCAGGTTCATCCGGCGGGGAGGGTTTGCGTTACCGGGGTGAGGATCGCAAGTGCCGGTCATGTAAGCGTGACGACAGTGGCATCGGTCAGCGCGAAGTCGTTGCCTTTACAAAGGATGGGGCGGCGGAGGCGGCGGGAAAGGGCGTAGGTGAAGCAATCGCCGAAATTGAGGCCTGCTTTGTGGCGGCCTTTGCCAAAAGTGCGGAAGGCATCCCGGGCGAGGCGGGCGTCGGCAAACAAGACAGGTTCGATTTCGATACGGGCGCGCGCAAGCAGCTCGTCGAGCTCTGGAAATGCATTCGATTGAGAGGCGCGCCCCAAGAGCACGATTGAGGATTCGATGTAGGTAGCAGCCGATACGGAGCGGTCGGAGGCGTCCTTGATCGCTGAAAGAAAGCGAGTTGCTTCCTGCTCTTCGCGCATGATTGCGACAAGCGCCGACGAGTCGACAATCATTTCGGCAGACCATTCTCATCGTAGAGCATATCGTCCGGTTCCCGCGGATCGGTTACGGGATAGGCGGCGTAACGGCGCGCGATCGCAAGGATGTCGGACACGAACGTGTCGTCGTTTTGGATCTTCATCCTTTCAAGCTCGCGTACGGTCGCCTGATGCACAGCTTCGGTGATCGACGTTCCTTTCTCCTTCGCCATTTCACGAACCAGCGCGGCAGTCTCAGCGTTTTTGATGTTCAGGCTCGTCATGACTTCTGCCTTTCTTTACTTTTAGGAAGATAGGAAGAAAGAGGGGGAAAGGAAAGCCCCGGATTTCTCCGGGGCTTTTGTACTTGCGTTTAGGCGTGGATGGTCTGCCTTCGCCGACCACGTGGCTTCGCGAGGATCGCGGATGCGACCCTCGCAAGCGCCTTACATATCCATGCCGCCCATGCCGCCCATACCGCCCATGCCGCCGCCCATGCCGCCAGCGCCCTTGGGCTCCGGCTTGTCGGCGATGAGGGCTTCGGTGGTGATGATCAGGCCGGCGACAGAGGCTGCGTCCTGCAGCGCGGTGCGGACGACCTTGGTCGGGTCGATGATGCCGCGCGCGACGAGGTCGACATACTCTTCCTTCTGCGCGTCAAAGCCGAAATTCATCGACTTCGACTCGCGCAGCTTGCCGGCGACGACCGAGCCTTCAACGCCAGAGTTCTCGGCGATCTGGCGCAGCGGCGCTTCGAGGGCGCGGCGCACGATGGCGATACCCTGCTTGGCGTCGTCGTTCTCGCCGACAAGGTTGGCGAGCGCGCGTGCGGCGTAGAAGAGGGCCGTACCGCCGCCGGGGACGATGCCTTCTTCGACAGCGGCCTTGGTGGCGTTCAGCGCGTCATCCACGCGGTCCTTGCGCTCTTTCACTTCGACTTCGGTCGAGCCGCCGACGCGGATCACTGCAACGCCGCCGGCGAGCTTCGCCAGACGTTCCTGCAGCTTCTCCTTGTCGTAGTCCGACGAGGTTTCTTCGATCTGGGCCTTGATCTGGGCAACGCGCGCCTGGATCTCGGTCTTCTTGCCGGCGCCGTCGACGATCGTGGTGTCGTCCTTGGTGATGCGGACCTTCTTGGCCTGGCCAAGCAGGGCGATCTTCACGTTCTCCAGCTTGATGCCGAGGTCTTCCGAGATCACCTGACCGGCGGTGACGACGGCGATGTCTTCCAGCATCGCCTTGCGGCGATCGCCGAAGCCCGGCGCCTTGACGGCAGCGATCTTGAGACCGCCGCGCAGCTTGTTGACGACGAGCGTGGCGAGAGCCTCACCCTCGATCTCTTCCGCGATGATCAGCAGCGGACGGCCGGTCTGCACGATCGCTTCCAGGATCGGCAGCATCGGCTGCAGCGAGGACAGCTTCTTCTCGTGGATCAGGATGAAGGGGTCGTCGAGCTCGGCGACCATCTTTTCTGCGTTGGTGATGAAGTAGGGCGAGACGTAGCCGCGGTCGAACTGCATGCCTTCGACGACTTCCAGCTCGGTCTCGGCGGTCTTGGCTTCTTCAACCGTGATGACGCCTTCATTGCCGACCTTGGCCATCGCATCGGCGATCATCTGGCCGATCGAGGCTTCGCCGTTCGCCGAGATGGTGCCGACCTGGGCGATCTCTTCGTTTGACTTGACCTTCTTGGAGCGCTTTTTCAGATCGGCGACGACGGCCGCGACCGCGAGGTCGATGCCGCGCTTGAGGTCCATCGGGTTACGGCCCGAGGCGACGGCCTTGGCGCCTTCCTGAACGATCGACTGGGCGAGGACCGTGGCGGTCGTCGTGCCGTCGCCGGCCTTGTCGTTGGTCTTGGAGGCGACTTCGCGAACGAGCTGCGCGCCCAGATTCTCGAACTTGTCGGCAAGCTCGATTTCCTTGGCGACGGTGACGCCGTCCTTGGTGATGCGCGGGGCGCCGAACGACTTCTCGATCACGACGTTGCGGCCCTTGGGACCGAGCGTGACCTTCACGGCGTTGGCGAGGATGTTCACGCCGTTCAGCATGCGCTCACGCGCATCGGCGGCGAACTTGACTTCTTTAGCTGCCATTTTGGTTTGTCCTTAAATGTTCAAACGAAAAAGAGAGACCGATCCGTGGATCAGGCCGCCTTCTTCTTCGCGGTTTTCTTGCCTTCGACGACGCCCATGATGTCGCTCTCCTTCATGATGAGGAGATCTTCGCCATCGACCTTCACTTCGGTGCCCGACCACTTGCCGAACAGGACGCGGTCGCCGGCCTTCACGTCCATAGCGACGCGCTTGCCGTCTTCATTCAGAGCGCCGGGGCCGACGGCCACGACTTCGCCCTCCTGGGGCTTTTCCTGAACGGTGTCGGGGATGATGATGCCGCCGGCGGTCTTGGCGTCTTCGGCAATGCGCTTGACCACGACGCGGTCGTGAAGCGGACGGAAAGCCATGTTTCTCTCCTGAAACTGCGAAAAATTCTTGTAGGTTGGTGGCGTGCTAGCACTCAGTCGATGCGAGTGCCAAAGCCGGGCGGTAGGTAGGTGCCGCCCGTGAGCGTGTCAAGGGCCGGCCATGAAACCTGCGTGACGGGGCCGTGAATTCGGATTCAGGATCAGGGGGTTAACCTGAGCCGGGCTTCAGGGCCGTCAGTTCCGCCGCCAGCTCGTTGGCTTCAGCGCAGACCTTGCGGACCTCGCGCAGCATGGCGTTGTCCGCCGCCCGCTCAGCGACGGCATCGCCGGTATGTCGCCCGGCTTTCAGGGCAAGGACGTTGCCCGCTTGGGCGCCGCGGCGCTTGGGCGGGGGTGGAACCTGATCCGGGTGAGGGCTCGGGGGCGGCTTGGCGGATCCACTACCAGATATAGAGGCCCCAGCGACGGCGCCCACATCGACTCGTTCTTGCGTTTTTGCCAATCGCGCGGCGGCGATGTGATCGTTCTCGGCCTTCTCCTTCGCGCGCCGCGCGCGATCCGGGTCCGCCTGCCAGGCCGCCGTTTCGGGTGGACGGGCCGGGGCAGGCTGGGGCCGGGCCGGCTCGACCGCGACAACTGCCTGTTCCGCCGCCTCAAGCGCTTCGCTGTGCTGCTGGAAACTGACCCAGTTCGGGTCGTACTCGCGCAGGCGCGCAAATGTCGCGTCCCAATAGTCCTGTCGGCGGCGGTTGTTGAGCTCGATATAGGCGCGGATTTTCTCGGCTCGGGCATCCTCGCCGCCAAGCCGGTCGGTGCTTGTCTGCGCGGCGAGCGGATCGGTGGAGACGAGCGCCTGTTCGGCCAGCAGATAGATGCGCGGCTCGATCTTGATCTCGCCGAACTCAGGCTCTTCGATGAAGCGCGGTTCCTTTTCGTGGATTTTTGCCAGGCGCTGCATGGCCTGGGTGAGGAGATTGAGCGCGCGGGCCGCCTTGTAGGCGCCCTCCTCGGCCGCCGACCAGCCTTCGGCGGCGCGGGCCGGGCCGTTGCGCATCAGGCGGGCCTGCGCCGTGAGGCCGATCGACGCCATGATCTCGAGCATGTTGCGCTCGCTAAAGGCGGCCGCCGCACCCGGCCGCACGCCGCGATAGGGGCCGTAAGGGCGGGGGACGAGATCGAGAATTTCCAAAGTCATGTGTGTGTTCCTGTTCGCGCTGCTGACGTGAACTAAATAGGAACATTATCTAGAATGTCAAGATCAAATTCCTAGTAAGGGTGCGTGGTTCGAGGCCCGCTGGTGCTGGCACCTCACCATGACGGGCGGGGAGCAGGATCCGGTGCGGGATGGAGTTCTGTTCTGAACGGTCTCGGGCATGGGATCCCCGGATCGCCCTTTGGGCGTCCGAGGATGACAGGCATGGTTAGGCAGCCATCTGCTTCTCGACGTCTTTCATGTCGAAGTAGTCGCGCCAGGCGGTGATCTTGCCGCCGGTGAGTTCAAAGACGCCCATGACTTCGAAGCGCAGCGCCTTGCCGGATTTGAGATGGAAGGTGTCGACGCGCTCGTTCAGCACGCGGCCGTTCTGTTCGGCGCTGGCGACCATTTCGAACGTCACGGTGTCGGCGTCGGCGAGGAAGCCTTCGATGAAGGGGCGGATTTGATCCGCACCGGTCAGTTTGGGCATGGGGATGTTGTGATAGCTCGCGCCGGGGGCGAAGTGGCCCATGATGGCGTCGATGTCTTTGGCCTCCCAGGCGGCGATGAAGCTGGTGACGATGTCGGTGTCGGTCATGGTGGTTCTCCCTTGGTGTTGGCGCGAGAGTGGCGCGGCAGGGAGGGCGCGTCGATGACCTTGGAGGTTATCGGGGCTTAGCCGCCTTCAAAACTCGTCAGGACGTCCGCAACGGCGGGGCCGAGTGTGTCGAGGCGGTAGCCGCCTTCCATGGTGAAGAGGGTTGGCAGGCCGGGCTTGGCAAGGGCGGTGCCCATGCGTTTGAAGTCGGCGCCTTCGAGGCGGAAGCCGCCGGCGGGATCGCCCAGATAGGTGTCGACGCCGAGCGGGACGACGAGAATGTCGGGCGCGAAGTCGAGCACGCGGGCGAGGGCGGTTTCCAGCGCCGGGGCCCAGCCGCCCCAGGCGGTGCCGGAAGGGAGCGGGAGATTGAGATTGAAGCCTTCGCCCGCGCCGTCGCCGGTCTCGTCGGCGAAGCCTGCGAAGTGCGGATAGAAGGCCGCCGGGTCGCCGTGGATCGAGACGGTGAGCACATCATCGCGACCATAGAAGATGGATTGCGTGCCATTGCCGTGATGCATGTCGACATCGAGGATGGCGACGCGGCGGCCCAGATCGGTCATCGCCTGCGCCGCGATGGCCGCGTTGTTGAGGTAGCAATAGCCGCCGTAGAGATCGGCACCGGCGTGATGTCCGGGCGGGCGGGTGAGGGCGAAGGCGGCGCGCTCGCCTTTCAGCACGCATTGCGCGGCGGTGAGGGCGGCGTCGGCGGCCTGGCGGGCGGCAGCCCAGGTGCCGGCGACGATGGGGGTGGCGGTGTCGAAGCAATAGGTGCCGAGCGCCGCCTCGATGTCTTCGGTGGAGGGGCGCATGCCCTTGGCCGGCCAGGCGGAGGGAAAGGCCTCGCGCACCTCATAGCCATATTTGGCGACCCAGCGGCCCCATGCCTGTTCGAGCATGTGCACGAACTCTGCGCCGTGGACGCGCAGGATCGGCACGTTGCCGAAATGCAGCGGCTGGACGATCGGGCCGAGACCGCGCGCCCGGACGGCATCGAGCACCAGCTCGGCGCGCGCCGGCACATCCTTGGCGGGGATCAGGCGCCCGCCCTCGAACTCATGTTCGTGGTTGTGCGCCTGATGGAGAGGCGTGACGACCGTCTTCATGCTGCAATCAGTGCACGGACGGCCCCATCGCGCGAGGGGCTTTGTGACGCGGGCCTACTGGGGCGCGGCCGTCTCCTCGGGTTCGCTCTCTTCGACCGGTTCGTCGCCGCCCTTTGCCGCTGCCTCGCCCGGCGGGTTCTGGGTGATGTTGTCGTAGTAGCTCTGGACGATCTCGTAGCAGAGCGTCAGCTTGCGATCATCAGGACTCCAGAAGGCGTTGCTCTCGCCGCAGGTTTCGACGCCGACGGTGATGTCGTTGGGCAGGCGTACCATGGCGGTGATTTCGGCGGTGACGGCCTCCACGGCGCCCGAGGCTTTCAGCATATCGGCGACCATCTGGGTGTCCTCGGTTGCCTTGCCGTACGTGATGGTGGCCTTCTTCGTGTTTTTCTCGCCCTCGTTCAAATAATAGGGCGTCAGAAGCTTGTCCCAGGCGTTGAGCTTGCTCTCATATTCGTAGGCACAACCGTCCTGGCGCTCCGGCGGCATGCCGGCATTATCGGCGGCCTCCTTGTAGGCTTCCGGATCGGCGCCCACGAGAATGCAGATCACGTCATAGGCGCGCGCCTTGTCGGGCGAGTGCTCGTCCCACGGGGCCGCCTCATCGCCATTGTCTTCCGAAAACTGGCCGTTGGTGAAGTAGTCGTCGGCGACGGCGCGCAGCATGCGGTCGAGGGCCGGGTCGGTGGTTTTGCCGACCATGATGATGTTGGCGAGATTGTCGACGGCGTCTTCTTCCTTGGCGACGATGGGGAGTTCAAGCTCCGACACCAGGCCGTGGCCGTATTCGTGGAAGAGCGTATTGATCGTGTTGCCAAGGATATAGACGGCGATCTGGTCGATCTCTTCCGGCGTGCCGTCATAGGAGGCGGTCAGCGACTTTTTCGCCTTGTCGAGCGCTTGGCGGTAGGGGCCGTTGCCGTCGTCTTCCTCGGTGGCCGAGGCTTCGCCACTGGCCGGGGCGGCCTCGGCGTCGATTTCATCGACCATGGCCTCGGCTTCCGCGTCGGTCACGGTCTTGTCGTCCTGCGCCAGCGCCGGCGCTGCGAGAGAAAACAACGCGGCAGTAGCCAGTCCGCAAATCATACGCTTCATCGAACGAGTCCCTATTGCAGCCCCCCGGCGCGGCGG
>Ga0105044_10007451_pt1 | contig 15064 bp, 12 predicted proteins | sample MAT01_FD_78092 | JGI IMG/M metagenome (GOLD analysis project Ga0105044, IMG submission 78092) | Freshwater microbial communities from Lake Fryxell liftoff mats and glacier meltwater in Antarctica - MAT-01 | ecosystem: Environmental > Aquatic > Freshwater > Ice > Liftoff microbial mat | place... | reverse complement strand
GTCACCACCAGCAGCGATATTCGCCGCAAACGCCCCATGATCTGGGGCTTGCCTGCCGCCGCTTGCCAGATATAGTGGTCGACGGGCCCGGGTGGCAGGAGCGTGATGGACCAGGTCGACGCCGATTTCAGGACCAACTTCGTCCGCGATCCCGCGGCGCTGAAACAGCATCCCGCGCTGGTGCTGAATGCCGACTATCGCCCGCTCAGCTATTACCCTCTGTCGCTCTGGCCCTGGCAGGAGGCGATCAAGGCGGTCTGGCTGGACAGGGTGGATATCGTGGCCGAATATGACGACTATGTCCGAAGTCCGTCGACCCGGATTCGCATCCCTTCGGTCGTTGTCCTGAAAGACTATGTCAAACCTCAGAAGCGCGTGGCCTTCACGCGCTTCAATCTTTTTCTGCGCGACGAGTTCTGCTGCCAGTATTGCGGGGCCAAGGGCGATCTGACCTTTGACCACGTGGTGCCGCGCGCCCGGGGCGGCATCACGTCCTGGCAAAATGTCGTCGCCGCCTGTTCGTCCTGCAACCTGCGCAAGGGGGCCAAATCCCTCCGCGCCGCCGGGTTGTCGCTGCGCCGCCCGCCGCAACAGCCCGGCAGCGAAGAGTTGCGCAACATGGGCCGCAAGTTCCCGCCCAACCACCTGCACGACAGCTGGGTCGACTATCTGTATTGGGATGCCGAGCTTGAGGCCTGACCATCGGCGGATGACCCTGCCTGCGAACCCGTGCTAGACTAACCCGGCGCGGGTCGGTAGAGCGAGTGCGATTGCGCTGACATTTCCGCGGGGAAGCATGGCCTCTCGAGTGATCCCGGTCGAGCCCTTCGACCTTGTGATTTTCGGCGGCACAGGCGACCTGGCCCGGCGCAAGATCATGCCCAGCCTGTTCCGCCGCTATCTGGCCGGGCAGATGCCGCCCGAGGCGCGGGTGATCGGCGCGGCGCGGGCCGAGCTGACCGATCAGGGTTATCGCGACATCATCGCCGCCGCGATTGCCGAATTTGGCGGGGCCGAAGCGCAGGATCCGCGTCTGCCCGCCTTTCTGGAACGGCTGCATTACGTGACCATCGACGCCACCGGCGATGGTGGCTGGGCAACGCTTGCGGGCCTGATGCACGCCGATGTGGTGCGGGTATTCTACTTCTCGGTCGCACCGTCGCTGTTTGGTGCGCTGGCGGAACGGCTGCATGGCCATGCCATTGCCAATGACCAAAGCCGGATCGTGGTGGAAAAGCCGTTCGGCCGCGATCTGGCCACCGCACGGGCGCTGAACCAGACCCTGGCCGCGCATTTTGCCGAACGTCAGATCTACCGGATCGACCATTATCTGGGCAAGGAAACCGTCCAGAACCTGATGGTGGTCCGGTTCGGCAACGTGCTGTTCGAACCGTTGTGGAACAACCACTATGTCGATCACATCCAGATCACCGTGGCCGAAACCGTGGGCGTGGGCGGGCGCGGCGGCTATTACGACAAATCGGGCGCGATGCGCGACATGGTGCAGAACCACCTGATGCAGTTGATCTGCCTGATCGCGATGGAGCCGCCATCGCAGTTCGACGCCGACGCGGTGCGCGATGAAAAGCTGAAGGTGATCCGCGCCTTGCAACCGGTCGAGCCCTATCACATCGTGCGCGGCCAGTATGACGCCACGCCGGACGCCCGGGCCTATCGCGACGATGCGGAAAACCCGCGCAGCTTTACCGAAAGCTTCATCGCGATGAAGTGTCACATCGCCAACTGGCGCTGGGCCGGGGTGCCGTTCTACATCCGCACCGGCAAAAAGCTGAAAGCCCGCAGTTCCGAGATTGCGGTGGTGTTCAAGGATCTGGGCCACTCGATCTTTGATGGCGATCCGTCCCGGCATCACAACATCCTGGCGATCCGGCTGCAGCCGAACGAAGGCATCGACCTGCAGGTGACGATCAAGGAACCGGGCCCCGGCGGGATGCGGCTGATGGATGTGCCGCTGGATCTGACCTTTGCCGATGCGCTGGGGGCCGAGGCGCGCGAGGCGCCCGATGCCTATGAACGGCTGATCATGGACATCATCCGCGGCAACCAGACCCTGTTCATGCGTGGAGACGAGGTCGAGGCCGCCTGGACCTGGACCGACCCGATCATCGCAGGGTGGGAGGCGCGCCACGACGTGCCCAAACTCTACACCTCAGGTTCCAGCGGGCCCGAGGATGCGCTGATGCTGATGCACCGCGACAATCGTCGCTGGCGCGAGCTGAAGGCTTAGGGCGGCGGAAATGGAATTCATCGCCTATCCCGATGCCGACCTGATGATGGTGTCGCTGGCCGACCGCATCGCGGCCGACCTGCGCCAGGCCCTGACCGGGGGCGGGCGCGCCACGCTGGCGGTGCCGGGCGGTACCACGCCGGGGCCGATCTTCGATGTGCTGGCGGTCACCACGCTGGACTGGGGCCGGGTCGATGTGCTGCTGACCGATGAACGCTGGGTGCCCGAATCCTCGGACCGCTCCAACACGCGGCTGTTGCGCCAGCGTCTGCTGACCGGCCATGCCGCCGCCGCCCGGCTGGTGCCGCTTTATGCCGAGGCCGCGATGCCGGAGGATCAGCTTGACGCGCTGGAGGCGGGTGTTGCCGCTGTGCTGCCCTTGACCATCTGTCTGCTGGGCATGGGGGCGGACATGCACACGGCCTCGATCTTTGCCGGGGCCGACCGGCTGGATCAGGCGCTGTCGGGCCCGCGCCTGATCGAGGCGATGCGCGCGCCCGGTGCGCCGGAACCCCGGGTCACGCTGACCGCGCCGGTGCTGCAGGGCGCGCTGCAACGCCACATCGCGATCATTGGCCAGGCCAAGCGTGACGCGCTGGACCGTGCGCGCCACCTGACCCCGCAACAGGCACCGATTGCTGCGGTGCTGCGCGGCGCAACCGTTCATTGGGCAGAGGGATAGGGCCATGTGGGAACCGCTCAAGGCGCATGCCGCGCAGGTCGCCGACCGCCGGATCGAGGCGATCTGCGACACTGCCCGCGCGGCTGATTTTCAGGTGCGCACGGGCGACATGCTGCTGGACTATGCCAAGACCAATATCGACGCCGCCACGCGGGCGCTGCTGATCGGCCTGCTGGATCAGACCGGCGTCGCGGCCAGGCGCGCGGCGATGTTCGCGGGCGCGCGGATCAACGAAACCGAAGGCCGCGCCGTCCTGCATACCGCGCTGCGCAACCTGGATGGCGGACCGGTGATCGTGGACGGGGCTGATGTGATCCCCGGCATCCGCGCCACGCTTGACCGGATGGCCACCTTTGCCACCGATCTGCGCGAGGGGCGCATTGCCGGCGCGGGCGGAGCCTATTGCGATGTGGTCAATATCGGCATCGGCGGCTCGGACCTGGGGCCCGCGATGGCGACGCGGGCGCTGTCGCCCTATCACGACGGGCCGCGCTGCCATTTCGTCAGCAACGTCGATCCCGGCGACATCGCCGAAGTGTTGGCCCGCTGCGATCCGGCGCGCACGCTGGTCATCGTGGCGTCCAAGACATTCACCACCATCGAGACGATGACAAACGCCCGCACCGCCCGCGCCTGGCTCGGCGAAAGGATGGCCGATCCGGCGGCGCAGTTCGTGGCGCTGTCGAGCGCCGCCGACCGGACCGGCGCCTTTGGCATCCCGCCCGAACGGGTGTTCGGCTTCGAAGATTGGGTTGGCGGGCGCTATTCGCTGTGGGGGCCGATCGGGTTGTCGCTGATGCTGGCCATCGGGCCGGACGCCTTTCGCGCCTTTCTGCGCGGCGGCCAGGCGATGGACAGCCATTTCTGCGCCGCGCCCTGGGACCAGAACATGCCCGCGATGCTGGCGCTGGTGGGGCTGTGGCACAATCAGGTCTGCGGTTACGCCACCCGCGCCGTGCTGCCCTATGACAACCGGCTGGGACGGCTGCCGGCCTATCTGCAGCAACTGGAAATGGAATCGAACGGCAAACGGGTGGCGATGGATGGGTCGGACCTGACCGCGCCATCCGGCCCGGTGGTCTGGGGCGAACCCGGCACCAATGGCCAGCATGCCTTTTACCAGCTGATCCATCAGGGCACCCGCATCGTGCCCTGCGAATTCCTGATCGCCGCGCGTGGGCACGAGGAAGACCTGCACCACCAGCACCAGTTGCTGATCGCCAATTGCCTGGCCCAGTCCGAGGCGCTGATGAAAGGCCGCGACCTGGATGCGGCGCGCGCCGGCATGGCGGCCGACGGCCTGACCGGGGCCGAGCTTGACCGCCAGTCCCGCCATCGCGTGTTTCCCGGCAACCGCCCCTCGACCACGCTGGCCTATCCGCAACTGGACCCCTTCACGCTGGGCCAGATCATCGCGCTTTATGAACACCGGGTCTTTGTCGAAGGCGTGGTGCTGGGCCTGAACTCGTTCGATCAATGGGGGGTGGAACTGGGCAAGGAACTGGCCACAGCACTTGGTCCGGTGGTCGAAGGGCGCCAAGGCACGGCGGGCAAGGACGGCTCCACCGCCGGTCTGATCGGCTTTCTGCGGTTGCACAACGCCTGACGGCCGACCCGGACCAAGCCGGAATCCTGCCTTGCATTTTCTGTCCGCAAATATCCCGGGGGGGCGCGGAACGCGCGGGGGCAGCGCCCCCATCGCCCGGGTTGCAGCCCACCCCGCGACGCACGTATGCTGCCCCGGAACGGCAAGAGGTGCGGCATGGCAATCGTGGTGACAGGTGCGGCCAAGGGGATCGGCGGTGCCGTGGTGGCGCGGCTGGCGGCGGATGGTCTGGCGCTGGTGCTGGTCGATCGGGATGCCGACGGTCTGGCGCAGGTGGCAGCACGTCTGGCCGTGCCGCACCGGTTGGTCAGCGGCGATGTGGCCGACCCTTCCACTGCCGCCGCCGCCGCCACGGCGGCGCAACAGTTGGGCGGCTGCACCGGTCTGTCGCACAATGCCGGCATTCAGCGCTATGGCTCGGCTTTGACCACGCCGCAGGCGCTGTGGGATCAGGTGATCGCGGTCAACCTGACGGCAGGGTATCTGTTCGCGCAGGCGTTGCTGCCCCAGATCATCGCCAGCAAAGGCGCGCTGGCCTTCATGGCTTCGGTCCAGGGGCTGGCGACGCAGGAAAACGTGGCCGCCTATACCAGTGCCAAACACGGGCTGATCGGGCTGTCGCAATCCATTGCGGTGGATTTTGCCAGGGATGGCGTGCGGTCCAATGCGATCGCGCCCGGTTCGGTCGACACGCCGATGCTGCGCACGGCACTCGACAGCGCGCCCGACCCGGCCGCAGTCTGGCGCGAGGTCGCGGCCATGCACCCGCTGGGCCGCGCGGCGCGGGCGGACGAGGTGGCCGAACTGGTCGCCTTTCTGCTGTCGGACCGCGCCAGTTTCATCACCGGAACGGTGATCCGCATCGATGGTGGCCTGCTCAGCCGGATCGGCGGCAGCCCGGACAAAGGATAGAACATGCGCCTGCACGGAAAGATCGTCCTCGTCACCGCGGCCGGGCAGGGGATCGGCCGCGCCATCGCCGACCGGTTCCTGACCGAAGGGGCCGAGGTTCACGCCAGCGACCTGGATGGCGGGCTGCTGGCCAACTTTGGCGGCGCCAGCACAACCGCCCTGGACGCGACCGATCCCGCGGCGGTCGCGGCCTGGGTCGCGCCGTTCGCGCGCATCGACGTGCTGGTGCATGCCGTGGGCCATGTGCATCAGGGCAGCATCGAGGAAACCACAGTTGCCGAATGGCGGCGATCCACCGCCATCACGCTCGACAGCGCATTTTACGTCATCCAGGCGGTGGTGCCCCGGATGAAGGCGCAGGGTGGCAGCATCATCACCATCGCGTCGGTCGCCTCGTCGATCAAGGGCTATCCCAGACGCGCCGCCTATGGCGCGGCCAAGGCGGGGGTGATCGGACTGACCAAGGCGGTGGCGGCCGATTATCTGACCATCGGCATCCGTGCCAACGCGATCTGTCCCGGCACGGTGGACAGCCCGTCCCTGCGCGCCCGGATGGCGGCGCTGGCCCCGCAACTGGGCGGCATGGCGGCGGCGGAAAAGTATTTCCTGGATCGCCAGCCTTCGGGCCGTCTGGGCCAGCCCGACGAGATTGCGGGTCTGGCCGCCTATCTGGCCAGCGACGATGCCCGCTTCATGACCGGCCAGGCTATCGCCATCGACGGCGGCATCACGATCTGACTGAGGTTGCGGCCAGCGCGCGGCGGGGGGCGGGGGGGCGAAGGCCCCCCCGGGCTGCGCCCCCCCCCGCCGGTGGACATTGCGACGATGGCGGGCTAACCGACGCATCACGGCGCGACTGAAACAAGGACCGGCACCATGCTGGAAGGATCGACGATACTTCTGACCGGCGGCACCGGTTCGTTCGGCTCGCGGTTCGTGCCGATGACGCTGGAGCGGTACAAACCGCGCCGGATCATCATCTACTCGCGCGATGAAATGAAGCAGTGGGAAATGGCCAAGCTTTATGGCCACCTGCCGCAGGTGCGGTTCTTCATCGGCGACGTGCGCGACCGCGACCGGCTGTACCGTGCGATGGACGGGGTCGATTATGTCGTCCACGCGGCAGCGACCAAGATCGTGCCGACGGCGGAATACAACCCGTTCGAATGCGTCAAGACCAATATCAACGGCGCGATGAACATGATCGACGCCTGCATCGACAAGGGCATCAAGCGCTGCGTGGCGCTGTCCACCGACAAGGCATCAAGCCCGGTGAACCTGTATGGTGCGACGAAACTGTGTTCGGACAAGCTGTTCGTGGCGGGCAATTCCTATGCCGGGGCCAAGGATTGCCGGTTTTCGGTCGTCCGCTATGGCAACGTCATGGGCTCGCGCGGCAGTGTGATCCCGCTGTTCATGTCGTTGGCCGGGCAGGGCCGCCTGCCGATCACCGACCCACGCATGACACGGTTCATGATCACGCTGGAACAGGGGGTGGAACTGGTCTGGCACGCGCTGGAGGATATGGTCGGCGGCGAGATCTATGTGCGCAAGATCCCGTCCATGACCATCGGCGACATCGCCGCTGCCGTCGCCCCCGGCGCCGCGCAGGACGTGGTCGGCATCCGCCCCGGCGAAAAGCTGCACGAACAGATGATCGGGGCCGAGGACGCGGCCCATACCTATGAGTATCCCGATCATTTCAAGATCATCCCGGCCATTCACAACTGGTCGCGCGATCCGGTCCGGATCAAGGACGGCATCAAGGTGGCCGAAGATTTCGTCTATGCCTCCGACCGCAATGCGCAATGGATGAGCGTCGCCGATCTGCAAGGCTGGATCGGCATCAACCGCGACAGGGTGGGCACATTCTGATGATCCCCTATGGCCGTCAGGACATTTCGCAGGACGATATCGACGCGGTGGTGGCGGTGCTGCGGTCCGATTTCCTGACGCAAGGGCCGGTGGTGCCCGCATTCGAGGCGGCGATCTGCGCGGCCACGGGTGCCGCCCATGCGGTGGCGGTGAACTCGGCCACCTCGGCGCTGCACATCGCCTGTCTGGCGCTGGGGCTGGGGCCGGGCGATCTGCTGTGGACGGTGCCCAACACCTTTGTCGCCTCGGCCAATGTCGGGCTGTTGTGCGGTGCCGATGTCGATTTCGTCGATATTGATGCGGCCACCTATTGCATGTCCGCCGACGCGCTGGAGCAAAAGCTGCGCGCCGCTGGCCGCGCCGGGCGGTTGCCCAAGGTCATCATGCCGGTCGCCTTTGCCGGCCAAAGCGCCGACATGGCGCGGATCGGGGCGCTGGCCCGGGCGCATGGCGTCAGGGTGATCGAGGATGCGTCCCATGCCATCGGCGCCAGTCATGCCGGCCGCCCGGTGGGGTGCGGCGATCATGCCGCCATCACCGTGTTCAGCTTTCACCCGGTCAAGATCGTGACCACGGCCGAGGGTGGTGCGGCGGTGACGCAGGACGGCGAACTGGCCTACCGGATGGGTCTGTATCGCAGCCACGGCGTCACCCGCGACCCGACCCGGATGCGCAATGCCGCCGGGCAGGGGGGCTGGTACTATGAGCAGATCGAACTCGGGCTGAATTACCGCATGACCGAGTTGCAGGCGGCATTGGGTCTGTCGCAGATGGGGCGGCTGGCGACGTTCGTCGCGCGCCGCCATGCCCTGGCCGCCCGCTATGACCGGCTGCTGGCCGGTCTGGCCCTCACGCGGCCGGCCCAAGACCCGATGGGCCATTCGGCGCTGCACCTTTACCCGGTCCAGGTGCAGGACCGCGCCCGTGTCTTTGCGGGCCTGCGCGGCGCGGCGATCGGGGTGAACGTGCATTACATCCCCGTTCACATCCAGCCGTTCTGGCAGGCGCGCGGATTTGCGCGCGGGCAGTTTCCGGTCGCCGAGGCGTATTATGATCATGCCATCAGCCTGCCCTTGTTTGTCGGCCTGACCGAGGCGCAGCAGGACCATGTGGTAACCGTGCTGGCCGATCTGGTCGGGCCCGCCGTCGCCGCCTGACCTGCCTTTGTCGTTTTCGCAACGGGATGGCCGCTATTGCGGCACGTCGGCGCGGGCGGCGGGCGTATCAGGCGGGGGTCGGGCCAGTGTCAGGCCTGACGCCAGCCGGAGGACATGCCATGTCGGATGTAGCACAGCCAACCGAAACCCGCCGCGCGCGGGGTGGCGGCGGGGCGGCGCGGCGGGCGGAACGCACGGCGGTCAGCCTGGACACCGCACGTTACATCACCCGCAACATCCCCAATTTCGAGGTTCTGAACGCCGAGGCGATCGAGATCATCGAATGGAACGCCGAAACCGTGCTGGAGGAGGTGGGGGTCAGGTTCGTCGATAACCCCTATGCGCTGGACCTGTGGCGCAATGCCGGGGCGTCGGTGGATGGCGAACGGGTGCGCATCCCGCGCGGCCTGGCGCGCAAGCTGTGCGCCACTGCGCCCGGCCAGTACACCCAGCACGCCCGCAACCCGGACCGCAACGTGGTGGTGGGCGGCAAGAACCTGGTGCTGGCCCCGGTCTATGGCCCGCCCTTCATCCGCACCGCCGACGCAGGCCGCCGCTATGCCACGATCAACGATTTTCGCGACTTTGTGAAACTGGGCTACATGTCGAAATGGCTGCATCATTCCGGCGGCACCGTGTGCGAACCCACCGATGTCGCGGTGAACAAGCGGCACCTGGACATGCTGCAGGCCCATATGGTGCTGTCGGACAAGCCCTATATGGGCAGCGTCACCGAACCCGGCCGGGCGCAGGATTCGGTCGAGATGTCGAAGATCCTGTTCGGGGCAGAGTTCGTCGACAACAACACCGTGATGACCAGCCTGATCAACATCAACAGCCCGCTGACCTTTGACGGCATCATGATGGGCGCGCTGGAGGTTTACGCCCGCAACATGCAGGCCGCCATCATCAGCCCGTTCATCGTCGGCGGCGCGATGGCCCCGGTCACAGTGGCGGGTACCCTGACCCAGGTGCTGGCCGAGGTGCTGACCGGCGTGGCCTACAGCCAACTGGTGCGGGCCGGTGCGCCGGTGATCTTTGGCGCATTCGTGACATCCATCGACATGAACTCTGGCGCGCCCACATTCGGCACGCCCGAAGCGAGCATGATCACCTATGGCGCAGGGCAACTGGCACGCCGCCTGGGCCTGCCATTCCGCAGCGCCGGCGCGTTCTGTGCGTCCAAACTGCCCGATGCGCAGGCGGCCTACGAATCGGCCAACAGCCTGAACATGGGGTTGCTGTCGGGTGTCAACTTCATGCTGCATGCCTGTGGCTGGCTGGAAGGCGGGCTGGTCGCTTCGCCGGAAAAATTCGTGATGGATGCCGATCAGCTGGGCATCCTGCACCATATGGCGCGCGGCGTCGACATGTCGGAAAACGGCCAGGCGATGGACGCGATCCGCGAGGTCGGGCCCGGCGGCCACTATCTGGGCTGCGCCCACACCCAGGCCAATTTCAAGGAAGCGTTCTGGCGCAGCGATCTGTTCGACTACAAACCGTTCGAAACCTGGGACGAAGAAGGGGCGCGCGACACCGTTGCGCTGGCGCATATCCGGGTCAGGCGGATGCTGGACACCTATCAGCAACCCGCCCTTGACCCCGGCGTGGCCGAGGCGTTGCAAGCGTTTGTCGATACCCGCAAGGCCGCGGTTCCGGATGCGTTCGTCTGACCATTCGCCACCCTGGGGGCACCCGGGGTGGTTTGGTCCCGAACCCGGTCTGGCAGCCACGTCCTGTCTGGCAGCCACGTTCTGTCTGGCAGCCCCGTCCGGTCTGGCAGCCACGTCCCGTCTGGCAGCCACGTCCTGTCAGGCAGCCACGTCCGGTCTGGCAGTTACGTCTGTTCAGGCAACTGCGTCCGGTCAGGCAACCTCGGCCGGTCGGGCGGTGGCGCGCAGCAGGCGTGCTTCGGCCATGATCGCGATCAGCACCTCGACATGGCGGGCGACCGAGTAGTCGGCCGTGCGCGCCACCCGGCGGTCTTCCAGCACAGCCTCGATCTCCAGCAGACGCAGGATCGCTTCGCCCGAGCGTGGCAAACTGATGCTGCCCAAAAGGCGCGGCAGATGCGCGCTGCGGCTGTAATCGTCCAGCCCGAACCGGGCGGCCCGCACCAGCAAGTGCGGGCGGTTAAGCGTCGTGACGCGGCTGAGTACATCCTGCATTGTCGGCCATTCCCCTGAACCGTTGGCTGTGGCATCAGGTCTACACAACTTTACCGAGTGTTGCCTTTTTCGAACAATCATAGCGCGATCTTGAAAAGCAGTGTTTATCCTTTGGAAACAATTATCGGCTTGAGAGGTGGCTTAACCTTTCGGTAACCAGTGCAACTTTAGGTTGCATCACAAAAGTATCAGGGCCGCAGGGCCCGGGCGGCACGAGGCAGGACGCGACGCGCATGGACGCAATCATCCACAAAGACGCCACGACGGTGTTGCCGGCATGGGTGCCTCAGGCGGTGCGCAATTATCTGGCCCATATCGAGGTCGGGTTGTCGATCCGCGCTCTGGCCCGGCGTGCAAATGTCCATGCCTCGACCATCCTGCGTCAGGTGCGACGCTATGAAGGTCGCCGCGACGACCCGTTGATCGACGATGCGCTGCGCGCGTTGTCGCAGCTTTTGCCCGGTGCCCCGGGCGCAACCAGGGAGGCGGCCGGCATGGCGCCACTGACGACGAAACCTGCGGCCCCCGCGCCGATCCTGACCGAGGCGCGGATTGCCCGCGACACGGCCCGGGTTCTGCGGCGGCTGGCAGAACAGGGCGCGGTGCTGGCCGTTGCCCGGGACATGGAAATGGGAGTGGTGGTGCGCGAGGGCCCCGATGGCGCACCCCAGCGCACAGCCGTGGTCGAGCGGGACCTGGCGCAGGCGATGGCCTTGCAGGACTGGATCAGTTGCGCCGATCCGACGGCCCGCATTGCACGCTATCACCTGACGGCGCTGGGCCGCAGCGAGTTGCGGCGGCTGCTGACGCAGGGCGAGGATATGCGCGGCTTTGCCGAAGCGCGGGCACCGTTCCGCGCCGCCGGTGAAGATGAGGACGCGCCGGATGCGCATCTGAGCCACCTGCGCTCGACCCTGGGCGAAAGCCCGCTGGCCGCACTTGCGCGGCGGCGCGACAAGGATGGCCAGGCGTTTCTTTCGCGCGATCTGGTCGCGGCGGGCGAACGGCTGCGCGAGGATTTCGAATTGTCGCAGACCGGGACCGGGGTGACGCAGAACTGGGACAGTTTCCTGACCGGCAGCATCGACCGCAGCCCCACGACCGGCGGCCTGCCCGGCGGCAACGCCAAGGCGGCCCGCGACCGGGCTGGCGCGGCGCTGACCGATCTGGGGCCGGGGTTGGCCGATGTGGTCCTGCGCTGCTGCTGCTTTCTGGAAGGGCTGGAAACGCTGGAGCGGCGGATGGGCTGGTCGGCGCGATCCGGCAAGATCGTGCTGCGCATCGCGCTGCAGCGGCTCAAGCGGCACTATAGCGAAACCGGCGGCAAGTACGGACCGATGATCGGCTAGGGCAGGGTGGCGCGGCCCGCGTCGCTCTGTCGCTTTGCCCTGTTGATCGGATTGCGGCAGACAGTGCGGCGATGCTGGCCCTGCCTGAACTCGCTCTGGCGATCTTTGTGCTGCTGGTGACGCCGGGGCCGACCAATACGTTGTTGGCGATGGCCGGGGCCGAACAGGGCTGGGGCCGCGCCCTGCGCCTGATCCCGTTCGAGATTGCGGGCTATCTGACCACAATCCTGCCCTTGGTGCTGGCCGGTGGCGCGATCCTGGCCCGGCATGCGGTGCTGCAGATGGCGATCGCCCTGCTGGCGGCGATCTGGGTGCTGTGGCTGGCGGTGCGGCTGTGGCATGCGCCGCCCGCGCACCGGCCCGCCGTGACCGTCACTGCCGGGCGCATCTATGTCACCACGATGCTGAACCCCAAGGCGCTGATCTTTGGTCTGGTCCTGCTGCCGGCCGAAACAACCGCCGGGCTGGCCTTGTCGCTGGGCCTGTTTGTCGCGCAGGTGCTGGGTGTGGCGAGTGTCTGGGCCTGGCTGGGGCAGGTGCTGACCCGGCGTGCCGCCGACGCCACCTTGACCCCCGGCCTGCCTGCCTGGCTGCGCCGAGCGGCCGCTTTATGGCTCGGGGCCATCGCGCTTTGGCTCGCCTCCGGGGTGGTGCGCGCGCTGGTTTAGGCACCGCCCCAGCGCGCGGCGATGCCAAAGCGGCTTAGCGCAGGTCGAAGCGGTCCAGTTCCATCACCTTGGTCCAGGCGGCGACAAAGTCGCGCACGAACTTGCCCGCGTTGTCGTCATGGGCATAGACCTCGGCAATCGCGCGCAACTGGCTGTTGGAGCCGAACACCAGGTCAACCCGGCTGGCCGTCGCCTTGACGGCCCCGCTGGTCCGGTCCCGCCCGGTATAGCTGTGTGCGCCGTCGTCATCGGCCGTCCAGACCGTCGACATGTCCAGAAGGCCGGCCAGGAACGCCCGCGACAGAACGCCGGGCTGCGCCGCAAAGGTGCCGCGCGCGCTGTTGGCGTGATTGGCCCCCAGCACCCGCAGACCGGCCACCAGCACGGTCATCTCCGGTGCCGACAACTTCAAAAGCTGGGCCTTGTCCACCAGCATCTCTTCGGCGGCCTGGGTAAACGCCTCGCGCTGCCAGTTGCGGAAACCATCCGCCTCCGGCTCCATCATCATGAAGCTGTCGATATCGGTCTGGTCCTGCCGGGCATCCATCCGGCCGGGGTGAAATGGCACCGCGACCGGATGGCCCGCAGCGAAGGCCGCCTGTTCGACGGCTGCGCCACCCGCCAGCACGATCAGGTCCGCCAGCGACACTGCCTTGCCTGCCGTGGCGGTGGCATTGAAATGATCGCGCAGGGCGGCCAATGCGGCGATGACCGGGCCCGAGCGGGCCGGTTCGTTCACCGCCCAATCCTTTTGCGGCGCCAGTGCGATGCGCGCGCCGTTGGCCCCGCCCCGCTTGTCCGACCCGCGAAAGGTGGACGCCGACGCCCAGGCGGTGAACACCACGTCCGCCTGCGGCAGACCCAGGCCAAGGATCTGGCGTTTCAGCACCGCCACATCGCCATCGTCGATCAACGCATGGCTGCGGGCGGGGATCGGATCTTGCCAGATCAGATCCTCGGTGGGCACTTCGGGGCCGATATACAGCACCTTCGGCCCCATGTCGCGGTGGGTCAGCTTGAACCAGGCACGCGCAAAGGCATCGGCAAAAGCGGCCGGATCGGCCTGAAACCGGCGCGAGATCAGTGCGTAGATCGGATCGAACCGCAGCGACAGGTCCGCCGTGGTCATCATCGGGCGGTGCAGGATGGTCGGGTCATGCGCATCCGGGATCATGTCCTGCGCCGCGACATCGCGCGCCAGCCAGATCTGCGCATCCGACGGTGACCGGGTCAGTTCCCATTCATAGCCGAACAGGACATGGAAATAGCCCATGTCCCAGGTGGTGGGATTGGGTTTCCAGGCGCCTTCGATGCCGCTGGTCGTGGTATGGATGCCGTGGCCGGTGCCAAAGCTGTTGATCCAGCCCAGGCCCATCTCTTGCAGGTCCGCGCCTTCGGGGGCGGGACCAACCAGGGCCGCATCGCCCGCGCCATGCGACTTGCCAAAGGTGTGGCCGCCCGCGATCAGGGCCACGGTTTCTGCGTCATCCATCGCCATCCGGGCAAAGGTCTCGCGCACGTCGCGGCCCGACGCGACCGGGTCGGCCACACCGTCCGGCCCCTGGGGGTTGACGTAGATCAGGCCCATCTGCACGGCGGCCAGCGGGTTGGCCAGCACCCGGTCGCCGGAATAGCGGCTGTTGGGCTGGTCGGATGTGGCCAGCCATTCGGTTTCGGCACCCCAATAGCTGTCCTCCTCGGGTGCCCAGATGTCGGTGCGACCGCCGCCGAAACCAAAGGTCTTGAACCCCATCGACTCCATCGCGACGTTGCCCGCCAGGATGACCAGATCGGCCCAGGACAGCGCGTTGCCATATCTTCGCTTGATCGGCCACAGCAGACGGCGCGCCTTGTCCAGATTGCCGTTGTCGGGCCAGGAATTCAGCGGCGCAAAGCGCTGCGATCCGGTGCCCGCGCCGCCGCGCCCGTCGGCGGTGCGATAGGTGCCGGCCGAATGCCAGGCCAGGCGGATCATCAGCCCGCCGTAATGGCCCCAGTCGGCGGGCCACCAAGGCTGACTGTCGGTCATCAGCGCGGTCAGATCGGCCTTCAGCGCGGCATGATCCAGCCCCGCATAGGCGGCCGGATAGTCGAAGCCGGGATCCATCGGATTGGACGCCGTGCCGTGCTGATGCAGGATCGCCAGGTTCAACTGGTTCGGCCACCAATGCCGGTTGGCCATGCCGCTGAACCGTGCTGCGGGCCGCGCCGCACCATGCACCACCGGGCAGACGCCCGTCCTGCCATTGCCATCCATGCCGACCTCCGTCGTGATGTCGCCGTCGGCGGCCGGGTTGGGCCGCGACTCGATCCGGCCCCTTCTTATCAATCTGGAACGATTCCAACAGGGGCCATTGCTGCGACACATGCATAGGGGCGGCCCGTTGCCGGACCACCCC
>Ga0105044_10007450_pt1 | contig 15069 bp, 13 predicted proteins | sample MAT01_FD_78092 | JGI IMG/M metagenome (GOLD analysis project Ga0105044, IMG submission 78092) | Freshwater microbial communities from Lake Fryxell liftoff mats and glacier meltwater in Antarctica - MAT-01 | ecosystem: Environmental > Aquatic > Freshwater > Ice > Liftoff microbial mat | place... | reverse complement strand
TGCGGCGGTGATCAATATTGAGGTCGCCGCTGTGGTGGGTGTAGATCAGGGTGGGGTTGTGGGTGGCGATCGCCCGCTCAATGGGCTTCACAATATCTAGCAGGGCGCAACTGTCCATCCGGTTATCCGGAAAATCTTGCAGGGTGAGAGATTGGCTACCGAGGATGCGGTGGGCGGCTTCGGCGGCGGTGGCTAAGGCCGAGAGTTCGGGGGTGCGTTGGGTGCGATCGCGCTGCCCATCGCGGCTAGTCACCCCTTCCGCCAAAATCAGCACATGCACCGCGTCTCCTTGGTGGCTATGGCGGGCGATCGCCCCTCCACAACCCAGCACTTCATCATCAGGATGGGCGGCGATCACGAGCACTGTATTCATCAATCCGACTTAAATCCTTCGCAACCGTTTCAATCAGTTCATCGGACGGATCTACGCAATCGATCCGTGAGACCGCCATAATTAAGCGCCGAATATCCACATCATATTGGCTTAAGACCCGTTTAAAGCGCGGCAAATGCCCAGAATGAAACTGCGACATGCCAATCACCACATCCATGGATTGCAACCCCTGAGGAATGGCCATGAGGGGTTCAATATATCGAGCTGCCGTTTCAAATAAGACAAATGGATCGACGGGGCAATCATAACCAGCCTGTTTGAGCAAATGGGCTAACACCTCAGTTTGGGCATTTCCGGCACTGCGCCCCATGCCTCGCAGCGTTCCATCCACATAGGTTGCCCCGGCTTTAACCGCCGCTAAACAATTGGCATTGGCTAGGTCTAGGTTGTTATGGCCATGAAACCCAACGGCTAGATCTGGGTGATCAGAGGTGCGATCGCACGCCACTTTCACATACTCTGCCACCTGATCTGGCAATAGACACCCCGCCGAATCAACGACATACAAAATGTCCATTCCCCAGTTTTTCACGCTCTCAACCACAGACCCAAATTCTTGCGCCGATACCGCATAGGTTTTCATAAAATTGAGGCTCACCTGCATCCCCAATTCCTTTGCCAAATCAATAAAGGGTTGTGTTTTTTCAACCGTCGCCACTTCACTGCCGATGCGGATAAACGACATTCCTAGCTGATGGGCTTCACGGATATGATCTGCCGTGCCAATGCCAGGGATAAAAAATGCGCCGAATGTTGCATCTTTGAGGGCAGTCGCGGCAGCTTTGAGGTAGTCTGTATCAGACTCAAACGCAACGCCATAACGCAGGGAAGAAGCCCCTAAACCCAACCCATGCCCTACCTCAATCATGCGAACCCCCGCTATTTCTAACTGGTGGCAAATATTGCGGGTATCCCGTGCCGAAAACTGGAAGTTGGTGGCATAACTGCCATCTCGTAAGGTGCAGTCTACAAGGTGTATGGAGGGAGTATCAGTGCTCATAGTTGGGGTCAGCCGTAGCGATTAACATCTAAAATGCCATTTCTAAAGTCAAATTTCTAGAAGTGTAGCGGCGGTTTGTCCCATGATCTTTTCAATATCAGAATCTTTAAAATGATGGCGTTCAAAGAATGATAGATGCGTCTGGAGCGCCTCTTCTAAAGAGATAAAGGGAGCATCAGAACCAAACATACACCGATGGGAACCTAGACGCTTTAGCACAAACGCTATGTCTGTTTCAATGGTGCTCCCGATCCAGTAAGGCAATGAAAAAGAGGTTTCAAAATAAATGTGGGGATACATTTCTGCAATCAGAAATGCCTCTAATACTTTAGCTCCGCCCCCATGCACTAAGACGATGGGGCAAGTTAATTGGTCAGCTAAATGAACGACAAGGGGTAAGCTATGATACCTAAATATTTTTTTGCTGCCGTAGGCGGTGCAAACACAGACAAATAAGCCGAGGCTCTTTGCCCGTTGGCAAAGCTTTGCAATATTGTCGAAATCGCTAGGTTCAATCTCTTGCAAATAGGGATGAAAGGTAATGGATGAAAAACCGCAGGTTACGGCATTTTCTAACACATCCCAGCAGTCTGCTTGGCGGAAGTTAGGAACATAGGAAAAGGAGAGTTTTTGGGACTGTTTGAGAGCCTGGAAAATCTCAATTGATTGCTGCTGCTTGAGGGATTGATCATCAAATAGGCAGACCATACCATGCTGAATAGTCTGATGTTCAAAAACTTCTAAGATGCCTTTGCTAAATTGCTGCAATGTATCGAGGGATAGATCAAAAAGTGCGGCTTCATCTGCTTTAAGAACGGGATGAAGAAACATATCTACATAGGACATGGACTTTTCTTTAGAATCAGCATGAACTCTCGTTGGGGGATAGACCGATAATCATGCCGGAGCATGACATGGGGGGTGAGGCTTAGGGCAAAATCCAACATTTCAGATGGCTTATAGTAATAAACAAAGTCTTCTGGAGGGTAGTTTGCATCAACATTTGCACTCAGCATATCGACTATCAAGGTTTCTTGACTGAGGGCGAATGCTTGGGTGATCATCTGTTTGGCAAAGTCAAGATTGGCAAAGTCTTGAAAGCGAAAATTGAGGAGGCCAAACAGGGTGACAACATCCCATATTTGAGCCGGGAGGGGATCGATCAGAATATTTTGCACGGCAAAGGTACATTGCGGAAAGCGCTGCTGGCACTCTTGAATTAAGGCTGGGTTAATATCAAACCCCGTGTAGTTGCCGAGGGATAGCAGCTTTTGTTGGCTGAGATAGTCATAAAAATCGGCTAAGCCGCACCCAATATCTAAGATTGTTTTGTGGGAGAAGGTGACAGAATCACAGGCGATCGCAAATCTTGTATCTTGGCTTTGGCGTGAATCCCAGCCTAAGGTGCGTGGGTCGCGGCCAAAGGTTTCGAGCCGTTGAGAATAGCGATCGATTAGTTTTTGATCAACATTACGCAGGGCTTCTTGACTAATCATCGGTTTATCCTTAGACCTCACTTACAATCATCCTTTTCTCCTTTCTCTGGGTGCATCCCACTTTTGCAAATTTGGTGCCCTCATCCCCCAACCCCTTCTCCCTCAGGGAGAAGGGGAGCCAGATTTCAAAGTCCATCGCCCTCAGGGAGAGGGATTTAGGATGAGGGTCACACAACTGGGATAACCCCTTTTCTCCTCTTCCTCCGTCATCTAACCTCTTTCCCAAACTGATTTCCCAAACTGATTTCCCAAATTGAGAGGTACTTCATCCAAATTCTAGGCATACTCTACGGTAATTGTCTGGATGACTTGTTTGCGGAGGGTTTGCAATTCGGCTTTGTCTTTAGCGGTCAAGATGACAAACCCATGACGACCTGCGCCAGATTCTGGAGCGGATAATGTATCGCCAGATTTAATCAGCATTTGAAGATGTAAGACACCTGGAATTTTTGCCGCTGCTTCCACCCCAGAAATAGATTGCACGATGCCGCTTTTGAAAACGAAAAATGTAAGAATTGCAGCCTGACGGTTAAACTCTGGCTGCACCGAATAAGGCTCCCCTAAGGCATTGGCAATGAGGAGTTTTGAGACATTTACGCCACTAATTTCGGGGATAATTTTGCCAGAGGTTAAGACGCCGCCGCCCCGGTTGGCTGTTTCTAGTAAGAAGCAACGCCCTTTTTGATCGACGACATATTCAGAATGGGTGAGGCCGCTGGTAATGCCAAGGGCTTCGATGACTTTGTTGTTTGTTTTGAGCACATGATCAGTCATGTCTGCATCAATGGCGGCGGGGTATAACACTTCGGTGATGATTGGTTTTTGCCCTGGCATGACAATTTTGGAGGCGATCGCCAAATTGTGATGGTGACCGGATTGATCGACACAGCCATCGACGGTAATATGCACTCCTTCGACATAGGCTTCGGCCAAAATTTCGCGGGAATGGGCATTCATTAAAGCATCTAGATAAGCTGCTTCGAGTTGTTCTAGGGCGTCAATTTTATGAACACCGAAGCTGCCGCGATTGTCGGTGGGTTTGATGATGAGGGGAAACCCGATTAAATCTGCAGCGGCGATCGCATCTTCGAGGGTGCGACAGGCCATAAAGCGGGGTTGGAGGATGTGATGTTCGCGGCACCGTTCGCGCATCCAGCGTTTGTTGGTGGTGACTTGGGCGGCAGCGATGCCGTCATTGGGCAACCCCAGACTGGCACTGACGAAGGTGGCGGCGTAGTGGGAGTAGTCGCATTCATCGGCGGTGATGCCTTGCACTTGGTGCTGTTTGGCGATCGCCAATGCCTTGACCAGATCGCGGGGTTCTAAAATCTCGGTTTTATCGGCCAGGGCTAGCCCGATGGCCTGGGGGTTTGGGTCTGTGGCAAGAACGGTGTAGCCCTTCTGCTTAGCGGTTTCGATCAGCGGCACCTGTTCCCAAGTTGCCCCAATTATCATTAACAGTTTGCCCTGCGTCACGCCCCAACCTCATCTTGCAGATTCAACATTGACCATTTAATAACACTATCTTGTTCGATCTCGGTTTTGGCGATCGCCCGCATCAAAAGCGGTGCCTGATCGATCGAAATTCCGGTGTGGCTGGTGCGCAGAAAGCGGATGTTCTGGGAGCTGAGGGGCGTTTGGGGGGAAATAGGAGCGCTGGCGATCGCCTTCAGTTCTACGTTTTTGCGATAGGTTAGCTCTTCGGGCAGTAAGCTCAGGCGGGTGCCTGTGCCTAAGCCCGCTTCTACGGCTCGAATGGCCTGCACCATGGCTTTGAATTCTGGGAAGGTGATGGCAAAGGCGTGATCGGGGCCTGGGGCTTGGCGGTCGAGGGTGACATGCTTTTCGATGACACAGGCTCCGAGGGCGATCGCCGCTAGGGGCATGTGGATGCCGAGGGTGTGGTCAGAGTAGCCCACGGGCAACTGGGTCATGGCAGACAAGGTTTGGATGTAGCGCAGATTGGCATCTTCGGGCTGGGCGGGGTATTTGGAAACGCAATGGAGTAACACCAACGAGCGATTGCCTTGCTCTTCGCATAGCCGCACCACCCGCACTAGGTCGCCGTAGGTGCAATAGCCCATCGAGATGATTAAGGGTTTGCCGGTTTGAGCTGCTTTGGCTACCACTTCAAGATTGCCTTGGGCTTGCGGTGAGGCAATTTTATAGGCCGGGACATGGACGGCTTCTAATAAGTCAATGGCGCTGGCATAGGTGGGCGATGATAGGAAATCAATCCCTAGTTTTTTGGCCTGGTTTGCTAGGTCGGGATACCAGGATTCATCTAATTCTATTTGTCGAAACCATTCTCGAAATTCGGATGATTCTAGTTTCTCTAAATACAATGCATCAAATTGAATGGATTGAAATTTAACCGCATCTGCTCCGGCTTCTGCGGCTAATATCATCATGTCAAGCGCCTGGGAAAGGCTTTGGCTATGGTTAGACCCAATTTCGGCAATGATATAACTTGGGTGAGTCTTACCAATAGGGCGATCGCCAATTAAAAAAGAATTCATCATAAACACATTCAATGCATAAAAAGATCTGATAAATCTGCGGGATACCTTTCTATTCGCTGTATGCGTGATAGCCTATTCATCCATTGAGCAGCAGCAAACTATTTGTTTTCTTCGCTGCCACAATTAGGTAAAGTCAACAATAAAAACTAGCTTAGGATCTAGGCTTTTCTGATAGGTCTTGTGAAGTGTTTTGAGAATATCGTCGGCATGGAGACGGGTAAAGATAACAATTAGTTTACAAGCATGAATAGCATCTTGTGCCTCATCGGGCTGAAAAACTGAGAACTGATCAAAATAAGTTTTTTTCCTAGGGTCAGAGTCTACAACTGTTACCGTTTCAGGGAGATCACCACCATCCAAGAATCTCAATAAATTATCATTTGCCCCCCAAAATAATATAGGTTGATATAGCCCTATTTTTTGATGGATATCAATCATTCGTTGTTGAATTTTTTGGGCTTTTGAGGTGCCGCGCAAAAAATAATCCTTGGCTTCAGCATATTGCTTTAATTTACAGGTTGTTTCAATGATTGACGCGATCTCTACCTTTCTAAAACCCACTACAAAACCATAGGAACGGCTGCATAGAGAGTTAGAGTAATCTATCAACTCAAACCCTATAGATTGAGCTATCTCAACCAAAGATTCTACAGAAAAATGATTGCAGTGTTCATAAAGAATCAAGGCTGCAATATCATCTGGGTATAACTTCAAATCAGGAACTTCACAGACCATGATGCCCCCTGGTTTAAGGCTGCGATGACAGGCGTTGAGGAAGGCACGTACTTTTGGAATATGTTCTAGTACAAAATAATGAACAATAAAGTCATTTAAGCCCTCAGATAAATCATCTAAGCTATTAAAATCTGAATCACAGCTTTGATTCGGTTCAATCGCTAAAACAGTTTCAAACAACTCTCCTAGTTTCTGGTGAAATGCTCCTTTTTGATTACTCCCGATCTCTGTAATTGTTTTTGTTTGACTATTTTGAATAGTTCTATTTTCAGATTGCTGACTATCTAGACATTTTTGAATAAACTGAAGACGATTCTCGGTACTAAAATCTTCCTTTTGGCCAGAGAATCGAGAGTAGGAGTCTGCATAATAGGCTGCAAGACACTCAGGAGTTGGGGATGGGCTAACAAAGATAAAGCCACATCGCTTACAGATCACGTTAGAAACATCAAATAGCCAATTGCTTGTTTGTGTTCTGGCGAAACGCTGATATCTCCATAGAATTTCAAGATCATGGGAACCACAGCTCTCACAGGATCTTGCTTCTAATTCAATCACAAGTTGCTTCATAATCAATAGTGCTTAAACGAGCAATCGGCTGTGTGGTAGCAAACAGAAGTTGTAAGGATTAAGGGTTAATGAGAGCTTGTATTTCTTGGGCAATTCGGATTGCCCCTTTGCCATCTATCAGATTACACGCCGCTGCACCTAAGACCTGCCGTTGATGAGCATCGTTTACTAAGGTTTGGAGGGTTTGATCTAGGTGTTGGAGCCAATCTGGATGATTTGCCCAACCTGTGTTTACTATACAGCCTCTTTTTTCGAGGGAGGTGAGGTTAGGAATTTGGTCAGCACCCACGCAGAAGGCTATGGTTGGGGTGCCACAGCGGGCTAATTCGTATAGGGTTTGCCCTCCGGCGCTAATGGCTAGATCTGCGGTGGCCATGAGCGATCGCATATCTGGTGGGCTGTGGTGTAAGTGCAAGTTGCGGGGGAGGGGGCGATCGCCCGTCCTCGCAAAAGGCCCTACGACAAAGTTAAGGGCAACATCGGCCAAACCCTGTGGAGCTGAGGCACTCAAAAACGCCAATAGGGAATCAAAAATGCCTAGCAAATCAGAGCCACCAATGCTGATAAAGAGCGATCGCACGGGTCGTTCATAATCACGAGGAACCTCTGCCAAAAACTCAGGGCGCACAACCTGATAGGCCACATCGAGCAGTAAGCGAGTATCAGGGCGCACCTCATAAAAAAAGGTTGGGGCGGCTGGGGAGCCGTTGATCACCATATCTACCGGAAGAGGACGATTGGCCTGGTCATCGAAGCAAATAATAGGGATATTTTGCTGGGTGAGCGATCGCACGGCTGCGCCATCTAAGCGATAGCTATCAATCACCAGAGCCTCTGCACCCAATGCCTTTGCCGTTTGCAATAAGCTCGAAGGATTACCGCCGCAAGGTTGAATAGTTTGCCCATGACGGATTAGGAAATCATCGAGTTCTAAGGCCGGATCAATTAAAAAATAGACTAAAAAACCCAGCATTTTGCAGGCTTCTGCTAAACCAATACATCGGGTTGCATGTCCTAAGCCCACCCTGGCTCCACCATCAATATGGATTGCTAGAACATGCGAAGAAAGCATAGTTGATCCCACCGCTAAGAATGCTTTTTCTTGAGCAGAAACCAGGTCATATCATCCGCCGGGAAATTATGATCGCGGTGGTATTGAAAGCCATAATCGACTAATTCTAAGTCAGGGTAGCGATCGAGTAATTCACCTGCAAAGTCACGCTTAAATAAGCGCTCTGAGTGGCCTCTATAACTGGCTTCTACAGGCTTTTGGTTGTAATACTCATTAATCAAAATATAGGAGCGAGAACATTCATAGAGGCGAGTATAGAGTTCTGGTAGCAACTCAGGATTGATATGAATTAAAACTCCACAGGTAAAAGTAAGATCATGCATACCTAAATCACTACTATGACAATTTAGGATGGAATTTTCGAAAATGCGAAGGTTAGGAATTTTCTTCAATTCTGCGATCGCAATTTTGTTGATTTCAATCGCCGCAAGTTCACAATTAGGAATTAAATTTCTGATGGCGAGTATATTGAAACCAATATTGCTACCAAACTCTAGGGCGCTTCGGATGCCTTGGGTATGGTGAACTATTTTGCTAAATAGAGCTGTCCTAAAAGCAATACCTTCTAGGTTATTATTTCTTGCAACATATTCATCGCCAAATTGGCCTGCCCAAAAAGCTTCTTGCTCAGACTAATAAGTGCTTTTCACAGGTATCTCCTAACGCTACTAACTCAATCAGAAAAATCCTAAAAGATCTTATAGAATTTATTTGGATCTATCTAGTAATTCTAAATTATTCACAGGAGAAAGATGCTTTTAGAAAAAGGCTATTAAGCATCTTGACTAGCTCAAGTGAAATAGAATTGCGATAGTAATTTCTATTTCTTTTTAGTAATTTCTATCTCTTTTTTTGATAGTGAAGTGCTTCAACTTCTTTGACAATTTCAAGGCCAATTTTCTCAAACTCCACACGTTCAAAAAGTTTAATAGAAGCTATATTCTCTGGCTTTATATAGGCATGAATCAGTTGCACAAAAGTCTCCTCAAAGAGCCTTTCAATACCTTTCTGAAGCAGAATTATACCATGCTTAAAGCCGCGCTGGTTCTTGTCAAGGCTGATGTCAACTTCGGCATTTTGATCATCCCTGCAATCAAACCGAATTTGCCCAATCGCTGTTCCTTCTGGCGTCTGAGCCATAAACATATAGCATTGGGGATCGTGCAGCTTATGACTGAGCCATTGCAGATGATCCTCCCAGGCAATAGGGTTTGAAGAAAATGCAGAAGCTCTGACTTCGGCATCATTGACCAAATGCCATAAGCGTTCACAATCTGCGAGTTGAGTCGGTCTTAGGGTCAGCATTACTGTCCGTATTGCTTTTGCTCAATGTGGGTATTGAGTAAGCTCCAGTCTGGATGTTGTTGAAGAACTTCTAGACAATCATGCATCGAAAAATGAGGGTTAGTAGGATAGATAGATTCTAAAATACGGCGAATTAGCTCAAAATCTTCTGGAGTATCCACCGTCCAGCGATGATGGCTGGTATCGGTTTTATCATAGACATGGCCAAACCGATACCGCTCAGGGCGACGGTTGATAAAAGGCGTCACATGCTCTCGATCGGGGGGCGCTGTGGATTCTTGATAGGCTTCTTTTAATGCGCTAAACGAAAAAACCTCTGTATCCATGCCGCGTGGGTAGGTACGTTGGAGTGCATTAGAAACATAATCAAAGGCTCCGGCTCCATCGAGATAGGCTTGGATCACGCGATCGATGATGGCGGGGTCGATCAAAGGGCAGTCAGAGGTGACGCGCACGATCACGTCGGCCTGGTGGGCGATCGCCCCTTCATAGTATCGCCCCAACACATCCTCTTCAGAGCCGCGCACACAGGGGACAGAGAGGCGATCGCACAGAGCCACAATGGGGTCATCGGTATCATTGGTGGTGGTGGCAATCACCACGGCATCGGCTAACCGCACCCGCTGTAACCGCTCAATTTGGTATTCCAGCAACGGCTTTCCGAGGACGGTTTTGAGAACTTTGCCAGGGAGGCGGGTCGAAGTCATTCGAGCCTGCACAAGGATCACGGTACGCATAGATCAAACTAGAAGCGATAGAAGCAAATGGCCACCCCTAAGCGTAGCGGCAAACGAGACACCGGGTGTTAGCCCTGGCGTGGTCTTTAGGGATAGGCTGGGAAACTGGGTTTCTAAAAAAGAAGCGCTGGCGATCGCCAACGCTTTTGATCCAAGGGATCAGGGTTAATCGATCAGGGAAGGGCGATCGCCCTAGTCTTGCCGCAGGTTGACGAGTTGCGCCACCACTGCAAAGCTTTCTTCAAACAACACATCGCGCCCCCACCGCTGGAGCTGTTGCCCCATCAGGTATTCGGCTTTTTGGTCGGGCATGGCGGTCACCTGCTCGGTGCGTCCGAGTTGGGCGCTGCCGCCAGCCTCCATCCGCATACAGCCCGTCGCCTCTGAGCAAAGAATTGTGGTGCAATCAGCGCAGGGGTTGCTAGAGGCCAGCCGCAGGCCAATCAAATCTCCCACAATTTCACCAGGGTCACCCACCGGAATAGCCGCCAACTCTGCCTTAATGGTGGTGCCGTCGGCTCCTTTGAAGGTCAAATGCTTGAGTTCATAATTGTCTGATGTTTCTTGGTAGGTGAGTGGCTCCCAGCCCAGGCGACTAGAGAGCCAGCCGAGAAATAGAAGCGCTTGGGCGGCGTTGCCCTTTTCATAGTCGATGGTTACTTCGTCGATGTCACCGAGGGATGCCCGCCGCTCAGGGGGGTCATAGGCCGCTGCCGTGAGTTCTTGCCAAATGGCGAGGCGGTGCCAGTTCAAATCAGCGATATAGGTTTCGTCGTCAATCAGCGCTTGCATTTTCAAAAACTCTGCTTCAGGGGCACTGAAGTAGCTAGAGTCCATGATCACGCAGTGGGCATGTTTGGCCAATGTAGTGAACAAACCTTGCTCAGGGTTGGGGGTCGCTTTCCACCAAACGAAGCGGGGCAGATCGGGGATCATCAACGAAGCCACGAGATCCCCAATGCGATGGATGGCCTCTTTCGAGCCGCGCAGGGTAATGTATTCGCAACACACCATGCCCGGCATCCCACTTTTTTGGATGGGGCAGTAGGCCGAAACCTGTGCTGTGACGTTATCGGCACCCCCAATTTCGGGGCAGAGGGTAATGATGCGACAGGGGTTTTGAGCGGCGATCGCATCACTCATGCTAAACCCCCGCGAGTTGAGGTTCGGCAGATCTAAGGCTGGCGGAGGTAAGGTTTTGACCTCGTCGCGCAAGCGTTGCAGCATCTCTGGGCTGATGCGGCCTGTAATCACCATGCCATAGGCTTTTTGGGCATCTTGCACAGCTTGCTTGGTCAGCGGCCCATGGATGCCATCAATGGGGCCATCGTAGAACCCCATCGCTGCTAGCAATTGCTGGAACTCTTCTGGCTCATAAATCACCATGCTAAAGGTGGTGGCACGGGTCGCAATGGGGGCTGTGCGATCGCCCGCCTGATTCAACCAAATCTGATTAAGTTCGGCTTCAATCTCTTCAACGGAAATATCTTTGGGTTTTTGGAGGGCAACAAGTGGCGTGGTCATAAGCAAATTTGGGATTAAGGGAAGGAGAGTAGGCGGTAGATTGGGTAGGTTGAATATTGAGGGAATGTTGGGAGGTTGGGAGGTTGGAAAGTTGGGAGGTTGGAAAGTTGGAAAGTTGGAAAGTTGGAAAGGGCGGGAGGTTGGGATCTAGAGCTATGGGACTTCCTTATTCGGAACGATGGAAGCCTGATCACTGTCTCAACGTAACCATGGATTCATTCTGAGATTCAGCCTCCTGTGCGTCAAAATGCGTCAGAGTCAGATATTTGTGGGAGCTAGATTGCTCTGGGGATCAGGGAGGCAGTTGTCTGTGGCTTTAGGGGGGGAAGTCGGGCTAAGCCCATACTGCTAGGCTTCAGAAAAGCCGAAAAATAGCCTCTCTCTCTATCTTACAAGCGTCGCCATTTGCGGTTGTCTCGGTTCAGCAACAGCTCTGCTTCCACGGGACCCCAGGCTCCGGCTTCGTAAAACGGAATCGCTGTGGGGTCGGTAGGGGCATCCCATACCTCTAGGAGGGGCGTTAAGATGCGCCATGCGGCTTCTACCTCATCTCCACGGGTAAAGAGGGTCTGATCCCCAAGCATGGCGTCTACTAGCAAGCGGCTGTAGGCATCGGTGCTGGGCTGACCAAAGGCCGCATCATAGCGGAAGCTCATGTCTACCGAGCGGGTTCGCAAAGAGTTACCCGGTGTTTTCACATCAAACCGCATGGAAATGCCTTCATCGGGTTGAATTCGGAGCGCCAATACGTTGGGGTTTGCCTGTTTTGCAGCCGATTGGAACATTAAAAAAGGCACGTCGCGAAACTGAATGGCAATTTCTGATACCTTCTTGGGCATCCGTTTGCCGGTGCGCAGATAAAACGGCACTCCGTTCCAGCGCCAGTTATCAATATAGAGTTTGATGGCGGCGTAGGTGGGGGTCGTCGAGTCTGCCTTGGCACCCTCTTCATCGCGATAACCCGGCACCTGTTCCCCCTTCATCCAACCAGGGATATATTGGCCGCGAATGGCTGAATTTTCAAGAGACTCTAAATCTGCTAGGCGGGTCGCTTGCAGCACCTTTAGCTTTTCGTTGCGAATGCTGTCAGCATTGAGGTCGTTGGGTGGCTCCATGGTGGTGAGGCAAAATAATTGCATCAGGTGGTTTTGCACCATGTCGCGCAGTGCCCCAGCGGTTTCATAGTACCCAGCGCGGCCTTCTAAGCCCACGGTTTCGGCCACAGTAATTTGCACATGGTCTACAAATTGCCGATTCCATAGGGGTTCAAAAATGGCATTGGCAAACCGAAACACTAGGAGGTTTTGGACGGTTTCTTTGCCGAGGTAGTGGTCGATGCGGTAGATTTGCGACTCGTCACAAACCCGTTGCACCACTTGGTTGAGCACCTGGGCTGAGGTCAGGTTTTTGCCGAAGGGTTTTTCGATAATGAGGCGGTGTTTGCGAGGATCTGCCAACATGCCGGCATTGCCGAGTTGCTGCGCCGCTTCCCCAAAAAAGTGCGGAGCCACGGATAGGTAAAACACCCGATTGCCTCGGGTGCCGCGCTCCGCATCTACGCCTTCTAAAAACTCCCGTAGCTTTTTATAGTCTTCGGGTTGGTCGATGTTGCCAGGGCAGTAGAATAAGCCCTTGGCAAAGTCTTTCCAGACTTCTTCATTGCGGAGGCCACCGCCAAATTCTTCGACGCCTTCTCGCAAATGTTCTCGGAAAAACTCGGTTGTCCATTCCCGCCGGGCGACGCCGACGATGGAGAGTTCTGGGGGAAGCCGCCGTTCCATTTTCATTTGGTAGAGGGCGGGAACCAACTTGCGCTGGGTTAGGTCGCCACTGGCCCCAAAGATCACCAAGATCTGGGGTTCGGGGATGCGGTCTTGCTGAAGGCCAACACGCAAGGGGTTTTCGAGCAGGGTTACCATGCGATCGCTCCTGAAGGATGAAACAGGGAGAGTATGTGGCCTAGGGAGGCACTAGAGGCTAAAAAAGCTAAGACGAAACGGAATGAAATCGGAGAAAGGTCGGGGGTTAAGGGGCGGGGCTAGGGGTGGGCGATCGCCCAACAAAAGACTCCACTAAAGCGACATTCTCGGTACTCCCAATCACCAAGGGGGTGCGGTAGTGAATGCGATCGGGGATCACATCGAGAATGTCTTGGGTGCCGGTGCTGGCGCGCCCACCCGCTTGCTCTATCAGATACGCCAAGGGAGCCGATTCATAGAGTAAGCGTAATTTTCCTTCAGGTTTTTGGGTCGTCCCCGGATAGAGGAACACCCCACCCTGGAACAAAATACGATGAAAATCACCCACCAATGCGCCACCATAGCGGGCGGTGTAGCCCTCTTTCTCATGAACGTAGCGGGTAAACTCTCGAATCGACTCATCCCACTGCCAGAAGTTGCCTTCGTTTACGCTGTAAACCGAGCCATACTGGGGCACCTTAATATTTTCGTGAGACAAGATGAACTCACCCAAGCTGGGATCGAGGGTAAACGCATGAACCCCCGTGCCAATGGAATAAACCAGCACCGTGCTGGGGCCATAGAGGATATACCCTGCCGCGATTTGCTTATGGCCATCTTGCAGCAAATCTTGGGCGGTGCCATCGAGGTCTTCTCCTTCCTGCTGCCGCACTGCAAAAATAGATCCCACAGTACTGTTGATATCTAAATTAGAAGATCCATCAATGGGGTCGTAGAGCAGGGTATACCGCCCGATGGGGCAGTTTTCGGGAATGTAGTAGGGGTTTGCCATTTCTTCGGAGGCCAGCCGACATACCAAGCCACTCTGCCCAAATGCAGAGATAAACACTTGGTTTGCATAAATATCCATTTTTTTGACAGCTTCACCCTGCACATTGGTTTCACCGGTGAAACCCAAGGCATCTTCCATTAGCCCCGATCGGTTGAGGTGACGGGCAATCAGCTTGCCCGCTAAGGCAATGCGGTTCATCAGCGCACTGAGGTCTTGCGCCTCTGGCGAAAAGCTCTGCAACTGTTGAAAAACATGCCGTGAGAGGGTTGTGCAATCGTGGTCAATGGCGTGCTTGTGCTCGAAGTGCAATTCAGACATAACGACGCTCTCTGGAGGGGAACCCTTACCCCCCGCATTTTTGGATGTGGAACCCAGGGTTTTCTTGGTCTGTAGCCCACCCCATAGCAAGCCAAGCCAAGAAAACCCAGGGAATGTTGGGGGTTTCTGCCTCTTATATTAGGGAGGCATTTCGGGAATGGGGGGTAACTTTAGGTGATCTATAGAAATGCTGACGGAAAATGCCAACAAAATACGGGAGAACGGGCGATCGCACTGCCAAAAAACTGCCACAGAAATAACGCTGTAACTGTAGCCATGATCCATAGGAGAATGGCACTGACATAAGGTCAACATTGGCATAACAAGGCACGAGATTTCAGGGGTTTCAGCGACTGATCTATGCTTACGTCAGTGCCATTCATCCATAGGACATTTACCTGTCATTCCCGTGCAGGCGGGAATCCATCTTGAGAGTCATACAACCCATGGATTCCCGTTTCACGGGAATTACGCGGGTATGTCCTAACCTTTATGACTGTAGCTATATCTTCTTAGAATCATTCCTCCTGCCCCTTCCCTTTCTTGCTCTCAACCGCGTCTAGGATGAGAACCGCAGGATTGCCCTCACCCCAAAGCCTTTGCCCAGAAGGGGCGAGGAGCCTTGAGGCTATTCTCTAAAGAGTT
>Ga0105044_10007449_pt1 | contig 15070 bp, 13 predicted proteins | sample MAT01_FD_78092 | JGI IMG/M metagenome (GOLD analysis project Ga0105044, IMG submission 78092) | Freshwater microbial communities from Lake Fryxell liftoff mats and glacier meltwater in Antarctica - MAT-01 | ecosystem: Environmental > Aquatic > Freshwater > Ice > Liftoff microbial mat | place... | reverse complement strand
GTCGTCGTCTCCCGCGTCGCACGACGCGGGAGTGGATTGAAACAACGTGCCGCCTGAGACAAAAGAGTCAATCGCCCGGTCTCCCGCGTCGCACGACGCGGGAGTGGATTGAAACAAAAGCTGATCGCGATCCTCGTCTCGCTGTTTGCGGTCTCCCGCGTCGCACGACGCGGGAGTGGATTGAAACTCACTGGATGAGGATGATGTCTGGTACATGGGCGGTCTCCCGCGTCGCACGACGCGGGAGACGATTAACGTGTCGAACCCTTCGGCCCTCGATTGATGTTGTTTGCCTCCCTGCGCTATCCTTTCACGCATGAAAGAACACACCCGCATTCCGCTCTCCAACTATGTCGAGCGTCCCGTCGCCGAGATGCAGGCGCGCGCGCAGAAGTTTGCCGACCGCATGCACCTACGTCGCAGTGTCCGCGACTTCTCGGATCGCCCGATCCCGCGCGACATTATCGAAAACGTCATTCGTGCCGCTGGCAGCGCCCCCTCCGGTGCCAACCAGCAGCCGTGGCATTTCGTCGCAGTCAGCAACGCCGATGTGAAACGCGAAATTCGAATCGCCGCCGAAGCCGAAGAGCGCGAGTTCTACGTCAATAAGCGCGCGGGCGAAGAATGGTTAGGCGCGCTGGCGCATCTTGGCACCGACGAGCACAAACCGTTTCTGGAAACCGCCCCGTGGCTTATCGTCGTGTTCGGTCAACGCTACGGCGTCGATGACAACGGCGAGCGGATCAAGCATTACTACACTCCCGAAAGCGTCGGCATTGCGATGGGCATGCTCATCACCGCCGTGCATCACGCAGGCCTCGTCTCGCTCACGCACACACCTGCACCGATGAAGTTTTTGAACGAAATCCTGAAACGCCCCGAACACGAAGCACCGTATCTGATTCTGGTGGTTGGCTATCCAGCCGAGGGTGCAACGGTTCCGGCGATTTCGCGGAAACCGATGGATGTGATTTCTACGTTTGTGACGTAACCGAACCTGGGGCGCGGGAAGAGACTACTTCCGCGCGCTGCGCCACTCCTGAAACACCTTGATTGCGACCGGCAATACCGAGACCAGCACGATCCCAATGACGATGAGGGTCAGGTTATCTCTCACCACGGGCATGTTGCCGAACAGGTAGCCCGCATAGACGAGCGAGGTAATCCACAGGACACCGCCGATGACGTTGTACAGGAAGAACGTGCGGTAGGGCATCTGTGCCACGCCGGCGAGAAAGGGAACGAAGGTGCGGACGATGGGTACGAAGCGCCCCATGACGATGGAGAACGCGCCGTATTTTTCGTAGAAAGCCTGCGTCTGCGCCAGATACTCGGGCCTGAAAACGCGCGAGTTTTTGTTGTCAAATGCCTTCATACCGAGTTTGCTGCCAACGAAGTAATTGACCGAATCGCCGATCACTGCGGCGGCGATCAGAATCACTACAAACAGATGCACGTTGAGCCCCGAGATTGCGGTAATCGCGCCAGACACGAAGAGCAGCGAATCCCCGGGCAACAGCGGCATGACAACCAGCCCAGTTTCCGCAAAGATGATCGCGGCAACCACTGCGAAGAAAATCACTGGTGAGCCTTGAGCGAGCGCCGCCAGACGGTCGTCCAGCGAGGCGAAAAACGCGAGCAGATCCGCGATCATCGATTCAGTAGCGTAATGGCGCGAGTAAGCCCACGCATCACGCCAGAATCTTCTCTGCTTCCAGCGGATCCTTCGGAGGGCCTTCGGGCTTGACCAGATTCTCGCGCGACACGCCGAGCCAGCGCACGAGCGGCGCCATCACCAGCACAGACGAGTAGATGCCGAAGCAGATACCAATGGTGAGCGCGAGCGCGAAGTAGTGCAACGTTTCACCACCAAAGAGCAGCATCGAGAGCACCATGATCTGTGTGGAGCCGTGAGTGATGATGGTGCGGCTGATGGTGCTGGTGATCGCGTTGTCGATGACGTGATCGACGCTCGCTTTGCGCATCTTCCTGAAGTTTTCGCGCACCCGATCCGCAATCACGACGGACTCGTTCACCGAGTAGCCAAGGATCGCAAGCACGCCCGCGAGCACCGGCAGATTGAACTCCCAGCCAAAGATGGCGAACAGGCCGAGAATGATGATGATGTCGTGCAGGTTGGCGATGATCGCGGCGACCGCGAACCGCCATTCGAAGCGGATCGCGAGGTAGGCCATGATGCCTGCAATGACAAGGACGAGCGCCAGCGCTCCGCTCTCGAACAATTCTTTGCCGACCTGCGGACCGACAAATTCCACACGCTTTAATACGATCTTTTCTGCACCCTCGCCGCACGCGGTTTTAGTGTCAGAGATTACGCGTGTACCGCAGATGGCCTTGAACAGGTTATCGCTCATCTGCGCGTTGGTGACGTTCTTCACGATGGGCAAACGCACCAGCACGTCTTGCGGCGTGCCGAAGTTTTGCACGACAGCTTCGCCAGTTTTGAGCGCCTCAATCGAGGTGCGCGCTTGAGCCATATCCGCAGGTTTGGCGTAGCGGAGTTCCGCTACGGTACCACCAGTGAAATCGATACCGTAATGCAGGCCTTTGTAGAAAAGCGCGCCGACGGCGATCAAAAAAGTGATGAGCGAAATTGCGTTGAAGATCAGCGCATATTTCATGAACGGCAAATCGCGCTTGAAGCGGAAAAATTCCATGATTAACTCCGGTGCTTCGTTAGCTTATTTGGATTCAATGACGGCTGGCGCGTCGTTGACGGTCGGGGTCGCCACACTGCCGGCGGTAGCAACGCTGCTGGTGTTGCCGCCACGCCAGATGGTGCCGATCGAAATCGCTTCAAGTTTTTTCTTCCCGCCGTAAACGAGATTAACGATTCCGCGTGAGAAAAACACCGCCGAGAACATCGAGGTGAGAATCCCCAGGCAATGCACGACCGCGAAGCCTTTGATCGGTCCGGAGCCGAAGGTGAACAGCGCGATGCCGGCGATCAGCGTGGTGATGTTGGAGTCGAGAATGGTCGCCCACGCCAGCTCGAAGCCCGTTGCGATGGCGTCTTGAGGTTTGGCACCATTGCGCAGCTCTTCGCGAATCCGCTCGTTAATCAGCACGTTGGCGTCAATCGCCATACCCAGCGTCAGCGCGATAGCGGCGATACCCGGCAGCGACAGTGTCGCCTGCAACATCGACAACAGCGCGATGAGCAGCAGCAGATTCACGGTCAGCGCAAGCGTCGAGATCAGGCCCATGATCGCGTAGTACACACAGATGAACGCGGCCAGCGCAACGAAGCCCCACAGGACGGAGTTAAAGCCGCGCTCAATATTCTCGGCACCCAGACTCGGGCCGACAGTGCGTTCTTCGATGATTTCCATCGGTGCTGCGATTGAGCCCGAACGAATCAGGAGTGCGATGTCGCTCGTCTCACGCGTAGACATGCGGCCGCTAATCTGAAAATTGCTGCCCAATTCGCTTTGAATCGTCGGCGCGGTAATGACCTCAGCCTTGCCTTTTTCGATCAGGATGATGGCCATGCGATTGCCAACGTTCTGACCGGTCACTTCGCGCAGAATGCGCGCGCCTTGACCATCAGTGCTGATGCGCACAATCGGCTGATTATTCTGTCCGTCGAACGCGGGCTCTGCGCCGTTGATGCGCTCACCGGTGAGGATGTATTGCTTCTTGACCAGAATCTGACCGCCGTCGCGATCATTCATAAGCTCGGTGCCGAACGGAACGTTGCCGTTAAGCGCTGCTTGCAGCGAGCCGCTGTTCTTGCTCGCATCGGCTTCGACCATGCGCAGTTCCAGCGTTCCGGTGCGACCGATCACGTCTTTCAAGCGCGCCGGATCGGATGCGCCGGGCACCTGAATCACGATGCGGTCAGCGCCCTGACGTTGAATGATCGGCTCGGTGAGGCCCAGCGCGTTGATGCGGTTGCCGAGCACCTTCTGGTTCTGCTCGATGGCGGCATCGGCGAGCTTTTTCTTCGCCTCTTCTTTGAGCGTGATGATGAGACGCAAATCCTGCGCCGCGCCGTCTTCTTTGATCAACAAATCGGCGTTGCTTTCGGAGATCGCTTTCGAGCCCTTTTCGCGCTCTACTGGGTCGCTGAATTTGATCGCGATGGTGTCGCCTGCCTTGTCGACGCCGTTGTACTGGACTTTCTTCTCGCGCAAAAGACCACGAATGTCAGACGCGTTGCGATCTGCCGCGCGATCAAGCGCGCCCTTCATGTCCACCTGCATCAGGAAGTGCACGCCGCCGCGCAAATCGAGCCCCAGCGACATCGGCTTCGCGTTGATCGACTGCATCCAGTGCGGTGTCGTCGATTCGTTGGTGAGCGCAATGATGTAGTTGCCGGACCCGTCGGCTGAACCGGCGTTCAGGTCTTTCAGCAGCAGCTCTTTCGCCTTTGACTGTGCTTCGCTGTCACCTCGAGCGAAGCGCACATGTACGCCGTTCGTCGGGTCAAGCGCGGTGGAGGTCGGCGTCAGGCCAGCGCCCTTGAGCGTCTTCTCAACGCGTTCGAGCAGCGACGCATCGAGGCGAACCGACGGCTTGTTGGTCGACACCTGAACCGCAGGCACCTGCGGGAAGAAGTTGGGAACGGTGTAGAAAAGACCGATCACAATCGCCACGATCATGATCAGGTATTTCCAGAGGGGGTAGCGGTTCATAGGCGTAAGCCCTATGCGAAAGATTGGAGTGAGGTTGGGATGAAAATAATCATCGCAACTCGAACAGTAGGTTCAGCGAAATCGGCAGGCTTGTCACTCACCTGTCATCGTGACTGAAGCGAGGGATCATGTTGCATGCAACCCCGTCTGAATCGGTCAAAAATCGTTGCATGTGAGGCCGATCCTTCGCCTGGAGCTCAGGATGACAAAGGGTCTTTTTTGCTGAGACTTGAATCTGGCTAAATTTGTTTCAGCGAGCCCTTGGGCAACAGCGCTGTAATCGAATTCCGTTGAAACGCAATCTCAGTCGAGCTGCCGACTAGCAACGTGACGTAGTTGTCGTCCAGCTTGACGACCTTGCCAACGACGCCACCAGCGGTAACGCATTCGTCGCCTTTTTGCAGTGCCTCCATCATCGCTTTTTGCTCTTTACCGCGCTTTTGCTGCGGACGAATCAACAGGAAGTAGAAAACAACAAAGATGCCGACCATCGGGAGCAGTGACAGGAACTCATTCCCGCCCGCGCTGCCGCCAAAGAAGGATTGCGCGTGTGCAGTACCAAACATGGGAGAAACCCTCGACAAATCAAAAAGTTAGCCCCATATTATAGCGGGCAATACCGGTGAGTTGACCGGAACCCTCCGATAGCGACCTGATCCGTAAGCCGCTTACTTTTCAAGGCATGCTTGGCCCTTCTATGGGAAGTCGACTTCGATGAAAAAAGCACCCGGATCAGATAGCTGAAGACTCTCTGGAAAAGGCGATTGCAACCTGCCCCTAGAGCACGAAGCCGCCCGATCAACTTGGCTCATTTCGAGCTTCATTGGAAGAATATTTGTCGTATTGGATGCCGTCGATACGTCCGACATAACTTCAACAACTAACAACACAGTAAGGAGTCTTTTCAATGCCCGCAGGTGAATTTGAGCCCATCGAGATTCCACAGAGGAACTTGCTGACGCTCCCGAAGATGGGCGGATGGCTTAATGTGTGGGGATATGGCGCTCACGCCCAAGCTGGCCAATTCTGGGCATCGATCGATGGTGAGCGGTTCTTCCACTCCTCCGCTGGTGACTACATTTACTACCTGCAAACCAAAGCCGTGCCTGGCAAGGGCAGCGCGGTCGGGAAATTCTTCGCGCAACACAAGACGGGTTTCAAGTATGACATCACCCAGGGCGGAACGGCCAGTGGCGTTAGCCGGTTGACCGCTGGCAGTAAGGCGGTCATAACCACGTTTATGGATGTTTTTATTGGTACTGTCGCACTTGCTGGTGGCCCCGTGGGTTGGGGCATCATGGGCATGAATGCCATCGTGCTAGGTGGCAAAGTTGTGCGCAATTACACTGTGTACGAAGATGCGATGGTCGCGATACTGGCCGCGCGCAAAGAGATGCGCGACAAAATGCCGGTTTTCTACCGAACCGTACTTTGGGAGCTGTATTTCGGAATCGTCGAGCAACAGCTAGTGGGTCGCAGCAAAGACATCCTCTCTGAAGCGATTCCAGGACCAAAGGTTGCGGGTAAATTGGTCGGCGCTATCCTCGGGGCCATGGGCGAGGACAAATTTCAGGTGCGCCTGAAGACGCTCAAGGAGCTGTTCAGTGAAGTGATGGAAAAAGTCGCGCAACACGCGATGGATGCCAATCAAGCAATTGGAGCCAAAAAAATCGTGCTGTCGGATGAGCAGGTCAAGAAGCTTGCGGCCTTGCATGTGAAGCGGATATTGAAAAAAACTAATATCGTGATGCCGACCGATGCAGAGATGGAAGAAATTGTGCGCGAAGCAGCCCGACAGTGGAACATGCGCTCAACGTACAAAAAAATGTCGGCAGCGATTGAAGTCATCGGCTAGCAACCGACAGGGGCTAGCCGGCAAGAGAACCTACCGCTGCAACAATTCGCGCGCGATGACGGGGGTTCCCATCGCCCTCGCCGCAGCTATCGGAGGGCGGAGCTTCGATGCACCCAAAGCGGGTTGGATCAGCAAGGAGAACTTGCGTTCCGGATCAGCATCAGTAAACAATCGCTCCAACGAGCCAACCGCGTGCCCCACAAGAAGCATCGCGCGCGACGCGTCCATCATGACAGCCACCGCACGCAACACGGCACCGCCGTTTCCGCTATTCGTGACCATACATACTGCGACGGCGGCGCTAGAAAACCGGTCGGAGATTCATGCTGCCTCCCAAACTTTCTTTTCGCGATCATTTCAAATGTAGGAGCGGCGAAAGCCGCGAATTCAGTGATTCGAACATTCGCGGCTTTCGCCGCTCCTACAGGGGGCACGCATTCAATCAGTTCCACGGCCTCGATCGCGATGAAACTGCTCACGGAACGGAACAAACTGCTGTACCTCAATCGCTTCGCGCATTTCCTTCGCGAGTTGCAGGTAGTAGTGCAGATTGTGAATCGTATTCAAAATCGCGCCGAGAATTTCGCCTGTTTTGTTCAGGTGATGCAGGTAGGCGCGGCTGAAATTACGGCAGGTGTAGCAGCTACAACTCTCGTCCAGCGGTCGCAGGTCATCACGAAATTTTGCGTTCTTCAACTTGATGTCACCGAATCGCGTAAATAGCCAGCCGTTCCGCGCATTCCGCGTTGGCATCACGCAATCGAACATGTCGATGCCGCGCTCGACCGAGTAGACGAGATCCTCAGGCGTGCCGACACCCATCAAGTAATGTGGCTTGTCAGCGGGCAATTTCGGTCCGATGAAATCGAGGATGCGGTGCATGTCTTCCTTCGATTCACCCACCGACAGGCCGCCCACGGCGATGCCGTCAAAGCCAATATCCATGAGGCCCGCGAGCGATTCGGCGCGCAGCGATTCGAACAAAGTACCTTGCACAATACCGAACAACGCGTTGTTATTTTCGAGTCGCGCGAGTTCGTCTTTCGAGCGCTGCGCCCAGCGCAAACTCATCTGCAACGATGCCTGCGCCTGTTCTAACGTGGCGTCCGCTGCGGTGCATTCGTCAAGCTGCATCACGATGTCAGAGTTGAGCGTGTGTTGAATCTGCATCGACACTTCGGGCGACAGAAACAGTTTGTCGCCGTTGATTGGCGAGGCGAAATGCACGCCTTCTTCCTTGATCTTCCTCAGCTGGCCCAGCGACCACACTTGAAAGCCGCCGGAGTCGGTAAGGATCGGCCCCTTCCAGCCCATGAAATCGTGCAAGCCCTTGAACTGTTCGATGATCGTCGTGCCCGGTCGCAGCCAGAGGTGAAACGTGTTGCCGAGAATGATTTGGGAGCCGATATCGGTCAGGTGCTGCGGCGTCATCGCTTTCACTGTGCCGTAGGTGCCGACCGGCATGAAGATCGGCGTCTCTACGACACCGTGGCTCAGGTGCACACGACCACGACGAGCGTGGCCGTCGGTGTTCAAAAGTTCAAATTTCATATTCTTGTCATTCTGAGTGCAGCGAAGAATCAGGTCGTGCGCCAACACATTTTGCTAATTCTAGGTAGCTCGAAAGCAACGTGATCTTTCGCTCGATTCAAGATGAGTGATGGTGCGCATTTCGCTGCAGAAGCATGGCGTCGCCGTAGCTGAAAAAGCGGTAGCGTTGAGCGATTGCATGCGCGTAGAGTTCGCGAATGTGGTCATAACCTGCAAATGCGGAGACGAGCATCAAGAGCGTTGATTTAGGCAGGTGAAAGTTCGTGAGCAAGATATCCACGACTTTGAATTTGTAGCCCGGGGTGATGAAAATGTCGGTCTCGCTCTCGTGCGCCCGCAACTCGCCGCATGCGTGTACGCAGCCCTCAAGCGTGCGAACGCTGGTCGTGCCGACCGCCACAACACGCCCGCTGCGCGCTCGGCAAGCCGCAATCGCGTCCACCGTTTCCTGTGGCAGAACATAGCGTTCGCGATGCATTTTGTGTTCGGCAATCTTGTCTGCTTTTACGGGCAGGAAAGTACCCGCGCCAACGTGCAGCGTGACATGCGTCATCTCAATCCCGCGCTCACGACAGGCCGCCAGTGTCGCCTCATCGAAATGCAGCCCTGCTGTCGGCGCAGCCACCGCACCTGCGTGCTTTGCATACACGGTCTGGTAGCGTTCGGTATCGCCCTCAGCCGCGGCGCGTTGCATGTAAGGCGGCAGCGGCATTTCCCCCGCTTCGCGCATCAGTGATTCGAAATCGCCCGTCTCAAGCTCCACCTGAAAAAAGCGGTCATCACGACCGACAATTTCCGCACGGTGCTTGCCCGCGATCACAATGCGCGTGCCGGGCTTCGGCGCGTGGCTGGCGCGCAACTGTGTCAGCGCAAGTGTGGGTGAAAGCAACCGTTCAACCAGGACTTCAACGACACCGCCGCTCGTCTTGACCGCACGCAGTCGTGCATTGAGCACTTTGGTGTTGTTGAAAACGAGCAGATCGCCGGGCTGAAGCAACGCGGGCAAGTCGCTGAATGTCCGATCCGCTGGTTGCGATTCGCGCCCGTCTAGCAAGCGGCTTGCCGAGCGAACCGCCAAAGGAAATTGCGCTATCAGCGCTGGTGGCAGCGCGTAATCAAAATCGGAAAGGGTGAACGTGCGGGTGTGGGGCACTTGACTGGCGCTCCGTAAATGAGAGAGGTTGTCGTTCCCGCGAAGGCGGGAATCCAGATCCGGCGCGACTCCGAGCACTCAACTGAGTCGCCGCGAATTCGTTCGGTCTGGATCCCGGCCTTCGCGGGAACGACATTTTGCTGTGGTAATCCGGATTGTATTCGGCGGCAAACTCTCAACCGTGATGCGCTACTTTTTGCCCTCTGATGCCGGCGGCGTCGGCAGCGTGCGCACCGTCCCAATCTCAACTGAACTACTCTGGCTGGTGACCGCGCGGAGCGCGGAAGTTTCGACAAAACGCTCGACATGCGAGGCGAGCTGCTCGGGCGTAAACGCGGCCAGGACGTCAAGCGCAGCAGATTCCTTGTTCACAATTTTGCGGAAGTCATAGCGCGATTCCGACTTGATGACTTTCATCGTTCTGGCGTCAAGCGTGGTCACTTGCACGTAGAAAAACGGCGCTACGTAGCGGCGCGACTGCGTGCTTTCGCGATCAGTGTCCTCCACCGAATCAGACATCAGCCCTTCATCCAGTCCTTCGGAAAGCGGCCCCAGTGGCTGCACGTAGATTCCGATGCCTGCGAGCTTGCTGCCCATGCCGCGTCGCTCCGACATCAGCCACTTCGGTACCACCACGATGATCTGGTCCCAGTCTTTTCGCGCGGGGTTAGTTTCCAGCAAACCGAGCACCCGCTTCATGGTCAGCGCCTCGCGATCCTGAGGCAACGCGGCTTGAATCGCCGCATCCGCGCGCACGGCGAGAAACACGCGATTGGAGTCGGGATACTCTGCGCCCACCGCGCGATCCAGTCCGCGCAACACGGCATGATTAAGTGCCTGATCCGGCACGGTCAATGATTGACGGGTGAAATTTTCAAGATTCGAGCCGACCTGCTCCTTCTGCCGCACCATTTGAAACTGATCGCCCACTGCGGACACCAGCGCAAAGGTTTTTCCGGTTGCCGGTGCGCTTGTCGTTGCTGCGACGGGAGCGTTCGACGGCGAAGGCGCGGCGGCAGGTGTTTGCGCGTTTGCTACCGACACTGCGGTCAGCGCCATCAACACGGCGGCGGCACTCATTGCGTAGCGTGCGCGGCTCAGGGTAAGCGTGGAAGATGAGTGCTGCATGGCGTTATCCTGTTGTGTGGCTGGGTGCCGTTTTCAATGGTTGCTAGTGTCGGAGAAGCCGCTGGCAAATGCATCTTGCGTGCGACGAATGACCGTTAGCACGTCGCCAGCCGCAGATTAGTTGCCAATTCGCCGCTGTTTCGATGAGAAAACGAATTTTTCAATAATCAAGATCGTCGAGGTAGCTCCCCTGGTCAGTGTCGCCATTAGAAAGAACCGGAGCGTTCGGGCCCCTGGTGAAGAAAATCGGCTTCGCGGCAGCGTCATAGTGGGCATTGAGCCGACGCGGCCAGCGCTCCACTAAATCCGGGGCCGAAAGTGCTAATGGCGACCCGCATGGGTGCGCTTCCGCGATTGACACGCTTGATAAGACCTTCTCGAATCGCTGCTCGGCTAAAAGGCGAGGCGAGCGGCGCTTACGATCATCGAGGCGTTACTTGATCGCAGGGCTGTAATTGGTTTGCGAACGGTGGATTTTTCGAGGTTGTCCCTGGTGGCGGATAGCCCCGGAATCGCGTCGCGCCAACTCTCAGCGGCGCTGAATATTCTTCTGCCAAAACTGGTGCGTGTCGTTCGAGTGGGTTTGAAAGAGACCCACTCATTGCATTAATGAAAAAAGTGCTCAGGCACTGATGGCCGTGGGCGTCTAATAGATCGCGCACCGGCTGCTGGAATATCCATATGATTCACAAAGGCCTGGTCGCCATCGACATCCACATTAACGCCTAAGCGAGCAACAAAGACTGGCGATAGTAGTTCATCATGACCACGAAACAACGCACCCAAGTCGGCATCATCGGAGCAGGCCCTGCGGGCCTTCTTCTCTCGCACTTGCTGCATCTGCAGGGCATTGAATCGGTTATCGTCGAAGCACGTTCTCGAGACTACTGCGAAGCGCGCGTTCGTGCCGGCGTACTCGAACAAGGCTCAGTGGATATCCTGAACCAGGCTGGCGTGGGGGAGCGCATGACCCGGGAGGGCTTGCGCCACACCGGATTTGAAATGCGTTTCAAGGGCCAGCGGCATCGCATTGCGCTCGATGAGTTGACCGGCGGCAAAGCAATCACGGTGTATGGCCAGCAGGAGGTGGTTAAAGATTTGATCGCCCGACGACTCGCCGATGGTGGTCAGGTGTTGTTCGACAGCACCGAAGTGAGCGTCCACGACGTTGAATCCGACCAACCTCTGATTAAGTACACCAGCGATGGCATCGCTCACGAACTCGCTTGCGACTACCTGATCGGAGCCGACGGTTTCCACGGCATCTGTCGCGGCAAGATCCCCAGCAGTATTTTGAAGACCTACGACCGCATTTATCCGTTCGCCTGGCTCGGCATACTCGCTGAGGCCGCTCCGGCGCAGCATGAGCTGATTTACGCCCACCATGAACGTGGGTTTGCACTCTTTTCAATGCGTTCGCCCAAAATCACCCGGCTTTACGTGCAATGTGATCCCAATGACAGCGCCGACAACTGGTCGGACGACCGCCTGTGGAACGAGCTGACCATCCGCCTCGGAACGCAGGAACGCTGGAAGCCCAATATCGGCCCGATCCGGCAAAAGAGCATCACCCCGATGCGGAGCTACGTCTGCGCGCCGATGCGTCATGGCCGCCTCTTCCTCGCGGGCGACGCCGCGCACATCGTGCCGCCAACCGGTGCCAAAGGCATGAACCTCGCGGTGTCCGACGTGATTGTGTTGTCGCGGGCACTGGAAATGTTCTACAAGCAGAATTCGTCGCGCGGGCTGGAGCGTTATTCCGACATTGCGCTGCGCCGCGTCTGGAAAGGCGAGCGTTTCTCGTGGCACATGACGTCGATGCTGCACACTTTCCCTGATCACGATCCCTTCCACGAGCAAATGCAGTTGGCGGAACTTGACTACTACACCGGTTCAGTCGCGGGGCGAACGACGCTCGCCGAGAACTATGTGGGCTTGCCGATTGAGGCGTTTTAGCCCCGAGCGAGGCATTGGGCCTCGGGGTTGCGCTCAGCCACCGGCAGGAGGTTGGCGCGTCGGGCTGTTCACTTTTGACCCAACAGCGCTCATAGCGCTGTTGGTACCGAGGGCGGGACTCGAACCCGCACGATGTCACCAACGGTGGATTTTGAATCCACTGCGTCTACCAATTCCGCCACCCCGGCTTTGTGAACAGCTTGAGAAGCGTGGTCTTGAATTATAACCAGCGCGCCAGTTCGGCAACGTCCTCATCGAGCAGCTCGCCAGCTTCGACCTGTTTGAGCTTGCCATCGCGACCGATCACCCAGATCACCGGCAGGCCTTTGATGTCGCCGAGGACTCGTTGCCATTCCGGCGTCATCATCGCCGCGTTGAACGTGTAGCCGTGGGCTTTCATGTATTTCGGGACTTCGCCAGCGGACTTGTCGACCGAGAGCGCGAGCACTTCGAGGCCCTTTGATTTATTGGCGCGCAGCAGCGCGTCGAGCTTTGGGTTTTGCACTTTACAGAACGGGCACCAGGTGGCGAAACGCTCAACAATCAAGACCTTGCCGCGCCAATGATTAGGGGCGAGGACGGTGCCGTCGACGAGCGTTGTCGCGGGCAGCGCGACCACGTCGCCGACTGCCGCAGCATGGGCTTCGCGCAAAAACACGGGCACCGAATTCAGTGCCAACGTCACCGCAAGCGTTTGTCCAAAAGTTCGACGATTCATATCTATAACTTTCCTGCAGAATGACCGCTACACCGGGGCAATAAGCACAAATCAGCCATAGTCGATATTTGCCTATATTTGCCTTAAGACCCTATTTAATAAGGGCTACAGCAAAAAGCTGATTCCGCAAAAATGCTCGCATGACTAAACCATACCCTGATTGCCAACAGCGTTCAGGATGCGCGGCGTGTTGAGTCGGCGCGCCGTGATGCGCTTCTTCGATTTGAGCCACGCCTCAACCACGTGCCAGATGGCCTCACTTCGGTTGGCAACAGCCGCGTCGCGAGCGGCCTCTCCAACCGGCGCCCAGCCAGCCACCTTGTACGTTTTTGACGCTTCGATCAATACGCCTTTAAGTCGCATGTCAGTGATACGCCGACCCTGCGCGGCGAGCGGATCAATCGTGTACTGCAAGCCACCGACGCGCACCATATCTCCGCCCTGCTGATAGTAAGGATCGGGGTTGAACAGGTTGTCCGCCACGTCTTCGAGCACGGTTTTGATCATTTCACCCGTCATGTCGTTGACCGTGACATATGGGTAGGAGATGGCCGTTTGATCCATCAGATGTTCGCGCGTGATCACCTGACCGGAAAGCAGTGTGGTGCCCCAACGGAAGCCTGGCGAAAACGCGATTTCGGTGTTTTTCGACTCCATCAGCGCATCAAGAATGAGCTGATCGAAACTGCCATTGAAATTTCCACGCCGGAAGAGCATTGCGTCGGTCGTCGCGAGTCGTTCGCCGAGATCGGCTTCGAACGGCGCGCGGATTTTCGTGATCAGAGCGTTCATGTCCGGATCGGCGGGGAGCAGATTTGAGAATATGGGCAACAGCTTGTAGCGGAAGTCTTTTACAGCCCCCTCTTTCACGTCAAAGTCCAGCACGCCCAGAAATTTGCTGTTCGATCCGGCGTTAGTCACCAGCGTCGTGCCACCGGGATTCTTCACGGGAATCGCATTGGGCACGCCGTCATGCGTGTGGCCACCCAAAATCGCGTCGATGCCACGCACGCGCGAGGCCAGTTTCAGATCCACATCCATGCCGTTATGCGAGAGCAGCACGACAACCTTCGCGCCCTTCGCGCGCGCGTCGTTGACCGTCTTTTGCATGTCTTCTTCGCGGATACCGAACGACCAGTCTGGCGTCATATAGCGCGGGTTCGCGATCGGCGTGTACGGAAACGCCTGCCCGATGATCGCGACCGGAACGCCGTTCATTTCCTTCATCGTGTACGGCTTGAACACGAGGTCTTCGAAGTCCGTCGTTTTGATGTTTTGTGCCAGGAAATCGACCTTGCCTTTGAAGTCTTTCTCGACGATCTCCTGCACCCGCTTCGCGCCCAGCGTGAATTCCCAATGGCCCGTCATCACGTCCACTCCCAGCGCGAGGCAGGCATCCACCATGTCCTGACCGTTGGTCCACAATGCCGTGGCCGAACCCTGCCAGGTGTCACCGCCATCGAGCAACAGCGCGCCTGGGCGCGATGCCTTCAACTGCTTCACCAGCGTGGCCAGATGCGCGAAGCCGCCGACCTTGCCGTAGGCCTTTGCGCCCGCTTCAAATTCGAGATAGGTAAAGGCATGCGCATCGCGGCCGCCACGGCGGATGTTGAACGCCTTGAGCAGGTGCTCGCCCACCAGATGTGGCGGCTTGTTCAACGCGGCACCAAAGCCAAGATTCACCCGCGGTTCGCGGAAGAAAATTGGCTTTAACTGCGCATGACAATCCGTCATGTGCAACAAGTGCACATTGCCGAAACGCGGCAAATCGTAGAACGATGACGGGTTCGTTGCGGCTAGCAAGGATTTGCTGTCGAGCGCTGCGCCTGCGGCGGCGGCGATGGCCAGGAGGTTTAAGAATTCTCTACGTTGCATGCCTATTCCTTGTCTTTCTATAACCGTCGTCATCCTCGGCGGAGCCGGGGATCCAGTGCGTGAAACACGCGAAGCGCAAATCAGTCCCCTCTCAGGAGAGGGTGACGGTTGCGTCCGCAAAACTTTCTTTAGAAACGAATCCACGGTTGCGCTCATGCCGCGCGGCAGTAACTTTC
>Ga0105044_10007448_pt1 | contig 15071 bp, 12 predicted proteins | sample MAT01_FD_78092 | JGI IMG/M metagenome (GOLD analysis project Ga0105044, IMG submission 78092) | Freshwater microbial communities from Lake Fryxell liftoff mats and glacier meltwater in Antarctica - MAT-01 | ecosystem: Environmental > Aquatic > Freshwater > Ice > Liftoff microbial mat | place... | reverse complement strand
GGTCCGCTTGCTGGCGATCACGCCAATGTCTGGTTTCGGACAGGAAGCCAATCGCCGGGTCCGACCCATTGCGGACCTTGAGTAGACCCGCTCATATGCGTGGGTGAACAAGAGCACCTTGCAGGCTACTTGGGCGACCGTCGTCGCATTTGCCGCTTTGGGTGCGTGCGCGGACGCGACCTCGTCTCGCGAAGAGTTCGTTGCCCTCGACGACCAAGGGGCGGTGATAGCCACCGTGACCCTGCAACAGCCGTTACCGCCTCACGACACGAGTTTCACATTCACCGGTCCGTCCGCTTCGGGTCAGCCTGCCACGACTGTTCAGCCAATGACGTTCGAGGTTGCGGGTGCGTTTCAGTGTCACTGGTCCAGCCTCATCGTGATCTGCCAGACCGCCGAGCAAAATCCTGTTCTGGCTCAAACGGATGAGGGGCGCGATGTCCGACGCTTAGACGCGGAAACCATCCTCGTTGCGGACAGACCCGGCAGTATGGCAGGGGACTTCGCCACGTTCAGGAGCGGACGTCTCGTTGCTTTTGGTGTCCGGGATGAGATGGGCAAGGAGCCTTGGCGGTATGATATTCGGTAGCCTCGCCGTTCCGTCCGCTTTCCACCCTTAGCCGACATCCCGAACGTCCGGTTCTCGCCACCGCATATTGAAGCGTGGCCGCGAACCCGCCGCGACCGATTTCCCGCCCTGATCCAACCCCGGCGGTTCTATCCCGGCGCGTCTGATGCTAGAGCCCCCGCGTCTCCCCGACCCCCACGCCAGACCCGGACCGCCGCCATGCCCGCCGCTCCCGACTTTCCGCCCGCGCCCGACCGCGTGGTGCCGCAGCGCGCGCTGATCTCCCTGTCCGACAAGACCGGGCTGGAGGACGCCGCCCGCACCCTGCACGATCTCGGCGTCGAACTGGTCTCGACCGGCGGCACCCGCGCCGCCATCGCCGGCTTCGGCCTGCCGGTGAAGGACGTGGCCGAGCTGACCGGCTTCCCCGAAATGATGGACGGCCGGGTCAAGACCCTGCACCCGGTGGTCCACGGCGGCCTGCTGGGCGTGCGCGACGCCGCCGACCATGCCGAGGCCATGACGACCCACGGCATCGGGCCCATCGATATCGTCTGGGTCGACCTCTATCCGTTCGAATCAACCGTTGCATCCGGTGCCGCTTTCGACGCCGTGGTCGAGAATATCGACATCGGCGGCCCGGCCATGATCCGCTCGGGCTCCAAGAACCACGGCTATGTCGCCGTCTGCGTCGACCCCGCCTCGGTCGCCGAGCTGCTGAGGGCGCTCAAGGCCGACGGCGGCACATCTCTGGCCCTGCGCAAACGCCTCGCCGCCCGCGCCTTCGCCCGCACCGCCGCCTATGACGCCGCCGTCTCGGGCTGGTTCGCCGGTCAGGTCGGCGACGCCGCTCCGGCCCGCAAATCCATCAGCGGCGCGCTGGCCCAGCCGCTGCGCTACGGCGAAAACCCGCACCAGACCGGTGCCTTCTACCGCACCGGCGATCCGCGGCCGGGCGTCGCCCACGCCCGCCAGCTGCAGGGCAAGGAACTGGGCTACAACAACATCGCCGACGCCGACGCGGCCTATGAGCTGGTCGCCGAGTTTGAGGCCCCCGCCTGCGTCATCGTCAAACACGCCAATCCCTGCGGCGTCGCCGTCGCGACCGACCTGGCCGCCGCCTATGCCCGCGCCCTGGAGTGCGACGCGGTCTCGGCTTTCGGCGGCGTCATCGCCGTCAACCGGCCCCTGACCGGCGCCGACGCCCGGCGGATCACCGACATCTTCACCGAGGTCGTGATCGCCCCCGGCGCCGACGACGAGGCCCGGGCGATCTTCGCGGCCAAAAAGAACCTGCGCCTGCTGCTGACCGACGGCCTGCCAGATCCGCTGGCGCCCGGCGAAGTCTTCCGCTCGGTGGCCGGCGGCTTCCTGGTCCAGTCGCGCGACCGCAGCCGCATCGCCCCCGCCGACCTCAAGATCGTTACCCGCCGTCAGCCGACGCCGCAGGAGGTCGACGACATGCTGTTCGCCTTCACCGTGGCCAAACACGTCAAGTCCAATGCCATCGTCTATGCCAGGGACGGCCAGACCGCCGGCATCGGCGCCGGCCAGATGAACCGCCGCGACTCGGCCCGCATCGCCGCCCTCCGCGCCCGCGAGGCCGGAGAGGCCAAGGGACTGGCCCATTCGCTGGCCCAAGGGTCCGCCTGTGCGTCGGAGGCCTTCTTCCCCTTCGCCGACGGCCTGCTGGAAGCAGTGGCTGCCGGGGCCACGGCGGTGATTCAGCCCGGTGGTTCGATCCGCGACGACGAGGTCATCGCCGCCGCCGACGAGGCCGGTGTCGCCATGGCCTTCACAGGCGTGCGGGTGTTCCGCCACTGACGGTCCACCTTGTCCACCTTGTCTCGTGTGTCGCGGTCAGTCTGTACCGGATGTCTCGCCTTTTCGGGCCCCGTTTGTCCCGCATGTCGCGGCGGATTGTCTCTGATATCTCTGGCCGAACTGGTCGGAATGGTTGCGGAAAGCCGACCCGCAACTGGCTGAAATCGTCACCCCCGCGGCGGGCGTTTCACCCCGCCGCCCGAACCGCTAAGGCTGTCATATGGACACGCTCGAAATCCGCTGGAGAAGCCTGGAGCCGCACGTCACCGTCGTCGGCCCTGATGACGACCGCCCCCGACCTGCGGTGATCCTGTTCCACGGCTGCGGCGGCCTGCGGGGCCATCTGCCGAAATATGCCGAGGCGGCGAAGGCGGCCGGCTGGCGCGCCTTCATCGTCGATTCCTATGCGCCGCGCGGGTGGAGCCGGCAGTTCGCCATGGCCACGGTCTGCACCGGCCTGATCCTGCACGGCTGGCGCAGGGCCGGCGACATTCTCGCGGCCCTGTATGGCATTTCGCAGCGGGCCGACGTCGACGCCTCCCGGATGAGCCTGGCCGGCTGGAGCCACGGCGGCTGGGGCATCATGGAGGCGATGAGCGCCGACCGGTCCCTGCCCGGCGCCCTCGGTCTGGCCGACGCCGGGGCCGTCGACCTGGCCGGAGTCAAGTCGGTCTATCTGGCCTATCCCTATGTCGGCTTCGGCGCGCGCAACCGGATGCGGCCCTGGAGGCATTGTCCCCGCACCCTGGCCGTGATCTCGCGCACCGATCACCTGACCTCGGTACGCAACGCCGAACGGGTCCATGAGATGGTCCGCAACTGCGGGGCCGAGCTCGAGACCTGGATCGCCGAGGGCACCCATTCCTTCGACGAGCCCATGGCCGCCCCGCCCATGCGCCACGACCCGGATCTGACGACCGAGGCTATCAGCCGGTTCGCCCGTCTCCTGGAAGACACGGCCCCGCCGCCGCCGAAGCCGCGACGCCGCAAGGCGGCTTGACCCACGGCCAAGGCCCCGGCCAAGGCCGCCCGATCGACGCCTGGGGGGATCCATGGACAGCCTGGCTTCACGCTGGCGGCGACTGGTGCCGTCCACCGAACACCTGACGCCCGAGGGCGCGGGCCCGTTTCCGACGGTGCTGATCTTCCACGGCTGCGGGGGGGTGCGCGATCATCTGGCCTCGGTGCGGCGGCATATGCGGGCGCTGGCCTCGGTGGTCTCGGGTGGCGGCGAGATCGAGGTGTGGAGCGTCGACGCCACCCACGCCTTCGACGAGCCGGGCCTCAAGGGCCGGGTTCTGGCCTATGACGAGGGCCTCAGCGTCGAGGCCCTGGAGCGTTTCCAGCGCTTCCTGCGCTCCATCCCTCCGGCGTGAACCGCGCAGCGATGACCGAACCGTGTAGCCGGAGGCGGGCGGCCGGACCCGCCACCGCTTGCTACGCCCCGCGACCCACCTTATCCCGAACCACATGGCCGCGCCCCTGATCTGTCCGTCCATCCTCGCCAGCGACTTCGCCCGCCTCGGCGAGGAAGTGGCCGCCCTGGAGGCGGCGGGCGCGGACTGGATTCATGTCGATGTGATGGACGGGCATTTCGTGCCCAACATCACGCTCGGGCCCGACGTGGTCCGGGCGCTGCGACCCCATTCGACCCTGCCGTTCGACGTGCACCTGATGGTGGCCCCCGTCGACCCATGGCTGGAGGCCTATCGCGACGCGGGCGCGGACATTTTGACGGTACACCCCGAAAGTGGTCCGCACCTGCACAGGACATTGGGGCGAATCCGGCAGATCGGGGCCCGGGCCGGCGTGGTGCTGAACCCCGGCACTTCACTCACCGTGCTTGAGGAGGTGATCGACCTTGTCGATCTGGTGCTGCTGATGTCGGTCAATCCGGGTTTCGGTGGCCAGTCCTTCATCGATGCCACCCTGCGCAAGATCGAGCGGACCCGGGCGCTGCTCGACGCAGCGGGGTCTTCGGCCCACCTGCAGGTCGATGGCGGCGTGACAGCCGCCAACGCCGGCGCGTGTGTCGCCGCCGGGGCCGACGCGCTCGTGGCAGGGACGGCCGTGTTCCGCGGCGGTCCAGCGTCCTATGCCGCCAATATCCGGGCATTGAAGACCGCGTGAGCCAGTCCGGACCCTTTGCCCGTAATGAGCCAGAAAGTCCCGGTCGCGAGACTTCAGGTCAGATTCCTGGTTTGCGCGGAGCACCGATGCGCACGCCGATCCGGACCACCGGTGCCGTGACCGGGCCCGGCCTGTGGCCCGCAGTGATCGGCAAGCTGCTGACCCGCCAGTTGTGGATCGAACTTTACGGCCTCCCCGGCTACGCCCTGACCCTGAAGGGCGGAGCGACGCAGGGCTTCGCCGCCACGCCGCGCGATTTCCGGCCGATCGACCCTGTCCCCGGCAAGGGCGTGCTCGGCGGACGGTTCGTCCTTGCAGGGACCAGTCTGGAGGTGGCCGCATCCGAGGATCCGTGGAACCGGCCCAGCCCGACCCGGCCCTTCGCGGTGGACCTGCATGCCTTCGCCTGGCTGCCGTCGCTGATGCAGCACGGCGAACGCGGCGCGCGGGAGGCCGTGCGGTTGACCCTGGCCTGGGCCGAGGCCTTCGCCCGTTGGTCACCCTTCGTCTGGGACCCTGACATCCTCGCGCGCCGGGCCTGTCACCTCGCCTGCGCCGTGCGCCGCATGGGCCAGGTCGCGACCGAGACCGAACGGCTCAAGCTTGCCGATATCCTGGCGCGACAGGGCCGCCAGTTGCTACGTCCGCCCGGCGGATCGGCGGGCAGGGCCCGGCGGTTGACCGCCGCAGCCATCGTCGGCTGCGTCCTGACTGGCCGGGCGGGGGCGGGCCTGCGCCGCGCCGCCCTGCGCGACCTTCCCAACGCGCTGGCACGCACCGTCGGGCCAGACGGCGGACACGCCTCGCGCAGCCCGGAAGCGGGTCTGGAGTTGCTGCTCGACCTGCTGACGCTCGACGACGCCCTGTCCCAGTTGTCGCAGGTCACGCCCGATCCGGTGCGCGCCACGATCGACAGGCTGACCGTCGCCCTGCGGCTCCAGACCCTGCCCGACGGTCGCCTGATGACCCTGCAGGGCGGCGGAACCTCGACCGCGCCCCGGGTGGCCGCGGCACGGGCCCACGACGAAGCCGGGGGGTCCGGTCCGGGGGCGGGAACCGTCGGCGGCGTCGCCCGCATTCGCAGCCCCTTGCTGACGGTAACGACCGACATCGCGGCGCCGGCGCGGGGGGCTTGGTCCTCCACCGCCTGCGCCCAGCCGATGGCGCTGGAGATCGTCTGCGGCAAGGACCGGCTGGTCACCGGTTGCGGCTGGACACCCCGGGCGTCGGATCGCCAGGGACTTCGACTGGCCCCGGGCCATTCGACCCTGACCCTCGGCGAGGCCTCCACCGGCGAACCTCTGGGGGGCTGGAAAGGCGAGCTTCTCGGTCACCGTCTCCTCGGTCGCCCGCTGCACGTCGAGGTTCACCAGCGCGATGGCGAGGGAGCCGTCTGGCTTGAGGTCGAGCACGACGGCTGGGTGCCAGGCTTCGGCCTTCTGCACCAGCGCCGCCTCTATCTGGACCAACGACTGGACGAACTGCGCGCCGAAGAGCGGCTGCATCCGGCGCACAGTCAAAGGGACACGATCCGCGCCATCGCCGCCCCCTATGCCGTGCGTTTCCAGCTCGAACCCGGCGTCCAGGCCTCGCTGGCGCGGGACCGGCGCTCGATCCTGTTGCGCGGCCACTCCGGCCGCGGCTGGTGGTTCCGGACCGACGGCCCGGACGTCGCCATCGAGCCGTCGGTCCATGTCGATGAAGGCCTGACCCGCCGTTCGCTGCAAATCGTCGTGCGTGGCTCGGCCCGCACCGATTCCGAGACCAAGATCCGCTGGAAGCTCAGCCCCGCCGGGGCCGGAAGCGATCCGTCCTGAACCCGCCCCCTGCACCGATCGCGCTGGACACGCGTTCGCTACTTGAGGCGCGGCCTGTCCGCGACCATCTGACGGTTGCCGCCGTTCCCCCTTCCGACACAGGATCGATTGATGAGCCTCGCCGACCCAACCGCCCTGCCTGACGACCTGATCAAGGACGGATCCGACGCCGGCTTCATGGCCGATGTGATCGCGGCTTCGAAGGTCCAGCCCGTTCTGGTCGACTTTTGGGCCACCTGGTGCGGACCATGCCGGACCCTGACGCCGATGATCGAAAAGGCCGTCCGCGCCGCCGGCGGCGCGGTCAAACTGGTCAAGATCGATGTCGACAAGAACCCGGCCTATGCGGGCCAGCTGCGGGTCCAGTCGATCCCGACGGTCTATGCCTTCGTCGACGGCCAGCCGGTCGACGGCTTCCAGGGTGCAGTGCCCGAAAGCCAGCTCAAGGCATTCATCGAAAAACTGACCGGCGGCGAGAGCGCCAATTCCGACGTCGAGCAACTGATGTCGCTGGGCGAGGAATCGCTGTCGCTGGCCGATCACGGTGGCGCGGCCCAGGCCTTCGCCCAGGTCCTGACGCTGGAACCGGCCAACGAAAAGGCCATCGCCGGCATGGCCCAGGTCTATCTGGCCGACGGCGACGTCGACCAGGCCCGCCAGACCATCGCCATGGCCCCGCAGGATTCGAAAGAGCCTATGGTGCAGTCGCTCCGCGCCCGGCTGGCCCTGGCCTCGGCGGCGCCCGCCGGCGCCAGTCCCGAACTGGAAGCGCGCGTCGCCGCCGATCCCGCGGATCATCAGGCCCGTTACGACCTGTCGCTGGCCCAGGCCGCCGCCGGGGAGCTGAAGGCCGCCGTCGACAGCCTGCTGGCGATCGTCACCGCCGACCGCGACTGGAACGACCAGGCGGCGCGCAAACAGCTGCTGGTCGTGTTCGAGGCGGCCGGACCGGCCTCGGACATCGCCCGCGACGGTCGCCGTCGCCTGTCCTCCATCCTGTTCGCCTGAGGAGCCGCCGTGGCGCAAGGCTATGTCAAGGCGGTCGAACTGCCCCAGGTGATCCCGGTCTTTCCGCTGCCGGGCGCCATACTGCTGCCCCGCGGCCAGCTGCCGCTCAGCATCTTCGAGCCGCGCTATCTGAACATGATCGACGACGCCATGGCCGGCGACCGGATCATCGGCATGATCCAGCCGACCGTCGGCCCGCACCGCCTGCCCAGCCTGTCACCGATCGGCTGCGCCGGCCGCATCACCAGCTATGCCGAGACCTCCGACGGCCGTTACCTGATCACCCTGACCGGCTGCGCCCGCTTCCGCCTCGCCAATGAGCTGCCCACCCAGATGCCCTATCGTCAGGTCCGCGCCGACTTCACCCCCTACGAACACGACCTGGCACCGCCGGTGGTCGACGAGGGCGGACTGGACCGCGACGATCTGATCGACGCCCTGCGTGCCTATCTGGAGAGCCGCGGCCTCGATATCGACTGGGACACGGCCGAGGGCGCGCCGGCGGAGGCCTTGGTCAACAGCCTGTCCATGGCCTTGCCGTTCGAGCCGCCGGAAAAACAGGCTCTGCTGGAAGCGCCGCTTCTGACCGACCGCGCCGACGTCCTGACCGCCCTGCTGCGCATTGACGCAGCGGACGGCGGTGACGGCGACGGGCCGTTGATGCAATAGGTCCGGGTATGAGCGACGCCTTCCACACCCCCGCCTCGGTCGACGCCCGCCTGCTGGAGGTGCTGGTATGTCCGGTCACGCGCGGTCGGCTGGTCTATGACCGCGAACGCCAGGAACTGGTCTCCAAGGGGGCCAAACTGGCCTATCCGATCCGGGACGGTGTGCCGATCATGCTGCCGGAAGAGGCGCGGGTGCTGGACTAGACGAGCGAGCCTAGACCGCCTCGCCCCGCAACAGCCTTGGCAGGTCGCCCGTGGCCCCGCCGGCTTCCTGCATGAAGGCGCGACGCAGGGGGCCGATGCGGTTGACGGCGGCGATGCCGAGGTCACGCGCCAGTCGCACCGGCGAGATATCGCTCGAGAACAGTCGAACGAAGCCGTCGAATCCCGCTGCAAGCGCCGCATTGTCGAACCGCCGCCAGCGGGCATAGCGGTCCAGCACGATCTCGGAGCCGATGTCCTCGCCCAGCCGCATCGCCTCGATCAGCACTTCGGCCAGGGCGGCGGCGTCCTTCAGCCCCATGTTCAACCCCTGTCCCGCGACAGGATGCACGGCATGGGCCGCATCGCCGATCAGAGCGGTGCGCGGCGCGGTCAGGGCTTCGGCCAGTTGCAGCGACAGCGGATAGACGAAGCGTGGTCCCACCACCGCGATGTCTTCCAGAAAATCTCCGAACCGGCGCATGAGATGGGACTGAAAGGCCTCGTCCGACGCCGCCCGCAAAGCCTCGCCGCGCCGCGTCGTCTCGGTCCAGACCAGGCTGGCGCGCCGCTCGGTCAGCGGCAGGATGGCGAAGGGGCCGGACGGCAGGAAATATTCGTGCGCCACATTGCCGTGGTCACGGCCCAGAGACACGGTGGCGACCACCCCGCTCTGGTCATAGGTCCAGCCGACCGTGTCGATCTTGGCCGCCTGGCGCACCAGCGATCCCCGGCCTTCGGCCCCGACCACCAGCGGTGCCGACAACCTTGAGCCGTCAACGAGGGTGACCATCGTCCCGGCGCCGTCCGGCTCGACCGCGGCAACGGCGGCCGGAGCCCGGACCTCGATGCCGCCCGAAGCGATCGCCTCGGCCAATGCCGAACGGATGCGCCGGTTCTCGACCATATATCCCAGCGGCTCGCCATCGGTCCGGTCACCGATCTCGTCGGCGTCGAAGCGCAGGAAGGCGGACGAGGCTGCGCGCGAGGCCGCCCCCGGCCGCCGTCCGTCGGTGACCAGGATCCGGTCCATCCGGCAGGCGTGGGGCCGCAACGCCGCGCCGACGCCAAGGGCGTCCAACATGCGAAAGGTCGAGAAGGCGATCGCGGTCGACCGCCCGTCGAACGTCGGCTCCATCTGCATCGGGAACGGCTGGGGATCGACCAGCACGACCCGCAGACCGCCTTGCGCTGCGGCCAGCGCAAAGGTCGCCCCGGCCATGCCGGCACCGGCTATGATGACGTCGTAGCGATCCGCTTGGCTCATGCGCCGCTTGTCGCGCCGCCACAGGCAAAGGTCCAGTGCGGCAAAGCGCATCGCGGTCGGCTGGTAAACAGCCTCTTAACCCTGCCCGGGCGACAACAGCTGGTCTGTTTCGTCCGTCCGGAGTTCTCCGCCGTATGTCCGCCGCCTTCGCCATCGGCCAGCGCGCCTGGGTCAGCGCCCGGATGATCTGGGACGCGCCCATCACGGTGAAATTCCGCGGCATGGCCCAGGCCCTGCTGGCGGCCCTGCTGATCGTCGCCCTGATTTCGTGGAATCCGGCCGATCCCAGTCTGAACGCCGCTTCGGGGGCGGCTGCCACCAACTGGCTCGGTGCCAACGGGGCCCTGTTCGCCGATCTGTTCATGCAATCGTTGGGTCTGGCCGCCTGGCCCGCCGCCCTGCTGCTGGTCGCCTTCGGTCTGGCCGCCGCCATCGGCGACGCCCTGCGCCAGAAGCTCAAGCCGACGCCGCTGAAGGCGCTGACAGCGACCGCGGGCGTTCTGGCCCTGTCGGCGTCCCTGTCGGCCCTCGCCGCGCCCGTCGCCTGGCCGCTGGCGGCCGGGCTTGGCGGCCTCTGGGGGGACGCCATCGTCGGCCTGATCCGACTGGCGTTCACCGCCCTCGACCTGCCGGGAGCCCCGGTCGTGGCCGGCCTGGCCTTCCTGCCGCTGGGCCTGTGGGGCATCGGCCACGCCATCGGCCTGCGATTTTCGGACCTGTCGGAGGCCCTGTCGTGGAGCCGGGGTCTCGGCACGCGCCGCGTCGCCCCAGACCCCCGGCCCTCGCGTCAGCCGAAAAAGTCGTCGCGCAGGCCCCGCCCCGCGCCCGAACCGGAGGACATAGAAGCCGACGATGTCTCCGCCTGGAGCCCGCCCTCAGAAGCGCCGACCCCTGTTCGCGGCGCACCGGAACCCAGGGTGGCCGCCGCCAAGGCCCCCAAGCCCTCGCGCCGCGAGGCCGACGACAGCCAGGCCGCCTTCGACTTCGTCCGCCCCTCGACCGGTTTCGACCTCCCGCCCCTGTCCATGCTGACCAAGCCGGCCAAGCGCGTCGCGTCGGTCGACGAGGAGGCGCTGAAACAGAACGCCAAGATGCTTGAAGGTGTGCTGCAGGAGTTCGGCGTGCGCGGCGTGATCGACCAGATCCGCCCCGGCCCCGTCGTCACCCTGTACGAACTCGTGCCCGCGCCCGGCGTCAAGCATGGCCGCGTCGTCGCCCTGTCCGACGACATAGCCCGCTCGATGTCGGCCCGCGCCTGCCGCATCTCGGTCGTGCCCGGCCGCAACGCCATCGGCATCGAACTGCCCAACGCCCGGCGCGAGACCGTCTATCTGCGCGACCTGCTGGCCTCGGCCGAATACGACAAGCCCGCCCATCTGCTGCCACTGGCGCTGGGCGAAACCATCGGCGGCGAGCCCTATGTCGCCGATCTGGCGCGCATGCCCCACCTGCTGATCGCCGGCACCACCGGTTCGGGCAAGTCGGTCGGGGTCAACGCCATGATCCTTTCGATCCTGTACCGACTGACGCCCGCCGAATGCCGCTTCATCATGATCGACCCCAAGATGCTGGAGCTGTCGGTCTATGACGGCATCCCGCACCTGCTGGCCCCGGTCGTCACCGATCCCAAGAAGGCCGTCGTGGCGCTGAAATGGACCGTGCGCGAGATGGAGGACCGCTATCGCCGGATGTCCAAGCTCGGCGTACGCAACATCGCCTCGTACAACGAGCGGGCCCGCGAGGCCGTGGCCAAGGGCGAGCATTTCGAACGCACGGTCCAGACCGGCTTCGACGACCAGGGCCGCCCGGTCTATGAATCCGAGAAGATCCGCCCCGAGCCCCTGCCCTTCCTCGTCGTCGTCATGGACGAGATGGCCGACCTGATGCTGGTCGCCGGCAAGGACGTGGAAGGGGCGGTCCAGCGTCTGGCCCAGATGGCCCGCGCCGCCGGTATCCACCTGATCATGGCCACCCAGCGACCCTCGGTCGACGTCATCACCGGCACCATCAAGGCCAATTTCCCGACCCGGATATCTTTCCAGGTCACCTCCAAGATCGACAGCCGCACCATCCTGGGCGAACAGGGCGGCGAGCAGCTGTTGGGCCAGGGCGACATGCTCTACATGGCCGGCGGCGGACGCATCACCCGCCTGCACGGGCCGTTCGTGACCGATCAGGAGGTCGACGAGGTCTGCAAACACCTGCGCGCCCAAGGCGAACCGAACTATCTCGACCTGATCACCGACGATCCGGACGGCGACGGCGACGCGACCTTCGACGACGAGGGCGGCGGCTCAGGCGACGACCTCTACGACCGGGCGGTCGCGGTGGTCACCCGCGACCGCAAGGCTTCGACCAGCTACATCCAGCGCCGCCTGCAGATCGGCTACAACCGCGCCGCCTCCCTGATCGAGCGTATGGAGCAGGAGGGCGTCGTCAGCCCCGCCAACCACGCCGGCAAGCGCGACATCCTCGCCGGCCCCCCGCCCCACTGATTTGGGTGCTGTCGCTCGCGACACGTTCGCTCGCTGCCTGAGCGCGAGCGGGTGCGATGCGCGAGACCTCGACGGGCCGCGTCGGGTCGAAAAGGCGGAGCCTTTCGACCGCCACCCACCAGGGAAGATCGCTCGCGGGAACCGCGCGCGATGAATGACGCTTCATCCCAGCGCCGGAATATGGTCAGGCTCGGGTCATGTCGCTGACAGACCGATCCTGCAAGACGGGCGTCCCAACCATCCCGAACGGGAGACCATCATGACCGTCACACGCCGCACCCTTGGACTTGGAACCGCCGCCATCATGGCCGTCGCGGCCTTGCCGGCGCACGCCCAGACCGCCCTGTCGGCCGAGGATCGCGCCGCCTTGGCCCAGGCCCAGGCCTATCTTCAGAGCCTGACGTCGGCCCAGGGCTCGTTTGTCGAGACTTCGGGAGCCCAGCGGCGCGAGGGGCGCTTCTACATCCAGCGCCCAGGCAGGATGCGGTTCGAATACACCAACCCGGCAGGCCTGCTGGTCGTGTCGGATGGCAGTAACGTCAAACGCTACGACCCGCGCCTGAACGTCTTCCGCCAGGTCCCGCTGGGCGCGACCCCGCTGTCGACCTTCCTGGCCCGCAACGTGCGGCTCGATCAGGGGGTGCGGATCGACCGCGTCACCCGGATGGCCTCGGGCGCCTTCGCCATCGTCGCCCGCGACGCGCGCCGCCCCAATGACGGTTCGGTCATCCTGGCCTTCGCCGGCAATCCGCTGCGGCTGCAGGAATGGACCATCACCGACGCGCAGGGCGGTCGGACCCGGACCCAGCTGACGACGCTGCAACCCGCCTCGGGCCTGGCCGCCAGCCTGTTCCAGCTGCGCGACCCGACCCGCCGGCCCGGCCGAAACTAGACTTGACTATTTTCTGCGGGCGTGGCTTTCCGGTCACAGACCGGCGGATGCCGCTCTGAACCGCTCGGGATATTATCCCCTTCCCGGCGGCAAGACGGACGAACTTTCCAGCGCCCGGTCTGCGACCGGGCGCTTTTTTGCGCGCTATCGCTCGCGACGCGCTCGCTCGCTGCCTGAGCGCGAGCAACTCCACCTCCTCGGGCCGCGTCGGGTCGAAAAGGCGGAGCCTTTTGACTGCGGCCCCACTAGGAATGAGCGATGATTCGCATCGCCACCTGGAACATCAACTCCGTCCGCCTGCGCATCGATCAGGTCGCGCGCTTCGTCGCCGAGAGCGGAACCGACGTCCTGTGCCTGCAGGAAATCAAATGCCTCGAGGACCAGTTTCCGCGCGGCGCCTTCGAGGCCATGGGACTGACCCATCTGAAGATCGGCGGGCAGAAGGGCTGGCACGGCGTCGCTATCGCCAGCCGCAAGCCGATCGCCGAGGCCCCGGCGCTCGACGTCTGCCGCGAGGGCCACGCCCGCTGCGTCGGCGTCGTGGTCGACGGCGTCGAGGTCCAGAATTTCTACATCCCCGCCGGCGGGGACGTGGCCGACCGGGCGCTGAACCCGAAATTTGATCACAAGATGGACTTCTACGAGCGGCTGACCGCCGAGATGGCCGGGCGCGACCGACAGCGGCCACTTTTGCTGGCGGGCGACTTCAACATTGCGCCCGGCGAAAACGACGTCTGGAACCACCGCTACATGTCGAAGATCGTCAGCCACACTCCGCTGGAGGTCGAGACCCTGCGCCGCTTGCAGGCGGCGGGCGAATTCGCTGATGTGGTGCGCGACCAGATCCCGGAACCGCAGAAACTGGCGAGCTGGTGGAGCTATCGCGCCGCCGATTTCCGCAAGTCCAACCGCGGCCTGCGCCTTGACCACCTTTGGACCTCGCCCGGCCTGACCTCGGCTGTGAGCGCTGGCACGGCCCGTATCCACGACACCGTCCGCGAATGGACCCAACCCAGCGACCATGCCCCGGTGACGGTCGATCTGGACGTCTAGAACGGGAAGAAGATCGGGATGGCGAACATGGCCGCGACCCAGGTGACCAGGTTCAGCGGCACGCCGATCTTGACGAAATCCATGTAGCTGTAACCGCCGATCTGGAAGACCAGCACATTGGTCTGATAGCCGAATGGCGTGGCGAAGGCGGCGCTGGCGGCCATCATCACGCCGACCAGAAAGGGCCTCGGGTCGACGCCGAGACTGGCGGCCAAGGCCACCGCGACGGGCGTGATCAGCACGGCCACCGCAGCATTGGACAATAATTCCGTGGCGAACAGTGTCACCCCGTAAAGGATGATCAGGGCACCCAGTGGTCCAAGCGGCCGGATTACGCCGATCAACAGATCGGCCCCCTGTTCCGCCAGACCGGTCACCTCAATGGCGAGACCCACCACCACCATGCCCGCTATGAGCAACAAGACTTCCGGCCTCAGGCCGGCATAGGCCTCGTCGGGACTGACAACGCGCAACAGGATCAGGACCACCGCCCCGGCGAAGGCCGAGGCCGCAATCGGCGCGATGCCGAATCCGGCGGCGGCGATCACGGCCAGAAAGACGCCCAGCGCCAGAAAGGCGCGTTTCGGCGCGAACGGTCGGTCGGCGGCGGCGAAAAGTTCGGCGTCCCCCAACATCCCGTCGCCGGTCTGTCGATGCAGCGGGGCCTTGACCGCCGTCCCGTCCTCGCCGCCGAGCAACCGCCCGCCCCCCAAATAGAGGTAGAGCCCGCCGAACACGGCGATGACCAGGGCCACCGGGGTGATCTCGAACAGGCTGAAAACCGGCTGGCCCGCGTTTCGCGCCATGTCGTTGACCAGCAGGTTGGTCGAGGTACCGATCAGGGTGCAGGCCCCGCCCATGATGGTCACATAGCTGAGCGGTATCAGGAATCGCTTGGGCGAAAGATTCATGCTCGCCGCGACGTCTTTCACCACCGGCGCAGCCAGCACCACGATCGGCGTGTTGTTGAGGAAGGCCGAAGCCGCGCCGCACAGGACAATCACCACCCAAAGGCCCAGCGACCGCAGCCGTCTGGCCGTCCTGGCGATCCTAGCGTTCAGCGTGTTGTTGGCGCAATGCGATCGCGACAAGCCCGAACCGGTCGCCAGGAAACCCGGTGCCGCAGAGTCGACGCTGACGACGGTGCC
>Ga0105044_10007445_pt1 | contig 15076 bp, 14 predicted proteins | sample MAT01_FD_78092 | JGI IMG/M metagenome (GOLD analysis project Ga0105044, IMG submission 78092) | Freshwater microbial communities from Lake Fryxell liftoff mats and glacier meltwater in Antarctica - MAT-01 | ecosystem: Environmental > Aquatic > Freshwater > Ice > Liftoff microbial mat | place... | reverse complement strand
CCAGCGTGGCTGATCTGGAGGCCGCGCAGGCCCGGCTCATCACCGATCAGGAGGCGCTGCAATTGGCACTGGCCAAGGCGCGGACAGAAATTGACGCCGGTACCGAAGCCGCGCGTCTCGCTGCAGCGCAGCGCGAGGCAGTAGAGGCGTTGTTAGCCGACCTGCGCGAGAAGAACACAGCGGGCAATGCTGCGCTCGCCACAGCGCAGACCGAACTTTCGCAGGCCGAGGCCGCGCGGCAGGCGGATGCCGCGGCGCTGACCACGGCGCAAACCGAGCTTTCCGCGGCCGAGACTGCGCGGCTTGTCGATGCCGCAGCACTGGCCGCGCTGCGCCAAAAGCTCGAAGGTTCGGATTCAGAGTTGACCGCCATGACGCTGGCGCTGGAAGCCGAGCGCAAACGGGCGGAGGAGACGCTGACTCTGCTTGCCGCGGCGCGGACTGAGGCTGCGAAGGCTGCTGCCGAAACGGACGCCACTGCGACCGGGAAGGATGCGCTGTTGGCCACAGCAGAATCGGCGCTTATGGCCGAGAAAGACAAGGTGCTGGCAGCGGCGCGCACGATGGAGCTGTTGAACCAGCAGATCGCCGCCCTGCGCGGCCAGCTTGGCTCCTTGCAGGATGTGCTGGATGCAGCCACGGCGAAAGATAGCGAGGCGCAGGTGCAGCTGGAAACCCTGGGCAGCCAGCTGAACGCGGCGCTGGCGCAGGTGGCCTCGGAGCAGAAGCGCCGGGCCGAACTGGAGGAGGCCGAAGCCGTGAGGCTGCAGGCGGAGAATCAAAACCTTGCCAAGTTCCGCTCGGAGTTCTTTGGCCAGCTGTCGACGCTGCTGGCGGGGCGGGAGGGCGTGCGGGTAGTGGGGGACCGGTTCGTCTTCTCCTCCGAGGTGCTGTTCAGGGCAGGGGCGGCGGATCTCGCGCCGGAAGGGCAGAGGCAGATTGCCGGCGTCGTGTCGATCCTGAACGAGATCCGCGACAAGATACCGCCGGGAATCGACTGGATCATCCGGGTGGACGGCCATACCGACAACGTGCCGCTTTCGGGCGCGGGAGAGTTTACCGACAACTGGGAGCTGAGCCAGGCGAGGGCGCTGTCGGTCGTGCGCTACATGCAGAATGTGCTGGGCTTTCCGCCCGAGCGGCTGGCGGCGACGGGGTTCGGCGAATACCGTCCGGTGGCGCAGGGCGAGGACGAAGCCTCGCTCGCGCAGAACCGGCGGATCGAGCTTAAGCTGACGGAGCGCTAGAGACCACGCCGGAGCAGGGGGCGCCGTCCCAACGGCACGTAAAGGCCTCACCCCAGAAAAATTTATGGATAAATGTAGCGGCTAGGCTCGGCGTCAGTACAAAAGCGTCACGAAGACGGCCTTGTCGATGACCGCTCCATCCCGCGTAAGCGTCGCCTCGCCGGTATAGCGACCGGAGGGCCAGGGTTCAGCCGGGGCGCGTTTGCCGGTGGCGCGGAAAGCCTGGGCCTGCGTGCGTTCCAGCACGACGGTTCGCGAGAAGATCTCGCCCGCGGGGCCGTAGAGAGAAAGACTCAGCTCGTCGCCTGCGCGGTTGCCAAAATAGTAGGACCATAGGACGAGAGCGGGGGCAGCGGTCGTGAGCGTGGCTTCGGGAAGGCCCGTCTTTATCGCCGCAAACTCAGGCACGTCAGTGGCAAGGCCCAGAGCGATGATGCCGCCCGGCGTGTATGGGACCTCAATTGACCAAAGCGGTGGTCCGTCGGGTGCTTCACAGCTGTTTGCGGCATCGGGCTGGAACGGGTCCACCGCCGCGCCGTTGCGACGGACTGACAGGTGCACATGCGGGAATTCGGTGTTTCCCGACAGGCCAACCTCGCCCAGCACCTGACCCGTGGTGACCTTGTCGCCCGGAGCGACCTGAAGGCTGCCGCGTTTCATGTGGCAGTACTGGGTTTCCCAGCCGCCCTCATGCGCGATGACAAGGCCGTTGCCGCAATCCTTGCCATCGAGCGGCGGTGCCGCGGGGTCGGAGACGCGGATATCGGGCATATCGTCACGCACACCCTTGACGACGCCGGGTGCCGAGGCGAGCACGTCGACACCCGATGCCATCGCAGCGAGGCTCGGCACCGCAAAGTCCGTGCCGGAATGGCCGTCGTAGCTAAGCGGTCCGCAGGTGAAATCTGCGGCCCCCGGGCCGGTATCGAGGTCCATGTATTGCTGGATAAAGCAATCCTGGCCAAGGGTACAGGCAACAGGCAGTGCCAAGTCGAACGCCCCAGCCTTCGCAGGGGTCAATACCAGCAGGATCAGGGTCGTCCGGATCATTCCGCCGTGAGGAGTGGTGGCTTTTGCCCGGTCAGACGGGGCTTCGCCGGTTCTTCGATCTTCAACTCGATCATGTCGTCCTTGACCTCGACGCGCACGAGACCACCCTTCATCAGCCGACCGAACAGCAATTCCTCGGCAAGCGGCTTCTTGATGTATTCTTGTATCACGCGGCCGAGGGGGCGGGCACCCATCTTGTCGTCATAGCCCTTTTCGCCCAACCAGGCGGCAGCTTCGGGCGTAAGCTCGATATGCACGCCGCGGTCCAACAGTTGCGCTTCAAGCTGCATGACGAATTTCTCTGCGACCTGCAGAATGATCTCGCGTCCGAGGGGCGCAAACGAAATCACCGCGTCCAGTCGGTTGCGGAATTCAGGCGTGAATGTCCGCTCGATCGCCGCGGTATCTTCACCCGTGCGACGCTCACGGCCAAAGCCGATGGCCGTCTGCGACTGTTCGCGCGCGCCGGCGTTGGAGGTCATGATCAGGATGACGTTGCGGAAATCAACTGTCCGGCCGTTGTGGTCGGTCAGTTTACCGTGGTCCATCACCTGGAGCAGAATGTTGTAGACATCCGGGTGCGCCTTTTCCATCTCGTCCAGCAAGAGCACGCAATGGGGATGCTGGTCGACCTTGTCGGTCAGCATGCCGCCCTGGTCGAAGCCGACGTAGCCCGGAGGCGCGCCGATCAGCCGCGAGACCGCGTGTTTCTCCATGTATTCCGACATGTCGAAGCGCAACAGCTCCACCCCGAGAGAAGAGGCGAGCTGCTTGGCCACCTCTGTCTTGCCCACACCGGTCGGCCCGGCAAAAAGATAGTTTCCGATAGGCTTTTCCGGCTCGCGCAAACCGGCACGGGCGAGTTTTATGGCGGAGCAGAGCGCCCCGACCGCCTTGTCCTGTCCAAAGACCACGCGCTTCAGCGTCTTTTCCAGATCGCGCAGGGTTTCGGCATCATCCTTGGACACCGACTTTGGCGGGATGCGGGCGATCTTGGCCACCACGGCCTCGATCTCTTTCACCCCAAGGCTCTTGCGGCGTTTGGCATCCGACAAAAGATGCTGCGCCGCCCCGGCTTCGTCAATCACGTCGATGGCAGAATCAGGCAGCTTGCGGTCATGGATGTAACGCGCGGCGAGTTCCACCGCCGACTTGATCGCGTCATTCGTGTAACGCAGGTCGTGATGTTCTTCGAAATGCGGCTTCAGACCCATGAGGATCTTGATTGCATCCGGTACGGAAGGCTCGTTCACGTCAATCTTCTGGAACCGGCGGGAAAGCGCGCGGTCCTTCTCAAAATGCTGACGGAATTCCTTGTAGGTGGTGCTTCCCATACAGCGCAGCTTGCCGCCCTGCAGCGCAGGCTTCAGCAGGTTCGAGGCATCCATCGCACCACCGGACGTGGCACCGGCGCCGATTACCGTGTGGATCTCGTCGATGAAGAGGATCGCGTCGGGGTGATCCTCCAGCTCTTTCATGACGGCCTTAAGACGTTCCTCAAAGTCGCCACGATAGCGGGTTCCCGCGAGCAGTGCCCCCATGTCGAGCGAAAAGATCGTGGCGTGGGCCAGAATCTCAGGCGTCTCGCCGTGAATGATCTTGCGGGCGAGGCCTTCAGCAATGGCTGTCTTGCCCACACCGGGGTCGCCCACCAGCAGGGGATTGTTCTTCCGGCGCCGACAAAGGACCTGAATGCAGCGCTCCACTTCGGACTCGCGGCCAATGAGCGGGTCAACGTCACCCTTTCGGGCCTTCACGTTGAGGTCCACGCAATATTTAGATAGCGCGGACTCCTTGGCTTCCCCAGCCTCGGCCTTTGGAGTTTCCTGTTGTTCCTCCGCGCCCTGCACCGGGCGGGCTTCGCCATAGCTCGGATCCTTGGCCACACCATGAGCGATGAAATTCACAGCATCATAGCGCGTCATGTCCTGCTCTTGCAGAAAATAGGCAGCGTTTGATTCGCGTTCGGCAAAGATCGCGACGAGGACGTTGGCCCCTGTCACCTCGGTGCGCCCGGAGGATTGGACATGGATCGCTGCGCGCTGAATCACGCGCTGGAAGGCGGCGGTCGGGACAGCTTCGGACCCCTCGACCTCGGTCACGAGGGTAGAGAGATCGTCGTCGATGAAATCGACGAGCGTCTTGCGCAACTCGTCCAGATTGACCGAGCATGCTTTCATGACGCGCGCAGCGTCCGGCTCGTCGATCAGCGACAAGAGCAGATGTTCAAGGGTTGCGAGTTCGTGGCGTCGTGCATTGGCCAAGGCCAGTGCACCGTGGATGGCTTGCTCGAGTGTGGTCGAAAACGAAGGCACGTTGGGTGCTCCTGTTCCTGGCGGCCGGGAGGCGGTGATGCGCGTCCGGCCCTTGCCTCATGGCCCTAAAGTTCGGCTATTTCCGCCGCACTTCAAGGAGTATTTGGTCTGGCGACTTAATATTCCGGCAACACGCCGAAATTGTGATCGTGATAGGGTGATCCGTCAGCGGAACGTGTCTTTCCTTCGGCGGATCGTGGAAAATATGTCCAAGTCGTTCGCATCGCCCATTCCTAGGCATGCCTTCATCTGCGGCAGCCCCGCGCGCAGAAACGGGTTGGTGGCCAGTTCTTCTGACAGGAGGGACGGAACGGTGGCATGACCCATCCGGCGTGCCGCCTCGACCTTGTCCCTTCGCAAGATAAGCTTGGGATTGTCGGGTTCAAGGGAGAGGGCGAAGCGGATGTTCGCGGTCGTGTACTCATGGCCCGAACAGATCAGTGTCTCGGGCGCAAGGGCCGCCAGCCGTTGCAGGCTGTGCCACATCTGTCCGGGCGTCCCTTCGAACAGGCGTCCGCAGCCTGCGGCCATCAAGCTGTCGGCGGTAAAGGCGAGGCGGGCTGAGGGGATGTGAAAGGCGATGTGGCCGACGGTATGGCCGGGTACGTCGATCACCTCCACGGCATGACCGCCGATGGTGGGGCGGCTCGCTTCGGTAAGGCCTTCGTCCAGGGGCGGCAGACGGTGCGCGTCGGCGGCGGCGCCCAGCACCTGTGCGCCGGTCGCGGCGACCAAGTCCGCCACGCCGGCGATATGGTCGTCGTGGTGGTGGGTGAGCAGGATTTGTGTCAGCCCCCATCCCCGCGCCGCCAGTGCCGTCAAGAGAGGCCCCGCTTCGGGCACATCCACGGCTGCCGTCTGGCCAGTTGCGGGGTCGTGGACCAGATAGGCGTAGTTGTCGGCCAGGCAGGGCACCGTCAAAAGTTCAATGGTCATGGCCAAAGGCTCCGTTTTCGCTATTCTGGACAACATCGCCTGGGGAGACTCTATCCGCAATGCACCTCGATGTGCTTGATCTGCGCAACTTCTATTATCGCACTGCCTTGGGGCGGGTGGCCCAAAAGGCGATCCGTGATCAGACGTTGCGGTTCTGGCCTCCCGCGCCGGGCGAGACGGTTGCGGGGTTCGGCTTTGCGGTTCCGCTTTTGCGCCCTTATCTTGCCGAGGCGCGGCGGGTAATCGGGTTGATGCCGGGTCCGCAAGGGGTGATGCCCTGGCCCGCGGGCCAGGACAATGTTGCCGTGCTTTGCGAAGAAACGAACTGGCCTCTGGCGACCGGGGTGGTTGACCGGCTGGTGCTGATGCATGGGCTGGAAACCTCGGAACAGCCAACGGCGGTGCTGGAGGAATCGCACCGCGTGTTGGGCCCCGGCGGGCGGGTCCTGATTGTGGTGCCGAACCGCTCGGGCCTGTGGTCGAGGGGGGATGGTACGCCTTTCGGCTTCGGGCGCCCTTATTCGCCCGCGCAGCTGGAGGTGCAGCTGAAACGGCATGGCTTGACACCTGAACGCAGCGCCTCGGTGCTCTTTGCGCCCCCTTCGAGCGCGAAATTCTGGCTGCGTACGGCAGGGTACTGGGAGGCGATCGGCCGTCGTGCGCCCTGGCTGGTAGGGGGCGTACTGATCGTGGAGGCCGCAAAGCAAGTCTATGCGCCCACCCGCGGCACACTGGTCTCGGCGATGCGACGCCCGTTGCGCGTTCTGGAAGGCGTACGCCAGCCGGTGCCGCAACCCGCGGGTCGCCGGCAGGTCTGATGCGCGCATTGCAAAGAGGTTCGTTTCCAAATGGGAAACGCTGCTGGCCATTGGTGCGAAAACAATAGCAATCCCGATTTGGCCCACGCGGGAATTATTCGCCGCAATGCAGCACAGCGCGTGCAGCATCCTAAGATCCTAAATGTCGCTCCCTTCGGTCACCTTTTGCCGTGCAACCCGGTTGCAGGGTCGCCGAGGCTCTGCTAGAGACGCGCCAAATCAGAAGACGCATGCCCCTTTGCTTGCGCCCCAAGCAACATGCGCCAAACGCATGTCGGTCGGTGGGATGTGGCAAGGACAGTAAAGGAGACGACGTGACCGAAACAGCTTCGATTTCGTCCGGGATTGCTGCACGCTATGCCACCGCTCTGTTTGAGCTGGCCCGCGACGCAAAGACCCTCAAAGTGCTGGAAGCGGATACGAACGCGCTGGATTCGGCCCTGTCGATCAGCCCCGAGTTTGCATCAGTGATTTCCTCCCCGTTACTGCGCCGCGAGGAGCAGGGCCGGGCGATGGCGGCTGTGGTTGCAAAAATGGGGCTGAGCGAACTCTTTTCGAACACGATTGCGCTCATGGCGCAGAAGCGACGCCTTTTCGTTCTGCCCCAGATGATTGCCGACCTGCGTGCCCGCATCGCCGAGGAAAAGGGCGAAGTCACTGCCGAAGTGACAGCCGCCACCGCGCTTTCGGCCGAACAGCTCAAGACGCTTGCCGCCACGCTGAAGGCGAAGGTCGGCAAGACTGTCAAACTGAAAATCAACGTCGATGAATCCCTCATCGGCGGACTTGTCGTCAAGCTCGGCTCCACCATGATCGACACCTCGGTCAAGGCGCGGCTCGCGGCTCTCCAGAATGCAATGAAAGAGGTTGGGTGATGGGAATTCAGGCTGCCGAGATCTCCGCGATCCTTAAGGAGCAGATCAAGAACTTTGGCCAGGATGCCGAAGTGTCCGAAGTCGGCCGTGTGCTGAGCGTCGGTGACGGGATCGCCCGTGTTCACGGGCTGGACAACGTCCAGGCCGGCGAGATGGTCGAATTTCCCGGCGGTATCCGCGGCATGGCGCTGAACCTTGAGGTTGACAACGTCGGCGTCGTGATCTTCGGCTCCGACCAGGACATCAAGGAAGGCGATGTCGTCAAGCGCACCAAGTCCATCGTGGACGTGCCGGTGGGCAACGGCCTTCTGGGCCGTGTGGTCGACGGCCTTGGCAACCCCATCGACGGCAAGGGTCCGATTGTCGCCTCGGAGCGTCGCGTGGCTGACGTGAAGGCGCCGGGCATCATCCCGCGCAAATCCGTGCACGAGCCGATGGCGACCGGCCTCAAGGCCGTGGACGCCATGATCCCCATCGGCCGTGGCCAGCGCGAACTGATCATCGGCGACCGCCAGACCGGCAAGACCGCCGTTGCGTTGGACACCATCCTGAACCAGAAGTCCTACAACGAGGCTGCTGGCGACGACGAATACAAGAAGCTCTACTGCGTCTATGTCGCCATCGGACAAAAGCGTTCGACCGTGGCGCAGCTGGTGAAGAAGCTGGAAGAGACCGGCGCGATCAAATACACGATCGTTGTCGCCGCCACCGCCTCGGACCCCGCGCCGATGCAGTTCCTGGCCCCTTATGCCGCAACCTCGATGGCGGAATTCTTCCGCGACAACGGCCGCCACGCGCTGATCATCTATGATGATCTTTCCAAGCAGGCTGTTGCGTATCGCCAGATGTCGCTCCTCCTGCGTCGCCCACCGGGGCGTGAGGCTTATCCGGGTGACGTATTCTACCTGCACTCGCGCCTGCTGGAACGTTCGTCCAAGCTGAACGAGGACTTCGGCTCAGGCTCGCTTACGGCATTGCCGATCATCGAGACTCAGGGCGGTGACGTTTCGGCCTTCATTCCCACGAACGTGATTTCGATTACTGACGGGCAGATCTTCCTGGAAACCGAACTCTTCTATCAGGGCATCCGTCCGGCGGTGAACACCGGTCTGTCGGTGTCTCGCGTGGGGTCCTCGGCCCAGACGAACGCGATGAAGTCGGTCGCGGGCAAGGTAAAGCTGGAACTGGCGCAGTACCGCGAAATGGCGGCGTTTGCGCAGTTTGGCTCGGACCTCGACGCCTCGACCCAAGCGCTGCTGAACCGCGGCGCGCGTCTGACCGAGCTGATGAAGCAGAACCAGTACTCGCCCATGACCAACGCCGAAATCGTCTGCGTGATCTTCGCCGGAACCTCCGGCGCGCTGGACAAGATCGCCGTTAAGGACATCGGCCGGTTTGAGGCGGGCCTGCTGAAGCATCTGCGCGGCGCGGGCAAGGCACTGACGGACGACATCACCAAGAACGACCGCAAGGTTGCGGGCGATCTGGAGAAAGCCATCAAGGCCGAAATCGCAGCTTTCGCGAAAGACTTCGCCTGAGGGCGGGGCAGGGGAGATAACGGATGCCCAGCCTCAAGGACCTGAAGAACAAGATCGCGAGCGTCAAGAACACGCGAAAGATCACCAAGGCCATGCAGATGGTCTCGGCCGCAAAGCTTCGCCGCGCGCAGGATGCGGCCGAGGCCGCGCGCCCCTACGCCGAACGCATGACAGCCGTGATGGCTGGGCTCGCAGCGTCGATCGGCACATCAGACACGGCGCCGCGCCTTCTGGCAGGCACGGGGTCTGATCGCGTGCACCTTCTGGTGGTGATGACGGCCGAGCGCGGGCTCTGTGGCGGCTTCAACTCCACCATCGCGCGGCTGGCGCGCGCCCGCGCCATTGAGCTGCTGGCCGCAGGCAAAACGGTGAAGATCCTCACAGTGGGCAAGAAGGGCCGCGAAGCGCTGAAGCGCGACCTCAGCCAATACTTCGTGGCCCATGTGGATCTGACCGAAGTGAAGCGCGTGGGCTACATCAACGCGCAGACCATTGCGCGCGAGATCCTGACGCGCTTCGAGGCGGGCGAGTTCGACGTGGCGACGCTGTTCTTCAACCGCTTTCAATCGGTCATCGCGCAGATCCCGACGGCGCAGCAGATCATCCCTGCCAAGTTCGAGGGGGCTTCTGTCTCCGCGCTATATGATTACGAGCCGAGCGAAGAGGCTATCCTTCTTGACCTTCTGCCGCGGGGCGTGGCCACGCAGGTCTTTACGGCCCTGCTGGAAAACGGTGCCTCGGAACAGGGCGCCCGCATGAGCGCCATGGACAACGCGACGCGCAACGCAGGCGACATGATCACCCGTTACACCACGATCTACAACCGCTCGCGTCAGGCTGCGATCACCAAAGAGCTTATCGAAATCATTTCGGGCGCTGAGGCGCTCTGAGGAACCGGAGAGACAGTATGGCAAAAGCACCGAAAGCAGCTGCCGCGGCAGGCAAGGTGACGCAAGTTATCGGCGCCGTGGTTGACGTCCAGTTCGAAGGGGCCCTTCCGGCCATTCTGAACGCACTGATCACGGACAATAACGGCAAGAAGCTGGTTCTGGAAGTGGCCCAGCACCTGGGCGAGAACACCGTCCGCACCATCGCGATGGATGCCACCGAGGGTCTGGTTCGCGGCGCCGGTGTCAGCGACACGGGCTCGCCGATCACGGTTCCCGTGGGGGATGCAACCCTCGGTCGGATCCTGAACGTCATCGGCGAGCCGGTGGATGAAAAGGGACCGGTCCATGCATCCGAGCACCGTTCGATCCATCGGAAGGCGCCATCCTTCTCGGAGCAGGCAACGGAATCGCTGGTTCTTGTGACCGGCATCAAGGTGATCGACCTGTTGGCGCCTTATGCAAAGGGCGGAAAGATCGGCCTCTTTGGCGGAGCGGGCGTCGGAAAGACGGTGCTGATCATGGAACTGATCAACAACATTGCCAAGGTGCACTCCGGCTACTCGGTTTTCGCCGGCGTGGGCGAGCGGACGCGGGAAGGCAACGACCTTTACCATGAGATGATCGAAGGCGGCGTCATCAACTTGGAAGACATGACGAAGTCCAAGGTGGCACTCGTCTACGGTCAGATGAACGAGCCGCCGGGAGCGCGTGCCCGCGTGGCGCTGACCGGCCTGACCCTGGCCGAGCAGTTCCGCGACCAGTCGGGGACGGACGTGCTTTTCTTCGTCGACAACATCTTCCGCTTCACGCAGGCCGGGTCCGAAGTGTCGGCTCTGCTCGGTCGTATCCCTTCGGCCGTGGGCTATCAGCCGACACTCGCGACCGACATGGGCGCATTGCAGGAACGCATCACCTCGACCAAGGCCGGTTCGATCACCTCGGTTCAGGCCATCTATGTGCCGGCCGACGACCTTACCGACCCCGCGCCCGCGACGTCGTTTGCCCACCTTGACGCCACGACCGTGCTGTCGCGCGCCATCTCGGAGCTTGGCATCTACCCTGCTGTGGACCCGCTCGATTCGACATCGCGCCTGCTGGACCCTGCGGTCATCGGCGAAGAACACTACATGGTGGCCCGTTCGGTTCAGGGGATCCTTCAGCGTTACAAGTCGCTGCAGGACATCATCGCGATCCTCGGGATGGACGAGCTGTCGGAGGAGGACAAGCTGACCGTGGCCCGCGCCCGGAAAATCCAGCGCTTCCTGTCGCAGCCCTTCGACGTGGCGAAAGTCTTCACCGGTTCGGACGGCGTGCAGGTGCCGCTGGAAGTCACCATTGCCTCGTTCAAGGCGGTTGTAGCGGGCGAGTATGACCACCTGCCTGAAGCGGCCTTCTACATGGTCGGCGGCATCGACGATGTGAAGGCCAAGGCTCAGCGTCTCGCTGCAGCTGCGGCCTGAGGGGGGAACCATGGCAGGCACGCTGCAATTCGACCTCGTCAGCCCGGAACGCAGGCTTGCTTCCGCCCGCGCGACCGAGGTGCAGATCCCCGGGGCCGACGGCGACTTGACGGCGATGGAGGGGCACAGCCCCACCATCACCACCCTTCGCCCCGGCATCCTGCGGGCTGTCGCTGCCGAAGGCACGCAAGCCTATGTGGTGACCGGTGGCTTTGCCGAGATCAGCGCCACGGGCGTGTCGGTTCTGGCCGAACGTGCGATACCGCTGACTGAAGCGACCGGGCCGCTGCTGGATGCGATGGTGGCCGAGGCCCGCGAAGCCGCCGCGACCAGCGAGGATAAGGACATCGGAGAGAAGCTGGTGAATGACATGCTGGCGCTCAAGGCCGCTGCCGGCCATTAAGCGTCGCAGGATCAGTTACGGGGGGCCTCGCAGTGGCGGGGCCCTTTCGCATTTATCAGCCCAATGCTTGCTAATTTTTCCCTTCAGACTGGCGTTTTCGAGGAGAAATCGAACATGAAGCGCTTTCCGCAAGGGATTGGTGTCCAGCAAGGTTCGCGCATCCTGTTCTCGGATTTCGTGGACGGCGGCCCGATGTGGACGGGGCAGGGCGCCCGGGAAAGCCGTCATCTTGTGACCTTCCGCGAGCCCTTTCTTTTCGTGCCGGCCGTGATGGTGGGCCTGTCGATGTGGGATATGGACCACCGCGCCAACGCCCGCGCCGATCTGACGGCCGAAGAAATCATGAAAACGGGCTTTCACCTGCTGTTTCGCACCTGGGGCGACAGCCGCGTGGCACGGGTCCGTGCAGACTGGATGGCCATCGGCGCATTGCGGGATGACGACGCCTGGGATGTCAGCTGACCTTCGGCCTTCGTGCCCGCCTCCCCCCAAAATAGCCTCGGCCCTGCTGCTTTCATTCTGGCCTGGATCTCCCATGGGGGTGCGGGGGGAGTGAAAGTCCCGCTCTGACCCACGCGCGCCGCTCCTCCGCAGATCGCGCACCCCGGCCCTTGCGGCCGAGGCAGGATCGGCAGCTACCAAACGACCGACGTGCTGACCCCTTGCGGGAACAGGCCCCGGACAGGTGGCCGTCCTTATGAGGACCAGAATGTCGAAAGCGATCATTGCATGGGCCACGACGGGTCCCACGGAATCGGCAACCAGCAAGGCAGGCGCACGTCTCCCTCAGTAAATGTAGCGGATCTGTTCCGTCCAGAATCGTTCGATCCGTTTCAGCGCGACATTGACATCCTCCATTCCCGCGGGGTCGATAAGGGCCCGTTTCTCCATCACCTCGGCGTGGCGGGCAAACAGCTCGTGCAAGAGCCCCCGCACCCGACGCCCCTTTTCCGTCAGCCGGACCCGGACCGAGCGACGGTCAATTTCCGACCTCTGGTGGTGCATGTAGCCCAGTTCCACAAGCTTCTTCAGATTGTAGCTGACATTGCTGCCCTGATAGTAGCCGCGCGATTTCAGCTCTCCGGCGGTGACTTCATTTTCACCGATGTTGAACAGCAACAGCGCCTGGACCGAGTTGATTTCTAGAATGGCCAGCCTCTCGAACTCATCCTTGATGACGTCCAGAAGCAGACGGTGGAGGCGTTCCACCAGCGAAAGATTGTCGAGATACCCGACCAGAAAGGCCTTCCGCGAGCCGTCGAGCAGGGGGGAATGGATGGTCATATGCATACTCCGCTTCCGATAAGATGCGGACAGAATCGGTACAAACCGCAAACATTCCGTAAACTCGCACCAATTTTACCCTACGGTGCGCGAAAGCCGGGTGCGCGCCCATAAGGCGATCTCGGCCAGTAGGTGCGCAATCCCGGGCGGCGCGGAGGGTTGGCCGAGGATCCAGGCCATCAGGTCCTGATCATTCTCGTCCAGCAGCTGGTCATAGATCCGCAGTCGCGCCTCCGTTAGTCCAGCCAGATGCCCGTCAGACCAGGGCCCGAGGATCAGGTCCATCTCCTTGGTCCCCCGCCGCCAGCTGCGCATCGACAGCCGCTTCAGGCGTGCCTCCGCCGTCTCTCTCATCTTCGCCTCCGATCCGCCTTGAACCCTTGCCGCATGGACCCTAAGACAAGCAGCGCCAAACCTCCACGGCAGAAAAGGACGCATCCCATGGCCCTCCTCTCCGACACGCTTGCCCGGGTAAAAGCCTCGCCCACTATTGCTGTGTCGCAAAAGGCGGCCGAGCTGAAAGCTGCAGGGCGCGACGTGATCAGCCTTGGTGCGGGCGAGCCCGATTTCGACACGCCTGAGAACATCTGCGAGGCGGCGAAGCGCGCGATCGATGCGGGTCGGACGCGGTATACAACGGTGGATGGCATCCCTGAGCTGAAGGCGGCGATCTGCTCAAAATTTCTGATAGAGAACGGGCTGACCTACACATCGGCGCAAATCTCGGTCGGTGCGGGCGGCAAGCAGATCCTTTATAACGCGCTGATGGCCACGCTGAACCCCGGTGACGAAGTGATCATTCCCGCGCCTTACTGGGTGTCCTACCCAGACATGGTACTCTTGGCGGGCGGTACCCCGGTGCCTGTGGTGGCGGGGATCGACACCGCATTCAAGCTGACCCCCGAGGCCCTCGAGGCAGCGATCACGCCCAAGACGAAGTGGTTTATCTTCAACTCCCCGTCCAATCCCACTGGGGCGGGCTATACCAAAGATGAGCTGCGGGCGTTGTGCGACGTTCTGTTGCGCCATCCGCATGTGTGGATCATGTCCGACGATATGTATGAACATCTGGTGTTCGACGATTTCGAATTTTTTACCCCGGCCGAGGTGGAGCCGTTACTCTATGACCGCACGTTGACCTGCAATGGCGTTTCCAAGGCCTATGCCATGACGGGATGGCGCATCGGTTACGCGGGCGGACCGGTTGCGCTGATCAAGGCGATGGGCACGATCCAATCGCAATCCACATCGAACCCGTGTTCCGTCTCGCAGTATGCGGCGCTTGAGGCACTGATGGGGCCGCAGGATTTCCTTGCCCCCAATCGCGCCCTGTTCCAGCGGCGACGTGACCTTGTGGTGTCGATGCTGAACGCCGCCGCCGGCATCAGCTGCCCCACGCCCGAGGGCGCCTTTTACGTCTACCCCGACATCTCGGGCTGCATGGGAAAGGCGACACCGGGCGGCACCATGATCTCGAATGACGAGGTTTTCGCCTCGGCCCTGCTGGAGGAGACAGGCGTTGCCGTCGTTTTCGGCGCGGCCTTCGGGGTTTCGCCCAACTTCCGCATCAGTTACGCTGCCTCGGATAAGGTGTTGCACGAGGCCTGCGTCCGCATCCAGCGGTTTTGCGCCTCATTGGTCTAAGGAGGCGCCATGCCGGGCGATCTGCCGGAATACTACTTCCGTGTCCGCGAGAATGGCGCCACGGTCTTTCGGGTCGAAACCGAAAACCGTCAGCGCCGGATCGAGCTAGAGGAAATCGCCTTCGTGAACCTGCGCAATGGCACGATCAAGCCACATGGCGAAGTGACACTTTCCCCCGGCGACATGGCGGCGATAATCGAATGGCGTGAGCAGCGCACCGCACAGCTTGCCGCGCGCGAGCTGGATGACATTCTGCGCGCGGTGGATCATCTGAACCTCGCCACGCAATGGGCCCAGTCCCGCGCCAGCGACGCTGAGCTTGAGGCGTTGAGTGACCCTCTGCTTCTCGCGATGCACGATCTGCGCGGGGTGCTGGTGAGGAAGAAGGCCGACCGGCTGATGAAGGGCGAGCATTCCAGGGACTAGGGGGGGAGTGTCATGAACTCTGCGTATCTGGGCTGGGCGATGCGGGTTTCAGATACGGTCACGCATTGAAGCGTTGTTCAAACATCATGGCGAAATGATTGCGTGCGGCAAACCATTCCCGGACATTCCGCCCTCCTTTCTCGAAGTTACGGATCGCCGGATGGATCAGCTTTGTGGCGGCGTCCCCGGT
>Ga0105044_10007441_pt1 | contig 15079 bp, 1 predicted proteins | sample MAT01_FD_78092 | JGI IMG/M metagenome (GOLD analysis project Ga0105044, IMG submission 78092) | Freshwater microbial communities from Lake Fryxell liftoff mats and glacier meltwater in Antarctica - MAT-01 | ecosystem: Environmental > Aquatic > Freshwater > Ice > Liftoff microbial mat | place... | reverse complement strand
GATGGACGCGGGGCAGGATGATGATTTGGCCTTTGACATTGGTTCGGGCGGGACGATCAACCTCCAGAGCCTGGCGGTGATCGATGTAGCCAACGGCAACGGGGGTCAATCTGTTACGTTTAACGTCGGCGAGGGGCAGACGCTGAACTTGCCATCGCTGACCTCGTTTAACTCGACTTTCTTCAATCTGGGCAACAACTCAGTGGTGAACGCCTCGGCCCTGCGATCGGTGGGCTTCTGGTCGCTCACACTGGCGGAGGGGCCGGAGTTTAACACCGGCGGGCTCACGAATATTAATAACTCACAGTTTAATATGCGTTCGGGGGTTGCGTGGGGCACATCTACGGGCGACGTGCTGGCCACGGCGTACTCGACCACCGGTTACCGTTATGTTAACTTCGCGGTCTTTACGGCGGCGAACGCGGGTTCGGTGCTTGACCTTTCCTCACTTCAATCGCTCAACTTCGGTTGGGATGATCAGGACGGGACGGCGTATGCGAGCATAATTTCCGCAACTGACAACGGCAGAGTTGACCTCTCATCTGTCATGCGGATCACTTCACCCGCTCGCGCTGAGGATCGGCTGGACTTCGTGCAGACGACCGGGGGCTTGATCAACCTGGGCGCGCTGGCAACCATCGACGGGGGCGGACGGACCCGTTTCTTTGCTCGCGATGGTCTGGATTACAACTTGCCGTCGCTTACGGCGGCGCGCGGGCTGGAGTTTGATCTGGGTGCGGGGAGCAGTTTCACCGCGAGCTCGCTGGCATCGCTTACGTTTACAACTGTCGCGATCACCGCTGACCGCGTGCTTACCTTCGGTGGGCTTACAAATATTGATAACTCTCAGTTTCTGCTGAGCGGGGGCGGGGCTTGGGGGGGCGGCCAGATACTGGCTACGGCGTACTCGACCACCGGGTACCGGTATGGTAACTTTGCTTACTTCTCCGCGTCTGGCGCGGGGAGTGTGCTGAACGCCTCGACTATCCAGTCTATCAATGCGGGTTGGAACGATCAGGACGGAACCGTTTACGCAGGTAACGTGAACGCATCTCTCGGCGGGGTGCTTAACTTGAGCGGCTTGCGTTCGGTCATCACGCCAGCGCGCGGTGAAGACCGGTTTGATTTCTCAATCGCCACCGGTGGGAGCATTCTGCTCAACTCACTCGATACTATCAGCGGGGGGGGTTCGGTGCGATTCGCAGCGACCGAGGGCACTGACTTCGCGGTGCCCGCGATGCTCTCGCTGAACAACGTTCGATTTGAGCTTTCAAACGGCTCACGCTTCACGGCGAACGCGATGACGACGCTGACCAACGCCCGCTTTGACTTGGCTGTGGGGGCGAGCTTTGATGCTCCTGTCCTTGAATCGTTTAACTTCAGCTCGCTGTCCATCCTGCCCGGTCGTAACTATAACTTTGCGGGCGTGGGCAACATCGATAACAGCGATTTTCAGAATAGCTCGGGCGCCAGCTGGGGCGTTTCCAGCGGTCATGTCGATGCGGTTTCATACTCTCGCACGGGACATCGGTACGGCAATGGCACCGTCTTCGCCGCGAGCGGTTCTGGGTCCGTGCTTGATCTGAGCAGCATCCAGACCGCCAACTTTGGTTATGACGACCAGGATGGAACGGCGTACGCAAGCGTTATCTCGGCATCGAACAGCGGGATCGTGAACCTCAGCGGGCTTCAGACGCTCACAACTCCGGCGCGCGGGGAAGATCGGCTGGACCTGACCATCGGCACCGGTGGTAATATTAACTTAACTTCGCTTTCTAACATATCGGGCGGGGGTATCGTCCGGTTTACTGCAACCGAAGGGGCGGACTTTAATCTCCCGGCTCTCTCGACACTTCGCAATGCCCAGTTCGTTCTTGGTCCCTCCAGCGATTTCAATGCACCCAGTTTAACTACGATGAACTTCGGGGGGATCAATCTGCTCCCCACCAATACGGTGCGGATGCGCCTTGTCAACGCGGATAACAGCCAGATCTCAAATAACTCAGGGCGCGCCTGGGGCGCATCTACGGGCGATTTCGTGGCGACCACGTACAGCACCAACGGTTACCGCTACGGTAACTTCACTTACTTCTATGCTGGCGGTGATGGATCAACGCTTGATCTATCGACGCTCTCAATCATCGATGCCTCGTGGAACGATCAGGATGGAACCGTGTACGCCGGTGCCGTCACTGCAACCGACAGTGGCCGCGTCAATCTTTCGCGGCTTCGGACGATCGTGGCACCGGCCCGCGGCGAGGACCGCATTGATTTCATTGCGAACCAAGACGGGGAGATGAACTTTGGCTCTATCCGCACTATCAGCGGGGGCGGGCAGACTCGCTTCCGGGTTGACACTGGCGGGATCATGACGTTTACTGATCTGTACATGCCCGCGTCGGCCTCGCTTTCGATTATTGATTCAGAATCGACAGTTATAATAAATCGCACCCTCTTCTTGCAGGGTGGTGGCCTTTCGATTGCGCCTAACGCCACAGTGGAAGTTCGTAAGCACTTTTACAACAGCGGCACCAGCGAAGTGGCGGTCGTCGCGACCACCGGCATCATCCACATGGATGGCACTGGAACGCAGTTCTTTGAAGTGGCGGGCCTGGATCTTGGCCCGGTTAGCCCAGGCAATAACGGTAACTTCGGGCTGGGGCAACTGATCGTTGGTGATACGAATCAGCAGATCTTCCTTCAACTGCTCGACGTCTACGACAACGGTAACCGCGGGCAGCGCTCTAACGAGGCACTCTACTTGTACGGGCTGGGCGGACCTGATGGCTTGGTGATCCGTGGCGGTTCTACGGTGTTCTTGGATAACCTCAACGTTTATGCTCGCGAGAACGGCAGATGGGTCCACCTTAACTCGCTCTTCGGTCCAAACGATTCGGTCATTGGCTATTCCGGCGGCTTCCTGCACTTGCCTTCGCCGGGCACATTGGGTCTGTTAGCGGTGGGCGGCTTGTTCGCATCACGCCGCCGTCGCTGAGTTGCTTTGAAGGCTGTGAAGTAAGCATCGATTCGATCGCGTAAGCATCATTTAGTTTATTGCTGCGGGTGGGAACCCGCGGAGTTTGGCTGGGTAAGGGAGTCTTTCCTTATGGTTACATTCACAAATCTGGTCGGTGGCGTTAAGCGACGGTTGCGGGTATTGGGCGCGATAGCCGCTCTGGCCGCGGGGATGCCCGCCGCGGGGCAGGTGATCTACACCGCTAACTTCGATGATGGAACCGCTCCGGGCTTTAGCAATGCGCGCCCCGTGACCAGCCCGAGCGGCGGTCGTAAGCTGCTGGGTCGTTATGGAAACGAAACAGCGAGGCTGACGCTCGCCGGTGTCACCGCCGGGAATATCTATGAGCTAAGCGTGGATGTGCTGGCGATTGAATCCTGGGATGGCAATGGTGGCCCTGGCCCTGATACGTGGCGGGTCAGTTCTTCTGACGGGCAACAGTTTTTGACTACGTTCTCAAACGTGGGGAGTCTGCAAGCTTATCCGGGCGAGTTCCCGGGAGCGTCGTTTCCGGGAGGAACCGGGGGGGTTGACTGCGCCTGCGGCACTTGGTGTTCCGGATGGCCCACGCGGATTTTTCCGGTCACGTTTCGTTTTACCGCGTCTGCGGGCACCGAGTTAATTTCGTTCACCGGCAGCGGCCTTCAGGATTTATGCGATGAATCGTGGGGCATTGATAATGTCGTGGTACGCAACTTGGGAAGCCAGCCCGACCCCATCGCCGATCTTTGCGCGGATGCGACGCTGATCGACGTTGGCAATGGGGCCGGGCGGACGCTTCGCGGCCAAACGACCGCCGCCACTCCCGATGCGCTTCCGCCATGTGCCGGGGTCATCGCGCAGGGTCCGGGCGTTTGGTACCGGGTGCTGGGCACCGGCCACACGATTACGGCGAGTACGTGCTCGTTCGCTGATTTTGATACAACGCTGCTCGCACTCTGCGGTTCATGCGGTAACTTTACCTGCGTTGCCGCGAATGATGACTCTTGCCCGGGTGGCGGATCAACGGTTTCGTTCTGTTCTGAACTGGGCCGCACGTATTACTTCTGGGTGGGCGGGTACGCGGGTGAAACGGGCACTTTTGACTTGAAGGTCTCTCGCAGCGCTGCGACCTGCAGCACGCCGATTGCTTGCTCGGCCTGCACTCTTACGATTCCGCCGGGCGCACTTGCCGAGGGCGAGCCCGTGTGTAGCGATGGTTACGTTGATACGTTTAACGGGGGTTGCAATAGCGCGGCTCCGGTCTATTCAGCGATTGCACCAGGCCAATCAATCAGCGGCCGTGCTGGCACCTATCGCACGGGCGGCATCGACAAGCGCGACACCGACTGGTATGTCTTTAATCTCGCAGCTCCCGCGCGAATCACCGTGGTGGGCGCTGGTAACTTTCCGATCCGCTTGGGTCTTATCAACGGGAACGCGGCGTGCCGTACCCCCGAAGTCTTTGACTTTGGTTCATCGGTCGCGCCCCGCTGCCAAACCGCGGAGGTCACGGCGACATTGCCCGCTGGCCGTTATTACATCTACGCCGCGCCCAGCGCGCTCTCGGGCGTGCCTTGCAATAGTCAGTATTATATTACGCTGAGCAGCGTGCCCGCTGGCTCGTGCGTCATCGGCGCCGGGTGCGTGGTCACAACGCTGACCGACTGCGTGGCCCGCAGCGGCACGTATCTGGGCAACGGCACCGCCTGCCCCGATGTCGGTTACTTTGTCTCGACCACCAGCAGTCCCTTCGAGGATATCGCCTCCTCGGGCACTGTCGCGGCCGTTTCGGACGACACAGGTGTCACTATTCCAGTGGGATTCGCGTTCGGTTTCTACGAAGATGTCTTTACGCAAATCAATATCTCGCCCAATGGTTATCTTACGTTCGGTGGTGATAGCGGTGAGCCGGTGCCCTCGGTCATGGGCTCCGCCATCGACCCCGATGCATTGATTGCTCCGCGCTGGAGCAACCTGAATCCGGCCACCAACTCGGTGCGGTACGCCGTTCGCGGCTCGGCTCCTACCCGTCGGCTGATCGTGCAGTGGACAGGGGTGCCGACTTACGGCTTAGCCGACTCCAACACCTTCCAGGCCGTACTTTTCGAGGGTGATGGGGCTGTCGAGTTTCGCTATGGTGCGGTCGCGGCCGCTCGTTTTCCGGGTGAGTTTACCGCTGGGGTCGAAAGCCCCTCGGGCCTTCGCGGCACCCCAGTGCCCGTCTCGCAGATCCTTTCCAACACAGCATTGTCGCTCCGCCGCGGCAACCTGACTCCTCCCGTGGCAGTTGCGGGCGGGCCTTACAACATCTCCACCGCGGCGGGCTCGATCACACTTAATGCGACCGCCAGCTTCGACCCCGATAGCACCACCACCGGGTTCGGCTCTATCCGTTCGGTGCAGTGGATTATCGGTACGATAAACTTAACTTCGCCGACGCCATCAATCTCACTCGCCGATCTCGCAGCGCAGGGTTTGCGCTTCAACACCCCGCTCACCGCGCGCCTCGTCGTGACCGACTTTGATAATCTATCCGCGCAGGACGAAGTGGTGATCACCTTCGTTAACGCTGGCCCTACCGCGACGGCCAATGGTCCTTATTCGGTTAACTTCGGCGGGTCAGTCACGTTTGCTGGCGCCGCCGCGGATGCTGATCTCGCATCTAACGTCGGTGAAATCATTACCGCAGAATGGGATTGGCGTGCAGCGACCACCGCCGCGGATATCGGCGATGGCTTTGCCTCCGGTCTTACGCCTTCAGTCCCTTATGCGACGCTTCTTAACCTGGCGGTAACCCGCGGCACCACGATCTATCTGAACATTCGTGATGCCAGCGGATCCATTTCGTCTTCGGCGACCGCATTCAGTCCCGCCGTCCCCAATATAACTATTGATTCCATCACGGTTTCGCCCACGCAGGTGAACCCTGGCGAGAATGTTACGGTGACTTACACCGTTCGTAACACCGGGACAGCGCCCGCGTCTAGCGCGTGGGTTGACCGCATCTTCTTCGCAGCGAACCCCGGTTCCTGCAGCGGCACCGCCCTCTCCGGCCAGCTCGCGAGCCCAGCTTCGCTTGCTCCTGGTGCTACTTACACGCGGCAGGTTACTTCTCTCATGCCGCTGATCGTCGGCGACTTCCGGGTGGCCGTGCGGCTTGATGAAAATGGCAATGTAACAGAGCTCGGCGGCGAGAGTGACAACTGCGCCATCGACGACGAGATTGTGCGTCTGGTCGCTCCTGATCTGATCATCACCGGCGTCACCGGGCCCACCGATGCGTTCTTCGGTGAATCCTTCAACGTTGGGTTTATCGCCCGCAACAACTCAGCGTTCGCGGCGGCGCTCCGCTGGACCGACAGCGTCTACCTCTCGACCAACAGCACGTATGATGCCTCGGACCGCCTGTTGTTTGAGCAGGCAGGACCTGAAGGCCTAGCATCACAGGCGGTCTATTCACGTTCCGCTGCGGTTACGGTCGCGGCGGATGCAGGCCTCGTGTCCGGACCCTTTTACATCGTTGTCCGGGCCGACTCGCGGAATCAGCAGCTTGAATCGAACGAGAATAATAACACGCTAGCGTCTACGCCTATCCGCTTCGCATACCGCTCGTACCCCGACCTGCGGGTGACGACCGTAACTCCCCCGACAACGGCCATCATTGGCAGGTCAAGTGTCGTGAACTTCGCGGTTAATAACTCTGGTGCTGGCGAAGCGCGGGGCGCCTGGGCCGACCGGGTGTATCTTTCAACGGACCAGACATTCAGCGCCGCCTCCGATATCGCACTTCAGCCTGCGGCTTTGCGCACCAGCGCGCTGGCATCCGGGGATACTTACAACGCCGCGGCGAGTGTAGATATACCCGATCGTCCAGGGGTTTATTACGTGATCGTCCGCGCCGACGACGGCGGATCGCTCGATGAGGGCACGGGTGAAGATAATAATATTCTAGTTTCGTCGTCGACGATGACGGTCCAGCCCCGGCCGCGTCCCGACCTCGCGGTGATCTCGGTGTCGGCCCCCGATGTTTCGCAGGCGGGCCGCTCCGTAGTCGTTGAATACACTGTCCGCAACATCGGCGAACTCGCGGCTTTGACCGACTGGCAGGAAGCGGTCTATCTATCGCGCGACACCGTGCTGGATACCGGCGATACGCAGCTTCGACTCTCGCCAGCCAACGCGGCACCTCTCGCGCCCGGCGCGTCTTACTCGCGTTCTCGTTCGATCACGCTTCCGGATGATTTCCGCGAGCCCACCGATGTCTACCTCATCGTAAGAGCGGATCTTGCCAACACGGTCGACGAGATCAATCGAACCGACAATGTTCGGGCGAGCGCAGCGCTCCGAATCGATCCGACCCCTGCGGCCAATCTAGTCGCTACTGCATCCGCGGGTTCATCCAGCGCGATCTTCGGTCAGAACGTAACATTAACATGGTCGGTTGACAACGTCGGGACTCGCTCGGCCAACGGCGCCTGGCGCGACCAGCTGGTGCTCTCCCGTGACACGACACTGAGCCAAGATGATGTGCCGCTTGGATCAATTCTGATTGATAATGTTTCTCCGTTCCTTCCTGAGAATCCTTCGTACACCCGCACCGCGACTTATCAGGTGCCGCTCACCGGTTCGAGCGTTGAAGGTCAGTATTACATTGTTGTGAGAACCGATGTTAACGCCGCGGTAGCGGAATCAAATGAATCTGACAATGATTCCGCGTGGGGCCCCATCTCCGTCACGCGGCCGCCCCTTCCTAACCTCGTGGCCTCTATCAGTGGTACTCCGGCGGATGTCGCCGCGGGCACAACTGCCACGCTGACCTATACCGTCTTCAACTTGGGTGCAGCGGATGCGCTTCCCGGTAGCCCATGGAACCTTTCGGTCTTCGAATCTCCCGACAATATTCCGGGCAGTCGGCGTGAGACGGCGGCGAACGTAACTATCTCGCAACTGATCCCCGCGGGTCAATCTATCTCTGGTACCGTAGAAGTTCCCATCGCCGAGTTTCGTACACCACAGTTGCACTTTAGCGCGTGCGCTGATACTAGCAACTCGGTCATTGAAAGTGGCGAGACCGACAACTGCACGTTCGCGACCAATCCCACGCCCTACCGGCGTCCGGACTTGGTTGTTACCAACGTTGTGGCTCCTGCCACAGCGGAGGCCGAGCGGAGTGTTACGATCTCTTGGACTGTTCGCAACCAGGGTAACACCGCGGCGATCCCCTTCTGGTCTGACTCTATCTACCTCAGCGCAAGCCGCACTGCGACGAGTCTCATCCTGCTTGCCAACGAGGCACAGACAACCCGAGTAGAGCCAAGTGGCACCTACACCAAATCGGTTACAGTCCGGATCCCCGATGATTTGCAAGGTCCATATTTCTTCGTGATAACTACTGATACCGAAGATCGGGTCTATGAAACAGCACCCGGAGAGACAAACAATCGTCTGGCGGCGGCCGCCGCCACCGAGATCACTCAGCCCACTCGCCCCAATATCGTTGTGAACACTATCGCAACGCCGGGCGCGGGCCTGAGCGGCACAGCCCTCAATATAAGCTACGTGGTTGGAAACATCGGTGAGGCGCCCGCGTCGGCGACCTGGTTTGAGCGCATCTTTGCTTCTCGCGACCGCGTGCTGAGCAGCGACGATGTTCAGCTCGGCTCGGTGCTGCCGGTTCGCCCGCTCGGCGCCAACGAAACGTATACTCAGTCGGTCAACGTCCGGTACCCGATCGCGGATGGCCCCTGGTACCTGATCGTTTCGCTTGATCCGACCAACGTCTTGCGTGAATCGCTTGATGGCGGCGAGACGGACAACGTGCTGGCCTCAACACTTACATTTAGCGTAACTTCGTTTACTGCAACCGCCGATGCCGATATCGATGATGCCGCGGCGGGCACGTCGGTCAGGGTGAGTGGCGTGACGACCATCGACGGTACCAGCGACCCGGCGCCGGGCGTTCCGGTGCTGGTTCGGGTGAATGTTCGCGGATTTGAACGTACATTTGACGCCACCGCCGATGGTGCGGGTCGGTTCGCCATCGTGTTTAACCCAGGACCGACCGAAGGCGGTCAGTACGGTGTAAGTGCTGGTCCCTCGCACCGATCCGCGCCCGCTTCGGATTTCTTCCGGCTGTGGAGCCAGCGGGTCTTTCAACCACCATATGCGACGCTCTTCCCCGCGCAGACACGCGTCACGAACTTGGTGTTGCAGAATCTAGGCGACAGTCCTATCGCCGGTCTGCAAGTCTTGCTGGGTGACTTGCCGACAGGAGTTACGGTTGAATCGCGCTTCCCGGGTGGAACGACCATCCCGGGCCTGAACACACTTGCAGTAGAGTTGCGGGTGATCGCGTCAGCCGAAGCTCTACCAGGAAACTATGAAGTGCCGATCTTCATCGGCACGTCAACACCAGCTATCAACCCCTCCGTAGTCCTTTCAATTACGATCGGAGAGCCACGCCCCGAGCTCGTGGCAACCCCCGCCAGCATCCGCAGTGAGATGCTGCTGGGCGGCCAGACGTATGTGCAGTTCATTGTAAAGAATGTGGGTGGAGCTCCGACCGGGCCTCTCACTGTAAACTTACCTTCTGCGCCTTGGCTGCGCCTCTCTACGCCGCGAGTGATGGAATCTCTCGCGAGTGGTGAGGAGGCGGCGGTTGTGCTCGCACTTACTCCCGCCCGCACCTTAGCGCTGGGCGACTACCCGGGCGGGTTGAGTGTGAATGCCGCCGGTACGGGAGCGGGCGTCTCGTTCGTCTTCAAAGCGGTTTCTGACCGCCGGGGCGACTTGGCCGTTACGGTGACCGATGAGTTTACTTATTACGATGAGGCGAATAATTTCCCGCGAGTGAGCAACTCGACGGTCAAGATCTTTGATCATGAAACCGGCGTGTTGGTGGCGCAGGGCCAGGCGGACGAGCGTGGAGAAGTTTCTGTTGAGCAGTTACGCGAGGGTTATTACGATGTTGAAATGTCGTCGCCCAATCACGCGCCCTCGCGCGAGCTGAAACTGGTCGAGGGCGGCACGGTCAACGAGCTCCTCGGCTTCATCAGCCGTCAAGTGGTCCGCTACCGCTGGACGGTGGTGCCCACCCAGATCCGCGATGAATATAGAATTACAATCCAGGCGACTTTCGAGACTAACGTACCCGCTCCTCAAATTATTATCGAGCCGGGGTACGTCGACCTGCGTGATCAAACCCTGCCCGCGCTCATCGAGTACACGGTGCGCAATGAAGGGCTTATTACCGCTCGGAACGTAACAGTTCCTGAATCAAGCGCGGGCGGCTACACGCTGATCCCGCTTGTTTCCAGCCTCGGCGATCTTGGCGGCGGACAGCGAGTGCGGGTACCTGTGCTCGTCGTCCCAACCGGCCGAGGCGGCGGGTGCGTGCACGCGACCGTTCGGGTTGATTGGCAGCTCCCGTGCGGTCCTTTCCTCAACGGCTACTCGGGCACTTCTTATGTTTATATCGGTGTTTGCGTTGGCAAGCCCGGCTTACCGCCCGGCCCCGGCGGTGGGGGCGGCGGTGGCGGCGGTGGTGGCGGAGGTGGTGGGGGCGGTGGCGGAGGCGGCAGTTATATCGGTTCACCCACCATCACCCAGCCGGTGAAGTGTAAGCCGTGCACGGAAAAGTGCATTAAGGCGGCGATCTCTTGCGTTCTCGATGGCGACTGCATTAAGGCTGGATGGGATTGCGGCAACTTCGCCCTGGACATGTCGCTGGGCAAGTTTGGTAAGTGCATCGCGCGCAGCCTGAAGTGCATCGGCAAGACCGTTCCTAAATGGCTCTTTCCGCCGAGCAAGTTTACTTGTATCTGCAAGCTCATCCGAGATTGCGTTGTAACCTGCGTTGATGGGGGTCCCAACTTCCCGTGCGATCCCTTCGACGTCGTCGATCGGGTGGTCAGTGCCGCAGGCGGCGGGCGAGATGATCCCCCGACCAACGACCCGGAATATAACTACTTCAAGCAGCAGCACGACCGTGCCGCGACGATGATCGCGTCTTCGTGGTACATGTTTGGAACTCGTCCTTTTGCGAGCATCGCCGAGGCCGATGAAGAACTATTTGATGGTTGGCGCGTAGCGCTCGGTGATGCCATGGATGAAGCCTCGCCAGGTGCGGAGACGTTGACGCAGGAAGAGCGCGACACGCTGCACGCCGTTGCGCGCCCCGGCAACCTTACTTCTTCGGACCTTGATACGTTCTTTGATCGTTACAATCGCACGCTCACCTACTACGGTCTTGAGATCTATAACCTGGTCGATGTTCCCCAAGGCTGGAATACCGACTTCATCCAACGCGACATCATGCAGCGGCTTTATGACCGGTCTCTGGTGATCATGGCCGAGGTTGAAGCCGAAGGCTTTGAGGGTGTCACCGAAGCCCTCAGTTACGCCGCGGACGTCCTAGTTGCCAAGCGCGATGCTGAAGGAGCGGGCGTCTGCGCAACCGTTAAGATCCAGATCGATCAGACCCTCACGCTCACGCGTTCGGCGTTCAATGCGACCCTGGAAATTGAGAACAGCGGCGGCCCGGGCGGCGATGCGCTCGATCAGATCGATGTTGACATCATGGTTCGCGATGAAGACGGCAACGATATCACCGACGCGTTTGGTATCCGGCCGCCAACGTTAAGTAACCTCAACGCGGTCGACGGGACCGGCACGATCGCTTCGGGTGCAACCGGCACCGCGTCGTGGATTCTCATTCCCACCGATGAGGCCGCTCCTACGGGTCCGACCCGCGCTTTCGTGAGCGGGGAGTTCTCGTACAGCCTCAATGGTCAGATCGTGGTGAATCCGCTCTTCCCTGTAGAAATTACGATCCTTCCGAATCCTAACTTGCAGCTCTCCTACTTCCTCGAGAAGGAGGTATTCGCGGACGACCCGTTCACAGCCGGAATCATCGAGCCCTCTATCCCATTTTCGCTGGGTCTGCTCCTGAAGAACACCGGCGCGGGCCCGGCGAAGGATGTCCACATCGCTTCTTCGGAACCTCAGATTATTGAAAATGACAAAGGCCTGATTATCGCGTTTGATATCATCGGCACTCAGGTGGGCAGCGAGTCGGTGTCGCCTTCGTTGAACGTAGACTTGGGCGATATCGCTCCGATCACTGGAACCAACGTCGCGAGGTGGCTCCTCACTTCAACGCTCCAAGGAGAGTTCAAGAGTTACTCCGCTACCTTTGAGCATGTGGATCCGCTCAACGATCCTCGCCTCTCATTGATTGAGTCGGTCGATATCTTCGGGCTTCGCCATGTAGTACGAGAAGATGACGCGGGGACAGACACCCTCCCAGATTTCCTCACCGACGACCGCCCGGATCGCAATAACCTTCCCGATCGAGTTCACCTTTCGACGGGCGCGATCAGTTCAGTCACGACAGTTCTCGACCAAGGTGTAAGTGTTTCAACGGGAACGCTTTCGGCCAACGTCCGCTCGACCGTCCTCCCCTCGGGATACACCTATATCCGTATTCAGGACCCCTTCGACGGAGGACTCCCGCTCGCCCGCGTCGTCCGGAGCGATGGCAAAGTAATCGCCGCGGATTGGAACGCTTGGCAGACTAAACGCATCAAGCGAGAACGGGGCCTTCCGCCCGAGCCGCAGCGTTACATTCACATCTTCGATAAGGACGGCACCGGCGAATATAATCTCCAGTTCCATCCCGACGGTGTTCCGCCCATGGCAGTCTCGTGGAAGTCTGTTGCTGATCATGGAGACGGTCTGAAGGCGATGGGCATCGAGTTACTTACACCTACATCCGAGCCACGGGCTTCGGGGATCAACAAACTCATCGTGCAGTTCAACGAGTCCATCCGCGAGTCAACGTTTACAGCCGCGGCAGTGTCGGTCATTGGCAAGAATCTTGATGGCACTCAGACTAACCTCTCCGGTCTCACCTCTACCGCCGAGATCGCGGCCGACGGTACCTACGGAGTCGTAACTTTCAGTCCCCCGCTCCCGGACCGCGCTACTTACTGCATCACGCTGGCCGGTGTGCGAGACTTAGCCGGTAACTTCTTACAACAGAACGCGCGGGTACGCGTCGCTGCACTTATTGGCGACTCATCTGGCGATCAACGCACCAACAACACCGATGTGGGCGGCGTAGTTTCGCTGCTGGGAACCAACCCGATCGATCCTAATAGCATCTTCCATATCCGGTCTGATATCAACTCTGACGGACGCATCAATGCAGCAGACCGGACTGCCGTGCTCGCTGCACGCGGCATTGACCTGCGTCAGGTTTTGCCCGCATGTCCCCTCGGGCGAGATGGCACCAACGGCGGTGGCGGCTCCAACGTGGCCGACAACGATGACATCGTTAAAGATCCCGTACGCCTTGACACGCGCGGTCCGGTAGTTAAGTTGAGCGATCCCGCGGCAGTGGCCAGCTCTACGGCCTTCGACCCCAACGGCCCGCCGATCCGTTCCCCCGAGGGTTCATCGGGCGCTCCCAGTTCAGTTACCCTAGCGATACGAACCCGTGGCGATGTGACCGCAGCGGATCGTGATCTACTCGCCGACTTTGATTTTGACATTTCTACGCTGAACCAACTTCCCATTCCGGGTTGGGCCACGGTCGCCGCGCCAGCGAAGTATGCAACAGCAGACGACGTCGCTTCGCTCGCGACCCAGTTATCCGCGCAGGGGATTTTCACCGCACCAGTTAAGACTCTTGCTGACGGCACCGTGACGATGCCCACCGATGCGTTGTTGGTTCAGTTCAAAGCAGGCGTTCCCGATAGTTGGGCGCGGCAGGTGCTCGCTCTCCATGTCCCCGTTTCATCAACTATTGCAGCAGGATTCGCGGGCGAAGGCTCGGTCTATGTCGTATCTGGTGGTTTCGCCTCCGGATATGACGTGCTCTCAGCTGCCAAACACCTGGCCGCTCGCGGCGACGTCGTGGCCGCGAGTGCGGATGACATTCGGCTCCGATCGAGCGACGCAGACAGCTCGATAGCTGCCATCGAAGCAATCACCGCGTTGCTTGTTGGCGGCCAGCCAGAGAATCCGCAAACGCTTCTGTCCGGTGATTTTCGTGGGAGAGCAGTGGACATTTCGTTCGCACCCGGAGCGTTGGTTGGAAGCGGAACGGCCACCCCGCAATCCGCACTACTCGCCGCGATGATCGACGCGGCGGCAAGCCAAGGCCGCCCGGTAGTGATTGCAAACCTCTGGGAAACGACCATTGATCCGACCCGATCTATGACCACGCGTTCTAGCCTGCTGCGAGCGGCGATGTGGGCTCAGCAACATCAGGCTAACTTGGTTCATCTTGATTCAGCTAATGAACAAGGTTCCCAATCTACGCCGACGGCCGAGAATAGTTCCTCGGCGGCTGGGGCGTTGGGCACTCCAGTCGAGGGTCCGTGAGAGACCCTCGCTTTCACGATAACGGCGGAGGCAAGAGTCCGGTTACTTGGATTTAGTTCAAAGTAGGGACAACCGAGTCGTTTTTAACGCCACGCTTCCTTAAAGGATGCGTGGCTTTTTTTTACGACGCGAAACTTCTAGGAGCGATAGCCTAACGAGGCAAGGGGTGAGCCAATGGCGGTTTGGAAGGTCTTATGTACGAACTCCCAACGATGGTCAACCAGAATTTATTGCGGACGATGAGCGGTCGCTCATCCGAGTCATCGCATGCTACACTGGGCGGAAGCCGTATCGGCGAGTCACCCGGTGGCCATCAAGCAGAGGCTGAGGCGGTCCGTCGTCCCTCAGAACAGCAACGAGTTTCGACGGCCGGAGATTGGAAAATGTACGGTGCCTCGCGGCCTGTCTCGGGTCCAATCGCGGGTGGTAGTTATATCTGCGAACGGCCCGGTTGTGGCGGCAAGTCACCCCGAGTTTCCTCGTTTTGCACCGCCTGCGGTGAAGCGAAGCCGTTCGTGGATGGCTTCGTTCGCTCGTCAACGGGCTGGACATCTCAGAGCGAGATTCAGTGCAGCGCCGTCTTAGAGTTTGCGGGTAAAGTGGACCCGATTCTGGCGCGGATTTCGTGCTTTGATGGGTGGCGTTGGTGGGCGGCGAATCAGAATCATTCCGCCATCGCCGCGGTCGCGCGTG
>Ga0105044_10007437_pt1 | contig 15080 bp, 15 predicted proteins | sample MAT01_FD_78092 | JGI IMG/M metagenome (GOLD analysis project Ga0105044, IMG submission 78092) | Freshwater microbial communities from Lake Fryxell liftoff mats and glacier meltwater in Antarctica - MAT-01 | ecosystem: Environmental > Aquatic > Freshwater > Ice > Liftoff microbial mat | place... | reverse complement strand
TTTCTGAGCGATCGGGCGTCGGCCGAGGACGTCCAGCAGCAGGTCTTCATGGAGGCCTGGGAGAAAGCCGACCGGTTCGATCCCGGACGGGGCAGCTTCCTGACCTGGCTGATGACGATCAGCCGAAGCCGGGCCATCGATCACGCCCGCAAAAGGGTTCCGGAACCCCGGGATCCGGAAGGCACCGCGCAACTGATCGACTCCAGACTTTCCGGCAGCGACGGCATCGACGAAGCGGTCGAGACCTGGCAGTTCAGCCAGATCATCGGCCGCCTGCCCGCCGACGAGGCCGACCTTCTCCGGTACCGTTTCCAGGGGGAGCTGAGCCAGTCGGAAATCGCAGACAAAACCGGAATACCTCTTGGAACAGTGAAATCGCGGATGGTTAGCGGGCTTGATCGACTGCGCCAGATGATGGAGGCGGAAGCATGAGCGAACTAAACCGACAGCGCGCCGTCGAGTACCTGCTCGGGGAGCTGGACGAGACTGACCGTGCCGCCTTCGAAGTTGAATATCGGTCCGACATCGATCTCGAACGTACCGTCGACGAGCTGCGTCCCGTGGTGAGCCGCCTCGGGAACATGCCCGACGAAGCTTGGGATCCGCCGGAACCACCACCACTGGTCATGCCCGGTTCGCCTCCTGAGCCCGCGTCGGCCCCGGGCTTCGGGGCTCCGGCGCCCCGCCGTGCAGGCTTCGGCTGGCTCAGGGCCGGAGCTGGATTCGCTGCCGCCGTGGTGATCCTCTCGGCCGGTGTCCTGATCGGCATCCAGCTCGAGAGTGATGGACCTTCTGACCCGGCAACGCCTGAGCAAACCCTCGCGCTCGAGTCGATCGGCAATGAAGCCCCCTCGGGTGCGAGTGGCCTGGTTTCCCTGACCAGTTCCGACCAGGACGCCGTGACCCTTGATGTCAGCGGTCTGAAACCGACCGGCCCCGACGAGTTCTACGAGCTCTGGCTGCTCGGCAAGGAAGGTGAGCTGGTGGCGCTCGGGACCTTCAGGGTCGAGCCCGACGGTGACTCCCGCATTGAGGTTCCGCTACCGGTCAACCCCGGCAAGTACGAGTACTTCGACGTATCGATTCAACCGGACAACGGTGACCCGTCACATTCGGGCCGCTCGGTGCTCCGGGGCGTCACCCAGGCATGATCGCGCCCGACCAGCTGGTGCTCGGCAGCGGCGGCGTGCTCGGTGATGTGTGGATGACCGGAGTGATTGCCGGGCTGATGGAAAGTGGACTGGTGGACCCGGAGGCATCCGGGGCTTTCATCGGCACGTCGGCCGGCTCAATCGTTGCTACCCGGCTCGCTGTCGGCCAGGACCTTGATCAGCTGATCCGCCGTTACATCGAGCGGCCGGAACCGGGCACCGGGACGGAGCCACCCGGGGACCTCGAACCGGCAGGTGAATCCTCTCATTCGGTTTCGCGCCTGATCGCCGCCCATGGCGCCACCGGCAGGTTCATCCGCCGCTCCGCCCTGAGCTTGATCCCTTCCGGCAAGCAGAAGCTGAAATACCTGGAGCGCGACATGTCGGAGCTCGCCCCCGAGTGGCCCGCCCGGCTGAACATCGCCGTCTTCGACAGCCGCAGCGGCAGTCGGGTAGTGCTGAACCGCGAACAGGGCGACGGTCTCAGTGTCAGCCAGGCTGTCCAGGCATCCTGTGCGATCCCGGCAGTTTTTCGGCCGGTGGAGAGCCCGAGCGGTGCCCGTTATGTGGACGGTGGAGTCTGGAGCCCGGTCAATCTGGATGCGGTGCCTGCGAAAGCCGGTCAGACCGTCGTCTGCCTGACACCGACAGGCAGTGCCCAGGGGGTCATGGGGCTGCGCCGCCGGGCCACTGCGGGCTTCTTCCGGATGATCGTGCGAGGCGAAGTGGCCCGCCTGCGTCGCCGGGGCGTGAGGGTCGTCAACGTGGTCCCGGACAGCAACGCTTCTCATGCGATCGGGCCGAGCCGCATGGCCAGCGGCCGGGAATCAGGCGTCTTCGAAGCGGCGCTGGCACAAGGCAAAGAACTGGCCTCACCACTCGCCGCATGGCTCGCGGTGGATCGACAGGAGCTGTCCTTCAGTCCTTGACCCATCCGGGCGGAAACGCACCCGCCGGGATTTGGCCTTCGTAGTCCGGGAAGTACCGCATCGCGATGCGTTCGGCCGCGCTGCCGTCGAGCAGGGGATGGAGATCGCCCATCGTCAACAGAACCCGCGCCGATGAGGCGAGCTGGAGATCGGCAGCGGTCGGTTCGTCCCCGTCGATCAGGCCCGCTTCCGCGTAACTCTCGACCCTGGCGATCGCATCCGGCAGCTCGGCCAGGTCCTCGGTCAGCCTGACCGCGCTCAGGCCCTGGTACTTCCAGGCGCCACGCACGGCCTTGATCGCGAAGTCGGTACCGGCGGCGTCGAGTTCACCGGCCCCGGCGAAGGTACCCATCGAACCCGGACGAAAGTGGAGGGCACCGAACGGCAGGCGGCGAGCCAGTTCCTGAAAGATCTCGTCGCCCCAGCGTTCCGCTTCGCTGACCTCGGCTGCGATCGCTTCGGGATACAGCGGGTTCTCCGGGATCGCCCGCTCCAGGTACTCCAGGATCGTCACCGAACCATGCACCGGTTCGCCGCCGATCACGATGCCGGGCACGGTCGTATGGCCTTCGCCGTAGATCTCTTCGACCGTGCCGGAATGCTGCCCCGACGGGAGCACTACTTCCTCGTACTCGAGCCCCTTGTGTTCGAGTGCGTATCGCACCGTCATGCAGGGGTGAGAGAGCGGCACTACATGGAGGGTGACGGGCTTCTGTTCCAGATCCGAGGAGCTCATGGGCAGACCATATCCGGCCCGCGGATCGATCTCACACCTGTGGTGCATCCACGAGGCGCGTCGCGCCCGTATTACTTTCAATGAAAGTTGCGATCATCGGAACCGGCATCTCGGGCATGGCCGCGGCGCATCACCTGGAGGGCAGGGCCGACCTCACCATCTTCGAAGCGAGCCACAAGCCTGGCGGCCACGCAAACACCGTCATCGCCGAATCGGAACGTGGCCTCGAATCGATCGATACCGGCTTCATCGTCTTCAACGATCGCAACTATCCGGAGTTCACGAAGCTGCTGGAAGAACTGGAAATCGCGAGCCGGCCGTCGACCATGAGTTTCTCGGTCAGTGACGGCGACTTTGAATACACCGGGCGCAGTCTGAGTGGGCTGTTTGCCAGGCGCCGGAACATGGTTGACCCCGGGTTCCTGCGGATGCTCGCCGAGTTCCCCCGTTTTCAGCGCCGCCTCGGGCAGCTTGCCGCCGACGGCGATGGGGGGCCTTCGCTCGGCGAGTTCCTCGAGGAGGAAGGTTTTTCGCCGATGCTGCGGGAGTACGTGGTTGTCCCGCTGGTCTCCGCGGTCTGGTCGGCCGACCCGGAGCAGATGTGGAGCTTCCCCGCCGGATTCCTGGCGCGCTTCCTTGACAATCACGGACTGCTCTCGCTCAGGAACCGTCCCCAGTGGCGCACGATCGAAGGTGGATCCTGGTCCTACGTCGAGGCTCTGACGTCCTCGTTGCGCGACCGTATCTGGACCGACACCCCGGTCGAGCGGATTCAGAGGTTTCCCGACCGGGTCGAAGTCACCCCGCGGGGTGGGTTGCCGGAGAAGTTCGACCAGGTGGTCATCGCAACCCATTCCGACCAGGCGCTCGAACTGCTCGCCGATCCGACCCCGGAAGAACGTCAGGTGCTCGGTGCGATCGATTTCCAGCCAAACGAAGCGGTTCTCCACACCGACGAGAGCCTGCTGCCGAGGCGCCACGCCGCGAGAGCCTGCTGGAACTACCACCTCACGGACGAATCGATGGGGGCGACAGCACTCACTTACGACATGAACCGGCTGCAGACACTGGAGTGCGATCGCCAGTTCTGCGTCACGCTGAACCTCACCGACCGGATCGACCCTGCCAGCATCATCGACGTGATCCAGTACGAGCATCCGGTCTTCACCCCGGACACGATGGTGGCGCAGGAACGCTGGGAAGAGATCAGCGGCAGCGGCCGCACCCATTACTGCGGTGCTTACTGGCGCAACGGTTTTCACGAAGATGGGGCTTTCAGCGGCCTGCGGGCGGCCAGGGATGTTGCTGCGGCCATCCCGGACGGCGATCAGCCCGACATTCGCACCGGGGAATTGCTGCAGTGATCGGGTTTCACAGCGCGATCTACGAAGGGAAAGTCCGGCATCGCCGCTTCGAACCGTTCGAGCGTGAGTTCGATTACCGGATCTTCATGCTCTACCTGGATCTCGACGAGATCCCCGGGGTAATGAAGGTCCATCCTCTCTGGTCGACCCGCCGCCGTTCACCGGCCCGCTTCCGCCGGGCGGACCACCTCGGGCCTGCCGATCGCCCACTCAAGGCTGCGGTCGCCGACCTGGTCGAGCGAAGGACCGGAAGCCGGCCGCAGGGCCCGATCCGGATGCTGACCAACCTCAGGTATCTGGGACTGGTCGAGAATCCGGTGACCTTCTATTACTGCTTCGATCGCTTCGGTGAGCAGGTCGAGGCCGTAGTCGCGGAAGTGACCAACACCCCATGGGGCGATCGCCATGCCTACGTAATGGAGGCCGGGTCAGGGTCGGCGGTCGTTACGGCGCGCCGGGAGAAAGCCATGCACGTCTCGCCCCTGATGGGGATGGACCACGAGTACGAACTCAGCTTCGGGACCCCGGGACAGCGTCTGCCAGTTCACATATCGAGCAGCAGGCAGGGCAGCAAGTCCTTCGATGCGACACTCAATCTTCAGCGTGCGGAGATCAACAGGCGCAACCTCGGCCGTCTGCTGGTCAGGTACCCGCCGATGTCGTACAGGGCGACCGCCGGGATTCACTGGCAGGCGCTGCTGACCTGGATCCGTGGTGCGAAGTACCACTCGCGGCCGGATCCCGGGGCCTCGCCGGGCCAGGACTTGCGGACCCCGCCGGAAACCGCGAAAATGTGTCCGATGCACGGCATGGCCAGCGAATCAACCGAAGCGTCGCGGGAACGGGCCGCCTGATCATGTGGCGCCGTCTGGTCCTCGCTGTCGTCGGAAGGTTGCGGGATGGTCGGATCGAGATATCCGAAAAAGGCCGGATCACGGTCATCGGCGACCGCCGCGGTGACCTGGTCGCCCGGGTGACCGTCCACTCGCCGAAGCTCTGGCAGCGAATGCTCCGTGGAAGCACCGGCCTCGCCGACAGTTACCTGCGTAAGGAGTGGGACTGCGACGACCTGGTCGCCCTGGCGACCATCGCCGGGCTCAACCTGCCGCGGCTTGACCGCCTGCGCCGCCGGTTCCAGTTCATCACCGGCCCGGCACAACGGCTCGGGGTACTGATGCCACGGACCACCAGATCACGCGGCAAACGTCAGATCGCCGCTCATTACGACCTCGGCAACGACCTGTTTTCGACTTTTCTCGACGTTTCGATGAACTACTCGTCGGCCGTCTTCATTGACGGGGACGAAGATCTCGGGACCGCTCAGATCATCAAGATGGACCGCATCGCCGATCAGCTCGACCTCGGCCCGGACCACCACCTGCTGGAGATCGGTACCGGCTGGGGCGGCCTCGCGATCCATCTGGCCGAGAGGTCGGGGTGCCGGATAACCACCACGACAATCTCCCACGAGCAGGCCGTTCTCGCGCGGGAAAGGGTCGAACGCGCCGGGCTGAGTGACCGGATCGAAGTGATTGAGGTCGATTACCGCGACCTGACCGGCACCTACGACCGGCTGGTTTCGATCGAAATGATCGAAGCGGTCGGCTGGAAGGACTTCCCCACCTATTTCACCAAATGCTCGAGCCTGCTCGAACCGGATGGCGCGATGCTGCTCCAGGCGATAACCATCGACGACGATGCCTACGAACTCGAAAAGGCGTCACGCAGTTTCATCAGCCGCTACATCTTCCCCGGAGGCTGCCTGCCGTCAGTCGCCGAGATCGAAAGCTGCCTCGATTCGGGTACTGACCTGAAGACGGCTGATTCGCTCGAGATCGGCCTTGATTACGCCCGGACCCTGAACCTGTGGCGCGAGCGGTTCGAAGCGGCAACCGGCCGCCTTGAGGAACTCGGCTACGACGAGCGTTTTCGCCGCATGTGGATCCTCTACCTTGCTTTCGCCGAGGGCGGCTTCCGCTCGAAGCGCAACAGCAACTTCCAGATGCTTCTCGCCAAGCCGGAATTCGCTCCCGCTGAGGCACAGGTAAGGGCTGCGAGCGTATAGTTCGGGGTTCTGATGCCTTCTGGCATCGGAACTTCGTGTGTGGGAGATGGTTATAAAGGCTGTGTGGGGGATTCCTGAGAAAACTGGCCTGGCAAGGGCCACCGCGATATTGCTCGTGACCGGCCTCCTTGGCCTGGGAGCCGCCAGTGCGTCTGCTGCGGCCGGTGTAACCGACCGGGACCGTGACCCGGTGGTGATCACCGGCGACCAGGCGCCGAACCTGATCGGCACCGCTCCTGGCGACGTGGTTGCGTTTCGCTGGGAAGGTAACTGGAGACAGGTCCCGGTCCAGGTGGATGAACGCAAGTGGGCAGACTTGCGAGTCGTCCGGCAGCTCTCGCTGAGTAATCCGCAGTTCGGCACCGAGGTTTATGCCGATGCGGGTACGTATGCGGGTGCCGACGGCATGCCTCAGATGTATTCGACGGGGGGTCTGGCCGGTCAGGCGATCCCGGGAACCGCCGGGGACTCGAACCTGGACACGAACGACGAGATCGCGATGATGGCGCAGGACTCGGGCGACTCGGCTGTCGGCAGGCCGGCACCAACCGGGGTCGACGCCGGCAGTCGTACACCGGTCAGGGTCAGCGACCCATTGGCCGTGGCCGCAGGCAAAGACCGTTACCTCTATCTCTTCCGCAGCACGGGCGGCCTGAGCCCGGATGCCGACCGTGACTACGTTTCATACGTTGTGACTTACGTGCCTGCCCTGGCCGGCGGGTACTTCGGTGGCTACAACTTCAACGGAGTCGATGTCGTTGCGGGTGGCCCGCCCGCCAATGCTGAGGCGTCCAGCGTCTCGACCAACTCTTATGAGCAGACGTTCCCGGGCCGCTGGATGGTGGATGGCCTGAAGATCAAGGCCGGCGCAGCGACTGCGGTCGACATCCTCGATGGGGACAAGTCGACCGTCGGTACCACGGGCTGCGAACGAAACGAACTGACGTTCAGCCAGGGCGGCGGCGGGGTAATTGCCGCGATCGATGGTCCGGTTCGGGCGATCCGCTCGTACGTCGGTGCGAACAGCGGGACCTTCACCCAGCGTGACCAGATCTATTACCAGGGCCGAATCGACACCGTGACCTACCTGAGGGTGCACCCGGGCATCGGCAGCGTCTGGACGGCAATGGACCTTTCCGGGTCAGCGAAAGGAATGACCTACCGCAATTCCCTGAACCCCTCAGGTGACGTCGTCGACGGGGTGGCGGCTGCCCTCACGCCGGGTGAGCTGACCTGGGAACAGACGACCGGTCCGCAGGGAACCATCACCAACGTGACCCGCATCTCCTCGGACCTGCCAGGACTCGAAGTCACCTCGAAGTACCTCGACAGCGAGTCAGCCGAAGGAAGTTCGATGCGTTGTTCGGGCGACCAGCACGCTTACGGCGCCGGCGGCACCATGGTCACTGGTACCGGCCTGAACACCGATCCGGTTCTGGCATCTGTCGACGGGCAACTTTTCCGCTTCACGGCAACGCGTGTGACCATGGTCGGCGCGCCCGGTTCGAACATCCAGGCTGCGGCTCGACAGGCAGACCAGGTCGATCAGCCGCTGGCCTTGGCGACCGGCGATGGAGTTGATGGCGAAGAGCCAGAAGGGCCACCTGACCCCGATCCGCCCGATCCGACCACGCCGGGCCGCCAGAACTGGGTCGGGCTGAAGGTCTCGGTCAAACCGTCCAATGCGAGGCTGCGCCCGGGTAGGGCCCGAAAAGTGCTGGTCTCTGTCCAGAACATCGGTGACAAAACGGGCCGTCGTATCAGGGTCTGTCCGATTGCCGATGATTCGCTGGTCAAGACCCCGAAGTGCAAGCTGATCAAGAAACTCAAGGCCGGAAACGCTGCGAAACGCGGGTTCCGGATCAGGCTGCGGAACCGGGCGGCCGGGGCCGGCAAAGTCAAGGTCAGGTTCCGGGCCAAGGCGAGCAAGAGCAAAGCCCGTTCGGGCCTGCTCGTTCTGCGGCCTTTCGGCAACTGAGTCCCGCTGCGGGCGGGGGAACGGGACCTAGGGCAGCCAGGAGGCCGGGAAGGCACCTGCCGGTACCAGGCCCGGGTAGTCCGGAAAGTTGTTGCGGGCGATGCTCTCCGCGGCCGACCCTTGGAAGACGGCGTGGAGATCACCCACAGTCAGCAGGACCCTCACCGTCGATCCGATCTGGAGGTCGGCCGCAGTCGGCTGCTCATTGCCGATCAGCCCGTCGCCGGCAAAACCCTCGATCGTTTCGACCATCTCGGGCACGGTGGCCAGGTCTGCGGCCAGTCGCTCGGCGGTGATGCCGTGGAACTTCCAGGTCGAATGGATGAATTTCATCGCGAAGTCGGTGCCGGCCGGGTCGAGTTCCTCGCCACCACCAAAAGTACCCATCAATTCCGGCCGGAAATGAAGCGCTCCCCACGGGAGCCGGCGTCCGAGGTCCTGCAGGTGCCCGTCCGCCCAGAGTTCCGCGGCACGGACCCCGTCGGCGATGCTTTCGGGGTAGAGCGAATTCTCCGGCACCATCCGGTCGAGGCGTTCGAGGATCGCGGTCGACCCATGGATCGCCTCGTCGCCGATCATCATGCCGGGAACTGTGCGGTTGCCTTCGCCGTAAAGCGCTTCGACCTGATCCGAGTGCCTGCCCATGTCGAGGATCACTTCGTCGAACTCGAGGCCCTTCAGCCGAAGCGCGGCTTTGGCCGTCATGCACGGGTGTGACGGCGGAAGGACATGAAGGGTGATCGTGTCGGCGTCGGGCATGGCCGAACGATACCTTTCCGGGATGAACACTCAACGATTCCTGAATGTCGGTTTTGGTGCCGCCCGCCTGGCTTTCGGTGTTGTCGCCGGCGCCTGGCCGGAGAAGATCGGCCGGACCTGGATCGGCGATGAAGCCGGATCACCGCCGACCAAGGTCATCCTCCGGGCTCTCGGCGTGCGTGACGTCGCCTTGGGCGCCGGCACGGTGGAAGCCGCACTGCGAGATGACGCGGTGGTCTGGCTGGCCGTGTCCGTGCTGGCCGACATCGGTGACGTGACCGCCACCCTGACGTCTCGAAAGAGTCTGCCGCGCGACGGCGTGCTGACCACGACCTTCCTCGCCGGCTCGGCCGCTGTCGCCGGTGGTGTGTTGCTCGCCCTTGAACTCAACCGGGACTGAACACAGGTGTCCGGCCGGACCGACGGGCAACTCCCTGAGAGCCTGGCCCGGCCCCTGGGCGGGTCAACCTATGAGCTGACCGGGATGGCCCGGGGCCCCTGGCAGCCCGACGCAGCCCACGGGGGAGCACCCGCCGCATTGATGGTCCGGGCCGCTGAAGAACACTCGGACGAAGGAGCGATGCGCCTGCTTTCTCTGTCCACGACCTTCTACGGACCGGTGATGCTGGGTGAGATCGAGATCGAATCCGAAGTCCTGAAGCCCGGAGGTCGTCAGAAGGTGGTGTCGGTCAAGCTCAGATCGGGAGGTCGTACCGCGATCGAAGGCAGGGCGATCCTCGTCCGCCGTGGAGAAGTCGCCTTGCCGGCATCGGTCGAAGAGATCGAGACCACCCTCCTTTCCGTAGATGAAGCGCAACCGGTTGACCGGGGCCTGTGGTTCCCCGGTGACGAGGTCGCTTTTCATCGCAACGCGGTCACGGTCAGGGTTCTGAAAGGTGGCCCCGAGACGGTCAACCACGAAGGGGCGGCCTGGTTCCACCTCGACTGCAGGGTGGTTCCGGGAGAAGAAATCACTCCCGCCCAGCGGGCCGCTTCGGTGGCCGATTTCGGCAACGGGCTCGCCCATCCGGTCCCGTTCGGGGAGTACCTGTTCGTCAACTGTGACCTCAACGTGTCGATATTCCGCGAGCCGTCCGGCGAGTGGATCGGGCTCGACTCCAGGACCGATGTCGATCGCAACGGATCCGGCCTCACCGTGACCGGTCTCCATGACACCAAAGGCCGGTTCGGCGCGGCGACCCAGTCGCTTTACGTCGATCGGGTCCAGGGGTGGCCGGAAAGCGCCAGCCGAACTCGAAGGTCAGGGCAACTCACAGAACCAGAGAGTTGAACAGACGCTCCAGCTCGGCGGCGGGATCTGACGTCAGCCCGGTATGCGCCTGTGAGGCCTGAATGATCGTCGAGGAGGGAGCAACCAGCCAGCCGAAACGGTCGGAGGCATCGAGTCTCGCGAGCGCTCCGGCGGAAGGCTCACCTTCAACCACCCTGCGGATCTCTTCCAGGCGTGAGGCAATCGTGTCCTGGTCGGCGTCCGGCGCAATCGCCGCCAGCCGGTCCCGGTCCAGGCCGACCTTCAGCCCGAGAAAACCGAACTGGCGGCAGAAGAGCGCAACGCCGACGTTGATCTGTTCGCCGCGCTCGACACATGGCACGACCCTGATCAGGGTGTAAACGAAAGGCCGGTCCTCAGCGGTCACTTTCGAGCTCCTCTACGAAAGCTGCCTGGCCGTCGATCCGCCGGTTCAGGTACCCGATGAACTCGGAGCGCGGCAGTCCGGGCCTGGGGCCGAGCCATTCGTCCGGGACGGCGCCGACCGATTTCTCGATCGCCGCCCTGGCCCCGGCGGTCAGTCGCTCACCGGCCCCGGCGAGCGGCCCCGCTGCCGGCAGCAGCACGTGTTCCCGCAGCATGGGGGTGGGGGTGAGGGCAGTCTCGGCCAGCGGTGTCTCGCCATGCTGGCGGAAGAAGGCGGCACCATGATCGATCAGCCAGGTATGACGGTGCCAGTTCAGAAGGTTCGGGTTGCGCGGGGTCCGGTCGATGTTGGTGATCAGCGCGTCGAACCAGACGACGTCGGCCGCGAAATCAGGGCTCACTTCCGGTGTTTCTTCAGTCTCCGGGAGCGTGAAGGGCAAAGCGCCCGGCAGGAAATCCATGCCGAGGTTGATGCCGGGGCTCGCTTCGATCAGTTCCTGGATCTCGGGATCCGGTTCGGCGTGCCCCAGTTCCGGTGAGATCGAGATCACCACCAGTTCCGGCACCGGCAGCCCGATCGCCCGTCCGAGCTCACCGGCGATCACTTCCGCAACCAGTGCTCCGGGCCCCTGGCCGGCTCCCCGGAACTTGACCACGTAGAGGCCATCGTCGTCGGCCTCGACCAGTCCCGGCAGGGAACCGCCTTCACGAAGGGCGGTCACGTATCTGGTCGCATTCACCTCACGCATCGCTGAAGCTTCGCATGAAGTTGGGCTTCAGCGGCCTCGATGTACCTCGAACCGTCCCCCTGAAAGCCTCCAGAAGCACAGCTTCAGGCAGCCCTGATTTGCAGCCGGCCGCCGGCCGGACCCGCTTCGCCGATGCGAGTAGGCTTTGCGCGTCTGGGGCGCGGGCCGGCACAGGACGCTCTCCTCAAAATCGTTGAAAGGAAGACTGTAAGTGGTATTCGCTGACTATGGATTGGGTGAGGCTCTGCTCACCACACTTTCGATTTTCTTCTTCGTGATCTGGATCTGGGTGGTCATCACGATCATCATGGACATCTTCCGTGACCACGATATGTCCGGCGGGGTCAAGGCCCTTTGGATCTTTTTCCTGTTCATCATGGCGCCGATTACGGCTCTCGTCTACCTGATCTTCCGGGGCTCGGGCATGAGGGGTCGTGCGATCAAGGAGCAGGCGGAAACGAAGAAGCATTTCGATGAATACGTGCGTGAAACCGCTGGCGTCTCGCCGGTCGATGAGCTCCACAAGCTCGACCAGCTGAAGCAGAGCGGTGGCGTGACCGAAGAGGAATACAACAAGATGAAAGCCAGGATCATCGGCTGATTCGACCCTGCACTGCTTCGAATTATGTGTGGAACGGCCGCGCCTTGCGCGGCCGTTCCACTGCAATGACACAACTCCGGGCCCCGAAAGTCCTACACTGCCCCGGTGTCCAAACCCCTGATCGCCATATTGACCGTTGCGCTGGTCCTGATCGCCGGAGTAGTCGGCTTCATGATCGGTGACCAGGACCAGAGCCAGGGTACGGACGAGCCTGCGGTGGCCGGCACCACCGGCGAAACCGGCTCGACCGGCACCACCGACCTCGCATCCGACGAAGCCCGGTTGAACGGCCTCAACCTGACCGCTTATACGACCGAGGGTTACGCCGGCAACCAGGTGGAGGATCAACTTCAGACCCTCAAAGACCTCGGCAGCACCTCGGTCACGATCGTGCCCACCTGGTACATGGCCAGCTCGAGCGCCAATGCGATCCGGCCGAACCCGAAGAAGACACCCAGCGACACCAGCCTCGAATCTGTGATCGCCGAAGCGAAGCAGCTGGGGCTCAGGGTAATCCTCAAGCCGCACGTGGACGTGATCGACGAAACCTTCCGAGGTGACATCCAGCCGACCGACCGGACGAAATGGTTCAGCTCGTATGAGGATTTCATCGGCTACTACGCCGACTTTGCGAGCCGGGTCGGTGCCGACCTGTTCTCGGTCGGGACCGAACTAAAATCGGTCTCGGGGGACACCGATCCCTGGAGGCAGATCATCGAGATCGTGCGCGGCAAGTACACGGGCCAGCTCACCTATGCGGCCAACTGGGACGAAGTCGACCAGGTGCAGTTCTGGGACAGCCTCGACCTGATCGGTGTCGATGCCTACTACCCGCTTTCCAGCGAAGGCCAGCAGCCGAGCGAAGACGAACTGGTCTCCGCCTGGCAGACCCCGATCAACAACCTCGCTTCGACCAGCAGCCGCTGGGGCAAACCGGTCCTCTTCACCGAAATCGGCTACCCCACCCAGTCCGACGCAACTGCCTATCCGTTCGAAGTGAGGGAGGGCGAGCCGGAAGACCAGGCTGCACAGGCCACGGCGTATCGCGCTGCTTTCACCGCCTTCGCCGACCTGCCCTGGTTCCGTGGCATGAACTGGTGGAGCTGGAGGGCCGACCCGTCGAAATCGGAGCAGCTCAACATCGATTACACACCCGAAGGCAAAGAAGCCGAAGGCGTACTGGCCGAAGAACAGCCGCAGTAGCCCGCTGACGGGGTGTGCGATCCTTTTCGCATGGCCCCCGCAGACAGCCCCGAACTCTCGGTTCTCGACCTGGTTCCTGTCACGGAGGGGTCCGCTGCGGCCGATGCGCTTGCTGCATCGACCGAACTGGTCAGACACGTGGAGAAGCTCGGCTACAAACGGCACTGGGTCGCCGAGCACCACAACATGCCCGGGATTGCCAGCTCGGCTCCGGCTGTGGTGATCGCCCACCTGGCTGCCAGCTCGGAGACGATTCGGGTCGGCTCCGGCGGAGTGATGCTGCCGAACCACCAGCCGCTGGTGGTGGCCGAGCAGTTCGGCACCCTCGAAGCGTTACATCCCGGGCGAATCGATCTGGGCATCGGCCGGGCCCCCGGCACCGACCAGATGACCGCCGCCGCCCTCCGGCGGTCGATGGACCCGCTCTCCGACGAGGATCTGCCGAAGCAGCTCGGCGAGCTGCTCGGATTCTTCAGCGGCGAATGGGCTTCGGGCCACCCTTACTCAAACATCACCGCCGTGCCCGGGCAGGGCAACCAGCCGGAGATCTGGCTGCTCGGTTCGAGCGGCTACACCGCCCAGGTTGCCGGCCTGATGGGCATGCCCTACTCCTTCGCTCACCATTTCAGTGCCCGGAACACCCTGCCGGCGATCGATCTTTACCGCAACCGGTTCGAACCCTCTGAGTACCTCGACGAACCGAAGGTGATGGTCGCGGTCGGTGTCATCTGTGCCGAGACCGACGAGCAGGCCCGGTGGCTGGCCGGGCCGTCGAGGCTGGCGTTCAGCCGGCTCAGGAGCGGCCGTCCCGGCCGGTTCCCGTCTCCCGAAGAGGCGGCGGCGCATGATTTCACCCCGGATGAAGAGTCGGTGATGAGCTCGATCGCCAAAGGCCATATCTTTGGCAGTCCCGAAACCGTGAAAGCCGGTCTCGACGAGCTGGTGGAGGCAACCGGGGCCGATGAACTGATGGTTTCCACCATGGTCTTCGACCCGGCGGACCGGCTTCGCTCTTACGAATTGCTGGCTCGGGAGATGAGCCTCGTCGCTGCGACCTGAACCGCCGTTTCCCTTTGATTGCACGGTATTTCCCAATTCGGGGTGAACCCTCGGACCGGCGAGTGCGGCTCGCTACGGTGTTCTTTCGTCTGCGATCCGCCGGCGTACCCTGAATGCCAGAACTTCCCCGAAACATCCCACGCGGCCGCGGTCGCCTGCTGACCGCTGCGGCTGCCTTCATGGCTTCGCTGGTCATCTGCCTCGTCCTGATCCAGGACGGGCCAGCCGGTGCTGTCACGCCGCAGGAACGGTACGAGCGGGCTCAGGGCGAGCTCGCCAACATCGCCGATTCGGTCGACGGCCTCCAGGCGCAGGTCGCCGAAGACAATCGTCAGGTGGACGCCCTGCTCGGCGAACTGGCCGGTCTGCGCTCGACTGCTTCCGCTCTGGAAGCCAAACTGGCCGCCAAGCAGGCCAAACTCGACGCCATCGAAGCGAAGCTCGACGCTGAGCGTAAGCACCTGAAGGTCGTGCGGGCACGCCTCCAGCGGGCACTCGACGTACTCGCCGATCAGCTCGTCGCTCTCTATATGGCGGGTACCCCGGACATGTCGGAAATGGTCCTGACCGCGACCAGCTGGTCCGATCTCGTCTCCAGCACCGAATATGCCGAGAGCATCCAGGACCGCGACGAAGAAGTGATCGAAAGGGTCACCGAACTGCGCAACGAGATCAAGGTCGTCGTCGAGAGGATGGAAGGCCAGGAGAAAGTCCTCCAGGCGGCCCGTGACGAGATCGCCGTGGAAGAACAGGCCGCGGTCGCCGCCCGTGACGCCGCCGAGGCTCGCCGGGCAGAGTTCGAAGCTACCCGTGACATCAGGGAGCAACG
>Ga0105044_10007436_pt1 | contig 15080 bp, 10 predicted proteins | sample MAT01_FD_78092 | JGI IMG/M metagenome (GOLD analysis project Ga0105044, IMG submission 78092) | Freshwater microbial communities from Lake Fryxell liftoff mats and glacier meltwater in Antarctica - MAT-01 | ecosystem: Environmental > Aquatic > Freshwater > Ice > Liftoff microbial mat | place... | reverse complement strand
CCACGCTCGCAGACCTGCTCGGATTCGCGCTGGCATTCACGCGCCGCCACTATGATCCGCGGAGTCGGCAGGCCGAGTAGCAGCCTCAAGTGTGACCTTCGGCCCAAGTTCCTCCCTGATGCTCTGCGCGCGACAGCGCTCGTGCGGCGGATTCGACCATGCGCTACCACGACGCCGCGGGGATGTCGGATTCGGCGAGAAGCCATTTTCGCGCGATAACGCAGTCTCGGCGCGCCTTGATCCGGGCGACAAAAATCCACGCGCACGGCGCTCCATCAGGATCTCGCAGTGCCCGATTTCGGCGCTTGCTGAGGCGGCATTTCGCTGGCATTTGCAGCGGCGCTCAGCAAATATGTGAAAGCACATTCACCGCAGGATTGCACACCATGACAGACGCTTTGCCGATCCGCTATCTGCCCTTCCTGCTGGCGGTTGCTGCGTTCGTATTGTGCGCATGGATGTATCCGTCGGGATTGCAGTGGCAGGTGGGATTGGTGGTCTTCGGGGCGCTAGTGGCCATTGGCATCGTCGACATATTCCAGACCCGGCAGACGCTGCGCCGCAACTATCCGATCATTGCGCACTTCCGCTACATTTTCGAAAGCATGCGGCCAATGCTGCGCCAGTATGTGGTTGAGGACGACGATGAGGAGGTGCCGTTTTCGCACGAGCAGCGCGCGATCGTGTACCAGCGCGCGAAGAGCGTGCGTGAGACGCGGCCATTCGGCACCGAGAAAAACGTCTACGCCAACGACTACGAATGGATCAACCATTCGATGGTCCCGGCGCACATCGATAGCCACGATTTCCGCGTGCCCATCGGCGGGCCACAGTGCAAGCGGCATTACTCGGCGAGCGTCTTCAATATTTCCGCGATGAGTTTCGGCTCGCTCTCGCCCACGGCCATTCTCGCGCTCAATGAGGGCGCCAAACAGGGCGGCTTCTATCACGACACCGGCGAAGGCTCGATCTCGCCCTACCACCGCGAAGGCGGCGGCGATTTGGTCTGGGAACTCGGCTCCGGCTACTTCGGCGCATGCGAACGTGCGGGTGTATTCAGCGAGGAAAAATTCGTCGAACGCGTGCACGCAGATCAGGTCAAGATGATCGAGATCAAGCTCTCGCAAGGTGCCAAGCCCGGGCACGGTGGCATGTTGCCGGGTGCCAAAGTCAGCCCGGAAATCGCCGCAACGCGCGGCATCCCAATCGGCGAGGACTGCATTTCACCGCCCAGCCATTCGGCTTTCAACACGCCCGAGGGCTTGTTGCATTTCGTACAACGCTTGCGCGAACTTTCTGGTGGAAAACCAGTGGGATTCAAGTTTGCGATGGGCCATCCATGGGAATGGTTTGGCATCGCCAAGGCCATGTTGAGCACGGGGATCAGACCAGACTTCATCGTTGTCGATGGCGGCGAAGGCGGCACGGGCGCCGCGCCGATGGAATTTTCCGATCACGTCGGTGCGCCGTTGCGCGAGGCGCTGTTGCTGGTGCACAACACCTTGGTCGGGTTGAACCTGCGCCACGAGATCCGCATCGGCGCGGCTGGCAAGATCATCACTGCCTTTGATATTGCACGCACGCTCGCGCTCGGCGCCGACTGGTGCAATGCGGCGCGCGGTTTCATGTTTGCGCTGGGTTGTATTCAGTCTCAAGCCTGCCACACCGACCATTGCCCCACGGGCATCGCCACGCAGGATCGCTCGCGCTGGCGTACCTTGAATGTGCCCAACAAGGCCGAGCGCGTGAAGAACTTCCACCTCAACACGCTGCGCGCGCTGAAGGAATTGATTGGCGCGGCCGGCTTGCGGCACCCCGGTGAACTCGGGCCCGAGCACATCATCCGCCGCATCAGCGGCAACGACGTGCGCTCGCTGGCGACGCTTTACCACTTCCTGCACCCCGGCGAGTTGCTGCAGGGCGTGCCCTCGCACGCCGTATTCGCGCGTTTCTGGCCCGACGCCCGCGCCGACAGCTTTGCGCCGCCTGCGGGCGTAGCGCAATTGCGCTGGACGAAGTTGTCTTAACTCGGGGCTCGGCCGCTCCCGGCATCCTGCCTCCCGCGGCATTAGCGCATCCATGTGCGTCGGGCTCCGGGCTTAGGTGCCCGGGGCTTAGGTGCCGGGGCTCGGGGAAGATGCGCTTTGGAGCTAGGAACGGAAGGACTTTTTTTCTTTTTTGACCGCGTAGCTGGCGGCCATTTAACACGGCGACGGCGTCGCAATCGGGCTGTGTGGTTGTGCCTGCGGCCGTTTCGTCGCCTACAAGAGCACCAAAACTTCATCGCTACACCTAAGCCCCCAGTCCCGCTACTGCTTCACGCAGCCCGATCCTGCTTAAAGCGGCCCCGCCCAGCGCAAGAGCCCTGACATTAAATTCGACGTCCCAGTCCCCAGCCCAATGCCCCGCTGTTGCTTCCCGCTCGTACGCTATTAGCAGTGCAGTAGACTCACCCTCGATCGGTCACATGCGAATCACTCGCAAGGAGCGCACATGAGCGCGAAGGGCCCGCCGCTGGAAAGTCTGACGCGTCGACTGGCCGAAACGCCAGCGGCCTTTCTGGGTGAGCCGCGCATCGGACCGAAGGGCAATATCGTGGTGCCGGCGCTGGTGCGCGATGTGCTCGCGCGGCATGGTTTGAGTGTCGATGTGAGCACGCTTGAGCGCTTCGCGCCACGCGATGTGGCGCTGGATCGCAACCCGCGCATGCTGACGCAAATCCTATGCTGGCTGCTAGTCGACGAGAGTTTCACCGGACGGCTGGATGCCGCTCAGGTGCTGAAAATCCTGCTTGATGAAGCCGATCTCCTGGCTGTAACGGTGGCCGCGCGCGAGTTTGTCGACAACGGCGAGCGCCGCGAGGAATTGGCGCGGCTGGCGCTGCGGACTGCGGGCATGCGTCCCTTAGGCGAAAGCCTCAATGTCGCCGAAGATCGCTGGCTTAGTGTGAGCACGGCTGAGCGCGTGCGCTTAAATTCGGCTAGCCGCGCCGCGGAGGAGCGCGCGCGACAAATTCGCGAATCGCTGGTGCGCAAGGCGGCTGAGGAATCGGCTGACAAGTGGTCGCGCGAATGATTGATCCAGCGCCCACAGACGCCGAGCGATTTCCGCATCTGAGCGAGGCCGGTGCGACGCTGCTCAAGTTCATGCGCGAGCACCCAAATGCGCCGCGCTATCGCAATCACAGTGGTCACCGTTTGCTCGAGGCCGATCTGGCGGAGTTGCGTGCGCATGCTGACGAGGTCGCGCAATGCAATGTTGATCCGCGCGCCGATTTGAACCGCGCCTGGCAAGTGGATTTCGTGCAGCGCGCCTTGAGACACGTGCCCTACTACCGGCGCTACGGCAGCATGCCAACGCAACTGGCGCACTTGGCGACCATTGATCGCGGCACCCTGGCGCGCGATATCGCGGCCTTCGTGCCAGATGATCTGCCGCTGGACCGTTTGATCAATTTCCGCACTACGGGATTGACCGGCCAGCCATTGCTGATCGCCTCGCATCCGCTCGTCGCGGCACGCTATCTGGCCTTTCATCAGCGCGCGCTACGCCGCTTCGGCATCGAGTTACAGAGCGGTCCGGGCACAGTTGGTGTGGTACTCGTCGGCTGGCAGCAACGCTGCTTCACCTATGTTTCGGTGACGCCTTTGCTCGGCGATTGCGGGCTCGCCAAGATCAATCTTCACCAAGACGATTGGCGCGATTCGGCAGATCAAGGTCAGTATCTGGACGCGCTTGTCCCGGAAATTATCACCGGCGATCCGCTGTCGCTTGGCGTGCTGTTGGAGCTGCCCTTTAATCATCGCCCGCGCGCGCTGATGTCGACTTCGATGAGCCTGACGGATGGTTTGCGGCTCGCACTCGAAGCGCGTTTTCAATGTCCGGTGCTGGATTTGTATTCGCTCAATGAGGTCGGTCCGGTCGCCTGCTTTGATCCGCGTCTGGGCGCACATGTGTTGCTGCAACATCGGCTTGTCGTCGAAATTGTGGATGCCGACGGCGAGCCATTGGGTGGTGGTGAGCGCGGCGAAGTGACCCTGACCGGCGGCTTCAACTTCTGCATGCCCTTGCTGCGCTATCGCACCGGTGATCACGCGGCACTGGAACAACGCGATGGCGAATGGGTTCTGGTCGGCTTGTCTGGCCGTGCGCCGGTGCGCTTCCGGCGCGACGACGGCATCTATCTGAACAATATTGATGTGACGCATGCACTCAAGCCACACACGATGGCGCAGTACTCGCTGGTGCAGCGCGCGGACGCGAGTTTCGACTTCAGCGTTTACGGCCCGATGCTGGCGGACATGGCCGGAATCGAGACTGCATTGAAAGATGTTCTGGGCGAGAATTGCGTGCTGCGCACACGCCACGTTCGCGAGGTCTGCGACAAGGTGGTGCAGTATCGCAGCGACTTCCCAGGCTGAGCCCATGCACATCAGAAATTTCGGCATTTTGGCGGTCATTGCCCTCACCGCGGCCTGCGCCAGCGCGCCGTCGGCTCAACTGACGAGCGATCCCCTGCCACGCATATTCCCGGTGCAGGTTGAATACGCCGGTGGTGCCGCCGGCTTCCAAAGTTACGGCGAAAGCGTTGCCGCAGATCCATTTGAGGGTCGTTTAATACGCTTTCGGGGAAGTGCGGACGAGTCGATCACGCTCAGTGCTCGGATTTTTCTTGCGGGCGCATTTGTCTCCGATCAGGCCGCCGTCGATCGCGTATTCGACGGTGCACGCGCGGCGCTCGGCGATGCACGCCTCATCAGCGAAAGCCGTGAGCGCATCGCTACCGCAACGCAGGTGCGTGTGGGGCGGCGTGCGCAGTTCGCGGTCGACGACAACGGCACTTCACTGGAATTGAGTTTGTCGGCGTACTTCGTCGATCCCTATGCGGTGGTGATTCAGGCCAGCTATGCGCCCGAGCGCACGGCTGAGATTGCACCGATGATTTACAGCTTCGCTCAAGCGTGGATAGCCACTGTGCGCCCCGACCGCAACTTGCTGTGTGGCGCGCCAGAAGTCGTCTTGGTGCGCAGCGGTCTGTCGAACGTCTCAACCAATGGGCGGGTGATTTTCTTGAGTACCGAGACCGACAATATCGACGATCAAACCATTGCTGAGCTCTCGCGGGCAGCGGCACAGCAGCGTGCACGCGTGGGCTGCACGCCGCGCAGCGATGACTTTTCGGCAGTTGAAGCCGCGATGGCAAGGCGCGCACGCACGCGTTGAGGTGCCAGTTTGCACGCGTAGTTCGTTAAACCTAGAAACCGCAGTTGACCGTTGTTCAAGCGCCGTAGTGCGATGATTCTGGTGGTTTTTAGGCCGATCGACCCGTTCACCCATCGGGTGAGTGCGCTACGTGGCGCGGCGCAGCTTAAATGCAGCCCTCACCACCGAGCCCTCTCCCAAAAAAACGTAGGCGTGGGGAGCAAGGCCGCTAACGTACGCGTAGCGCGTAGCCGCCGATCATGGTGCCGGCGAATAACAATAGATTGCGCAACAAGGACTCTGCCGGTCGTAGCAGGCCCGGAAAAGCGCTGCCAAGTGCCAAGATCAGCACCGCGGCGGCGGTGAAGCCAATCAGCGCACCGATGGTCATTCGACGCCAGTTGCGGGCGCGCAATTGCACGCGCGCCAGCATGGCATCGTCGATGATCGGCTCGTCTTCGGGCGCAGGCACGGCTTATTCGAAGCCGTTGCCGAACAACTCAGCCCCGGTGACGCTGACGAAGACCGCGCTCACGGCGCCTTTGTTGCCCAGCGCATCGGTCGCCTGCAAATACACCAGATGCAAGCCAGGCCCGAAGCTCGAAGCCGCTAGTTGCACCGTCACGTTTTCGGCACTGGTATTGAAGCTGCCATCCGTTGGCTGCATCGCGGCCAGTGGGGTGGCGCCCGCAACCCAAGGCGGCGTCGAATAAATGGCGACGCTTAAAACCACTTGGCTCGGTTCCGTGCCCACTTCATTTCTAAAGCGCGTGTCGTCTGCGCGTGCGACCACCGTGAAGCTGCCGGACGCAGCGACGCTGGCAGGCATCGCGGCAATATTGATCAACTCCGGCCCTGCCGCCAAGCGATAGGGCGCCCGCGCCAATTTAGACGCTGCGAAGAAACCGTCCATGGTCGGAAGCGCGAGATCGGATTCGTAAATTGCGCAGGTGGGGAAGAAACTGGTGCCATCCATTTCAACGGTAAAAGCGGCAACACCCAGCGTGCCGTAGGCGAAATCGTCTGTGGCGCCACCAATGGCGCCGCCAGCATTGGATTGTTCCGGTGTTAACCCGTTGTAAAAAGAGAGTTTGCGACCCAGCGTTTGCAGGGCGATGGCATTCGGTGCGAGCACGCCGTTAACATTTCCCCATGGCCACCAGGTGGTGCCGGCGTTGCTGTGGACATCCATATAAATGCCGCTGGCATCGGCCGAGATCGGCGTGGTCAGATCGACACCGGGATTTTCAGCCCGCTGATCAGGAAATACCAATCGCAGATAGTCGATGATCGCCTGTGATTCGAATTCTGATGCAGCCGATGGCCCGCGAAAGGTTTCCCCGCAAGCCGTGCCCGAACTACCAGCACCACCCCAATCGAAGGGAAAATTACGGTTGTTGTCGACGCCAAGCGAAGTACCACCCGTCGCACAAAAGTTCTCGTTCCGATTTTTGCGCTGCATCCGCGTAGCACTCACTTCCGCGATCTTGCGACCGTCGGGATTGGCGTGCACCAAGATCAAAACTTCGTGGTGATCGAGCACCCAAGTCACATCGGGGTTGGTGCCGTACTGGCCAGCCAGCCATTCGCCATAGCGCAACACGGTTTCGGCCGTGGCGTACTCGCGCGCATGCAAGGCGCCCTGCATGTAGTGCACGGGCTTCGGGCCCGGAATAGCGCGATTGGTCAAGCGCAGCACATTCAAATCGTAGCCCAACGACGGTGTCTGGCGCTTCTTCCAGCTATCGCCAATGTCGACGATTTCCGCGATCTGCGGATGCGCAGCGACCACCGCTTGCATGCTCGCGAAACTCTCCTCCACGGTGCGATAGCACAGGAAGCCCGGGATACTCGAGACTTGTCCCGGCAAGCGCTCGACTTCGGCGTAGGCCTCCTCAGTCAGTTTTGGGTCGATGGCGACCGCAAAGCCATCGTCCAATAGACGTTGATATTCGGCGCGGTTGGCCACTTCCACGATCAATACGCCAGCCTTGCGATCCACGCGCGACGGCGCGGCGCGTTCCAGCAAATTCGTCAGTGACTGATCATTAGTGTAGTAAGCGCGCACCATCCATGGGCCGTGTCCGCTCGGCAACTGCCGCGTGGCCGGAATTGCCGATGGCGGAACGGTGCCCGACAGGGCGATGCTGGATAGGGCAAAGCCAGCGACTAGGCTGGCCATAGCGGTGAAACGAAGAAGTGCGAGCACGCGCGATCACGTCTGGATGCGGGGGGTCGAAGCATAGAGCTTCGCCGCACAGCCGCGAGTGAATGCAGTTCTCGCATCGCGTGGCGCGAAGCATTGTGAAGCGCGATGCACGCGGCGGACTGGCGTGCACCCTCACACGATGCGCTCGGCCTCGGTCACATTGCTTAAGCCGCGCAACTTGACCAGCAAATTGGCCAATTGTCCAAAGTCAGTAACGCGCAAGGTCAGGTGCAAAGTGGCGAATCCGCTGGCAAGCTCTTCTCTACTGTCCATAGCGCCGATGTTGATCTGTTGCGCGGCGAGCACCGCGCCCACATCGCGAATAAGCCCGGTTCGGTTGTACGCGCTGACGCGGATGCGCACGGGGTAACGGTCGTCGCGACGGCCGCCCCACTGCACATCAATCACGCGCTCAGGCGCGCGTGCGCTCAAATTGAGCAGGCTCTTGCAATCGGCGCAATGCACGCTCACGCCGCGCCCCCTGGTGATGAAGCCGACAATGGCGTCGCCAGGGACCGGGTGGCAACAGCCCGCCATTGCCACCATTAGATTGCCGACGCCATCGATCACCACCGCATCTTTGTCGCGACGCACTTGATCTGGCTTCAAACGCCGTTGCGTCAGGACTTGCGCTTCGTCGGGTTTGGGCGCTTCGAGTTCATGCAAACCGCGCGCGATTTGTGCAGGCGAGAGATCGCCGAGTGCAACGGCGATGTACAGCTCGTCAATGGATGGCAGGTGCAACTTCGGCAGCAGGCTTTCCAAGCGTGCCGCGGTCAGCGCCAAGCGCTTCAGTTCGCGCTCGATGATGTCTTTGCCGTCAGCCATATTTTGGCTGCGATCCAGCTTGTGAAACCAGCCGCGCACCTTGTGGCGCGCGCGTGCACTGGCCAAATAGCCCAATTGCGGCATCAGCCAGTCACGCTTCGGCTGTGAATCGCGCGTGGTCAGGATTTCCACCTGATCACCCGTGCGCGGTGTATGCGTGAGCGGCACGATGCGGCCATTGATCTTGGCACCGCGGCAGCGATGCCCCACTTCGGTGTGCACCGTGTACGCGAAATCGAGCACGGTGCCGCCCTTCGGGACGTCGACCACTTCGCCCCGTGGGGTCAGCAGATAGACGCGATCTGCCAGCATTTCGGTCGAGAACCCGGCGAGCAGCGCCGCATCATCCTGTGGCTCGTCGCGGCTCTCCAGGAGCTGACGCATCCACTGGATCTTGCGCTCAAAATCGCCGTCGGGGCCGCTACCCTCTTTGTAGCGCCAATGGGCAGCGACGCCGAGTTCTGCGTGCTCGTGCATCTCGCGCGTGCGGATCTGCACTTCCAGCGCCTTGCCTTCCGGCCCGATTACCGCCGTATGTAGTGATCGATAGTCATTGCCCTTGGGCCGCGCGATGTAGTCGTCAAATTCTTTTGGAATCGGCGTCCACAAAGCATGCGCCACGCCTAAAGCGGCGTAACATTTGGGGATATCAGCCACCAATACGCGCAGCGCGCGCACGTCGTAGAGTTCACTGAACTCCACCTCCTTGCGCTGCATTTTCTTCCAGATGCTGTAGATGTGTTTGGGCCGGCCAGCGACGTCGGCTTCGATCCCGGCGCGCTTCAGCGCGCTCATCAGCTCATGATTAACCAGCCGGATGTAGCGCTCACGGTCTTCACGGCGCTCGTCCAGCAGTTGCGCGATGCGCTTATAGGTTTGCGGCTCCAGATAGCGGAAGCCTAGATCTTCCAGCTCCCATTTCACCTGCCAGATACCGAGCCGATTGGCGAGCGGCCCGTGGATATCCGCGCTCAACTGCGCAATCCGGCGACCTTCCTCGTCATTGCCACCGGCGGCCATGCGCATGCGCACCAAATGCCGCGCAAGCAAGATGAAAACCACGCGCAGATCGCGAATCAGGACCAGTAACAGCCTTCGCAGGCCCTCGGCACTAGTATTGGGCGCCTTCTGGTCGTGTAGCGGCCAGATTTTTTCAGCCTCTAGCTGCCCGGCCAGCAAGACTTCAATGCGCGGACCAAATTGACGCGCATCCGCCAAGCTGAGCGCGCCACTTTGCAGAACTGGAAACAGCGCCGCTGCACACAGCGTCTCACCGTCGACTTTTAGCTCACGCAGAACGTCGAGCGTTGCAATCAACGCCGGCACGGGATCGGCTGCGGGAAGGGCGGTGGCCGCCAATGCAGCGTGTGCCTGCTCGAATCGCAGGCGCTGCTCGGCAGAGAGAGACGCACCGTAAAGCGCGCTCCATTCGAGCAAATTTTCAGCCGCCACGGCAGCGCGCGCTTTCATGCGTTAACACTAACCCACGAGCTTAAGCCGGGTCACGGCTTAAGCTCGGGCAAAACAGCGCGAGTTACTGCACCGTAATGGTAAACGTCCTTTCCAGGGTGTCTGCGCCGTTGTCGGTGCCACCGCTGTCTTGCATGCGAACACGCACCACCGCAGTGCCGGGTAGTCCACTCAACAAGAAGGCCAAGCTGCCAGTCTCCGCGGCGCCCGAACCCGAGTAGTTGATGGCCGGCGCACCGCCGACTCCAAAGATCGTGCCGCCGGAGTCCACCGTCACCGCTCGCGCAATAAGAGTTTGCGTGCTTTCGTTCGCTGGGCCGGTCGATATTCCTGTGACGAAACTGCTCACCTGCTGGATTCCCGTAGTACCCAGCGGGCGCGTTAAGTTACCCGCCAGATTAAAGGTCGGCGCATCATTGCGCGCGGTCACAGTAATTTGGAAGGTCGCCGTCGCCTGACTGAATCCGTCCGTGACGTTGATATTGACAGCGCTGAAGCCGTTCGCATCAGCATTCGGCGTCATGACCAAGCTGAAATTCGGCTCCACACCGCTAAATTGGCAGTTTGAATTCTGGAACAAACTGACATCTTGAACCGAGCAACTGAAACTGGCCGGCGTCAACACCGAATCACTATCTGAGGCGGTGAAAGCAATCGGAGCCGTGGCCGTGTCTTCCAGGAATACACCCGTCTGTGGCTGATTTGCGATGGGCAAGATGCTCGGCGGAATGCTGTTCTGTACCGTCGCGGCCTTCATCGACTGGTTGTTATTAAGGTTCACCTCGTTCGCACCCGGTGGGGCGAACACGGCAGCACTGACGGAGAAATTGCTGCCATTGGCCGCAGATGCGCTCATCACGCGCGAGACCGAGTAAGTGACCGACGCGCCGACATCCAGCGCCACGGTATTCACCGCAATATTGCCCGTGCCAGACCCGCTGCCGCAGCTAGCGCCGCCCGATGCAACGCAATTCCAACTGCCACTAGACAGTGCCGCGTTGAATCCGCCGGTGCTCTTCGGGAACCAGTCGCGAATCTGAATCCCGGCGACGGCTGACGCGCCGACATTCGAGGCGACGACGGTGTAGTTATATGCGGAACCCGGGGCGATAAATCCAGGACCGGTGACAGAGATCTGCAGGTTCGCCACCGTACCCTTGTCATTGCGATTGACCGAATCTGTGACCACATTCTCGAAACCGTTACCGAGTAGCAATTCGACGATTGCGCCACCATTGGTGCCCTGCAAACAGGATGCATTCAATGCCGGCAGCATGATGCAACACGCCAATTGTGAACCCGCACTCACCTTAAAGCTCGAGTTACTGACACCATTGGTCAAGTAATCGAAGGAGGTTATTCCGCCGAACATAATCGGCGTGCTTTCATTGTTCGGGTCAGTGATGCGCAGGCCAACGGCATTTCCGGGGGGCGTCGGGGCAAAGTCCGCACACAACACCGGCTGCGCGACGCGCAAGTCGATCACGCGGCGGCCACTTTCGATCGGTCGATTCAGGTAAGAGATCGGGGTGGACACCAACTCGATACGGCCAGAATTGTTGATTGCCAAGCCTGCACTGCCGCCTTTGAGCGCGTTTCCAGCGGCATGCACTTGCGTGCCGGCCATGGTGGTCGCGGCCAGGGCCGCTATCCAGTAACTACTGATTCGCATGTGATCTTCCCGAAAAGGTTGGGTGGCAAAGACGATTCTGCATTCACGTCGCTTCCACTAACCCGCCGATTTTAGCGCGCGCGGTCACGTCAACGGAAATCTTCAGTTGTGAAACACCCAGCCGTCGTTCATAGAGTGCTAGCGAAAAAACGACGAAATCGCGGTGAGTACGCCCGTGGAGAAGGTTGAATCTGTGCGAAAAGCCGACGTGCTTCACGGATATCTGCGCGCGATTGTTCCTCCAGCGCCGCATCACGCGCGCCCGCCATTACAAATTGCGCATGGCGCGCAGCGGCGCGCAGCACCAAAGCTTGCGCTTTGGCATCGGGTAATCGGTCAAATCGCGGGTCAGGCGTCCATCCCGCAACCTTGACGTATTCGCCGCTGAAATACGCATTGAGCGTGGGTCGTATCAAACTCGCCAATTGCGCGCGCGCTTGGCGTTCTTCGGCCGCGCGTGCGGCATTTGCGGCCAGCGCGGCGTTGCGTACGCCGAGTTGTGCAGCCTGTAACTCACTTTTGAGGGCTGTGGCCTGCTGATTGAGACGGCCAAGATCTGTTTCGGCTCGGGTCAAAGCCGCCACATCGCGCCCGCGCGCTACCACGCTGATGCCATCGCGCTGGCGGCGCAATTCCAACCTAAGCGTATCGAAGCGCGTACGTAACTCGGCGCCACCCGAGCTGCCGGCAGCGTCATTGAGTGCTATAGAGCTGTCCTTCATTAGTGCATCAATGACTACCAGACGATCACGCAGCGCCTTGACGCGGCGCTGATCAAGCCCCGTGTCGGCGGGCTTTGATGCGACTGTCGCCGGCGTTGGCTTGGGCGGCGTGACGGCTGGCGGTTTGGTCGCTGGCGTAGTCGTCGGTGTTGCTCTGCCGGGATCAGTTGTCGCAACCGCAGCAGGGCTACTCACCGGATCCTTCGGCGCTTCTTGCGCGGCCAATCGTGCGCGACAAGTGCGCAGCATTAACGCCTGACGACTGGCTTCCTTCAGCCCACGCATTGCCGCCACCGTCGCCGGATCTTCCAAATAGCGAATCGCCGCGACGCAATCCTTCTCATTCCATGCGGCCAGGCCAAGGTAGAACTTTGGCAGATAGGCAACACCCTGGATGCGCGTCGAGGCGCTGGGCGTGGGCTGCTCGGCCAGTGCGCGCTGCATGGTCGAGCGCACGTTGGCCCAATTCTGCCGCTCCGCCGCGACCACACCTTCGGCAAAATCGGATTTGTAATCGGCGAACACCGTGTCGCTCATCAACAATAGCGTTGCCGCAAAGAATGCGCGCCAGCCGCTCACCAGCCCATATCCTGCAGATAGGCATCGGCGCCGTAACTGTCAAAGCGAAGCTGCAATTTAGCCAGTCCACCCCGTGCGACTTCGACCGTTTCCTGCCGGCGCTGACCGCCCTCGTTACTCACACTGATCTGATAGCGACCCTCGGGAACGGTCAACAATAATGGCGTGCTGGCATCGGCTGGTAATGGCTGGCGCATGCCATTGCTGTCGATGACCGACTCCACGGTAGCCCACGGTGCTGCACCAATTGCCAGCATTCCGCGCCGTTGTTTCTCGTTGGCGATGCGCGCGGCCTCTTCTGCGGCTTTTTGCGCCGCGGCGACTTTGGACTCCAGATCATTGACCAGGAAAACAAGCCCGCGATCACCTGGCTGCACGCTCACGAGCGCGCGCGCATCGGCGAGCGCAGACAGTTGTTCACCGGAGGCCAGCGCCGCCTCAACGCGTGCGCGCGCCGCAGCGAGCGCGCGCGGCTCAAGGGCGACGAATTCCGGATCAGTGTTGAGGGGCCCGCGCAAATCCAAATACATTCTCAGCACCGATTCACCGGGCCCCGGCGTTGCGCCCTCGGTCAATTCCTTGAGCCGCGAAAAACGCGCCTGCAAAGCGCGCTCGGTTGCCTGTGCGCTGGTCAAAGCAGCGCGCTTTTCGGCTAGAACGGTCACTTCCGGCGCATCGGGCAGGGTCTTGCGTAGCGCATCGACCCATCCATCGAAGCTCGCAAGATCGTTTGCCGCCAGCGCCGCGTCCGCGCGCTTGACCATCTCCTGCGACCATTTGCTGTAGGCCATGGTCGTATAGGCCGATTGCGGATCGATCTTGCGCATGGCCGACGCGAAGTGCAGCGCGTTATCGCCCTTGGGTTCGACCAGCTTGTCGTCGTTGACGCGACGGGCAAATTCGTTCTGCAACAGTGCCAAGGTTTGCAAATCGTTGGCTGTCAGTACGCGCGGTTTTTGCGACCACCAGAGACCCAAACCCACCGCCGCCAACAGCACAACTGCCAAACCGGCAAATATCAATTTGCGACCCCAGCCGCCATGCGTTGCCGTTGACGTGGCTCCGCGACCGGTGGCCCCAGGCTTTTGTGGCTTGGCCTTCTTAGGACTGGGGCCCTGCTTTTTGCGCTGTGCCTCAAGTGCGGCTTTGACGTCGGCATCGCGCAGTGTGTCAAAGGAAAAGCCTAAGTCGCGCAATTGCTCCGACCACGGCATATCGGGGCTGAAACGCAGCACATAACGCAAAGCTTCGGAGCCGACAAAGACATCGCGCAAGGCATGCGTGAAAGCTGCCATATCCGCATAGCGTTCATCGGCGCGCTTCGCCAGCATCCGCTCCATGACCGGTTGCAGATCTGCGAGATCCGCCGGGAGCAGCGGAATTGCCGCAGTCAGGTGCTGCATACATACCGCGATGGGCGTGTCGCCTCGATAAGGCGGCTGGCCCGTCAGCAGTTCGAAAAACATCACGCCAAGCGCATACAGATCCGAGCGGCCATCGACATCGCCGCCCGAAACCTGCTCCGGGCTCATATAAATGGGCGTGCCGACGATCATGTTCTCGGCGGTAATACGGGTGTGGCTGGACGTGAGTTCGCGCGCGATTCCAAAATCCGTCAATACCGGCACGCGGCCTGCGCGCAACATCACATTGGCGGGCTTCAAATCGCGATGGATGATGCCGAGCTTGTGCGCCTCATCGAGCGCCGAGGCAATCTGCACCACGGTGGAGATGGATTCACTGACCGATACGCCGTTCTTGAGCTTGTCGACCAGGGTGCCGCCATCGAGATACTCCATCGCGATGTAGGCGATATCGCCCACCTTGGCGATGTCGTAGATCCCACAGACATTTTTGTGCGTGATTTTGGCGAGCGTGCGGCCTTCGCGCAGAAATCGCTTCTCAGTGCGCTCCGGATCATCCTCCGCCACCGTGCGCAACACCTTGATCGCGACACGGCGGTCCAGCGACAACTGGATCGCCAGAAACACAGTGGCCATCCCGCCAGAGCCGATCTGCTTGACGAGCTGATAGCCGGGAATCTCGGGGTGAGCCACGGGCAAGCCGGCGAGATCCATCGGGGCGGCCCTTGAGTCTACCATCGGCCCGTGTTAAGCCGATTGCGAACGCGTTGGCGGTCGTCGACACGTAAAACGCAGCAGTGGAAGCATTATCCGTAGAGCGGCGAGTGACAGAATCTAAGGGGAACCTTTAGAAACCTACTGCGCGGTGCTCGCTCCCCGGCCCGCTAGGCCCGAGCTGGCGGGCGTTCAGCGGCCAGCAGCATGCTGCTCGAAAGCCCACTTCACACCTCATGTACCCCCTTGTACACGTCGGTTCCGATGCACCATGGATGTGCGAGTGTCGCCTAAGGCAGGATGCCGGAAGCGACCCAGCT
>Ga0105044_10007434_pt1 | contig 15081 bp, 15 predicted proteins | sample MAT01_FD_78092 | JGI IMG/M metagenome (GOLD analysis project Ga0105044, IMG submission 78092) | Freshwater microbial communities from Lake Fryxell liftoff mats and glacier meltwater in Antarctica - MAT-01 | ecosystem: Environmental > Aquatic > Freshwater > Ice > Liftoff microbial mat | place... | reverse complement strand
GCGCGCCGCGCCACCTCCCCACGTGTGGGGAGGAGACGTCAGGCCAGTCCGGCCTTCTTCAGAGTCTTATAGGCCTTGATCACGCTTTGCAGCTTGGCCTCGGCCCCGCGGTCGCCCTGGTTCAGGTCGGGGTGGAAGCGTTTCAGCATCTCGTGATAGCGCGCCTTGATCCCGGCCTTGTTGGTGCGGGCGTCGAGGTCGAGCACGGTCAGGGCCGCGCGCTCCAGCTTGCCGAGGCGCAGCGTGTCCTCGCCCTCGGGTCCGGCCTGTTCCCGGGTGCGGCGGCCGAACAGGCCGAAGCTGTCCTGCCAGCTGCCCGCCCCCTTGGTGTTGGCCGTGCCCATCTTGGAGGCGAAGGCGGCGGCCTCGCGGCTGAATTTGCCCGCCTTCATCTCCCAGGTCGGGCGGCCGCCGGTCATGGCCTCGTTTTCCTTGGCCGCGCGGACCTCGCCGTCGCTCATGCCGGCGTAGAAATTCCAGCCCTTGTTGTACTCGCCCGCGTGAGGCTGACAGAAGTCGTAGAAGTCGTTCAGCCGCTCGCGCGACTTGGGGGCCTTGGCCGTCGCGGGTCGGCGGCAGTCGGGCCACTGGCACGCCGTCTCGCCCGATTTCAGGTGCAGGACGTCGGCCTCCGCCGCCTCCTCGTCGGGACGCGGCGGCTTGATCCGCATATCCTTGAATCGCGGCTTGTATTGAAAGGCAGATGACATGGGCCGAAGTGTAAGGTCGAATTGGTCACCAACAAGGACACACCGATGGCGGAAGGCCCGATCGCGACGATTATCCGGGAAAAACTGACAGCCGCGCTTTCTCCGACACGTCTGGAGATCGAGGATGACAGCGCCCGGCACGCCGGCCATCACCACGAAGGCGGTCTGGACGGCCGCCCGGGCGGGGAGAGCCACTTCAACCTGACGGTCGTCGCGGCGGCTTTCGAGGGCCAGGGCCGGGTTCAACGTCAGCGTTCGGTCAACGCCGTGCTGCGGGACGAACTGGCCGGACCCGTGCATGCCCTGTCGATCCGGACCCTGTCGCCGCGGGAAGACGAAACGTAACGATTCCGGCCGTCCAGCGAACCGGGTTTCTCGCAAAACGGCAGTCTTCACGTCGTCTTAGAAGGTTCCCTCTAGCGTCTGTCTCGGGTTGCACAGGTCTGGGGGCGCGCGGTGGTGGAATCGGACGGCATCGGCAAATCGGCTAACGGCGAGCCGGGCTCCGGCGAGGCCGCACAAGCCCTGCGTGCCATCCTGCAGACCCAATACCTCCGTTATCTGATCATCGCGAGCTGGGCCCTTGGCCTGTTTACGGTCGTCGGACCGATGTTGGCCGGCGTCTGGTTTGTCGGCACCGTCGCGGCCGGCACGCTGCGCGGCACCGTCGAAAAGCGCATCAGCGAAAGGGTCGGCTCCGGTTGGGGTCTCATTTTCCCCGCCGTCGCCACCGCCACGACCGCCGCCTGGGCCACGGCGCCCCTGCTGGCCTGGTTCTCGAACCATCCGTTCGGCCATCCCCTGGCCATGGCCCTGCTGGTGTCGGGCTATGTGCTGGTGTTTTCCCAGCTGCGCAGCTCGCCCAAACAGGCGCTGGTGATCTCGTCGCCCTATGGTCTGGCTGCGGGCGTCATTGCGGCGTCGTTGTGGAACACACCCCTGTTCCTGCCCTTCCTGTCGGTGATCCCGTTCACGGGCGCCGGCCTGTTCGTGCTGGTCACCATGACCATGCTGCGCGAGGAGCGGATCAAGGCCTTCCAGGAGCATCAGGCCCATCTGATCGCCGAGCTGGAAGCGGCGCGCGACAAGGCCAACGCCGCCAGCGACGCCAAGTCGAACTTCCTCGGCATCATCTCGCACGAGCTTCGCACGCCCATGAACGGCGTCCTGGGCGCGGCCCAGCTGTTGGGGGCGACCCGGCTGGAGGCGACCCAGCGGGAGTATCTGTCGATCATCCGCAACTCGGGCGACAATCTGCTGTCGCTGCTGAACGACATTCTCGACATGACCAAGATCGAGGCGGGCAAGATGACCTTCGAGATCGTCGACGTCTCGTTCGAGGATTTGCACAAGCGGGTCACCGGTCCCTTCGAGGCCCAGGCCGAAGCCAAGGGCCTGACGTTCGCGTCGCGCTTCGAGGGCGAGGTGCCCGCAGTGGTCCGCGGCGACCCCCTTCGGGTCTGTCAGGTGATCCACAATCTGCTGTCGAACGCGGTGAAATTCACCGACAGCGGCGAGATCACCTATGTGGTTCGCGGCGAACGGCTGACCGACCGGCGGGTGCGGTTCGATTTCGCCGTGACCGATTCGGGGGCCGGCATCTCCCCCGAAGATCTGGCGCGGCTGTTCCAGCCCTTCACCCAGGTCGACGCCTCGTCGACGCGACGCTTCGGCGGCACGGGCCTCGGGCTGACGATCTCGCGGCGCATGGCCAATATCATGGACGGCGACATCGGCGTGGTTTCCAGGGTCGGCCACGGCTCGACCTTCACCTTCTCGGTCGAGGCCGACGTGGTCGAATGGACCCGTCAGGCCCCCGCCGAGCCGATCCATGCCGAGGTCGAGGACGGTCGGTCGCTGAAGGTTCTGGTGGTCGAGGACCACCCGGTCAATCGCATGATCCTCGAGGCCTGGATGGGCTCGGCCGGCCACATATCGGCGACGGCCGAGAACGGCCAGATCGCGGTCGACATGTCCGCGAAACAGACGTTCGACCTGATCATTATGGACGTGAACATGCCGGTGATGGACGGACTGACGGCGACACGCGCGATCCGCGCCGCCCGCGGTCCGAACCAGGACACGCCGATCGTGGTGCTGTCGGCATCGGCCCGCCGCGAGGACCACGACGCCGGACTTGAGGCCGGTGCCGATGCCTATCTGAACAAGCCGATCGATTTCGCCGCCCTGGCCGGGATCATGAACCGGGTCGGCGGCGGGCGGGCCGGCGTGCGGACCCTGACTGACCGCAACGAGACGGCCGAGGCCGCCTGACGCGGAAGGCGCGGCGGCGTTTTCTGTTGGTGGGCAAACGCCTACATAAGGTCCGATGCGCGCCTTCGCCGAACTTCTGGACCGACTGTCACTGACCGCGTCGCGCAACGCCAAGCTGGTGTTGGTGCGGGACTATCTGCGGCGCACGCCAGACCCCGACCGCGGCTGGGCGCTGGCGGCCCTGACCGGCGACCTGACCTTCGACGCCGCCAAGCCGGCGATGATCCGAAAGGCGGTCGAGGCGCGGGTCGATTCCGTCCTGTTCGGATGGTCCTACGACTATGTCGGCGACCTGGCCGAGACGGTGGCCCTGATCTGGCCGGCGGCTCCCGACCGCCGCCCGAACCGCGAGCCCGAGCTGAGCGAGATCGTCGAGGCCCTCCGCATCGCCAGCCGGAGCGAGATCCGGCCGCTGCTGGAAGGCTGGCTGGACGCGCTGGAACCCAAGGCGCGCTGGGCCCTGCTGAAACTGATGACCGGCGGCTTGCGGGTGGGTCTGTCCGCCCGGCTGGCCAAGACGGCGGCGGCGATGATGCGACCGACGGAGGTCAGCGCGCCGCCCGACCCGGCGGGCGACAAAGCAGCGACCCGTCTCGACCCGGTGACCGCCTCGGACATCGAGGAGATCTGGCACGCCCTGGCCCCGCCCTACGCCGACCTGTTCGCCTGGCTGGAGGGACGGGCGGACCAGCCCAGCGGGGATGCGCCGGGCCGTTTCCGACCGGTCATGCTGGCGGTGGCGCTCGACGAGGCGGTGGACCTCGCCCGGCTCGACGCCCGGGACCATGCCGCAGAGTGGAAATGGGACGGCATCCGGGTTCAGGCCGTCCGCGAGGGAGGGGTGGAGAAACTCTACTCCCGCACCGGCGACGAAATATCCGGGGCCTTTCCCGACGTCATGGCGGGCTTGTCGTTCGAAGGAGCGATCGACGGCGAACTGGTGGTCTGGCGCGCCACGGACGGTGAGGGCGGCGCAGTTGCGCCGTTCGGGGACCTGCAGCAGCGACTGAACCGCAAGGCCGTCGACGCCAAACTCTTGATGGCCTTTCCAGCGGCCATCCTGGCCTATGACCTGCTCGCGGAGGAGGGGCAGGACCTGCGCGAGCTGACGCTGCGCGAGCGTCGGGCACGGCTGGAGGCGCTGGTGGCGGGCCACGGCGGCGAGCGCCTGCACCTGTCGCCCGTGATCGACCATTCCGGCTGGGAAGACCTGGCCCGGCTGCGGGCCGATCCGCCCGTCGGCGCGGCCGCCGAGGGCCTTATGCTGAAGCGGTGGGACAGCGTCTATGTCGCCGGACGGCCGAAGGGGCCGTGGTTCAAATGGAAGCGCGACCCCCACGTCATCGACGCGGTGCTGATGTACGCCCAGCGCGGCCACGGCAAGCGGTCCAGCTTCTATTCCGACTATACCTTCGGCGTCTGGACGCCCGACGGCCCGCTGACCCCGGTCGGCAAAGCCTATTTCGGCTTCACCGACGATGAGCTGAAACAGCTGGACAAATTCGTGCGCGACCACACCATCGATCGCTTCGGACCCGTCCGGTCGGTGCGGGCCGAACGGGATTTCGGCCTGGTGCTGGAGATCGCTTTCGAGGGCCTGAACCGGTCCACGCGGCACAAGTCCGGCGTGGCCATGCGCTTTCCCCGCGTCAGCCGCATCCGCTGGGACAAGCCGGCGCGTGAGGCCAACACCATCGGCGACGTGATGGTCCTTCTGAACGCGATCGAGAGCGGCGGCGGCCGCCTCTCTCAGGCCGTGGGACGCTGAAGCCGCCAATCGGGATCACGGTCGTCGGTCAGTCCGCATAGTTGCAGAAAGCCGATCACCGCGAGCGTGCGTCGCGGGCCTGGAGAGGCCAGAAAGAGCTGAGGCGACGATTCCGCGCGGGCCATCAGGGGCAATACGGTCCAGCGTTCCGGAAACCGGCGGACTTCGATGTGCGGATCGGCCTTCAGATGCGGGCAGTAGCGCAGCGACCGGTCGACGCAGGCCTTGTGGAGCGGCGCGATGGCCCCGGCGTCGATCAGGACGCTGTCATCCGGGATCCCGACCGACAGGCCGTCGCCGCAGCCTTCTGCCCGCAGGCGTCCGGCGGTCACCGGATGGGCGACCTGGGTCCAGCGATCTTCGGCGACCGTCGGTTTCCCGCACATCGGGCAGCGCATGTCGCGCACGGAAAGCCTTTGCCGCACGGCATGGTTCTGGGAGTAAAGCGGCTTGCCGACGGCGGGATTATCCGCCTGCAGTATGGCCGGCGCGCCCCCGACGGACGCGCAGGGACCGATCCCCAGCGCCGGCTCGCCCGTCCAGCTGGTGACCCAGGGCACATCGATGCCGACCTTCAGGGCAGACTGTTGCATCGCGCTCCCTCGCGCCCCGATCTAGGCCCGACCGGCACCTTGTAGAAGCGGAAAAGCGTAGACCGGGCTGGCAAAGCGGCCGTCACGCGGTAGACCCGGTTCATGGCCAGTTCGATCCCGACCCTGAACGATGCGCTCACCGCCAGCCAGCGGGCGGCCACCGTCGACGCCGCCCTGATCACCAAGGTCACCGAGATGGCGGGCGATTTCGCCATCAACTTGGTGCTTGCCGTCGTCATCCTGACCGTGACGGTGATCGCCGCGCGCTGGGCCGGCGGGGCGACCCGCCGGGGCCTGACGCGGGTGCGCGGCTTTCGCCACGATCAGACGGTGCTCAGCTTCGCCGTGCAGGTGGTGCGGGTCATCATCTACATCATCGGCTTCATCGCCATCCTGCAGCGGCTGGGCGTGCAGACGACCTCGATCATCGCGGTGCTCGGCGCCGCGTCGCTGGCGGTCGGCCTGGCCTTGCAGGGCACGCTGTCGAACGTCGCGGCCGGGGTGATGCTGCTGATCCTGCGACCCTATCGCGTCGGCGACCTGATCGATGTCGGCGGCCGCGTCGGCAAGGTCCAGCGCCTGGACCTCTTCCTGACCCAGATGTCGGACGCCAACAACGTCAAGATCGTCGTCCCGAACGCCAAGGTGTTCAGCGACACCATCCTGAACCTCTCGGGCCAGAAGACGCGGCGGATGGAGCTGAAGATCGGCGTCGGCTACGGCGACAATCTGAACCTGGCGCGCGCGGCCCTGGTCGGGGCGGCGGCGGCGCATCCGCACGTTCTGGCCGACCCCGAGCCGTGGGCCGGGGTCACCGCCCTGCTGGACAGTTCGGTCGAGATATCGCTTCAGGCCTGGACGAAATCGGACGATTACTGGCAGGCCAAGGCCGATGTGCTGCAGGCGGCCAAGGAGGCGCTGGACGCCGCCGACATCGAAATCCCCTTCCCCCATCAGGTCGCCGTGGCCTATGGCGAAGCCGACGAACCCGAGGTGCCGCCGCCGGCGACGCGCAGGGTCCGTAGGGTCAGGACCGGCGATCCGTCGCCGGGCGACGCCCATCAGGACAGCGGCAGCGAGGGCTGAGGCGTGCGCTACGATTTCGGATCGGACAACACCGCCGGGATGGCACCCGCGGCGATACAGGCGATGATCGCCGCCAACGAGGGCTTCGCCCGGGCCTACGGTACCGACGACGTCACGGCCCGCGCCGCCGACCTGATCCGCCAGCGGCTGGACGCGGATGCCGATATCCGCTTCGTCTTCTCCGGCACCGCCGCCAATGCCATCGCCCTGGCCATGCTGGCCTGGCCGCATGAGGCGGTGCTGGCCCATCACGCCGCCCACATCTGCACCGACGAGACCGGCGCGCCCGGCTTCTTCGGCTCCGGCGTCGGTCTGATCGGTCTGCCGGGGGCCTCGGGCAAGATCGATCCGGTGGCCCTGATGTCGGCGCTGGAGGCGGTCGAGGTCGGCCATCGCCAGCCGGTGGCGGCGTTGAGCCTGACCCAGTCCACCGAATACGGCACCGTCTATACCGAGGAAGAACTGCGGCATTTGATCGAGCCGGTGAAACGGATGGGCTACGGTGTGCATATGGACGGTGCGCGGCTGGCCAATGCCGCTGCGGGCGGTTTCGACCTGACCCTGATCGCCCGGCTGGGCGTCGATGTGCTGGTCTTCGGCGGGGCCAAGGCGGGGGCCAACTGCGCCGAAGCGATCGTCCTGTTCGACAAGTCTCTGGCGCGCCGCATCGACAACCGGCTGAAACAGGCCGGCCAGACGGCCTCCAAGGCCCGGTTCCTCGCCGCGCCCTTCCTCGGCCTGCTGGAGTCCGGCGCGTGGGAGGATGGGGCCGCCCACGCCAACCTCATGGCCCTCCGCCTCGCCGACGGCATCGCGGCCCACTCGCCGTTCGGCCTCGCCCATCCGGTGCAGGCCAATGCGGTCTTCGCCGCCCTGCCGCCCCAGGCGCATCAGCGGCTCAACGACCTCGGCTGGGCCTGCTATCGCTTCGACGACGGCTCGGTCCGCTTCGTCTGTTCGTGGGCGACGCAGGAACAGGCCGTGGACGATCTGCTGGAGGCGATCGCCGGTCTCTGATCCAGGGTGCCGTGCCGCTTCGCGCTGGACACGGGCGCGAGCTTGGAACAAGGCGGGATCGTAACCGTTCGATGGCCGGATACGAATGACGACCCGCGGATGTCTCAGGGGCCACGAAATATGACAGCGTCGCCACGCACAAGCGCGCAGCCCACCGAGGACGCGGCGGCCTTTCTGCGCGTCCGCGAGGCCATGCCCGCGCTGGCCGCGTGCCTGTCGGCCGAGGATCTGGCCGCCCAGTCGATGCCGGATTGCAGCCCGGGCAAATGGCACCTGGCCCACACCAGCTGGTTCTTCGAGGCCATGATCCTGGCGCGGGAGCCGGGTTACCTGCCGGTCGATCCGCGCTTTCAGGCGCTGTTCAACAGCTACTATGAGGCGTTGGGACACCGGGTCGACCGGCCCGAGCGGGGCCTGATGACGCGTCCGTCGCTGGACGAGGTGCTGGCCTATCGTCGCGAGATCGACCGTCGGATGGTGGCGTGGCTCGACGACGGGCCCGCCGGCGCCTTCGAGCGCTATCTGTTCACCCTCGGCCTGCATCACGACCAGCAGCACCAGGAGCTGTTCCTGATGGACCTGCTGCACCTGATGTCGCGCTCGCCGCTGGATCCGGCCGCCTACACCGCCGAGCCGCGCGCGCGTCCGGTCGAACCATCGACGGGTGGCTGGAGCCGGTTCGGTGGCGGTCTGGTCACCGTCGGCCACGACGTCGCGGACTTCGCCTTCGACAACGAGGGGCCGGCCCATCGAGTCTGGCTGGAGCCGTATGCGCTTGCCGATGATCTGGTCACCAATGGCGACTGGCTGGGGTTCATCGCCGACGGCGGCTATGCCCGGGCCGAGTTGTGGCTGGCGGATGGCTGGTCCGCGGTGAAGGCCGAGGGTTGGACCGCGCCGCTGTACTGGCGGGACGAAGGGTCGGACTGGACCGTCATGACACTGACCGGGCGACAGCCGGTCGATCGCGACGCCCCCGTGCGTCACATCAGCTTCTACGAGGCCGACGCCTTCGCCCGTTGGGCCGGCAATCGGCTGCCCACCGAGGCCGAGTGGGAGCATGCGGTCAAATGTCGCTCCGCCACGCCAGGCAACGCCTTTGGCGAGGTCTGGCAGTGGACCTCCAGCGCCTACGCCCCATATCCCGGCTTCCGGCCCACCGAGGGGACGGCGTCCGAGTACAACGGCAAGTTCATGGCCAATCAGATGGTGCTGCGGGGCTCGAGCTTCGCGACGCCGGTCGGGCATCAACGGGTCAGCTATCGCAACTTCTTCTATCCGCATCAAAGGTGGGCGTTCATGGGATTGCGACTGGCCGGAGATGCCATCAGCGCGCCCGTGCGGGCGAGCCAAGAAGGCGAGACCGCCCGCTTTCGCCGCGACCTGATCGCCGGCCTGTCGCGCTCGCCCAAGACCGCCTCGCCGAAATGGTTCTACGACGCCGAGGGCTCGCGCCTGTTCGAAGAGATCACGCGCCTGCCGGAATACTATCCAACCCGCCAGGAGGCGGCCTTGCTGCGCCGCGTGGCCCCCGAATGGGCGGTTCAATTCGGGGCCGAGGCGGTGCTGGTCGAGTTCGGCTCGGGGGCCAGCGAAAAGACCCGCATCGTTCTGGACGCCGCGCCGGACCTCGCCGCCTATGTGCCGATCGACATCAGCGCCGACGCCCTCGATGCCGCCGCACGGCGAATCGCCGACGCCTATCCGGGACTGACGGTCTCGCCGCTGGTCGGCGATTTCCTGCTTCTGGGGGCCCTGCCGGCGGGGATCGCGCGGGGACGCCACGTGGGCTTTTTCCCCGGTTCTACCATCGGCAATCTGGAGCCGGCCGAGGCGGTGGCCTTCCTGAAGGCGGCGCGGGCGCTTCTGGGCGACGAGTCCCTGTTCATCCTCGGCGTCGACCTGATCAAGGAGCCCGAGGTTCTGATCGCCGCCTATGACGACAGCCAGGGCGTCACCGCCGCCTTCAACCGCAATCTTCTGGTCCGCGCCAATCGCGAACTGGGGGCGGATTTCGACACCGACGCCTTCACCCACCGCGCGGTCTGGAACGCCGACCAGTCGCGGATGGAGATGCATCTGGAGGCCAAACGCGCCCTGTCCGTCCGGATCGCCGGGCAGGCGGTCGTGTTTCACGCCGGGGAGACGATCCACACCGAGAACAGCCGAAAATTCTCCGAGGACTCCATCCGCAGCCTCGCCGCCGCAGCGGGCTGGCGTGTCGCCGCCTTCGCCCGCAGCGAGGCCCCGTCCGTGGCCCTGGCGCTGCTGGTGGCGTGAGACGCGGGCGGCGGTTGGTTACCTGAAAAACCAGGGACTGGCGTCGGCCATCGCCGAAGCTGAGTCCGGCCGACAGATAGCGCGGGCTTGCGGATGCTCAGGCCCTGAGAGATGAAAGTCGAGGGTGAGAGCTCAGGATCCCCGGATCAGGTTGACCAGATAGTGGCCCGCCTCATGCTCCTCATAGCTTGTGACCTGGATCGCGGTCCCGATAGCAAAGGCCACGGTTACCGCCATGGACATGGCCGCAAACATCGGCGCGGGCGTCTCTGCCCGCAACTGGAAGTTACCTTCGCGCGTGCCATCCGATACATGGAATGAGAACAGACACGATGCCGGGCTTCCACCGGATGCTTCGTAGCTTTTCACCGTACCCGAAATAACGAACGGCGGATCAATGTAGGTTGTGCCCTCGGCCAAACTGTCCCCCTGGTCGGCTTTGATGCCGGTCTGATGCTGACCGCCAACCGTCGATCAGCGCCCGGGGAGAACCGATCACACAAAGGCTTGAAGTCAAATGCCGACTTCGCCACGACCCTCCCCGCCCTCGGCCCAAGGTTGACGGTTCGAGGTTCACAGCCCCTCGATACGGACCGCGCGAGGCGCGGATGGTGAAGCGGCCCTCGGCTCAGGATGGTCAAGCCCGTCCACAGGCCACGCAAAAAGGGCGGCACCTTCAGCGCCGCCCTCTTCATGCTTCCGTGCCGCATAGCCCCTATTCGGCGTCGGTCGCGGGGTCCTTGCGGGCGCCGTGGGAAGCTTCGCCGCCCTTGCGACCGGCTTGGGCCGCCAAGCTGCGATCCTGCGAGAAGCTGCGCTTTTCGCTGGGCACGCTGGCCCCGCCCTTGCGGGCGATCTCGCGCTGGCGTTCCGGATCCATCGAGGCGAAGCCCCGCTTGGAGACGCCGGAGGCCCGGGTGGTCTGACCTTCAGCCATCGGAGGTTTCCTTTCGTGACGACAAAATCGGTTTCATGAATGAACCCGCGTGGCCCGCTCCGGTTCCGCTTGCCGTCCGCTGGAACGCGAACGAATCGCCGGGTTTGCCGGTCGACAGGCGCGATCAGGCGTAGGGCCGCGCATCGCCTTCGCCGCCGCCGCCGGGATCCGGCTGCGGCATTTCCTCGGGCCGCCGGCCCGGGTCGATATCGGGGCCGGGCGGGTCCGGCGGCGTGATCTCGGGGACGCCGCCGGGGTTATCGGGTTCGATAAAGGTCATGACGATCTCCTTTCGTCTAACCGGAACGCCGCGCCGAAGCCTCTGTTCAATCACGATCGGGAGGGGTGCCGATTTCGGCGGAACCGGGTCGCCGGCGACGGATTGTCTCAGCCGGCCCCCTTGGCCCAAGGAGTTCATCATGACCGAGACCTGGACCGGCCCGACCGCCTCGGAAGATATCGACGCCGCGACCGACGCGACGACCGCGCCACTGGATCGTCAGGCCGACGCCATGCTCATGGAAGGCGAGAGCCCGACCTTCGGGTCCCCGCCGTTGCGCGAAGCCGTCCACGACGACGTCACGGCCGCCCGAGACTGGGGGCGCAACCGCGCCCGGCGCCTGAAGGGCGCGGTCGAGGCCGAGCCGGTCAAGGCGTCGTTGTACGCCCTCGGCCTCGGTGTCGTGATCGGAATGCTGATCGCGCGCTGACGCGCGATCAGGCGGGGCCGTTGGCCGGTCGGGCGATGGGTGCCCGGCCCAGCGCCGCGTCTGACACATAGGGGTTGGAGCGCCGCTCGGCCCCGAACGTCGAGGTTGGACCGTGGCCGGGCACGAAGGTGACGTCGTCGCCCAGCGGCCAAAGCTTGGTGACGATGGCGTTCAGCAGGCTGGCGTGGTCGCTGCGCGGAAAGTCCGTGCGGCCGACCGATCCCTGGAACAGCACATCCCCGACCTGGGCGAACCGCGCCAGCCGGTTGAAGAAGATCACATGGCCGGGCGTGTGGCCGGGGCAGTGATAGACCTCCCAGATCGTCTCCCCCAGCGTCACCACGTCGCCGTCGCCCAGCCAGCGGGTGGGGGTGAAGCTGCGCGCGTCCGGCATGCCGTAAAGTTGGCCCTGTGCCGGGATGCCGTCGATCCAGAACTGGTCCTCCGGATGCGGGCCGATGATGTCGAGCCCGGTCTTGTCCTGCATCTCGGCCGCGCCGCCGGCATGGTCGAGATGACCGTGCGTGATCCAGATGGCGTCCAGCGTCAGCCCCTGTTTCGCCACCGCGCCCAGCAGCGCGTCGACCGACGCGCCCGGATCGATGATCGCGGCCCTCAGCGTCTTGCGGCACCAGACGAGGGTGCAGTTCTGCTGCAACGGGGTGACCGGAAAGATCGCGACGCCGATGGGGGTAGGGGACTGGCTCATCCGGCATAGATAGCCGTCCCGCCGCCCGACCGGAACCGTCCGCGCACCGGCGTCTCTCTCGTTGACCTTTGGGGCGGTGATCGACATAAGGGCGGGCTTCAAAGGTGCCGCCTCGCCAGATACGGATCTGGGGGGCGGCCCTTGTTGCTTTTACCCACACAGCGCAGCGCCCTGCCTCAATGGCGCCGCCCCAGAGCGTCAGAATCCCGACCATGCAAGTCGTCGAAAAGTCCAACGAAGGTCTCAGCCGCGTCATCGCGGTGACCATCCCCGCCGCCGAACTGAACCAGAAGCTGGACGCCAAGCTTAAGGAAGTCGCGCCGCAGATGAAGTTGAAGGGCTTTCGCCCCGGCAAGGTCCCGACCTCGCACGTGCGCAAGACCTTCGGCCGTGAGTTCATGGGCGAGATCATCAACGACGCGCTGAACACCTCCAGCCAGAAGGCCCTCGACGACGCCAAGGTGCGGCCCGCCGCTCCCGCCGAGATGAAGCTGACCTCGGACATGGACAAGGTCATCGCCGGTCAGGAGGACCTGGCCTATGAAATGGCGTTGGAAGTCATGCCCGACTTCACACCCACCGACGTGAAGAAGCTCAAGCTTGACCGCCCGACCTATGAGGCGACCGACGCCGATCTGGACGAGGCCCTGACCGAACTGGCCGGCCAGGCCAAGTCGTACGAAGACAAGAAGGGCAAGGCCGCCAAGGCGGCCGAAGGCGACGAGGTCACCATCGATTTCCTCGGCAAGCTGGACGGCGAGCCCTTCGAGGGCGGCGCGGCCGAGGACACCCAGCTGGTGATCGGCTCCAACCGCTTCATCCCCGGCTTCGAGGAGCAGCTGAAGGGTGCCAAGGTCGGCGACGACAAGGTCCTGAACGTGACCTTCCCCGAGGACTATCAGGCCAAAAATCTGGCCGGCAAGGCCGTGACCTTCGACGTCAAGGTCAAGGCCATCAAGGCCGAGGCCCCTGCAGTCGTCGACGAGGATTTCGCCAAGCGCATCGGCATCGAGTCTCTGGACAAGCTGAAGGAGCTGCTGCGCACGAACCTGAACCAGCAGTATGTCGGCGCCGCCCGCTTCAAGCTGAAGCGCGCCCTGCTGGACGCGTTGGACAAGGCGCACGACTTCCCCCTGCCGCCCAAGATGGTCGAGGCCGAGTTCGAGGGCATCTGGCAACAGGTGCAGGCCGACAAGGACGCTGGCAACCTGCCGCCGGAAGACGCCAAAAAGTCCGAGAAGAAGCTCAAGGACGAGTACCACAAGATCGCCGAGCGCCGCGTGCGGCTGGGTCTGGTGCTGGCCGAAATCGGCCGCGCCAACAACGTCCAGGTCACCGACCAGGAGCTGAACAACGCCATCATGAACGAAGCGCGCAACTATCCGGGGCAGGAGCGTCAGGTGCTGGACTTCTACCGCCAGAACCCCAACGCCGCCGCCCAGATGCGCGCTCCGATCTATGAGGAGAAGGTCTGCGACCTGATCTTCGGCGTCGCCACCGTGACCGACACGCCGATCAGCAAGGACGACCTGCTGAAGGAAGACGACGACATCTGACCCCGTCCGGTCGCCGGACGTCGGCTCTGGCAGCTTGTTTCAGCCCTGAAAAAGCCGTGCCACGATGGCGTCATCAAGCCTGTTCAGGATCGCTCACAATCAATCGCCGGGGTCGTGTATGACGTTTTCAGCTGTCGCCATGGCCATGAGCCTGTTGGCCCAATCTCCCGATACCGCCCAGCTGCCCCCGGCCCCGGCTCCCCCGGTCCCCCAGGAGCCCGGGGCCCAGCAGCAAGCGGCCCAGGATGCGACGGCCCTGTCCGACGTGGTGGTCGAGGGGCGTCGCCTGCGGTCCGTGGTCGAGGACTTCGTCGGCGAGGTGGCCGCGCCGGCCACCGGCGGCCGGGGTCCGGCCCGCTGGAACGGTCCGGTCTGCATCGGCGTGGTCAATCTCCGCCCGGAGGTCGCCCAATATATCGTCGACCGGGCCTCTGACGTCGCCCGCGAGCTGGGATTGACCGCCGGAGAGCCGGGCTGCACCGCCAATGTCCTCATCATCGCCGCTGCCGACGGCCGTGCCGTGGCCGACGGAATCGTCGGGGAGCGCCGGCGCGCCTTCGTTCCCGGTGGCTCGGGCATGACCCGGTCGTTCCGGATGCTGGAAAATTTCAGAACCTCCGAAGCCCCCATTCGCTGGTGGCACGTCAGCGGCCCGGTGGATTCCGAGAGCGGCCAGCTGGCGACGCGTCTGCCCGGGCAGGACGCGCCCCAGATCGCGGTCTCCCGCGCGTCGAGGATTCGCACCGATATTCGCGACGATATGTTCAAGGCCATCATCGTCGTGGACATCAACAAGACGGCGTCCCTCTCCTGGACCCAATTGGCCGACTACCTCACGCTGATCGCTCTCGCCCAGGTCGATCCCGAGGCCGATGTCGCGGCCTTCGACACGGTCCTGAACGTCTTTGACGATCCGGCCGTGCCCGGGCTGACGGATTGGGACATGGACTATCTCGTTGCGCTCTACAGCCTCGAACAGAACCGGGCGGGGTCGGGCGCCCGGACCGCAGAGTTCGTCAATCTGATGCTGCGCGCCTCGCGCGAGGAACCGGGCGAGCCCGGCACGGACTGACCCTTCTGAAGACGACGGCGACCGACCGCCCCGATTGACGACGACGCCCGATAACGTCCAGGTTGAAACTCGCCATCGGAGCGGGTCATGTCAGTAGTCTTCGCCGCCCTCGCCGCATCGCTTGCGATCGCGGAGGCCGAGTCTGCCCCGCAGGCGGCTCCGGTCCAGCCGGCGACCTCACCGGATCCCGCCTCCGCGCCGGTCAGCCGGCTGGCGGACGTGGTCGTCGAGGGCCGTCAGCTGGATGCCCTAGTGCGGAGCTTCGTTGTCGAGGTCGCCGAGCCCGCCAAAAGGCGCGGCCTCGCGCGCTGGAACCGGCCGATCTGCGTCGGATCGGTCAATCTGCAGACCCAAGTCGGCCAATACATC
>Ga0105044_10007433_pt1 | contig 15083 bp, 13 predicted proteins | sample MAT01_FD_78092 | JGI IMG/M metagenome (GOLD analysis project Ga0105044, IMG submission 78092) | Freshwater microbial communities from Lake Fryxell liftoff mats and glacier meltwater in Antarctica - MAT-01 | ecosystem: Environmental > Aquatic > Freshwater > Ice > Liftoff microbial mat | place... | reverse complement strand
GCGTTGGCCTTCTCAAGGGTCTTGAGAAGGTAATCGGCCTGTTCAGGCGTCGGAAGAAGGCGTACCACAGCAGTGAGTTTCATGCTTGTCGTATAACACAAATGTCCCGTTTATTCAACACCTAGAAGAGAGGACAAGGCGCACTCCCTCCCCATGCCTAAAGGCAGGGGTCTCTCGCGCCGATTCGATGAAGAAGCAGCATATTTTAAGCACACGCAGCCTAATGTGCGTCCACTCTTTCTCTCGCTGCGAGAACGTGGCTATGATCGACGTCTCTTTCTTTACACATCAAGGGTCATATTTGGCGATTGGATACAGGTTCAGAGTTTTTATGTGGCACGTTCTCTCAATAGGAACAATAGGATTGTAGAACACCCTACTCTGACATTCACAGTAAACGTGAATAACCATAATGGATATAAAGTGGGTTTCACGGCTGGTTTAACGAACATTATGTTGGATGTTGACGGTCTCCAGATTTCACCACAGGTTGAAAACTTATTAGCGTGTGTTCTCGCATGGCCGCTTGATTATTTATCTTTTTTGGACTCTGGAAGGACAGCCTTCCGCGACCTCTAAATTGATCTGCGAGTGTTACAATCCATACCGCTCCAGCCGCGCCTGATACTGCTGCAAAATCGGTGCGCCATGATCCTGAAAATGCCCTTTGACCTGCTTGGAATCGATGCGGGCGGCATTCGTCGGCTGAATCTGCGCCTGAAAGCGCTTCGATTTGCGTCGATACTCCCACTGCTCCAATGCCTCGCCCACACGCCCTGATAACAGTCCTTCACACACCCGTTTCCAGCGCGGCATAGGCAGCGCTTCATGCTCGGTGAGCATCTGCAAGTGGGGCAGATAGTCTGTCGCCCAGGTGTTCGCCGCATAAAAGGCCGATGCATCACCATACAGCGGCTGCATCTGCGCCAATTCGCGGGCGATATATACATCCTGGCGCTGCTGCTCAAGATCATGCTCAGAAAGCACATAATTTGGACACAGCGCGATTCCCCGCTGCCGTGCCACTCTTACCAGCACAATCGAGAAGGCCCGCGCCAGCCACACGCGCCCGGCAGCTACGATGAGCATGTAATCAAAATCATCATGCACATGGGCGGGATTGCGGGCGGCTAAGGCCCCAGTGAGCACGACCCCACGCACAAACGGCAGCGATGCCAGCCAGCAGGCATAGTATTTGGCCTGGGGCATGAGCGTTTGCGTCAGGGCCTCACGCGCAATGCGCTGTGCGATATGCTGCGGCGTCGTCTGAAAGGTGATATAGCCCTCGGCTTCGCACAGCAGACTGACAAGGCGCGGCGAGAGCAGAGCAGCGTCAAGATCAGCCGATGTGACAGCCGTATCATGGATGAGATAGGTATGAAGTTCTGGGCGCGTGAGCGGAAAATCGAACACATCCGCATAGAGCAGAGTCCGCAGAATCGCCGCCTCCAGTGCGGGCCAGGGGCGGGCGGGAGTCATCATACGGCTTCCTCAGCGTGAGATGTGGATCGATATTTTCAGTGTGCAGGCTATTGATAACATAATTCTAAATTCATAGGGAAGAGAAAAAGACTTCAAATGTTTGGTGTTTTCATCAGCAAACAGGGCGAGTCATGACTCGCCCCTACAAAGACCGTGTAGGGGCGCAGCGTGCTGCGCCCAAAAAACCAATCTCTCCCGCCTCAGTCTCCAATGCGCCACAACCACAGGTCGCTAAAGCTGCACTGCGTCTGAACGGCATCAAAATTGACGACGGCCTGGGCAAGCGTGCCTGTCGTGGGCGACTTTGCCAGCAGGCCCGTATAATCGCCCACCATATACCCCCCATCGACGTAGAAATAGACTTTGTCCTCCCACACCACCAGAATCACATGATGCGAGGTCGTCTTGGGATCAAGCCCCTCGCCGTAAAGACCCGCATTGAAGCTGTCTGGTTCGCGCTGCGATAGACCATAGGCCCCGCTATTATCGAGATAGGCCAGCATGTACGTTTGCGAGTCAGCCTGGGCGTCCTGGCGGAAGGCGATGCCACAGCCGCCGATGCCCTTGCCTGATACTGTCCATGACCAGTAACCGGACAGGACAAAATTTTTGTATGGCGTGGATTGTAGATCAACCCGCGAGACGCCTGCACCGACATCGCGGATGGTGGCTTTCTGGGCGCGTACCATCATCTGGCCCGCTGCCGGGATGAGCTGCTGCCGCTGCAATTCACGGATGACGAAATCACCGTCGCCCACGAGAAGACGCTGCGGGAAGATCGCTGTGCCGTCATGAAGATAGGGCGTCGTCACCAGCCAATTGTCAAAGCCCGCGCTAACACGGCTGACCACCGCGTTGGCGCTCACCGCCGTAAAGCCAATGCGCCCGACTTTGTTGAAGGCGCTGTCGGCGATGCTGCCCAGGACTTGATTGTCGTAGAAGACTTCGATCAAATCGCCGCGCACCAGCGCCCCGATAGCGAATTGGTTGGCGGCTCGCAGGGCGGGATGGGGCGTCCAATCGTGTAGCACCGTTTCTGTGCCATTCTGCACCTGTCCGGCCCGCCACTCCGCCTGATTGTTGATCTCAGCAAAATAGTAATTCTTGTTGTCCTGATAGCGCAGCAGCAGCCCGACGCGCCAGCCGCGTGTCCCCTGCACATCCACATCGACACTGGTGTAATAATCGAGGAACTGCATGGTTTGATCGCCCACCGTGACCGCGCTCATCTGCTCAACGCCCTCCATCATGAGGCGTATATTCTGCTGGTCGGTCTGCACGTCGACGAGGGGCGTGCCTTTGTTCTCGATCAGCGTTTGCCACACGGGGTTGCTGGCGAAGTCCTCCCGAACCTGGATGCTGCTAAAGCCGGGATTCATCGACAGCCGATACTGTCCCTGATTCTGTGTGCCAAAGCCGCTGACTTTGAGCAGATATGTGCCGTTGCGCGGCGCAGTAAAGGCTTCGATGCGGGCGGCGCTGTCGTTGGGGATGCCATCATCATTCATGACGAGATCACGATCATTGGTAGCGATGGTCAGCATAGGATCAAGCGTGGTGTCAACCGCCTCGACGGAGAAGGACAGCATGGAGCCTGCCAGCGCGACGAAGCGCCATGTTTGCACCTCGCCCGCCCGCAGCGTGCCAATGACGGGCGTGTAAAACTCGATGAATTCGCTGTCGGTCTGGGCGAGGGCCGGGCTGAGAAGACACCCCATCAGCAGCACAACGCAGAGAAGACGGGTCATTTTTGCGGCATCCACTGGGGAAACTGGGTTTGCAGCGTGTGCAGATAGGTCTCGAACTGCTCAAGCGTCAACTCAGCCCCTAACAGGCTGCGGGCTTTTTCAGCATCTTGTAGGCGATGCTGCAATCCGGCCTGTTTGAGTTCGCGGGCTGACCCCATGACGGCTTTCTCTTTCTTCTCTTCGCGCTGGAGGGCCGTGAAGAGGTCAGAGAGCGGAAGCTGCTCAAAGCGTTCAGGCGGCATAAATGTATACACAGGCAAGAGCATTTCATCCTGTTCCAGGCCCAATGCGATCACATACCAGCCTTTTTTGACGCGGCCATTGCGCTTGACGGTAAAACGCCAGGGCAGCACGTTCACCTGCCGACTGGCATCGACCTGCATCTCAATCTTGTCGCTCTGGGTGATGTGAATGCTGCGATCATTGACGACGAGGCGGCGGCCGCTGGGCCAATGACGCTTCATCCAGTAATCGGCGAGGAACGCGATGCCTGCTCCTGTCAGCAGCGCCACCATCAGAGTCAGCACGCCCGTCAGCACAAGACTGAACAGGAAGAACGCGGCCACCGATGCCAGGAAAAATGTGATGCAGCCCACCGTGCGAATGCCGCCGTGTTCGGCATCAACCGCAAGGCTCAAAGGAGAGGAGAGAGGTGTGTCAAATGGGAGTGTGTCTGTCATAGTGCGCTCATCGATATTAGGAATGACCCCTATTCTAGCGCTTTTGTGCCATCATGAATATCCGCCGCACGCCGAGTTGATCGATTTCCGATTTCTGGAGGTCGGGCGTGACAATATGCAGCACCTGAAGATTGACCCGCCGCAGCAGCCCGATCACGATACGACGGCTGTAGGCGCGGACGACGCGGTTGGCGCGCTCTTTCAGCCACGCGCCTTGATCGGCGCGAAAAATCGTGTAATCCGTCCGCAGTACCTGACGATCATAGTCATATGAGGGATGGGCGAGGACAGTGGCGGCAATTTCATCGCACAAAATACGATCCCCACTCTGGCCCATTTCGCTCAGACCTTCAATCGTATACAGATCGAAAATGAGCCATTTGGAGGGTTTGAGGAGGGTGGCCGCACTCTTAAACACATCTTCGAGGTCTTTGCCTTCTTCCAGATCGGCCAGCACATCCAGCGCCAGCACCAGGTCAGCACTCTCAGCGGGCAGGCCCGTCTCGCGGATGTCCGATTCCAGCCATTCGATGTGCATATCCGGGGTTGTGACTTTGCGGGCCTCTTGCAGCATCGCCGCGTTGGAATCAACAGCCACCAGCCCGTAGTGATGACGGGCGAGCCAGGGCAGGCTTGCCCCTGTCCCGCAGCCAAATTCAACAAGATTGCGTCCCAACCAGCCGTTTCGCTGGGCGAAATCGATCAGGTCAGGCGTGATTTGCTGGGCAAACGTCTGCATCCCTGCAAGATCATAAATCGGCGCAAGAGTGGTGTAATCGGCTGGCACAACATTGCTCCCGCAAGCATCAAAGGCTCAATTTTTTAGCGTTGGGTCGGCATCCAGTAGCCCTGACCAGGGGCCGTGACAATGTACTGTGGGCGGCGCGGATTTTCTTCTAGCTTCTGGCGCAAACGCGAGACATTGACGCGCAGCACGGAGTAATCGCCAGTATAGGTCTCGCCCCACACCGCGTGCAGAAGCTCATCATGATCGACCACCTGACCGGAATTCCGCATCAAAATGACCAGAATGCCGTATTCGATGGGTGTGAGATGCAGCGACTTGCCGCGTATTTTGGCATGACGACGGGCGACATCCAATTCCAGATGGCGCACTTGCAGATAGGTCTCACTGCGCGGCGTCCATTCCACGCGGCGGAGCAGCGCACGCACCCGCGCAATCAACTCCTCCGGCGAGAACGGCTTCGACATATAATCATCCGCCCCTGATTCAAGGGCGTGCACACGATCCCGATCTTTTCCATACCCACTGAGAACGATCATGGGCAGGAGGGAGTAGGAGCGAACCGAGCGCAGCAGATCAAGGCCATGAATGTCGGGGAGATTAAGGTCGAGTAAGACAAGATCAGGCATCGCATTGTTGATTTCGTCAATTGCGGCCTGGCCTCTACCGACTGCCACCGTCTTAAAACCCGCACTCTCCAGCACCGTCGATACAACTTCGGCTGTGTCCTCGTCATCTTCTACGATTAAAATATTCAAATCTTGTGTATAGAGAGACGTTACCATAATCAAACGCCTATATAACTCCGATGTAACGATGCTATTGTAAACCATTTCGGGCAATTGCGACAATAAGGATTGTCTCTGGTTTGAAACTGGTATAGAAAAGATTGAGATAAAACGAAGAGACTTAATTATACCAGGATTATCTTTATTGAGCTATTCAGGAAAAACCGACATTGAAAGCGTTTGCTTCGGTATGAAAGACACTCGTACCGCAACACTCCTCGTTCTCACCCCCTCATATTGAGTTTGTTGAAATATGGAAAACTATGTTGCAAAAATAGAATAAAAGAAAACGGCCCGCATGGGAAACGGGCCGTTCAAACGTCTGAATTATGAAAATGCGATGAATCGACATCAAGAAGCTGCAAGATCAGCCGTGCTACCTTTAAAGCGCGTCCGTCGTCCCATTTGCTCCAGGCTGGTGATACACATTGCCAGCCATGCGCCGCCCGCCGCATAACCGCCCACCACATCCGAGAAGTAATGCACACCCAGCGCCATACGGCTGATGCCAATCAGCACAATTAGCAGCGTCAGCGCGAACACAATGAAAATCTTCACAATGGGATTTTTGACGCTCGCCACGAGCACATACGCCAGAAAGCCAAAGCCAATCACGGCCATCATCGCGTGACCGCTGGGAAAGCTGTAATTCTGTTCCAGCACAAACGGATCGCTGAAGACAGGTCGAGAGCGAGCAAAGATCAGTTTGATGATGTTATTGAGCAGAATGCCGCCCACCAGCGTAATCGTCCAGATGCCAAAATCATGCCATTGGCGGCGCATGGCAAAGAGCAGAGCAACAGCGACCCCCATCACCCACACCCCCGGCAGCCCGACAGCGCTGATGACTTTGTAGAAAGCAATCGCGTTCGGCTGATTGGCTCCCTGGTGATGGAGTTCATTGGCGATGGCTTGATCGACTTGAACGAGGACATCATTCTCATGCACATCCTCAGCAATCGCAATGAAGACGATCAGACAGATGAGGGCGATGATCACGCCCATGATGAGCCGCATATTGATATGTCTTGGGATAGAGCCACATGTTGTGAGAGGTTGGACAGACCCTGGTACGCTGGTCATAAGGAGCGATCCCTTCTCAGCCTGAACGATGTTCAAAACTGAAATCATAGAAATGTTCCTTACCATACGAGCACAGTCCTTTATTTCCCTTAACACAGCGAGAGAAAATGATATATAACCACCCCTCCCTGGCCCTCCCCACTGCGTATAGCAAACCACCTCTCCCCGCTTCGCAAGGAGGGGCTTTTCCCTCCCTACGCAGTGGGGAGGACCAGGGAGGGGTAAAGCCTTAAACCGTGACAGGCAGCGCCTCCAGCCCGCGCAGCGACAAGCCCGCCCGCCACTTGAGCTTTTCAGCAGGCACAGACAAGCGCAGATGGGGCATCCGCGCCAGCAGCGTATTCAGCGCAATATGTCCCTCAAGGCGGGCCAGCGGTGCGCCCACGCAGTAATGAATGCCCTGCCCAAATGACAGATGCTTGTTGTTCTCACGGGTCACATCAAGCACATCGGGCTTCTCAAACTGCGATGCATCACGATTGGCCGAAGCAAGTACCGCCATCATCTGCTCACCCCTCGGTATGGTCACGCCATTGATGGTGATATCCTCGCGGGCATAGCGTTCTGTCGCCGCTTCAACGGGGGGAGAGTAGCGCAGCAGCTCCTCGGTGGCGGTCTTGATAAGCGCGGGGTTCTCGCGCAGCAGATCGAATTGATCAGGATTCTCCAGCAGCGCCAGTGTGCCGTTGCCGATGAGATTGACCGTCGTCTCATGGCCTGCAATCAGCAGAATGGCGACCATGCTTTGCAGTTCCTCATCGTTCAGGCGGTCTCCATTCTCGCTCGCCTGCACCAGGGCGCTGATCAGATCATCCTGCGGATCTGCCCGCCGCATCTGGCACAGCTTGCGAATATAGCTCAATAGGCCGATGAAAGAGGGAATACTCCACAGCATCTGAATCGGCCCTGAAACGGAAATGATGCCCTTTGTCCAGCGATGGAAATTGGCGCGATCCTGCACAGGCACGCCCAGAATCTCGCTGATAATCGTCATGGGAATGGGCAGGGCATAGCCTTCAATGAGATCGAAGTGTTTTTGTTTGGCCGCTTTGTCAAGTAGCTCATCAGCCAGTTGCTGCACCCGTTCGCGCATATGCTCCACCAGACGCGGCGTAAACACCTTATGCACCAACCCGCGCAGTCGTGTGTGATCCGGCGCATCCAGATCAAGCATGTTTTTTTCCAGCGCCTTAAACAGAGCGGGCGTCCAGGGTGTTTTGCGAATCTGCTCTGCTGACAGGGCATTATGACGATCCTTGGCGAAGCGCTCATCTTTCAATGCGGCGGCTACGTCCGCATAGCGCGTGATGAGCCACACCGGATGCTTGTTGGGCAGGGTCGTGCGATAGACAGGCGCGTCTGCCCGTAGTTGGGCATAAAACGGGAACGGATTGGCCTTGAACGCAGCGCTGGCAAGATTGACGGTAGGAATAGGGGTATTGATCGCCATGAGAGTCTCCTGGGATGATGTCTAAAATGAGTTGAAATACAGATTTGAGCGATTGGTGGTTAAAGCGCTTTGCTGAATGCCTGGATGAGAGACACCACCCCTCCGACGCTATCTTCAGCGCGGATTTTTTCACCCAGAGTGGCGGCCCGCTGGCGCATGGCGCTGTCCGATACCGATTGGCTGATCGCCTGCGCCAACTGTTCGGCGGTCAGGCGGCGCTTAGGAATGGGGGATGGCCCCACGCCCAACGCAGCGACACGCTGCCCCCAGAAGGGCTGATCGCCAAAGAATGGCACAATGATCGACGGGACGCCTGCCCATAATCCGGCGGCTGTTGTGCCTGCGCCGCCGTGATGCACCACCGCTGCCATTTTTGGGAACAGCCAGCTATGCGGGATGGAGGAAATCATATGAACTGTGCTCGGCAAATCGGCCTGATGCAGCCCGCCCCAACCGGACGCCAGCACCCCGCGCTGGCCCGTCAGATCAAGTGCCCTTAAAGTAAGGCGCGTGACCTCTTCGGGATTTCGGCTGCCCATGCTGCCAAACCCGATGTAGACGGGCGCTGGCCCTGCCTGCAAGAAATCGACCAGATCGGCTGGCGGCGTCCATGCCGATGACGGATCGAGAAACCAATAGCCTGTAACATGCGTGCGCGTGTCCCAATCATCGGGGCGGGGCAGGACATGCGGGCTGTAGCCATACAGCACCGGGCTAGACTTTTGGCGCAGGGAGCGATACGGCCCCCAGAATGATGCCGCAGGCAGCGATAACTCGCGCCGTATGTTGACATCGGCAATGCGGACACTCTGCCACAGTATCTGACGCATGACATGGAATGAGAGGCGATTGAACACTCGCCCCAGCGGAAGACTCGTGGTCAAAGGGCTGGAAAACGCATCCGTCGGCGTAAAGGGAAACACATACGCCTGAATCATCGGAATTCCAAGTTTCTCAGCAATTGAGAACGTGCCGCCCATGCCGTCGACGCCTGTGACAATCAGATCGGTGTCCTCGAATAAGACAGGCATCTTGAGCGCTAAATCATGGGCGCGGCGTTTCATCTCGGCGGTCATCTGAGACAAAATCTTGATGAAGTTTCCACTCTCCATCGTCTTGCGCCATTCGTCACTTTGCAGCATCGCTTCAATGCTGCTGCCCGTTGAGCAGAATTCCAATCCGGCGTCTGTCGCCAGCGCTTCAAAATCATCGCTCGTGAGCACACGAACGCGATGCTCCGCCTGCTGCAAGCCTTTGCCTAGCGCAATATACGGCTGAACATCGCCGCGTGTACCGGAGGCTGCAATCGCAATTTTCATGAGGAGTTTTCCTGGATTCCATTGAGAATGATCGTGGTCATAAGGTCGGGCAACTGCTCCCAGTGGGCGATCAGATACTCATCCCCAATCAGGCGCAGCATGATCATGCCGAGAAACATGCCTGACAGGGTGGAGATCATGAGATGCGTATCAAAGGGTTTGAGTTCACCGCGTTCAATCCACGCCTGGAAAAATGGCTCGATCTTTTGGAAGGTGGGTTCGATGACCTGCCGATAATAAGTCTCACGCAGATCATTGTTCGTCAGGATTTCCGGGATCAACACCTTGAAGATCGCGTACCCCCCTGGATCAAGATGGGCAAAGCGCTGATGCATGTAGGCATGGAAGAACGTCCGTAAATCCATATCGGCTGATGCAGCGAAGTCTTCCTCGCGTTGATCCGTCTCATTGAGGCGGTTGAGAATGGCGAGCACGAGGGCGGTTTTATTCTCAAAGTAGTTGTAAATCGTGCCATCTGCGACGCCGGCCTGTTTTGCGACATCCTTGATGATGGCTTTGTGAAAGCCCTTTTCAGCAAACACCGCCGTCGCAGCATCGAGAATCTGGCTGCGACGGGCATCAATCAACTGCTGCTGGATGGGATCAGAATTTCGAGTGCTCATTTGAACCGTCGTTCATGTGAATGAATATTCATTCATCACACAGTACGATGATTTTAGAGACGTGTCAAGTCAATTTAGAATCAATAAAGACAAGAGATGAAATGTTTTTCTGATAGAATCACAATCAAAGTAGGGAGAGGCGTATTTGGGATATCTGATGAATTAAGAAAAGCAGCCTTTAAAGTATTGTGCTTGACAATAGAATAATGTAAAAAATTACACTTAATTAAGTAATATAACGATTTTAGTCTTATAATAGAGAAAATGGGCCATCTAGAGAGGAGACATTATGGGCTATCACATTGGATGGGATAACGAGGACAAAACAGTCCTACTCCAACAATATACTGATCCCGCCACTAAAGACGACATGTATCAACTGGTGCGGCTGTCCGCTGAGATGCTCAACCTGTACTCGCATATGATCCATCTGATTATCGATGAGCGGAATGTCGATTTTATCTTTACGTCCGCCGATCAAGCCCATATCGAAAAGATGCTGACCAAAAACCAGGGCGCTGTGATGGTGGTGGTACAGTCCCACAATCTCACCTATAAAACGGTATCTCAGCAGCTTTACAAACGGCCCTCGACGCGAAATCATCCGAACTTTGTGCAGTCGATGGAAGAAGCTCGCGCATTTCTTCAGGAGAATTTTGGCGTGAGCTATTGCTCGTCGGTGATTGAGAATGTACGCGAGTAATCTGCCGATAGGATGATCGCGCTGTACAGACTCACGACAGAGGCTGAGGATGCCACTGTTGTGCGCCCCACTTGTGCTGATTCTCGGTCAGATTGGGCTGTGCCACCCAATGCAGCGGTGGGATGGTGCGGGCCATGAGATGATCCGGCGTGATATGGGCCATGATGTCACTCGCAAGTTGAAGCGCCGCGCCCCACTCATCATGAGCCACTTCGACGATGAGCGCATCGTGCATATCCAGCACGACCCGCGAACGCATCCCCTGCGCTCGATACGCCTCTGAGAGACAGACAATCGCCCGCTTGAGCACCTCCCCCACGCCGCCCTGACACAGATAATTCCATGCCACAAATGCTGAAGGCACAGCCACAGGTCGCCCCGTCCACAGGCGCAGCAGACTTGTATCGCGCACCTTTTGCTGCGCGGCGGTTCGCATCCGCGTGACGCGGGCGAAAGCCGTATCTTTGGCCCGTATCAGACGCTGGGCTTCGTCTTTCGAGACGCCAATGCTCTCCCCAAGCCGCTCTGCACCCATGCCATAAGCCGTGCCGTAGGTGATCTTTTTGGAGACCGTCCGCAGGCGTTTGCGTTCCTGCACGTCAGCCTGCTCCCAGGCCGCCCCAAAATACTGCCCGGCCATCGTCGCATGGAAATCTTCGGCAGCACACGCGGCAGCCAGCGTGTTATCGCCTGACAGGAAGGCCGCCATAACATTTTCGGCATTGCGATAATCAATCTCAACCAGCGTAAAGCCTTCATCCCCGATGGCGACAGCACCCATCGCAGGCATCTTCCAATTTTGCATGTGGGGATAGCTGGAGGCGCGGCGTCCGCTCTCGGTGGCGATGCTCACCAGACTGTGCAGTCGCCCATCCAGCAATGCATGATCGAGCAGACCGCGCAGGGTTGACACGAGCCAATCGACATCCAGATAGGCGGCGAGATCCTGTAAAGATTCGAGATACGGGCTGCCTTCCTCAAAATATGACTCGATGACGCCGGAACGGGTGCTCAAATCCGATAATTCCACCTGGGCGTTGGGCTGGTCAGTGAGACGGCGGCGGCCTGCACGAGTGAAGTGGCCGGAGCGCGGCGTCCAGGCGGGCAGCGGGATGGCCTTTGTCTCATACAGATAGCGGGCGCGGGCCTGTGGACTGCCAGGGGCGGCCAGCCCATCACGGCGTAAGCGCTCTGCCAGTTGATCGCGCTTCTGACCCAGAGTGGCTAACTGCGCCTCGACAAAAGGCACATTCAGGCGGATGCCCTGTGCGGCCATGCGGCAGTATTCATAGACAGCGCGGCATTCCCAATCAACCAGACTCTCGTCGCAGGGCAAAGCTCGCTGTTTGGCATAGATATCAAGCGCGAGACGCGCATCATCCTGGGCATATTGCAGCGTCAGCTCCAGCGGCAGCAGATGGAGTTTGCTGCGCTGGCCTTTCATCGCCTGCTGGCGTTCTGGAAACGCGATCCCCAGGCTGGCTGCGACGGAGAGCAGGTTGAAGCGCATATCGACAGCGGGGTGCAGTAGCCGCGCCATTGTCTGCGTGTCCCAGATGCGCTGCGGAATCAGCCCCTGCGTCAGCTTGCTCAACTGGCGCAGATCAAAAACGGCATTATGGGCAACGATGGTGCAGGGCTGCTGAAAGAGGGCTTGCAAAAAATCACGATCTGCCTGATTGAACGGGGCAGCCAGGGCGGTTGTCGAGATGTTGCCATTGTCGGCTCTCCATGCCAGCGCGATGACCGTCACAGCCGCCTGATAGCTGAGGCCGTAATCCAGGCGTGGGCCAGTGCCGGGCCAGCGCGTGTCTGTCTCAATATCAAGGGCGACCACCTGCGCCTTGAGACAGCGGGCCAGCGCGTCAGGATCAGAATCGTGGACTTCGGGAAAGAGTGAGAGCTGCACTCGTGAACTCGCTAAATACTGGTCTGATTGTGTCACACGTTGGTGATCCAACGCAGACGAAACACCTATTTTAGTTCATATGTTCGGCAATGGGTACAGAGAAGATGAGGGGAATCAGGACGATTACATCTCAATTTTTTTCAGGTTCATCAAAGAATATCGAGAGTGTTGACGCAGACGTTTACCAAATTCGTAAGAGCTGATCGTGCTCCATTGGCAAGATCGTTGCAAAGGGTTATCCTCAAAATGGAAAATTTGTAGAGGAGTTTTTAAAGAATGGATTTACAACTTAAAGGCAAAATTGCCGTTATTACAGGCGGGAGCGTCGGCATTGGGCTGGCGGCGGCGCAGGCATTCGCTGAGGAAGGCGTTGATCTGGCGCTGATTGCCCGCAATGAAGAGCGCGTGAAACAGCAGGCGGCTGACATTGCGGCACGCTTTGGGGTTCGGGCCATCGGCATCAAGGCAGATGTGAGCAAGGCCGAGGAGATCGATCAGGCAGTGAGCGAAATCGAATCCATCTTTGGCGGCGTCGATATCCTGTTCAACAATGCAGGTACGGGCAGCGAAGAAAAGATTATGACCGCCCCGGATGACCGCTGGCAGTATTACTGGGATCTGCATGTGATGGCAGCGGTGCGTCTCTCGCGCAGCTTCGCCCCGTTGATGCGGGCGCGGGGTGGCGGGGTCATCCTCAACAATGCCTCAATCTGTGCCGTACAGCCGCTTGGCTACGAGCCGATTTACAATACGACAAAAGCTGCGCTGGTCATGTTCTCCAAGTGCCTGTCGAATGAGCTGATCCCGGACAATATTCGCGTCAACACCATCAACCCTGGCCTCATCCTCACCCCGGATTGGCACAAATCCGCGACCCTGCTGACGAAGGGGACGGAGATGACGCCAGAACAGTATCTCGACAAGATTGCCAAAGACAGCACGCCGATTGGCCGCTTTGCCAGCCCCGGCGAACTGGCGCATTTCATCGTGTTTTTGTGTTCGCCGCGTGCGAGTTACTGTGTTGGCTCCTCGTATTATGTGGATGGGGGCTGGCTGAACGTCACGACCTAATGGAGGACAGCTTTAAAAGACAGATAATAAGCTTGGTCTTTTGGGTGCCGCTATACGATATTTGTAGGGGCGAGTCATAGGGCGATTGCATCAAATCGTAATTTGGTGAAATTAATATGTTCACGATGGTTCTTGTAGGGGCATGGCGTGCCATGCCCCTACATAAATACCCTCTGTGATCTTTTGTGAACCAGAAAAATTTAAGATGCGTAATCATTCACCTCTCCGTGCGACAAAGGCCGCTGTAGGGGCGCGATATATCGCGCCCTGATGATTTGTAGGGGATTCAACGTGGGCAGGATGTATCCTGCCCCTACAAACCCACGATTGTCACGGATAGGTGAATGATTACTAAGATGCAATCGCCCTGGGGCGAGTCATGACTCGCCCTGTTTTGTCTTAAAGCACCTGTTCGCTCTTCTCGTCCTGATGTGGTTGCCGCCTCTTCCCCTGTCAGCCTGAAAACGGTGCTTTCTCACAGCTTATATCAGGGTAGGACGCGGTATGTGACTATGCGATTGGCGGCCTGCCAGAAGCGGAAGCCTTCGGCATAACGACTGTTGACGGCCAGCCCACGAAACGCGCTCAGGGCCCGAGCATAGTGATGAAATACATTTTCCTGCGGCGCGGGCAGGACAAAATCAGGGTCGTAGGCGGCGGGCATGAGCTGGCTTTTATGGCAGTCCAGCATGGCGAGTTTTTTATCCCACACATCGGCAATATCAACATACTCTTCCGGGATGAAGCCAATACCTAGCTCGGCCTCCATGAAAGCGACAGGCACAATGGCGCGGTGGGGCGCAAAACGCGATGGATAATTCGCTGTGCGGGCAATCTGTGCCGCATCCATGATGAGGCGGCTGGTGGTCTTGTGGTCGGGGTGATAATCGTCGGCGGGATGAGTGATGATGAGATCGGGCTGGCACTCGCGGATGACCTCAACGAAGACATGGCGCGTCGGCTCATCGAACCACAGGCCGCCATCGGGGAGGCCCATCCACACCTGTTTCGCGCCAATCACAGCGGCTGACGCGGCATGTTCGGCTTTACGAATGGCGATGATCTGCTCCATATCGCCTTTGGGTCTGCCGCGTCCATCCGTGACCACGCACATAAACACGGTATCGCCGCGTGCTGCGAAACGGGCCAGCGTCCCGCCGCAAAACAATTCCAGATCGTCACCATGTGCGCCAATGGCAAGAATATTCATCGAATCGGCGCGAGAGACCCCTGCCTTTAGGCATGGGGAGGGAGAGCGCCTTGTCCTTTCTGGTAGGTATAGCCGTCAGACTGGTGAAGCGTTTTGAGATGTTTGTATGATGCCGTGACTTTGCCTGCGGCTGTCACAATATCAAAGCGTCCTGTGGCGCGGCAGGCAACACGTCCGACATGTGTTCCAGCATACTTGCCTGTTGGCACAATCGCCTTGACGATATGACCTGTTTGAAACCCGAAATGACGTTTCTGGCGCAGGCGATGGCG
>Ga0105044_10007432_pt1 | contig 15083 bp, 10 predicted proteins | sample MAT01_FD_78092 | JGI IMG/M metagenome (GOLD analysis project Ga0105044, IMG submission 78092) | Freshwater microbial communities from Lake Fryxell liftoff mats and glacier meltwater in Antarctica - MAT-01 | ecosystem: Environmental > Aquatic > Freshwater > Ice > Liftoff microbial mat | place... | reverse complement strand
TGGCTGTGGCTGGGTCTATGGCTGTGGCTGTGGCTGTTGCCAAAAGCGCTGGTTGCGTGTTCTCAGTGACTGCGGGCGCCAGCCAGGCTTGTTCGGCGCGATGATTCACGGCGTCCACTCAAAAAACACAGTGGCCAGGGGCGGTACGTCGAGCACGATCGATTGCGGCCGGCCGTGGCTGGGGATGTCCACGCTGGTGGCGCCAGCAAAGGCCGTGCCGACATTGCTGCCGCCGTAGTAGCCCGAGTCGGTGTTCAGCCGCTCAGCCCAGCGCCCGGCCGCCGGCACGCCCAGCCGCAACCCCTTGTGGACCACCGGCGCAAAGTTGCAGACCACCAGCATCAGCTGGCCAGCTTGGCCATCTTGGCCAACCTTGCCAACCCTGCTTTTACGCACAAAACTCAGCAGGCTGCGGCGGGCGTCCTGATGGTCGATCCACTCGAAGCCCTCAGCGCTGAAGTCCTGGCTGTACAGAGCCGGGCTGGCGCGGTAGAGCTGATTGAGGTCGCGCACCAGGCGCTGCACGCCGGCGTGCTCAGCTTCTTGCAGCAAGTGCCAATCCAGGCTGCGCTCGAAGCGCCACTCTTGCACCTGCGCAAACTCGCAGCCCATGAACAGCAGCTTCTTGCCTGGGTGGCCCCACATGAAGCCGTAGTAGGCGCGCAAATTTGCAAACTGCTGCCAGCGGTCGCCCGGCATCTTGGCCAGCATCGAACCTTTGCCATGCACCACCTCGTCGTGCGAAAGCGGCAGCACGAAGTTTTCGGTGAAGGCGTAGACCAGGCCAAAGCTCAGCTCGCCGTGGTGATAGGGACGGTGGATCGGGTCACGCGCCATGTACTGCAGCGTGTCGTGCATCCAGCCCATGTTCCACTTGTAGTGAAAGCCCAGGCCACCCAGGTAAGTGGGCCGGCTGACGCCCGGGAAAGCCGTGGATTCTTCGGCCAGGGTGATGGCCGAAGGTCGCTCCACCCCCACCACCTCGTTGACACGTTTGAGCAGCGCAATGGCTTCGAGATTTTCGCGGCCGCCGTGCACGTTGGGAATCCACTCGCCCGCCTTGCGGCTGTAGTCGCGGTACAGCATGCTCGCCACCGCATCGACACGCAAGCCGTCGACATCAAAGCGCTCCAGCCAGTACAAGGCGCTGCCGACCAGGAAGTTGCGCACCTCCGTGCGGCTGAAGTTGTAGATCAGCGTGTGCCAGTCGGTGTGGAAGCCTTCGCGTCGGTCGGCGTATTCGTACAGATGGGTGCCGTCAAAAAGCGCCAGACCGTGGGCATCTTCCGGGAAGTGCGCCGGCACCCAGTCCAGCAACACGCCCAGGCCATGCTGGTGGGCGCGGTCTACAAACCGCCGCAAACCCGCCGCATCGCCAAATCTGGCACTGGGGGCGTAAAGACCCAGGGTTTGGTAACCCCATGAGCCATCAAAAGGATGTTCGCTGACCGGCATCAGCTCCAGGTGCGTGAAGCCCATATCCTGCGCGTAGGGCAGCAGTTGATCGGCCAGCTCGTCCCAATTGAGCCAGCGGTCTTGTTGTTCGGGCACGCGTCGCCAACTGGGCAGGTGCACTTCGTAGATGCTCATCGGCGCGTTCAGCGCGTTGGCCTGTTGACGTGCCACCGACACGGGCACCAACGTCGGCATCCGCGTCACCACACTGGCGGTGGCCGGCCGCAGCTCGGCCTGGCGAGCGTAGGGGTCGGCTTTTTGGGGCAATTGCCGGCCATCACGATCCAGCAGCTCGAACTTGTAGCGTGCGCCCTCGGTCACGCCAGGCAAGAAGATCTCCCACACGCCGCACTCGCGCCGCAAGCGCATCGGGTGGCGGCGGCCGTCCCATTGGTTGAAGTCGCCCACCACGCTGACGCGCGAGGCGTTGGGCGCCCAGACGGCAAAGCCCGTGCCTTTGACACCTTCTTGCTCACGCGGCGCAGCGCCCAGGATCTCGTAGGGGCGCAGGTGTGAGCCCTCGGCCAGCAGCCAGACGTCCAGCTCGCCCAGCACCGGGCCGAAGCGATAGGGGTCTTCGACCAGCGCGCTTTGCCCCTCAGCCCAGCGCACCCGCAACTGATAGGCGCCGCTGGCGTTGACCGGGCCTTCGAAGAAGCCGTCGCTGTGCACCATCTGCAGCGGCCAGGCGCGCGCGCCCGCCACCGACTGCACGGCTGCCGCCCCAGGCAGCCAGACACGCACACAGGGCTGACCCTGGGCGTCCAGATGGCGGCCAAGCACGGCAAAGGGATCGGCATGGCGCCCTAGCCTGAGCGCTTCGATGGCTGCGTCGGCGTCGCTGACCGGATCGTCGCTGGGTGGGTGGGCTGGCATGCGGGAGTGAGCTGAAGGAGGAGGCGCTGATGAGGACACCCCCCCGGTGGGCCCGGCGCGAAGCGGTGGGTCAGGGGGCTCTGTCAGGGCGCTCTATCAGGCCCTGGGCTGCAAGCCCCAAACCCCACGAGCGTACTCTCGAATGGTGCGGTCGGAAGAGAAAAACCCCATGCCTGCGACGTTGAGGATGGCCTTGTGTGCCCAGGCATCCGGGTCGCGATACAGCGCATCCACGCGCTCTTGCGCCGCCATGTAGCTGTCAAAGTCGGCCAGCAGCAGGTAGTGGTCGCCGCCCCACAGCAGAGCGTCGATCAGCGATCGGTAGCGGCCGGGCTCGTCGCGGCAGAACTGGCCGCCAGCGATGGCGTCGAGCACCGCTTTCAGCCGCGGGTTGGCCTCGACCAGCGCCATCGGCTGGTAGCCGGCTGCACGTTGCGCCGCCACTTCCGCCGTGGACAGACCAAAGATGAAGATGTTGTCGTCGCCCACCTGTTGGCGGATCTCGACGTTGGCGCCATCGTCGGTGCCAATCGTCAACGCACCGTTGAGTGCCAGCTTCATGTTGCCGGTGCCGCTGGCTTCGGTGCCGGCGGTGGAGATCTGCTCGGACAAGTCTGCACCCGGCATGATCACTTCAGCGACTGAAACACCGTAGTTGGGGATGAACACCACCTTCAGCCGCCCGGCCACGCGCGAGTCGCGGTTGATCAATTGGCCGATGTCGTGCACCAGCCGGATGATGTCCTTGGCCGCCACGTAGCTCGACGCCGCCTTGCCCGAGAAAATGACTGTGCGCGGCACCCAATCGGCCTCTGGCTTGGCGACGATGGCCTGATAACGTGCCACCACCTGCAGCAGATTGAGCAACTGGCGCTTGTATTCGTGGATGCGTTTAACCTGGATGTCGAACAGGCTGTCGGGATTGACGGCAACGCCGGTGGTGGCAGCAATGTGCGCCGCCAGCCGCACTTTGTTGGCCCGCTTGATGGCCATGAACTTGTGCCTGAACCCGGCGTTGTCAGCGTGAGGTGCCAGCGCCTTGAGCTGGTCCAGATGCAGACGCCAGTCCTTGCCCAGGGTCTGATCGATCAGCGCCGCCAGCCCGGGGTTGGCCTGTGCCAGCCAACGCCGCGGCGTCACGCCGTTGGTCATGTTGGTGAAACGCTGTGGCCAGAGCGCTGCGAAGTCGGCAAAGATGGTCTGCGTGATCAGCTGCGAATGCAGCGCCGACACGCCATTGACCTTGTGACTGCCGACGATCGACAGGTTGGCCATGCGCACACGGCGTTCACCGCTTTCATCGATCAGCGACAAGCGACTCAAGAAGGCGTTGTCGTGGGGCCTGAAGACTGCCGCTTCAGCCAGAAACTCGCCGTTGATACGGAAGATGATTTCCAGATGGCGCGGCAGCACCTGCTGCATCAGCGCCACCGGCCAGGTCTCCAGCGCCTCGGGCATGATGGTGTGGTTGGTGTAGCTGAAGACCTTGTGCGTGGTCGACCACGCTGTCTGCCAGCCAAAACCGTACTGGTCGACCAACAGGCGCATCAACTCGGCCACGCCGATGGCCGGGTGGGTGTCGTTGAGGTGGATCGCCACCTTCTCAGTCAGGTTGTTCAGGCTGTCGTTTTCTTCCAGGTGGCGGGCCAGGATGTCCTGGATCGAGGCGCTGGTGAAAAAGTACTCCTGGCGCAGGCGCAGTTCGCGCCCGGCAGGTGTGCTGTCGTTGGGGTACAGCACCCACGAGATGTTTTCGTACTGGTTCTTGAACTCGGCGGCCCGCGCATAGTCGCCCGTGTTGAAGGAATGCAGATCGATCTGCGACGGTGCCACCGCCTTCCACAGCCGCAAGGTGCTGACGCGTGGCGTGCCGTGGCCCGGGATCACCATGTCGTAGGCCTTGGCATTGACCTCGCCGGCGTGGCGCCAGACGGGCGGTTTGCCTGACTCGGCAGCAGCCTCGACCCAACCGCCAAAGCGCACCGGGTAATGCACGCCAGTCCGTGGAAATTCCCAGGGCGTACCGTCTTCCAGCCAGGCGTCCGGGTACTCGACCTGGCGTCCGTCTTGAATGTTCTGCTTGAACATGCCGAACTCGTAGCGGATGCCGTAACCGAATGAAGGCAGTTCCAACGTCGCCATCGAGTCCAGAAAACACGCTGCGAGGCGGCCCAGGCCGCCGTTGCCCAGGGCGGCGTCAGCCTCGGTGGCGGCCAGATCTTCCAGCGAGCTGGCATGCGCCTGGGCCGCCGTTGCCATGTCCGCTTCAAGCTCGAGTGCGGCCAGGGCATTGGACAGGGTCCGGCCGATCAGAAACTCCATCGACAGGTAATACACCCGCCGCGCCTTGGCTTCACGGTTCGAGCTGTTGGTGGCCACCCAACGCTGCGACAACTGCTGGCGCGCGACCTGTGCGACGGCCTGCATCAGCTCGACAGGCGAAGCCTTGCTCGGGCTGGCACCTACGATGGAGATCAGGTGGGCATCTACAGTCCGGCTGTCGGGGCGGGCAGCTTCTGGATTCTTTTGCGTGTCGGTGGGCAAGGCTGCCTCAGTGGTGGCATGCTGTGCGTCAAGCGTGGGATGGCTCATCGGTTCTGGTTACAGCAGCGGAGCGGCGCTCGGACGCTGGGTCGAGTTTAGGTTGGACGGCAGTGTCGATGAACAACGCCGCCAGCGTCAATGCTGACGGGGTGCGCGAAGCAAGAGTTGTCTGAAGACAGGCTGATGAGATGAGATTGATCATCGGACGGACGCCTTTGAGAGAAAAACCAAAAACTCTCTACAAATCAAATGGATAAGAGCGATTTATAAAGCAATTTCGAGATTTTTACATGGCCCTGCAGCCGCATCTGCTCGCCGCTTCGCAGGCGTCGAGTCCTGTGTTTTTGTTGCTTAGACCCCAAGCAAGGAGGTTTTGATGATGCATGTCGATGTCGCCAAGGGGCTGGATCTGCCGCGCCGTTCGATCGCGCTGGTGCTGGCCGGTGGCCGCGGCAGCCGGTTGAAAAACCTGACCGACAGCCGCGCCAAGCCGGCCGTGTACTTTGGTGGCAAGTTCAGGATCGTCGACTTTGCCTTGTCCAATTGCCTGAACTCGGGTATCCGCAGAATTGGCGTCATCACCCAGTACAAGAGCCACAGCTTGCTGCGCCACCTGCAGCGTGGCTGGGCCTTCCTGAAGAGCGAGGTCAATGAGTTTGTCGACTTGCTGCCGGCACAACAGCGCGTGGCTGAAGACAGCTGGTACCGGGGCACTGCAGATGCGGTCTACCAAAACCAGGACATCCTGGACGGTTACCGCGCCGAGTACGTGATCGTGCTGGCGGGAGACCACGTCTACAAGCAGAACTACGCCCTGATGCTGGCCGACCACGTGGCGCAGGGGCTGGAGTGCACGGTGGGCTGCATCGAGGTGGCGAGCGCCGAAGCCAAGGGTTTTGGCGTGATGGCCATTGATGCCAACCGTCGCATCATCGATTTCATCGAAAAGCCGCCCAACCCACCCAGCATCCCGGGCAAACCAGGCCGCACCCTGGCCAGCATGGGCATCTACATCTTCAACGCCAAGTTCTTGTATGACGAGCTGGCCCGCGACATGGCCGACCCCGATTCGAGCCACGACTTTGGCAAGGACATCATCCCCCGGGTGGTCAAGCTGGGCCAGGCTGCAGCGCATCCTTTCAGCTTGAGCTGTGTGGGCATGAAGCCCGAGCAGGAGCCCTATTGGCGCGACGTGGGCACCATCGATGCGTACTGGGACGCCAACATCGACCTGACAGCCACTGACCCGCTGCTCAACCTGTACGACACCGATTGGCCGATCTGGACCTATCAGCCGCAACTGCCGCCAGCCAAGTTCGTACACAACCAGGACGACCGCCGCGGCATCGCCATCGAGTCGCTGGTCTCGGGCGGCTGCATCGTCTCTGGTGCGGTCTTTCGCTCGGTGCTGTTCTCTCAGGTACGGGTGCATTCTTATGCAGCCGTCAACTGGAGCGTGCTGTTGCCAGGGGTGCAGGTCGGTCGTCGCGCGCGGCTGACCCGCTGCATCATTGATCGCGACACCATCATTCCCGACGGCCTGGTGATCGGTGAAGACGCGGCTGAAGACGCCGAGCGCTTCTACAGAACAGATTCAGGCATCACCCTGGTCACGCGCGACATGCTGCGCGCCCACAGTTGAGGTGTCGCGCGAGTTGACGTACGAGTTGCCATGCCCTTGGCATTGAGGGTCCCAAGGCCCACGGAGAAATGGGTCGATGAAAAGGTTGTACCGATGAAGGTGTTGCACGTTGCAGCAGAAATTTTTCCGCTGATCAAAACGGGGGGTCTGGCCGATGTGGTGGCGGCGCTGCCGGTGGCGCTGGCAGAGCAGGGCGCCGATGTCCGCTTGTTGCTCCCCGCCTACCCGCAAGTGCTGGAGGCCGTGCAAAGTGCGCGCAGCGTGATCGTCATCGGTGCCTGTTTTGGCGCCATGCGGGTGCGCTTGCTGCTGGCCCGCATGCCGGGCTCCAAACTCCCTGTCTACCTGGTGGACGCGCCGTACTTCTTCAAGCGTGGCGCAGGCCCTTACCAGGACGCTCGTGGCGAGCCCTGGCCTGACAACCTGCAGCGCTTTGCCTTGATCGGCTGGGTGGCCGCCCATCTGGCCGCGGAAGAGGCCGATCCGTCCTGGGTGCCCGACATCGTGCATGCACACGACTGGCACGCGGCGATGAGCTGCGCCTATATCGCTGAACACCCGCCGACGGCAGCAGCCACCGTTTTCACGGTGCACAACCTGGCGTTTCAGGGCTTGTTTTCGATGCATGAGTGGACGGCGCTGGGCTTGGCCTCGCATCTGATGTCGCCATCCGGGCTGGAATACCACGGCCAGTTGAGCTTCATGAAAGCCGGGCTGAAGTTCGCTGACCACGTCACCACCGTCAGCCCCAACTATGCCCGCGAGATTGCGACCCACGAGTTTGGGTGTGGTCTGGATGGCGTGATCCGCTCTCGTGGCACGGCTGTCAGCGGCATCCTCAACGGCATCGACGACAAAGTCTGGAACCCAGCCACCGACCCTGCCATCGCACGAAACTACGACGCCACCCGCCTGGAAGGCAAACTCTCATGCAGAAAAGCGCTGCAAGCAGAATTGGGCCTGGCGCCTGACGACAAAGCCCTGCTGGTCACCCTGGTCAGCCGCCTGACCGAACAAAAGGGGCTGGATCTGGTGCTGCAGGCCTTGCCTGCGCTGGTGCCGATGGGTGTGCAGTTCGCGATCCAGGGTACCGGCGATGCTGCCCTCGAATCAGCCTTTCGGATGGCGCACCTGGCGCACCCTGGCCGCGTGCATGTGCACCTGGGCTATGACGAAGCCCGCGCCCACCGGCTGGTGGCAGGCGCCGACCTGATCGCCGTGCCTTCGCGCTTCGAGCCCTGCGGCTTGACGCAGCTCTACGGCCTGCGCTACGGCACCTTGCCGCTGGTGCGGCGCGTCGGCGGGCTGGCCGATACGGTGCTGGATCTGGAGGCCAAGCCAGGCGCCCCATCCACCGGCTTCGTTTTTGATGCCAGCACAGCCATCGCCTTCCAGAACTGTGTGCAGCGCGCAGCGCAGATGCGCTTGTCGCAGCCGGGCTTGTGGCGACAGCGCATGCAGGCTGCCATGGCGCAGGACTTGTCTTGGCGTAACCCGGCCAGCCAGTATCTGGCGCTGTACGAGAGCTTGCAGAAGGCTGCCGCAGACAGCTGATACCGTCGGATTGATCATTGACATCAGCTGTTAAAGAGATTCCACAAATACTGCATACCTATTGATCGATGCTGGATGGATTCAGGCTTGTTATCCAAATCGCGCAAACCCAGCAGAGTCAGCATGTCCAACCCAGCCCAGTGGCCAGTTGCAAGTGCAGCACACCAACACAGCGCAGCAGCAGGCCCCAACAACGCAGCGTAGTGGCCTGAACAGCTGAACCTGAAGATCCTGCATCAGCACGGCGCAAAGTCCAACCCGATGGGCGAGAGCTTTGACTATGCCCAGGCTTTCAAGAGCCTGGACCTCGACGCTGTGGTGGGTGACTTGCACGCGCTGATGACCGACTCGCAAGACGGGTAGCCGGCGGACCGCGAGACCTTTGCGCGCATGGCGATGAACGACGAAGGTGATGAACCGGGATCGCTTTGAGCTGGCTGGCTAGCCTTCCAACGGGGGGTGGCGCCCGGTTGGGCACATCACGTTCTGCGGCTCCTCGCCCCGCAGATATTGCAGCTCTTCGTCTGCGCTTGCCTTTCGTACTTCGACGAGCTGGGCGCGGCTGCCGTACAACTCGTCCAGCAGCTTCGCCGTCTCGGCGGCCACGTCGTCCTGCGGCCCGAAGGCCTTGAACCAGCGGCGGGCTCGACCGTCATAGCGAAAGTCGACGATCCAGATGGTCGAGGTCTTGAAGAACTCTGACATGTCGTTTCACGCCCTCCGGCGCAAGAGCCGCACATGCATCGGCCGCTCGAAATGCGCGCCGTCCGCGCCCTTGTGGGGCTCGAAAGCTGCACGCACCTGCGCCAGCTTGGCCTCGTCGATGCGATGGTCGGCAAAGGTCGGGCGCATCATGCGTTGCTCGAAGGCGTCGAAGTCCGCAAACGTGACGGGCGTGTGGAAGCGCCGCTCGGCCACCTGTTCCCAGCCGTCCTCTTGCAGCGCGGCATCGATGGCCGCCTGAGCGGCTGCACGCACCGCGCCCTCGTCGTTGAAGAGCCGGACGATCTCGTTGAAGGCGCCGGCAAAGACCGGCTCCGAGATGTACAGGTGCCCACCCGGCCGCAGCACGCGACCCACCTCGGACAGGGCCGTCGCCATCCAGGCCATCGGCACATGGTGCAGCGACTTCAGCATCAACGCCAGATCGAACTGCCGGTCTTCGAAGTAAATGTCCTGGGCCACCCCGGCCATGAAACGAAGGCCCGGCTGCGGTGCCGCCAGGTTCTTCGCGTGCTGGCGCTCGTCCACTTCCACCCCGGTCACGTGGCTGTCGGCATGGCGCTGCAGCAGCTGCCGAGCCAGGGCCGCCGCGCCGCAGCCCAGCTCGATGATGTCCTGCCCCGCCAGCGGTACCAGCTCGGCCAGCAGGTCCAGTTCGTCTGCGATCAGGGGTGTGTGGTCTTGGGCGATGTTCATGCGGTCGTCGGGTTTCAGTGAACGGGTCTGGAGCGGGATGTCGCAGCGCCCAAAGTCGGGGGACCGTTGGCGTCGTGCCAGCGCAGCCGGAAGTCATGGCCTACCGAAGCACTTGATGTACCAGCACTCAATGCCTATGACCGGTACAGCATAGCCCAGCAGGATAGCTGGCAGCCATGCGAAACAGGCGGGTGGCAGCGCCAGCAGATTGAGGGCACCGGCCAACGCCTCGTGCGGCGCGGCCAGAATCTACATGCATTCGTGGCTCTGGCGCTCGGCTGCGCATCCTGGTTGGCCGACCTCACGGTCGACCGAGTCAGTGCTTTCGGGATCGACCTGGAACACTGCCCGAACTGCGGCGGCGAGCTGAAGATCATCGCGGCGATCGTCGAAGAGCCGATCATCGAGAAGATCCTCACGCACCTGCGTCTGCAGCCAGGGCGCCCCCGCGCGCGCCAGCCCGTGGGTCGCAGCTGCAAGCGGCCTGACCGTCTCGAGCCATCGCCATTCAGGCGGCCCCAAGCCAGCTGCGGGGACCGGCTGCCGGAATTAGGTGCCTCAGGCTTCCTCACGTCACTGGTGTGCGTCGCCGGGTGCGACGCACCCACACCTGCGGTGCCGGAGCCTGGCAGCTGGGTGTTGCTGTTGGCTGGCCTGGGCGGCGTGGGCAGCGTAGCCCGCGCCCGGCATGGTCGCGCGACACGCCCGGCGCGTGGTTGAACGTTCGCCGCAGCTAAAGCTCGGTGAGGGTGAGGGCGGGAAACGCGAACGCACTGTGCGCGGTGGCCTCAGCGGCCAGGGCCGCATGGCCTGCGCGTGCTGCTTTCGTCAATTTGGCGGACGTCACCAACTTCAGCAAGCCGGCTGTTTGGGAACACCACCAGCTCGAAATCACAGGGCTCATCCCCGGGGCGGTATGCGCCACTTTGGGATGGACTTCTCGAACGACCCGCCGGGCACCGGATCGTCATCGTCCAATCTGCCGACCCATGCGCACCTGTGCTTCGCGGCTGGCGCGGCAGGCTACTACCTGAACTTTGAGTATTTCTTCGTGCCCGCCACGGGGACACTGCCCTTCGGCAATTCTTCGGCCCACATGCGCGATGTGTCGCTGACCACTGACGGCCTGTCGTTTCGCTAGGCGCGCGGGCGGCGCGGGCGGACAGTGACCGAGGCAACTGCCGCAGACCTTGAACACTCCAGTGTGTCTGGTGACGCCCTGCCTGCGGGCGCCATGCCTTGCTCAATCGCCAGGCAAGCCAACAAGCCACCGGCGTCTTCGAAGACATGGCAGCGGCCGCTGAGCACATGTTCCATGCGTCCTGCCACGCGTTGCGGATGGGCAGGGTCGCTTGGGCGCAGCTGCAGCGCAAACAGGTTCACGCAGGGCACCCGTGCATCACCGCGTGACCTTCACATAGCCCGTTCAAGACTGACACAAACGGCGACGCATCTGACTGATCAACAAGGCCAAACCCGTGCTGAGCGACAGCAGCGTTGAAGGCTCGGGCACGGGCGATGTCACCAACATCAGCTGGCGCGTCACGTCAGGGTTGCCGGTGCTGTTGTTGAACAGGTTCTCGTCCAAGGTGCCGCTGCTGGACAGGGTCGTGCCTGCCATGCCGAGAATGACCGAACTTCCCAGCGCGGCGTTGATGTAGTTGATGCCGTTCTGGCTCAGGCTGAAGTCGATCAAGGTGCCGCCTGAATTCGAACTGATAGTGGTCGACCCCAGACTTTGGCCAGAACCCAGGTCATTGAAAGCGCCAACCCCGCCGGTGCCACCCACCAGAGCAGCCAGGCTTGTGGAGACGTCGAACAGGCCCACGCCTTCACTGCTGTCGATGCTGGAATAGCCGATGTCGGGCATGCTCAGGCGCAGCGTGGCCGACGTGACAGGGCCCTCGATGCCCAGCAGGCTGAAGGCGACGAAGGCCCTGAAATCACCGGTAGGGGTGCAGACGTTGCAACGGCCGATGAAGTACCCGCTGATGAATGAGCCACCCGATTCGGTGTAGGTGCCAGACGTGGTCGCGTCCACATTGACGTTTGCAGCGCTTGCTGCCTGAGCAGCCCACAGCGCGGAAATCGCGAGCGCGCACTTCAGCGCGGTGGCTTTGGGTAATTGTGATTTGGGAGTCATGACTGCACTTTCCTTGGGGTTGAGGGTGGCTGGCGCTCAAGCGTTGCGTTGAACGCGTTTGCGCCATCGGCTGGTCAAGATCAGCAACCCTGTCATCAATGACAGGGCCGTTGCGGCTCGGGCACGGGCGATGTCACCAGCATCAGCTGGCGCGTCAACGCGGGATTGCCGAAGGAATTGCCCCAGGTCGGGCGTTGACGCCGAATGGCTGCCCAGGAACACGTCGTCGCCCGCCAGTGGGGCGCCCAAAGAGCTCCAGCTGTTCGAGCTCGACCACAAGCCACCGTTCAACGAGCTGTAGGTCTTGCTCGCCGCCTGGGCGCCCAGCGCGCAGGCCAAAGCGGCGGGCAGCAAGGCCAGTGCAAAGGCCTGGCGCCAGCGAGGGGGTGTGCTCGACTTCATGGACTTGCCCGGATGGGTTGGAATGGCGTTCAGTGTCCGGGCGCCAAGCCGGCCCGTCGTTACAGAACCGTCCTGTTTCGGTCCTGTTGCAGTGCGCTTGGGCACCTGCGGCCCAGTACAGTCGGCTGGTGCCGAACCATTCCCTCGCTGTGATTTCATTTGGCCCCTACACGCTGGACCTGGCCGCGGCGCAGCTGCGACGCGGCGGCAACCCGGTGGCCTTGCGCCCCAAAGCCTTCGACTTGTTGTGCGCGCTGGCCCGGCGCCCGGGTGAACTGGTGACCAAGGACGAGCTGCTGGATGCCGTCTGGGGCCGACGCTTCATCAGCGAAGGTGTCATCAAGTCAGTGGTGAGTGAGCTGCGTCAGGCTTTGCAGGTCGACGCGCTGTCGCCCGCCTGGATCGAAACGGTGCCGCGGCGCGGTTATCGCTTCTCGGGTGAGCTGGGGCCTCCAGGGCAACCAAAGGCGTCAGCGCGCCCGTTGGTGTCCCTGTTGATGACCTCTGTGCTGGCTGCACCTTCATCAGCGGGCGGTCCCGCAGCCGCTGCGGCCGCTGCCCCGGCGCACATCCCTGGCAACCTGCCCGCCGCGCCCGCGCCGCTGATCGGCCGCGAGGCCGAGATGAAGGCCCTGGAAGAGCAGCTGGCCACGCACCGCATGGTGACCATGGCCGGCCCTTCGGGCGTGGGCAAAACACGCCTGGCCCTGGCCTGGGCCGCTCAGCACCGGCGCAGCTGGCCCGACGGCCTTTGGCTGCTGGAACTGGCCCCGCGCAACGCCGACACCACCGACGCGGCCGCACTGTGCACTGCCTTGGCGCAGACTCTGGGCTTGGGTGCTGCAGCGGGTGTGAACCTGCCGGCCCTGGCGGCGGCGCTGGAGCCGATGCGCTTGATGCTGGTGCTGGACAACGCCGAGCACCTGCTGGCGCCGCTGGCCCCGTTGTTGTCCGCCTTGCTGGCCCAGACGCCAGGCTTGCGGGTGCTGGTGACGAGCCAGGAGCCCCTGCACATTGCCCAAGAACAGGTCTTCAGGCTGTCACCGCTGGCTGTGCCCGGCCCTGCTGATGACGCCGACGTTCAGCGCCTGATGGCCAGTGGTGCCGTGCAACTGTTCTTGGCCCGAGCAGCCGCGCGGCTGCCAGGCCTGGCCCTGGCGCCAAAACAGCAAGGCACGGTGGCGGCCATCTGCCGCGCGCTGGATGGCTTGCCGCTGGCGCTGGAACTGGCGGCCGCTCGCGTGCCGGTGCTGGGCATCCACGGCATCTATGAGCTGCTGGTGCACAGCGACCGCGAACAGCCCGACACCCGCCTGCGCTGGTTGGGGCAGGGCGGACGTGACGCTGCGGCGCGCCACCACACGCTGCGCGACGCGCTGATGTGGAGCCATGCCCTACTGGACGAGCCGCAGCAACGTGTGTTCCGTCGTCTGGGCGTGTTCAGAGGCGGCTTCACGCTGGCGGCCGCGCAGGCCGTGTGCGCAGACCCCACGCTGGACGGATGGGGTGTGCTCGAAGCAGTGGACTCGCTGGTCGACAAGTCGCTGGTGGTGGCCGATGCCAGCCTGCCGGCCAACGGTTCCAGGCGCTTTCAACTGTTGGAGACACCGCGCAGCTTTGCCTTGGATTGCCTGACCGAGGCCGGCGAGGCCGAGCCGATCCGACGTCGCCACGCGATGGCCATTGGCGGCGCTTTGGCCTTGGCACAGGCTGAGGCCTTCGAGTTGCCGAGCTTGCTCTGGTTGGACAAGCACGTGCTCGAGCTGAGCAACTTGCGCGCCGCCCTGCACTGGACCCTGCACGACCGCGATTGGCCACAGGCCGCCGAGACGGCTCTGGTTCTGGTGGTCAACGCCACCAGTCTGTGGGCCCGCGCGGGTCTGGTCGCAGAGGGGCGCGTTGCCTGCGAGGCCGTGCGCGCCCAGGCTGGCATCACGGTCAACCCGGCGCTGCAACGCGGTTTTGCACTGACACTGGCGACGCTGTCAGTCTACGGTTTCGCCTACCCGCCAGAAACAGTTTTGCCCGCGGTCGCTGACTTGCCCTTGAGCTTTTTGCAGCTCGGTGACCCGAAGAGCGCGTATCTGGCGCTTTCCTTGATCCACGGGCTGAAAGTGAGACTGTCCGCCAGTGTGGACCACAGCGAGGTGCTGGAGCGCATGCTCGCCATCGAACAGGCCGAATGGAGCGAATTCTTCAAGCGACTTCGCCGCCTGACGCAGTTGCACATCTTGCGCCACAAGGGGCCGGCGACCGATTTCCTGCGTGCCTGCCGCGAAGAACTGATCGCCCTCAGGCGCTTGGGCGGCACCGCAGAGAGCTGGTCGGTGGCGCAGTACCTGATGCTGGCCGAAAGCGATGTGGGGAACACGGAAGCTGCGCTGGAGGCCGGGCGGGGCGCGCTGGCCGAAATCCGCGCGCAGGGGCGACTTCGATTGCATGGCCATCTCTTCGCCATCTGGACGGGGCAGCTCGCTGAGCATGGCCGGCCCCAAGACACCCGGCAGGCTTTGGCCGAACTGCTGCCCATCTTGCGCAGCATGGGCACGCCCTGGATGGCCCACCGGCCGTGGGCCTGGCTGGCCGCACGTGAAGGGCGCCCGGCCACCTCCGCAAGGCTGCTGGGCTGGATGCTGGCGGCACAAAGCTCTCCCGGCGCGGCGACGCCGGGCCCCACCGTCGTCCGGTCGACCGAGGCGCTGCAGGCTCGTCTGCTTGAAGAGCTTGGAGCCCCAGCCTTGGCCGCCGCTCTGGCCGAAGGTGCAACGCTGGGCGACGCCGCAGCCTGGCCACAGGCCATGGCTTACGCAGAATAAACGGCTAAGCATCCCACGGCTGAGTGACGTGGCCGGATCGTATTGGTCGGCCTTGCTTCAGCGGCCGACAGCCTCGCTGGCGCACTGGATATTGTGAGCGTCCAATATGTCAATGAGATGGCCGTTTTTCGTCCAACCGAAGCCGTCTCCGCAGTCGTCGGCACGGAACATCCGGGTGCAGGTCTGGAACAGCGCGTTGCCGCTGCCGGGCCCATGCGAATCGTCCCACGGA
>Ga0105044_10007431_pt1 | contig 15083 bp, 10 predicted proteins | sample MAT01_FD_78092 | JGI IMG/M metagenome (GOLD analysis project Ga0105044, IMG submission 78092) | Freshwater microbial communities from Lake Fryxell liftoff mats and glacier meltwater in Antarctica - MAT-01 | ecosystem: Environmental > Aquatic > Freshwater > Ice > Liftoff microbial mat | place... | reverse complement strand
CGCGGCATTCTGCGGCGCGGCACTCCGCGCCGCGCTCTCGGACGGGATCCGACTCGGACCCGCGGTCGAGATCGGAGCGGGCGTCTTGACGTCCTCCGCGATCGCGATCGCGCGCGGGATCTTCTCGGCCTGCGAGGCCGAACTCCCGCGTGCGATGCCCGGGAGGCAGGAGATCAGGGCCACGCAGAACCAAGGCGATCGATGCGCGAGGGAGGACATGGGGACCTGGAAGGAGCGCGTGCTCCGGCAGTCGGCTCGGGATGGGATTCGGCCGACGCTCGGGCGCCGGCGGAGGCCAAAGAGGCGCGGTCCGTCCTCCGCTTTCGAAGAATCGCGAAGTTCTGAGCGGGATCGATCGCGCGTCGTGCACCGCGAAGCCGGCTCAGAGACTCCGCGCGCGAAACGTCCCGCCGTCACTCGGAGAACGAAGTCGAGAGCACCCACGCCGCCCAGGAGCGCGGTGGAGCTCGGCGCTCGCGCAGGGCGCATTTCGCGCGCCAGAGGGCGACGTCCGGCGCCAGTCCGTCCCGCCACACGCCGCGGTAGAAATGGGTCATCAGCTCGCGCGTCGCCTCGTCCGGAACGCGCCACAGAGCGGTCACAGAAGCGCGCGCGCCCGCTCCCAACAGACCGCGTTGGAACGACGCCGCGCCCTGACCGGCGATGACCTCGCCGCGCGCCGTGTCGCAGGCCGAGAGGACCGCGAGCTCGCAGCCCGACAAGTCGAGCGCGCCGAGTTCCTCAGCGGTCAACGTCGCGTCACGATCCACGTTCGCGCCGGCCAGGACGAGCTCGCAACGCACCATCGGCACGAGCGCGCGCAACGAGCGTCCGTGTTCGGCGGCGAGTTCGTCGCTCCCGGCGGTGAGGAGACTTCCCGGCGCATCGTCCTCGTCGAAGGCTCCGTGCGTGGCGACGTGGAGCCAGCGCGCCACGCCGGCGCGTTCCGTGAGTCGTCGCGCGCTGGCTTCGGTACCGCGGAGGAGCTCGACGACCGCGCCTTCTCCGGCGGCGGTCCGGCGAATCTGGGCCACCGATTCGATCTCGCCCCCGGTCGCGGTGAGCGAGGACCAACGCGGCGCGCTGCCGTCGGCGGGGGTGCCGAAATCGGGATCTCCCACGAGGACGAGCACCCCTTCCCCTTTTTCTCGCGCACGCGTGGTCTCGGTCTCGGTCTCGAACGACCAGACGGTGACGAGACGCAGATGATCGCCGAGCAGTTCGTCGCCGCGCTCGCCCGGATCCGGCAAGGCATCGAGCGGCACGGTGAACAGCGGACCATCCGTGGCCACGCGCCAACGACGCGCATCGGGAATGAGCGCGCGCAACGGGTCGACCACGGGCGACGGACTCGCTCACCCGCGGCCCGCAGTGCCGCGGGATCGAAGGGAACGCTCACGAGTTCGGCGCGCCACGCTCGGCACGCGACCGCGATCTCGTCGACTTGTCCCAGGTCGACCCAATCCACGGTGGCGTCCGGACGCACCACGAAGCCGAGCAGCGATTCCTCGGTGGCTGTGTCGAACTCATGGTCGTCGCAGCCTCGTGTGCGCACGCGCCAGCTCACCGCAGCTTCATCGGGCGCGAGGCCGTCGGCGAGCGCTGCCACGGAGATCGCGCGCGGCACGGCGCTCCGAGCGGCGAGGTGCGTTCGCAGAGCGCGCTGCGCCACGTCCCGTCGCTCGAGGGCCTCGCGCAACGACTGGGAAGCGGACGCGCGAGCCGCACGCACCACGTCGACCTGGGCACGGCGCGCGGACTCGCGCAGGTTCACGACCTCCACGCCGCCGGCTTGCGTCGCGCGCAACGAGCGCGCCGCGGCGATGCCCATCGCGCGGGCCGTCTCGCCGACCTCGAAAGCCAGGGCCGTGCCGCCGGCGTGCACGGCCGAGAGGGACGGATCGAGCAGGAGCGTTTGCACGTTGTCCACGATCATCCGAGAACTGCGCGCGCTCGCCTCGGCTTCGTGCGGAGACAAGATGAGTGCACGCGCCGCGAGCATCGCGAGCAGATCCTGCGCCACCGCATCGACCGCCTGCCGCGCTTCGGTCGAACGCAAGCGCAGGCCGTCCGTTTCGGCGCATTGCAGTTCGACCTGCAATCGATCGATGTGATCGGGGGGCAACGATTCGCGGACCATCGGCAGCAGTTCGGCTTCGACCTGCGCCGTTTCGTCGTAGCGACCGAGCGTCCGCAGCGCGAGCGCTCGATTGCGCAGGATCCCGCGCAACAAAGCGTGGGTTCCCGACAGCTCCCCCATGAACTGCTCCATCAAGCGTGCGAGCTCGCGTTCGGCCTCGACGACCGCCCCGAGGCGCAGGTTCACCGCCGCCAAGTTGAAGCGCGTCTGGACGAAGATCTGGTGATCGGGGGCGATGCCTGCGGGTGGTTCCGCGAGGATGCGTTGCATCACCGTGCGTGCGGTTTGATCCTCGCCCGCGCGCACTTGCGCCAGTGCGACGTTGAGCTCCGCCATCGCGACGGCGACGTGGCCCGGCGGGTAACTCGCGCGCGCCGAGGCGAGCGTCTCCTCGGCCAGGACGCGTCCGGTCGCGTGGTCGCCCTGCTCGGTGACGATGGAGCCGTACGCAGTCCGGATCTGGAGGTCGAGCGCCGAGCCGAGGAGGAGGGACGAGGCCCCTTCGCGCGCGGCTTCGGCGTGCCTACGCGCGCGCGGCAGGTCGCCCAAGTAGAACGCGCCGACGGCCAGGTTCGCCTGCATCTGCGTCCGATCGCGCTCGACGACGGGCTCGATCCGCTCGAGTCGCGCCGCGACGATCTCCCAGATCTCCATCGCGCCGGCCATGTCACCGATGCCGGCGAGCAAGATGCCCAACCCGGCCTCCGCCGAGGCGAGCCCACGATCCGTGGGCTCGAGCGTGCGCTGACACGCGGCGACCGCCGCGCGCATTTCCGGGATCGCCTCGGCTGCCCGACCGACCTGACCCATCAAGGTGCAAGCGAGCAATCGCGCTCGCAGAGCGGGTTTGCTTTCGGGAGGAGATCGGTCGCGCTGTGCGGCGACGACGAGCTGGGCGGCCGCGAGTGCTGCCGGGTGATCGCCGGCCCGATCCAAGGCTTGGGCGATGTCGAACAGAACCGACTGCACGGCCTCGCTCGTGGAGAGATCCGGATGATCCCCGATGCGTCGACCGAGCTCTGCCAGGGACGAGCGGTGCTCGATCACGGCGTCGGTTCCGAGTCCGAGGACGGCTCGGTCGAGCTCGGCGCGCGCACGGTCGGCGTCCGCCAGCGCGGCCGCACTCTCCGCGGTTTCGAGGATGACGAGGCGACCGGCGCCGGTCCCGTTCTTCGCGCCGACGACGAAACGCACCGAGCGACCCGCCGCGCAGGGAACGTCGATCCACGGGCTCGGTCGCCCACCGGAGTCGTCGTCCTCGGCGATCCGCATCCCCGACTCGTCCTCGGCGACGAGCCGCGCGTCGAAGGCATCGCTCTCGACCCAGGCTCGAAGCAAGCCGCCCCCACTCGCTCTCCGGACGACGTCGAACTCGCCACCGGAGACGTCGATCGAGAACTCTTCGACCACGCGGATGGGCGTGGGCTCTTCCGCGGCCGAGAACGCGAAGAGGATCCCGGCGAGAATCATGCGCTCATGGTATCCGTCGCGAGAATGCCGGATGCTCGTCGTCGAGTGGAGACCACCCCTTCTCCGGCGAGCGCGTGGGAAGCGGCACGCCGTGGCGATCTGGGTGCGCGCGACGAACTCGCGCAACTCGCGCGCGCCATCGCGGCTCGCGAACTCGCCCTGCGGCGGGTTCCGGCGCACGACGTGGAAGATTTGGTCCAGGAAACGGTCCGCTCGTTCCTCGTTTACTTGGGCGGCCCGGAGGAGGTTCCGCGAGAGATCCGAGGATTCCTGAAATGGCGGACGCTGGGCGTCCTCTCGGACCACCGGAAGCGCCGCCGCTCCCGCGCCATGGAGACCTACCCCGAAATCATGCCCGAACCCGCGACCGAGAGCGCGGGCCCCGTTGCGGCCGCGGCGGCCGAGCAGGTGCGCGCGGCGCTCGCCGACTGTCGCTCTCGGCTGGCCGAGGACGCGCGCGTTCTCCTGTCGCTGCGCTACGAGGGCGATCTCGACGCAGCCGCGATCGCCGCGAGGTTCGGCGTGACGCGCAATGCGATCCACGTGAGGACGTTTCGCGCGATCGCGGCCCTGCGTGAATGCTTGGTCAGGAAAGGCATCGCACCCGAGGACGCGCCATGATTCCGATCCGTGACGAGGACCTGGAGCTCGCCGGCGCATTCGTCGACGGCGAGATGGCGGGAGCCGAGCGCACGCGCTTCGAGCTGCGGCTCTCGGTCGAACCGGACCTCGCGCAGCACGTCGAACGCCTGATGAGCACGGACGAACTCGTGCGCCGTCATGCGCGCAGTGCGCGCGACTCTTCGACGCGCGATGCTCGGGTACCGGCGGGTGCTCCGTCGCGCCCACGACCGAACTTGCGTCTGTGGCCGGCCCTTCTCGCCGCGGCCGCGACGATCCTCGCGATCGTCGGCGTCCGCGCGCTCTTGCGCGACGACCAGGAGCGCGCGCTCACGGCCGAGACCGAGGTCGCGATTGCGGAGAGCTTCGAGTCAGCGGCGGAGTGGGTCGCGCGCGTGCCCGAACTCGCGGCCCAGCATCCTCCCGGTCTCGACGAGCTGCGCGGCGAGAGCGAAGTCGTGAACGCTGATCCGCGCGCGTTCGTGCAGGCGGCGCATCGCGCTGAACGGCGCGAGTTCGACGCCGAGCCCGCGGCGGAGACGACCGCTGCGTTCTTCTCGCTCTCCGTGCGTTTACCGGAGCCGACCCAGGTCCTCGTTCTCGGCTTCCCGATCGACGGAGCTCCGCTGCGCTACTGGCCGACACCGGAGGACGAGCAGGGTGCGGCCGCGCTACTCGGCGCAGGCGATCACGTGCTCCCGGCACCGAGTTTCCGTCTCGTCGAGGGTCCGCGCGGCGTGTATGTCGAATACCAGCGCGGCTTCCTCGTGCCGATCGGCGCGGAGCGGCTCGAAGTCATCGTCGCGACGCGCCGTGCCGGCACACCGCTCGAGCTCGACGATCTCGTGCCGGGTATCGATGCCGCGACGACCGCCGCGCGACTGCGCTCGGCCGGGTTCGCGGTGCGCACACTCATCGTGCGCGAGCCCTGATCCGATGCGCGCGCTGAGAACCCGTGAAGAAATCGAGTCTACGGGCTCTCAGATTCATGTGGCGACGCTTCGCGTCGCGAGAGCGTGTGATTACTTCACACGCTCTGAGAACCCGTGAAGAAATCGAGTCTACGGGCTCTCAGATTCATGTGGCGACGCTTCGCGTCGCGAGAGCGTGTGATTTCTTCACTCGCTCTGAGAGCCCGTGAAGAAATCGAGTCCACGCGCTCTCGGAGTCCGTGAAGGAATCGACCGCGACGGCGAGACCCGGGTCGGCCGCCTGTGGCCGAGCCCGGATGTCGCCGGTCGGAAGCTCCTTTCGCCGACCAGCCGAAGTTTGATTCCGCACCGTTTTCGGGTGCTCGTGGCGCTTCGGGCACCACTGCGATCAGCCACCGCCCCGATCTCCGTTGCAGAACGCCCACGGCGACCCAGCGCATCGCGTTCAAGGCGATCGCCGACCACAGTGGTACGCACAGGACCTTCTCCATCCCACGCACCTGAAAGCGATCGAGACCACTCGATTGGCGCCGCTCCGCAGCGCGAGAGGCCGTGAACTCTTCACGGCCTCTGAGGTCAGCTGCTGTACCGGTCGTCGAACCACGGCTCGGCCGTGTTCGAGTAGCCGCGCTCCTCCCAGAACCCCGGACGATCCAGCTCGAGGAACTCGATCCGTCGGATCCACTTCGCGCCCTTCCAGGCGTAGAGACGCGGCGTGATCATCCGACACGGGCCGCCGTGCTCGACCGGCAGCGGCTCGCCTTCCCACGTGTGCACGAGCATCACGTCGGGGTCGAGCGCGCGCTCCAGCGTCAAGTTCGTCGTGTACGGAATCGTCGTGCCGGGCATGTGGTCGTACCCCGTCGTGGCGACGAACTTCGCGCCCTGTGACGGGATCGCCAGCTCGGCGATCGTCTGGAACGAAACTCCGCGCCAACGATTGTCCATGCGACTCCACGTCGTCACGCAGTGGAAGTCGGAGATGTCGTCCTGTTGCGGCAGCGCGCGGAACTGTTCCCACGAGAGCGTGAACGGGTTCGCGCACGCGCCGCCGATCTCGAGTCTCCACGACGCGCAGTCGATCTCTGGAACGTCGCCGAGATCGAGCACGGGCCAGTTCTTCACCGGGCGCTGACCGGGTGGAAGTTGCGGCATTCCGTGACGATTCTTGGGGCCCGATCCGTCGGGCGTGCGGCCCTCGAAGCGCACGTCCAACGTCCCAGGCTTCGAGCGCTTCATGCGCTCGATGTACGCGATCCGCTTCGCGACGAGATCGTCCTGCGTGCTCATCCGATCCTCTCCTCTCCGTTCACCACACGTGGAGCCCGAGCATGCGCGCGTAGAGCAGGAACAAGACGAACAGCAAGGCGCCGTGCACGAGCAATGTCGGCAAGAAGACAGGCAGTGAGCCGGCCGCTTGATGCGTCTTCGAGACGCTGCGGGCCATGAGCCTTTGCGCGACGAGGTAGAACCCGCCGAACATCCCGACGGTGGTCGCCATCGCCAACCCGACCTTGGTCCAATTCGAGAACGAGGACGAGAGGACTTGTCGCCACAGCCAGTCCTTCGCGACTCCGAGGACGAGCACCGCCTCGGCCGCGATGAGGCCGCGGTGCATCGAGCGCACGAACCCGCGCGATCCGCCGGATCGGAGGGTTTTCTTCACCGGACTCGCGGAGATCGCGGCGGCGGGGACAGCGAGAGTTCGAGAGATCGGTGCATCGCAGTCGCGCAACGTAGGGTCCGCACGCGCTCCGAACCAGCGCTGCACCTGGACCTCGTGCGCCGCGCGGGGCAAACTGCAGCGGGCGTCGCCTGCGCCCGTGCATGACGGACACCGCCCGCCCCCGCCGATCGATCTGGAAGAAGGTCCTCGGCGTCCTGATGCTCACGTTGGTCGTGATCGTCGTCGGAGTCGAGATCGCTTCGCGCGGTGCGGATCGCGTGCTCCTGAACCGTGGTACCGAGCCGGGCTACAAGCCGCCGCTCGAGACGAAGGATTTCGACGTGTTTGACCGGCTCGCGTATCCGACGCTCGAATACGGCAGTCCAAAGCGCGGGCTCGAGCAGTCCGGAGCGCGCTCGGAACCGCATCCCTACCTCGGTTACGCGCTGGTCCCGAACTATCGGTCCGCGCCGACGGCCGCGCAGCAAGTCGCGCACAACGCCCTCGGTTTCCGCGGCCGGGAGACGACCTTTGAGAAACCCGCAGGCGTCTACCGCATCGTCACGACCGGCGGTTCGAGCGTGTACGGCATGAGCGAGTCGAGCGACGCCGCCGTGTGGTCGCAGAAGCTCGAGGAGATGCTGCAGGCCGAACGGCCCGGTTTCCGCGTCGAAGTCGTGAACTTGGGCGTCATGGGTTGGTCGACGCACGAGATGCTGATCAACCTGTCGCTGCGCGGTCTCGACCTCGCGCCGGATCTCGTGATCGTCTACGAGGCGATCAACGACATGCGCTGCGCGCTCTACACACCGGGCGGCCCCGTGCAGCATGACAACACCCAGTGGCGGCAGGCGTGGCCGCTGGATCGGCCCAGCCGCATCGAGCGCACGCTCGCGGCGAGTCGAACGTATCTCGTCGCGCGCCGCTGGTTCACGAACTACGCGGCGGAGCGCGTCGACCTCGGTTTCTACGGCATCAAGAACTACAAGACCGACTTCGGCGATCTCGATCCGTACCTGCACGCGCCCGACCCCGTGCCGCAGTTGGGCTTCGCGAACACGCGCAGGAATCTGACGGGGATCGTCGCTCTGTGCCGAGCGCGAGGCGCGCAGGTCCTCTTCGCGACGCAAGCCCTTCCGCGTTGGCACCTCGGCGGCCGTGCGTCGGCGGGCGATCAACTCGCGGGCTTCGAGCACGTCCTCGAGATCCAGCGTGCGCTCTCGCGCGAGCTCGACGTTCCGCTGGTCGAGTCCGGAGCGCAGGTGGAAGCCGTGCTCGAGTCCGAGGTGCGCGCGAAGATCGAGGACACGCTCGCTCTGAACCCGGGCCGAGCGCGCGCCGACATCGAAGCCGAATGGCGTCGTCCCGGTCGTCGCGACTTGCTCTTTTTCCAGGAAGTCCACCCGAACGACAGCGGTTCGGAACTCATCGCAAGGACGATCGCCGACTACTTGCTCGCGTCGCCGCTCGTCCCGCGCTGAGGCGACTCATCCGGCACGAACGGCATGTGCGGCAGCGCGCGCCACGGCGCGAGCTCGGCTTCGAGCCGGCTGCGAACCTCGGGCTCGCTGGCACTTTGGTCGCGTGTTTCCGCCGGATCCTGGAGCACGTCGTAGAGCGCTGAACGTGCTGTGTCGGGATCGTCGACGTACTTCCACCGACCGTCGAACACGGTCCAACTCGTGCCGTCGGCGCGCTCGACGCCGAACACGCCTGTGCGAACCGGTGACGGCGCACCGTGGACGAGCGCGGCCCACACGCTGACTCCGTCGCGCTGCTCGTCCGGCGCGAGCGCGACGCTCAACGCCTCGCACACGGTCGGCACGATGTCGACTGCGTTCACTGCGACACTCGATCGGCCCGGCCGAATGGTCCCCTCGAACGAGAGGATCGCCGGCACGCGCAACGCGCCGTCGTACACCGAGCCCTTCGCGCCGCGCAGCAATCCGTTCGACCCGCCGTAGCCGAGAGGCGCTCCGTTGTCGCTCGCGAAGAGCACCAGCGTCCGACCGCGGATCCCCTCTTGCTCGAGCGCGTCGAGCACGACGCCGACACCGCGGTCGAGTTCGTCGACGAGCAACGCGTAAGCTCGACGCACCGGATCGTCACCGGCGACCTCGTCGAGCCTGCGACCTGGCGGCACCGATGTCGGCGCGTGCGGTGCCGTGAACGCGACGTGCAAGTACAACGGCTTCGCCGGATCGCGCTCACGAATCGCGCGCGCGGCTTCGGTGGCGAGAAGCCGCGTCGCGTGCCCCTCGTCGACGGCCGGAGATCCATCGCGCCACCAATCCGCGTTCTTGCCGCGCGCGTGAGTCTCGTAGTCGATCCATCCGCCGAGCACGCCGACGAACTTCTGGAAGCCGCGCTGCATCGGCCGCAAGGGTTCGCTCGCGTGACCGAGGTGCCATTTCCCGACGAGTTCCGTCGCGTAGCCCGCCGCGCCGAGCGTCTCGGCCAACGTCGGCGCGTCGAGTCCGAGTCCGCCGACGTCCTTCTGCGAGATGTTGCGCAGCAGGCCGAGCCGCGCTGGCGCGCGCCCCGTCAACAGCGCCGCGCGCGCGGGCGTGCACAGCGGCGCGGTGCGGAACTGCTCGAGCACGAGCCCGCGCGCCGCGAGACGATCGAGGTTCGGCGTCGCGATCGGACTCGTGGCGAGCCCGCTCCAACCCACGTCGCCCACGCCCAGGTCGTCGGCCAGGATCACGACGACGTTCGGATGCGCGAGCGGTGGCGCCTCCCTGCACGCCGAGAGCGCGAGAAACACCGTGATCGCGGCCGGGAACGACATCAGGAGGCGCGCAGGTGCGAACTTCAACGCGGAACTTCCAACTGCGTCCGAGCATACCCGTAGCGCACACGGCGCGTGCAGGATCGCACGACCGTTCTCGCGCCCGGTGCTTGCCGCGGTCGCCGCCGACGGGCACGTTGTTCGCAGTCGGAACACGCTCTTCCGGCCCCTTTCGAGTGAACCCCATCCTCTCCCACCTGCGCGTCCTCCTCGTTCTCACCGCGTCGATCCTCGCGAGCTGCGGTTCGGACTCGAGCGCGACCACACCCCGCTCGAGCGGACCCGGCCTCGTGTTCGAGAATGCCGACGCGGCGCGCCCCTACTTCCACGACTTCGGTGATCGCTTGTGGGGGGAACGGATCGAGCACACCTACCGCCTCGTGAACCGCGAAGGACGCACGATCGTCCTGCAGGATCTGCTCCCCGACTGCGGTTGCACGCAACCGCAGGCTGCGGTCGTCCTGGCGGATGGGTCGCGCGTCGAGGGCGGATTCGAGACGCGCTCGATGGGCCTCGCGATCCCCGATGGAGCGACGCTCGAAGTCCGCATCGCTCTCGACACGACGCGCGTCGAACGACCGAACCAGCACAAGCTCGCGCAAGTGCGGATGCGCTGCGATTCCGACGTCACGCCGTATCTGACCTTCGAACTGCACGTGCTCGTGAAGCGCGCGTTCCGTGCCGCGCCGACCGAAGGCGTGCTCAAGGACGTGCCCCAATCCGCGGGGAAGAGCGTGCGTCTCGACGTCACCACGGAGATCGCCAGCGACGACTCGAGGATCCGCGGTATCGAGGTCGTCGAGGGTCCGTTCCACGCCGAGCTCACCGAGACGACGGCTGGCTCGGAGAACCTGTGGGTGCTCATCGTGAGCGCCGATCCGGGTTCGAACCTCGGGCCCCACTCGGGCAAGGTCGTGCTGGGCACGACGACGGACGACGGGACAGGTGTGGGTCAGAACTTCGAAGTCTTGGTGCGCGCGATCGTCGTCGAGGACTGCGTGATCGATCCCCGCGTGCTCTCGATCTCGCGCGAGGCCGGCGCGAACGTGAGGGCGAGCGTCATCGCGCTCGTGCCGGGTGCGAAGGTCGGCGTGCGGGGCGTGAGATTCGAAGGCGGGGCGTCGACGATCCTGCGCGCGGACCATGAAGCGGATGCTCCCGACGCGGACGGGCGAGCGTCGCGGTGGCGACTCGTGATCCGCGCGGAGGGCGAGCTGCCGCGCGAGGCGTTCTCCGGACGCTTCATCGTGGAGCTCGACGACCCGTCGCTGCCCTTCATCGAAGTGCCGTACGCGGCGCCGCCGCGCTGAGAGCGTGAGAAGAAATCGAGCCTACACGCTCTCAGATGCTGTTGGCGCCGCTTCCGCGGCGGATCGCCCGTGAATCCTTCACAGGCTCTGAGGGCCGGGTAGCGATCTCGGCGATCGATCACCGGCTGGAGGTCGAGACGCGTAGCGAGCCGGATCCTGCGGATCGATCAGCGCACGATCTTCGCGAAGCGCGTTTTGCCCGTCTGTACGAGCAAGGGCAGGTCACCCTCCGCGTACACGCGTATCGGATCCGCGACGACCGCCCCGTTCACTTTCACCGCGTTCTGCTGGACCAATCGCCGCGCTTCCGAGTTCGTGCTCGCGAGCTTCACGGCTGCCAGCAGGTTCGCGAGCGGCAACGATTTCCCCGCGTGTTCGCTGGGCCAGCGTCGCTCCTCGACGTCGCCCGGTCCCTCGCCGCGCGCACGGCGCTCGTACTCGTCGCGCGCCGACTTTGCCGCGCCCGCTCCGTGGAAGAAGCATGTGATCTCCGTCGCGAGCCGAAGTTGCGCATCCCGGTGATCGCCCGCGAGCAGCGTGGCGACTTCGGTGTCCGGCACGAGCGTGAGCAGCCTGTACCAGTCGCCGAGCGCCGTGTCCGGCACCGTCTTCACGACCTTCTGGAACATGTCGAACGCCGGCTCGAGGAAACCGATCGCGTTGCCGTAGCTCTTGCTCATCTTGCGGCCGTCGGCGCCGTTCACGAGCGGCATCGTGAAGCAGATCTGCCCGACCTGGCCTTCTTGCGCTTGCAGATCGCGCCCGCGCAGCAAGTTGAAGAGCTGATCCGTCCCGCCGAGTTCGAGATCGCAGCGGATCATGACGCTGTCCCAACCCTGCATGAGCGGATAGAGCAGTTCGTGACAACCGATCGGCTCACCCTCCGACATCCGCTTTTCGAACGTGTCGCGCTCGAGCATGCGCGCGACCGTCGCGCGGCCGAGCAGTCGCAGCACGTCCTCGAAGCGCATCGAATCGAACCACTCCGAGTTGCGTCGCACTTCGGTGGCAGACATGTCGAGCACCTTGCCGGCTTGATCGACGTACGTCGCGAGATTCTTGTCGATGTCGGCACGCGACAGCGGCGGGCGCAGTTTGTTGCGCCCCGAGGGATCGCCGACCATCGCCGTCGCATCGCCCACGATCAAGACGATCGTGTGACCCAGTTCCTGGATCGCGCGCAGCTTCATGAGCTGCACCGCGTGACCGACGTGGAGGTCGGCGCTCGTCGGGTCCATGCCGAACTTCACGCGCAGCGGGCGACCGCTCGTGTGACTCGCGAGAATGCGCGCCTCGAGTTCCTCGGCATCGATCAGGTCGACGACACCGCGGCGGAAAACCGAGAGTTCGTGCGCAACGCGCGGATTCGTGTCCTTGGTTTCCATGGGTGGCGCGAGTGTCGCGCGCGACGGCGCGCGATCAAGGCTCGGCAGCGATCAAGGCTCGGCCGCGATCAAGGCCCGGCAGCGATCAAGGCTCGGCAGCGATCAAGGCTCGGCAGCGATCAAGGCTCGGCAGTGATCAAGGGTCGGCAGTGATCGAGGCTCGGCCGCGATCAAGGCCCGGCGAGGTTCGGGCGCAAGCTGCGCGGCAGGACCGGCTCGCTGCGACGACGGCTTTCACGTCGATCCTGCGCACGCGCCTCGAGCCAGGCTGACCACGTCGCGCCGTCTCCCCCGCCGTGCGCGTCGGGTGCGAGCCAGCGCAGCGCCGACGCGAGCTTCTCGGCGCGCTCAGCCTGATTCAGGTCCGTGGCGAGGGGCGCCAAGTCGTCGAGCACGGCCTCGCGGTCCTCGCGCCGCACGCGCAGCGCGATCTCGAGCAAGTCTTCCGGCCGCGCATCCGGATCGAACGCCGCGGCCTGCATTTCCCCCGGTGCCGCCGGACCGAGGCCCAGCAGTCGCCCGGTCAGCAGCACGAGTTCGCCGTCACGGACGTCGATGCGCTGCGCGGGCAACGCGCGCTCACCGACGCGCACGGAACCCGATCGCAGCCGCAGCTCGGCCGTGAGTCGCAGCGCGCGTGCATCCAAGGGCAATTCGAGCGGAACGGCCGCGAGCTCGACGATGCCGGTCCCCTCGGCCGGGATCTCGACCTGCGCGAGGTCGTCGAACGAGCGCGTTTCCGCTCCTTGACTCGACAATCCGCGCGCATCGATCGTCAGGGCCGTGAATGCCACGGTCGCGGGCCCCGGCACGAGTTGGCGCGCGATCCCGTCCTTCGAGCGCGCCGCCAAGCGGACGAGGCACGTTCCCGCGCCGGGTCGAGCTGGATCGGGGGACCAGACGCACTCCATCCGCAGATCGAGTCCCTGCAGCGCCTCGCGGCCACCGATGATCCGCTCGTACGCCCGCGCGAGGTCGAGTGCCGCTCCGGTGGGTTCCAGGGAGAAGAGTCGCGCGAGCACCGCACGGGCGAGCATCACGTCGTCATCGGCGAGCGCGGCACCCAGGGCGAGCAGCGCCGGCTCGAGTCGCGGCTCCACCCGGGTGTCGAGGAGGAGTGTCGCCTCGTCCGCCTGGTCACGCGCCGAGCCGCGCGCGCCGAGCTCGCGGATCTCCGCCGCGGCCGCGCGTGCCACGGCCTCGTCACCGTCGCGCAACGCCGCGTCGAGTCGCTCGATCGCCCGCGCGACCGAGGCCTCGCGCTCTCCGTCCTCCGCGCTGGCGCAACCGACGAACGCCAGCCCCGCGAGTGCCGCCGCCACGAAGAGACCCGGAACGAACGGACGGCGCGGCGCGGGACGAACCCGCGCCGCGCCGTCCGCGGACCCACGCACCGAGGCGCGCAGGACCTCGTTCATCAGGTCGGCTCTTCCACGGGAGCGGGTTCTGCAGAAGGAGTCTCGGCCTTCGCCACCTCGGGCTTCGGCTTCTTCTCCTTCTTCGGCTTCGGCTCGACCGGCGCTTCCGCGCCCTCGACCGGCACCGGCGGCGCTTCGGCCGCGAGCTTCAGGATGTTCTCGTTCTCCTCGAAGTCCGAGTGGACGAACGAGAGACCGATCTTGCGCTCCTCGACGTCGACGCGGATCACGCGCACTTCGACCTTCATCCCGATCTTGAGCACGTCCTCGACGTTCGTGACCTTCGAGTCCGACAGTTCGGAGATGTGCAGCAGACCTTCGAGGTCGTCCTCGAGCTTCACGAACGCGCCGAAGTTGGTGATCTTCGTCACGTAGCCCGACAGGAGATCGCCGACGTGGTAGTTCGCGGGGATCGTCTCGAGCCACGGGTCGGCATGCAGTTGCTTCTTGCCGAGCGCGATCCGCTTCTTCTCGCGGTCGACCGAGAGGACGACGCACTGGAGCTTGTCGCCCTTCTTCACCATCTCGCTCGGGTGCGTGACCTTCTTGGTCCAGCTCATGTCCGAAACGTGCAGCAGGCCGTCGATGCCTTCTTCGATCTCGACGAACGCGCCGTAGCTGGTGAGGTTGCGAACGGTGCCCTCGATGACCGTACCGATCGGGTAGTGGTTCTCGACGAGATCCCAGGGGTTCATCTCGGCTTGCTTCATGCCGAGGCTGATTTCCTGCTTCGCGTGGTTGAACTCGAGCACGACGACGTGAGCCTTGTCGCCGACCTTGACGATCTCGCTCGGGTGATTGATGCGCTTCGTCCAGGACATCTCGGAGATGTGGACGAGGCCTTCGACGCCGTCCTCGAGCTTCACGAACGCGCCGTAGGACATGATGTTCACGACTTCCCCGTTGTGCTTGCTGTTGACGGGGTAGCGCGCCTCGATGCCTTCCCACGGGCTGGCCGTGCGCTGCTTGAGGCCGAGCGCGATGCGCTCGCGATCTTGATCCACGCGCAGGACGACGACTTCGATCTCCTGGTCGATCTTGACCATCTCGCTCGGATGGTTGATGCGGCCCCACGACATGTCCGTGATGTGCAGCAGACCGTCGATGCCGCCGAGATCGACGAACACGCCGAAGTCGGCGATGTTCTTGACGATGCCCTTGCGCACTTGGCCGTCCTGGATGTCGTTGAGCAGGAATTCCTTCTGCTTCTGACGCTCCTCCTCGAGGAGCTTGCGGCGCGACACGACGATGTTCATGCGCTCCGTGTCGATCTTGATGATGCGCGCGCGCACCGGCTCGCCCAGGAAGTCGCCGATGTCGTGCTGACGGCGCAGGTTGACCTGGCTCGCG
>Ga0105044_10007429_pt1 | contig 15084 bp, 12 predicted proteins | sample MAT01_FD_78092 | JGI IMG/M metagenome (GOLD analysis project Ga0105044, IMG submission 78092) | Freshwater microbial communities from Lake Fryxell liftoff mats and glacier meltwater in Antarctica - MAT-01 | ecosystem: Environmental > Aquatic > Freshwater > Ice > Liftoff microbial mat | place... | reverse complement strand
TCGACACCATCCAAATCAGCCAAGGCGTACGCGTGATGTTCCTGGGCAGCAACCCGGGACTCATCACCCGTGGATTGGCGGAAGTGGCTCAGGTCGGGCGGTTTTGATCAGCGCGAATACCGGTTCTAATGGCACAGGTCCAGCACACCAGCAACCTGGACACGAACGCTCCTGGCTCCACGCACCGAGCATCGCCGTTGCGATCATTGCTGCACTTGCACTCTGCTGGACTGCCGTGGCCCCATGGACCGTTCCGTCATTGGGCACACTACTAACGGCAATGTTGATCCTTGCGTTATTTTGGTCCGACCGTCGCGGTACGCCGATCAATCCATTGCTCCTCATCATAATCCTCGAACTGGTGGCGCTACTGATGCGCTTGGGATTGACGCCGCGAACTGCAGCATCGGTGTTCGACATCCTTTGTTGGTCCTTTGTGCGTGATGGAGTTTGGCTAATCCCAGCCGGCGGCCTCGCTTTGCTGGCACTACGCTGGACTCTGTGTCGCTGGCTCTGTGTTGCCCTTATGGTTCTCCATCTGTTATTGATCATCATCTCCGCAGGAATCGTGCGGGAGTTGTCCCGACCTCTCGATCTCGATCTCATTCTGACGGCCTTCGCCGGTCCAGACGTCGCGCGCATGTCATTGGATGGAGCCCTCATCGGATTCCTTCTCGTGATCCTCGCCTGTATTATCATCGGGATAGCCGCCGCGACTCTACGCCTCGGACGACTCCGCCGGTTGTCGGTGATCGTAGTGGCTGGCCTTCTGATGCTCGCAGCGGGTATCCATGAGCCACTACGCCGCCAAGCCCTTGCTGCCGACATCGGAATCCATCTTGATGCCACCAACTCGTTCTCTCCTCTCTATCTAACGTTGTGGTCCCTCAACCCACCTTGGCGCAAGCAACGGCACGATGCTGCGCCGCAGTGGTCGGAGACAGCTCGGGAAACACTGCGCACATGGGGACCAGCAGAACTCATGCCACCCGTCAAGGATGGGTTCGCCGACTTAGTTGGCCGATACCGCGGGATGAACGTGCTCATAATGCTTATGGAGTCGTACCGCGCCGAGGCGGTCGGGGTCTTTTCAACAACTCCAACACAGATTTCCGACACGCCAGAGTTCGATTCATTGAGCCGCGAAGGATGGCTCTTCACGTCCTACGTCGCGACCGGGCAATACTCGGGCAATGCGCTCTGGAGCATCTACACCGGATTGCCTTTTGCCTACCCCTGGCATCCACTACATCGCGATAATCATATCGCTTCTAAACGCTTCTCAGCGTGGCAATGGCCAGGATATCAGCACCTGATGATCTGCGCGACGGATCCTCGCTTCGACAATTATTTGCAATTCACCAAAACGATGGGGTGGAACTATGTGCAAGTCCCACCAATTGAGCCAGTGGGTGGCTATGGAACGCATGACGAGGCCGCTCTGCCGTGGGCGGTCGACCATCTCGCCAACCAAGTGGGACCTTGGGTCGGAGTTGTGTTCAGCGTCTCGAATCATTGGCCATTTCATGTTCCCGGACGTGATCCACGGCGCCCATTTCGCAGCGGCATACGCTACAGCGATCGCGCCCTCGGACGGACGCTGGAACGTTTCCGCAAGGATCGTCCCGATGTCGCCAAGCGAACCGTGATCGTGGTTGTAGGGGACCATGGTGTGCGGCAGGAGTTGTCGGTGCCACCCGGTACTATGGATCCGATCTTCCAACCGGCCGCCAACCGAGTCCCCTGCCTAATTATTCTACCCGATGGCCGCTTGGCTGGAGAGCGGTGCGAAGAGTTGTGCAGCCACATGGATCTGCAACCTCTGCTCGCGGACTTCTGTGATCAAAGCCCACCATTCCATGGACTCGGAACGAGCCCGCTGCGCGGTTCGTCGACGCGCTGGGCCGCCACCGGCGTGGCCGATGCAGCGACACCAGGCATCCTCCTGTGGCGAGATGAACGTTGCGACTTCGTCACCATCGACACTGATACGGTGGTGCCCTTGCTCACCTTTGATCAGCAGTCACCGAGACGCAGTTGGTGGGTCTCGGGCGGCGAGCGGGTCAAGGATGACGCCGCTCGGGATCTTCTACGTTCGCTCCGTGCCTTGTATGAGAGTCAGGACCTGCGTTGGCGTCCGGACACCAACCCTAACGACGCTCGCTGAGGGAGACACCGAATGGGGAAAGGCGAGCAGCGATTATTCCGGCAAGGAACCATACTCCCAGAACCACGCTCCAGGTGACCACCATCTGCCCTGGCACCTGGGCGAAACTGTTGCGCACGAACACCAGCAACGGAAGCAGCGTGGCGATCATCAATGCACGCCCCAACACCGAACTGCGTCCCATGCCCAGCAAGGCGAGAACCGCCCCGATGAGTCCCATCACGATGACGACGCCAACCGCACCAAAGTTGTAGAAGGCTTCAGCCACCGGTGAGAAACCGATGGGGCCGACCCGTTTGTCGACCATCTCGATGAGTTGGCGTTCCTCATCGGTCGCATCGCGCTTGTTGATGGCGAACAGGCGGAGAAAACCACGTTCCAAGGGCGCCCAAAAGGACTCACCAGCAAGGTACCTGTCTCCGTCATTGATCCAACGCACCGTTTCATAGGTGGGACGTAACGACTCACCAAGCTCACGCATCGTATGTGCAGGGTTGGCCATATCCCAACGCCAAGCGGTGTCCGCCAGTCCCTCCTGACGGATCTCGCGCAGGGCACTGGCCAAGCAGAACACCATGAGCCCACCGAGCAGAAAATACCACGCACGATACCGCATGAGTTTCCAGCCCTGTGCCGCCAGCGCTCCAGCGGCCGGGAACATGACCGCACCACGCAGGCCGATGGGCAAGGCGATGAGCATCCATCCGAGGAAACACGCCATCGCCCACTTGGCGGCGCGCTGGGTCAGGTCAACGGCGGCGAGAGATACGCCGAACGCCAACCCGAAGGTAATCCAGGGACGTGGATAGCCTTCTGTGGCGGCGAGAAACTCACCATACCGCAAGCCGAACAGCTGGCCTCTAGTGGCGATGATGGTCATCAGTATCCAAGCCACGATACAGAAAATCGCCAGGGTCGAGCTGATGGCGGCAAGCAGACGAGCAAAGATCGCATAGCGGAAAGAAAGCTCCTCTGACAGGAATGGCTGCACCTCGGCGGAAAAATCCCCCCTTCGGTAGACCACGATCCTCACCACGGCCGGGCCTAGCGATCCGAGCGCTAGGCCGATCCCGCCGAGTCCGACCAAGGAGAATGCATACGGGACCTCAGGGTCCATGAACCATGTGATGTCTTCGTAGGTACCTCCCAGCAAGACCGTCGCCGCCAATCCGAAGTGAAAGAAGGCGAAGATCACGAAATAGATCGCTGCTGGAGACCACAATCCCCGCGCATCGCTGAGAATGATGGACGCATAGCCAACGATCCACACCACGACGCACCACCACGACGCCTGAACATGGGTCGCCAGCCAACCGTTCTGCATCAGGACTGGATAGGCCGCCAACATGACCAGCAGGATCGCACTCAGGGAAAGCATCCAGGCGGAACGCCCGAGGCGGTCGGGAAAGGCGCGGTCCATCTAGCGGGCCTCCATGCACCACAATGCGGCGTAACACCTGCTCGCCCCGGCGAGCGAGAACCCGGCGGTCCGCACAAGGAGGGCGGCGTCGGCCACCGACACACGTGGGGTGGTGCGCATGAGGTCGACCAGGGCCTCTGCCCAGTGGCTGGGACCCGCCGCGAGCGGCTGGATCCGCACCCGCGAGATGCTCTCAGCGACTTCGCGACAGGGACCGATGTCGCTCGCCAGACAGGGTAGGCCGGCCGCACAGGCCTCGACGAGCGCACCGGGAAGACCTTCACGCATCGAGGGGAAGAGGAAGACGTCGGCCGCCAGCAGCAAGGAGGCTATATCGCTGCGGCCGCCCAGGAAATGCAGGCGCGCTGGGTGCGGGCTGGCGGCAATGCGTTGGCGCAGACTGGCCTCGGCCGCTGGCTCGCCACGTCCCACCAGCACCATGTGCACGTCACCGTGGCTACGCGCGAGTTCATCGAAGGTCGCCAGCAACAGGTCGTGGTTCTTCGGCGGAGTGAGGTTGCCAACGTGGATCGCCAGGCGACAGGCGGCGTGGTCGGGACCGATGAGCTGCGCACGCACCTCATCGCGTGGACGCGCCTGGGCGAAAGCCGCGTCGTCCACGCCGTTGTAGATCACCTGGCAACGCGGGTCGCCCTCATGTCCTGGCCAGTTCGCCGCCAGGACGCTGCGGCTCACCCCCAGGATCGCTGTCGCGCTGCGATCGACGAGGCGGCGCATCCACCAGCGGTACAGCCGACGGGGCAGCCCGTTCCCCTGCCCGTCATCCAGGGAGTGGTACTGGGCGACGCGGACCGGGATGCCGGCACGCTCCGCCGCCCGTAGCAACACACCGGAATAATGGTGCACATGGGAATGCACTGCCGCGTAACCACCGGCACGCATGATTTCATTCAGACGGCGATGGAAACCCACGCCACGCCGCAGCAGGATGACTTCGCCACCAAGTCGGACAATTTCATCATCCAGTTCCCCTGGCTCACCACTTAGGGCGAGCACATCCGCACGGATGCCTGTCGGTGCTAAGTGCCGAAGAACTTCTATCGTTCTCAATTCCGCGCCACCGCGATTCATTCGTCCAAGCACATGCAGCACCCGGATTGTGCTGGGTGACTTCAAAACTTGGTCATCAGATACCATGACTAGGACCTCCCTCTGACGGCAGCCGCAAGCGAGCCAACCACCATCCTCCAACCAGAACACCGATCACACCGGCAACCACTGCCGCGATACCCACTCCAACAATACCACGATCAGCCCACCACCAGGTCAGCGCGCTGTAGGTGACCGCAATCATCAACCAATACCCGAGTTTCCCTCGGAAAAATCCGACTGCATCCATGGCCAAGCCAATCACGTTGTTCATGACCGCCAGGATCAACCCACCGGTGAACCAAGCCAGTTCTGGCGGCGAGATGACAAAACCACGAACCACCCAAAACAGACCAAACAACGACTGCACCGCCCACACTCCACCCATGGCTACTAGCACCGCTGCGATCTGGTGCACCGCGAGGCGTAGTAGTAAGCGCACCATCTCACTCCGTTTTCCCTGATGCGCTGATGCCGCCAGTTTGGGAGCCACCGACTGCTGGAGCGACCCCTGGAGCAACAAAGCGGGGATGAACAGATATCCGAGCAGCAGAAAATGTCCCGCTTCCTCAGCGCCATGACGTTCAGCAAGAGCGATGCGCGGAAACGACGCCACCAACGATCCCAGTGCCACAGTCAGACCCAACGGCCAGACACGCCACCACAATGACACTGGCGAGACATTGGCGTCATTGCGTTCACCGAAAACGCGAGCAGTTCGCAATCCTGGGCGCTCGACGGACAACCACCATCCCCATGACACCACCGTTTGGACAATGATGGCTCCAGGCAACGTGCCGGGGCCGGTCAACACGATGATGAATGCCATGGTGCTCAGCATGCCACGACTACCAACACCGATACCGATCCGACCGATCTCACCCGTGCGCTGGTAGGCACTGTATGGGAGATCCATCCACGAATCACTGATCTTGAGAATGACGAGGGAGGCAAACATCGGACCGATCTCCTTCAGCCCAGGAATCAATAGGCCCGATGCCAACAGTATGAAGGCGGCAAACAATCCGACGGTACGCAAGCGCTCGTAAGCCTGCCACGCAAAAATTCCCGCTGCGTCGACCACGCGGGCATGACGTACATGCCACGTGGCCAGCAAAAGCACCGGCGTGATGATCGCCAAACAGTACCCGTAGTGACCGATTACATCGACTCCAAGCACATGGCCAATGACCATGACCTGCAGCAATTGTAAACCCAGGTGAACTGCACTGCCCATCAGATGGACCAGCGGACTACGATGCAGAACGTTGAGCCACGTGGAATGGGCTGAAAGGTGGCTCATCGCGACCGCTGCATGCGTGCATGCAGCGCCAGTGCGATGGAGACCACAGCTATGCCAGCAGCGCCAGCGATCTGATCACCCCATTCGAAGGAACGGTCGGCCTGTCCCAACTGCAACAACTCATCGATGATCACCACAACCAGCGCAACCGGCGGCCCCAGCCAAAAACCGATCGGGGTGAACAATCGCCCAGCCCACGCTGCCCAACAAGTGATCACGCCTGCCACCACCGCGTGAAGATGAGCGTCAGCACGCAACCACAATGGTGCCGACACGGCATCGATGCCATACATCAGCTGCAGCACACGTCCCAGGGCATTTCCACCACCAAGCCACGCCGCCACCCAGATCAGCACCAGTACCAGGGTGAATATCCACCAGCCCGTCAATTTTCTCAGACGCTCTTGACGCCCAGCCGCCTGCTGCGCTTCACCACTCGCCCAAACACGTTCCAAGTCGCGTAGATCCTTGGTCATGGGAGAAGCCTAGGCCCTCTGCCCACCCACACGCAAGCACCGGAAGGCTGGACGGATACACGGCTCGTGGGCTTGCACGTCATCCTCCCGGAACCTACTTTCCCCCGTTAATGGGGGCCGGCAGGCATGTGGCGATGACTCAACCATCCGCGACGCCATTCGCTTTGCCGGAAATCATCGCCGCGATCAAGCGCCGTTGGCTAATGGGGAGCCTTACCGCCGGAGTGGCAATCGCAGCAGTCTTATACTTGGCTTTCCGTTCGGTGCCGCTCTACGAGGCCAACGCCACCCTCACCATCAACCGCGAACGCAAACCCGTCGAATTCCAGGTCGATCGTGATTCCGGCGTGGTGCAGGACAGCCTGATCAACACCTACCGTGAGCTGCTACTCGCCCGGGATGTGCTGGAGCAGACCATTCCGCTGGCGGGACTGATGAGTAATCCTGCCTATGCTGGCAGTGCGGAGCCGGCGGAGGTGCTCCAGGCACGCGTGTCCGCTCGCACGGTGCGTTCGACCTGGGTGATCGAGATCACCATGCGCGATGAAGATCCCAAGGTCGCCGAGTCCGCGCTTCAGGTATTGCTGGATGTCTACCTCGCAAAACAGGCGCGACTGTCGCAGTCGCGTGGCGATCAGGCCTTGCGCTTCCTGGGTGATCAGGTGAAGGAGTCCAACGAACGCCTGGCGGGGATGCGAGCCAACGAATCGGCGTTCCGGGGCAAACGCGGGATCCTCAGTGCGGATCCGGACCGCAATGTGCACACTCAACGGCTGGAAGACCTCGCCCGTCGGCAGGTCGATCTGGAACAGAAACTCGACGCCCAGCGCAGCTTGGTGACCCGCCTGGATGCTGCCGCCAAGGAGAATGATCCCGCCCGACGCCAGGCGTTGCTGGTGCAGATCCCAGAGATCGGGCAAAGCGACTTGGTGATGATCGTGCGGGCGATGATCCTCAAGTTCGAAGGCGAGGAACGCATGCTGGCCGAGAAGTACAAAGACAAGCACCCGCGCCTGCTCGAACTGCGTGGCCATCTGGCAGCCAAACGTCAGCAACTCGGCGATGCGCTCACCAGCGCCGGCGACGGCACCCGCGCCCGCGAACGCGATCTGGTGACACAAGGAACCACGCTCGCCAGCGAGATCGATACAGCGAAGCTCACACTGGCCGGATACCGAGAAGCACTGCTGGAGCTGCGCACGTTGGAACAGGATCGCGCGACGCAGGAAAAACTCGCCGACCTGCTCACCGCCCGGCTCGGCGAGGAAACCATCACGACGCGTCTGGAGGTGCCGGACCTGGCAGTGACGATGGTGCCGAAAGTGCGCAGCGAACCGGCGACCGCGCGCAAGGGTCCGTTCTTGCTGCTCGCGTTGGTGCTCGGCTCGGTGGTGTTCGTCGCTACCTGTGTCGCCGTGGATCTGCTCGACCGCCGGGTAACCGGGGCATCGGCCGCGGTGCGCCTGACCGGCTTGCCGGTGCTCGGTGCCATTCCGCAGGTGCGCCAGCTCCCACGTTTGACTGATGAACAGACACTCACCACCGGAACATTGGCAGAAGCAGTGCGCCACTTGCGTACCGCACTGCGGTTGGCGGTCGGCAGCGCGCAGGAATGTCGCATCATCGCCGTGTGCTCGTCATCCCCTGGAGAAGGTAAGAGCACGGTCACCACCTTGTTGGCAGCCAGCTTGGCAGCGGCCGGTTCGCGGGTCCTGTTGGTGGATGGCGATCTGCGCCAGCCACGCCTGCATGAGTTGACCGGCATGCCTGGCAATTCTGGCTTCACCGAACTGCTCGGTGGCGAGCAGGAGGTAGCTCCGGTGTCTACCGGTCTCAGCAACCTCGACTTCCTTGCGGCTGGCGCGGTACCGACCAATCCCACCGAACTGCTGCATAGCCACTGTCTGCCGGAATGGATTGCGCTGTGCCGCAGCCACTACGATTTCGTGCTGATCGACACACCACCGATCAGCAACGCTCCAGACGCGCTGCTGCTTGGCTATTACGCCGACTCCTTGCTGCTGGTGGTACGTGAACGTGTCACCGAAGAGGACGTGCTGGCCGAGTCCATGGCCCGGCTGAAGCCGCTGGCCTCGCATCTGCTCGGTGTGGTGATCAATGGCGATCACCAAACGATTGCCGGCTACCGCTACGAGGTGGTTCCCGCAGTCGGCACTCCCAGCGGCGCGGGGGCGGCATGATGCTGGTGACCCGTCTGCTGTGCTGCTTGGTGCTGACCGGCATGGTAAACAGCACCATGATTGGCGGCGAAGCACCGCCGACTGTACCGCAGCCCACGGCTCCCGTCGTGACCACGCCAGTCATACCGCTGCCAGCCACCAGCGATCCTGCCTACAAGCTGTTCGTCGGTGACATGCTGCGCATCGAAGTGCACGACAACCCGGATCTCTTCCGCTGGCTGCGCGTGCCTGCCAGCGGCGTGGTCAGCTATCCACTCATCGGCGACCTGAGCGGGATGGTCGGGCGCACCATCGAGGACCTTGGCAAGGAGATCCGCGCCCGTCTGGAAGCCGACTACTTGCACCGTGCCGAAGTCAGCGTCACCGTCACCGACTATGGTGCCCGTGAAGCCTACGTCATGGGCAGCGTGGCGGTCCCTGGACCGGTCGCGTTGCCGCCGACACGACGGTTGACCGCACTCCAGGCGATCGGCGCCGCTCGCGGTTACGTCGAAGACGCCGACCGCGCCGGGACCCACCTGCTGCGTGACGATCTGGCGCATCCGGGACGAAAACTGATTATCCAAGCGAGCGCGGGCGAGAACGGCAACCTTGATGACGCGGTGCTGGAACCCGGCGACATCGTGGTGGTGCCGCGCCAGGGTCGCGTCTACATCCTCGGTCAGGTGGTCAAACCGGGTGCACTCAGCATGCCTGGACAGGAGAACCTGACGATTTCGCGCGCCATCAGCCTGGCCGGCGGCTTCGAACGGTTCGCCCGCCAGAGCGAGGTCCAACTCATCCGCAAAGGCGGCACACCACTGATTGTCGACGTGCGCGCGGTACTCGCCGGCACCAAGGGCAGCGAGGATCCCATCCTGCAACCGGGCGATACCGTATTCATTCCGGAAAGCCGGTTCTGATGCGAGTTGTCGTGCTCCTTCTGTTGGTCGTCGTCGTCACTGGTGCTGAGGCCCAGCCAACACCGGCGACCGTCACCTCCACCGACGGGGCCGGTCCGACTACCGGTGCGCGCATCACCGAAAGCACCCTGGCTGCAGATCACGCCTGGGCGGCAGCACGACAGAACGCTGAGTTGCAGGCACGCGCACGCGCCGCAACGGCCGCGCGCTCAACCGCGCAGGCAGCCGAAACGCGTGGGCCTGTGCCCGACCCGACCGCCGCAGTATTGCCCGGCCTGTTGGCCTCCTTGGTGGAACAGGACGAGGTCGCCCTGTTAATCGAACTGCAACGCCGCCGCCGCGTTGCCAACGGCAGTGCCAGCAGCGATCTGCTGGCTGCTGAGTGGACCGTCGCCGTGACCACGGCCACCTACCTTCCGCGGATCCCGACCACGCCGATCGAACTGGACGCCATCGCCCACCCTGCGGACGCACCACACCCGGGCCCACAGACACCAACGCCGAATGATTTCCCGCAGCGCCCGGAACGGTTGCCGACGCGCTGAAGCGACAACCAGCTACCACACCACGGCGGTGTCGAGCGTCACCAACATGCGGTCATAGCCGTCACCGATTTCCGGCTCACCGATATCACCACCTGCCAGCGCCCGGATGACCAGACCAGCGCGTGCCCACACCTCCACACCACCGCGCACCCGCATCGTCAGATCCTGCGGTGATGCACCGGTGGCGGTACCACTGCGTTCCAACTGGTAGACATCCAGTTCCCCCACCACGCCAAATGAACGCTGCAACCGCCAGCGCCCATGGATCCAGGCCTGGAGCAGGTAGGCGGCATTGGCCTCAATGGTCGGCACCACGTGGCTGGCGATACCGAGATCCAGACGGCTATACTCCTCGGGATCCCATCGCAGCAGCAGTTCACCGACGGGTCGGATGATCTGCTCGTCGTCGAAGGCCGGATCCTCGGCGAAATCATCGGCGAACCGCCGCATCTCCACCCCGAGGTGCCCGGTGAGTTGGACCAAGGGAGAGAACCGGTGGCTGATCAAGCCATGCAGCGCCACGCCGGTGCTGTCCTGGTAGTCGCTGCCGCCCTGGCGGTAGTCGATGCGATCGACCACACCCCGCAGGCCAAGGCGCGTCGGTCCGTCGGCGCAGCCAAACCACCATTCGCCCGTCATCTGGGGACGCAGGTAGTCGCGTTCCCGTTCATCGAAGACTCCTGCATCTTCCAGGTAATCCTCACCGATCACGCCGATCGCCAAGCGGACAGCGTTGCTGGTGCCACGCAGCCAATACCCGGCCGAGCCTTCATACCGTGCCCGCTGGACCTGGCGACCGGTCTCAATCAACGGATCATCGAACAGCAGACCATCGGCGACCACCGCCGCGAGCGGTCCGAGCGCAGACTCGCGAGTCCAGCCTAGGCGTAAGCGCCCACCGGTGAAATCACGGTCGTCGCGGTCAAGGTAGCGTTTGGCATCGGCATAGGCATCGGCAGTGAAACGGTCAGCAACCGCCGGCAACCAATACAACAGGATGCCAGCAACTCCTCGGGCATAGAGGTCATCATCCGGGTTGGATGGAGCGGCCTCGACATTGGAGTCATACCCCAATCCGAGGATGACTTTGGGGTGCAATTCCAGCCGCCCTTCATTGTAGATCAGGTTTCCACCGGGACGAACCGGGATGCGGTCGACCCAAATATGATCATTTGCAACCACGTTTTCTGCCGCGATCGCAGAGACAACGCTGGCAAACATCGCTATCCAGACATTGAACGCTCTTGTCTCGCACATCCCCCCAGGCTAGTAAGAGAATGCCGACCCGACAATTCCGAATCCAGCCAACGCTTGCGCAGAGAGGATGCGGTAGGCGAAATATGGCGGTAGACGACCTCGCCCCTCATTCTGGACTGATGAAAGCCTCGACGATGAACGGATTACATGCTCGTCTCTATGCCGATTACGAACGCCACTACGCCAGTGCCTCGCCGTCTTCGCGAGACAAACGGCGGATATTCGCGGCCTACGCAGCCCAATTCCAACCGCTCCTTGCCACACTTGGCCAGGGAACCTTGCTGGATGTCGGATGTGGTTCAGGCCTCTTGTTGGAATGGCTTTCGACAGCGTGCCCGCAAGCATCGCTCCACGGTATCGACGCCAGCCTTTCGATGTCAGCGCTCTCCCAAAAAAATCTCATCAACAAGGCCTCCGCCCACCATGGAGATGGGATTGAATTCCTACGGAATCACCCACACACCTACCATGGCATCTTTGCGACGGATATCCTGGAGCATATGGATGATGATACGCTCCAGGGCTTTCTCGACTGCGCACTGAATGCCCTCAAGCCCGGTGGATTCCTCGCGGTAAAGGTTCCGAACATGTCCAATCTCTCTTCCACCGAGTTGCGGTATCGGGACGCGACACATGTACGTGGATTCACTGAAAAAAGTCTGATCCAATGCTTCAGAGCCTTCGGCTTCTCCAATTCCGTTTGTTACGGCACGGTTCCTCATTCGCTCGGGATGAAGCTTCGCACCTGCACCGAACATCTGCTACACAAAGTGGTCTACCGTGTTTGTGGACATACTGATGTCTCCGTCTTCACCCGAACGATCACTGCGGTCGGCTATAAATCTTCCGCACATCCGCTGTCATGAACCGCCGAGAACAACGGCGAAAAACCCTACGTAGCACCAACGCTCGCTTCGTGGCTAGCCGATGAAACTCCTGGTGGTGCTGGAAGCGGTATTTGAACAATCCCCGGATGGTCGGATCTGGAGCAGTGGGGTGTATACCACCTCGTTCTTCACCCGTTATCTCACGGTCTTTTCGCAGGTGGTGGTGAGCGCTCGTGTACGACCGGTTGCGGTGATTCCCCCGGATCACCAAGTGGTCGATGATCCGCGAGTCACCTTCGTGCCGATCCCGTGGTACCGTGGATTGCTCGGCTACTTGCGGGAGCGCAGTCGTGTCGGAACCGCGTTGCGGGCCGCCTTGGAGCAGGCAGAAGCAGTGATCCTGCGCGTGCCATCGCCACTCGCAGGTCGTCTGCAACCGTGGCTGGATTCCTCGCAGCGGCCCTTCGGCGTAGAGGTCGTCGGGGATCCATGGGAGGTGTTCGCTCCTGGAGTGCTCCGCCATCCTCTACGCCCATTCCTGCGCCATCGACTGCGTGCGGAGATGGCCCATCAATGCTCACGAGCGAGTGCGGCTTCGTACGTTACGGCGTCCGCTCTGCAGCTACGGTACCCAGCGTCGGGAAAGAACCCGACTTTCGGTTGCTCTGACATCGAACTCGTCGACGACGATATTCTGGTTGAGCCACGAGTCATTGCACTTTCGGCGCAAACGCTGCGGTTGATTTCCGTCGGAACAATGAGTCAACGCTACAAAGGCCAAGACGTGCTGCTGCAGGCCGTCGCCGAATGCCGTGCACGTGGTGCCGGTGCCTTCACCATCACGTTGGTGGGCGACGGAGTCGAGCGGACAGGACTTGAGCAACTGTCCCAGCGTCTCGGTTTGGGTGATGCTGTGCACTTCACCGGTCACTTGGCTGAACGGAAAGCCGTGCTCGCGGCGTTGGATAGTGCTGATGCGTTCATCATGCCGTCGCGCACGGAAGGACTCCCGCGGGCTATGATCGAAGCCATGGCCCGCGGTCTCCCTTGCCTGGGCACCCGCGTCGGCGGGATACCCGAACTGCTGGATGAGGACGCGCTGATCTTGGTCGACGATTATCGCGCGTTGGCGCGTGCGATCGACACGCGCCTGCGTGACCCCGCGTGGATGGCAACCGCCTCGGCACGAAATCTCACTGTCGCACGCTCCTACCATCAGGATTTGCTACGAGAGCGTCGCCAACAATTCTACCGTGCGGTGTTTAACGCGACCAGTCGTTGGCAGACGAAGGGCTGATCGGCATGCGTATTCTGCATCTGCTGAAAACCGGCGTCGGTGCGAGCTGGGCGCTGCATCAGGTGCGCGAACTGGTGCGTTTGGGAATGGACGTGCATGTCGCCATGCCACTTGGTCCGATGGTCGAGCGCTTCGCTGCGGTCGGCGCCAACGTGCACCCTTTCCAGGCCGACATCGCCGCCCACCGCCCGTGGGCGTGGCCAGCTCTGCTGACTTCCCTACGCGCTCTGGTGGACCAGATCGCACCAGACCTGATTCACAGCCATTTCGTTGGCACCACCGCCACCATGCGCCTAGCGCTGTCGCAGAGCGAGATTCCGCGGGTATTCCAGGTTCCTGGACCACTGCACCTCGAACATCCATTCTATGCGCGCGCGGAACTATCGCTCGCCGGTCCGCAGGACCACTGGATCGCGGCCTGCCGCTGGACGCAGGACGCCTACCGGATGCACGGCATCAGTGCGCGCCGGGTGTCGTTGTCGTACTACACCACTGATCTGGCACGTTTTACTCCCGCTGCCGATGATGGCAGCCTGCGGCGTGCGCTCGGCTTGAACGCGCAGACGGCGGTGATCGGCATGGTCGCTTATTGTTATCCTCCCAAACGCTACCTGGGACAACGTCGTGGCATCAAAGGCCATGAAGACTTCATCGATGCCATCGCGTGGTGCCGAGCCAACGGAGCCGATGTGGTGGGGGTGGTAGTCGGCAGCGCCTGGGGTCGGGCCGAGTGGTACGAACGTCAGGTGCATGCCTACGCCATGGCACGTTGTCCAGGCGGCATCCATTTCCTTGGTCACCGGAATGATGTCGCTGCCCTCTATGCCGGCTTCACCATCGCGGTGCATCCGTCGTTGTCAGAAAACGTTGGTGGCGCACTGGAATCCTCGCTCATGGCCGTACCGACTATCGCAACTGCGACCGGTGGTTTCCCGGACCTGATTCGACCAGGAAAAACCGGTTGGTTGGTTCCGCCCGCCTCGGCCACACGTCTGGGGCAGACAATCCTGCAGGTGCTCGATGATCCGATGACTGCCAATCAAATGGCCGCCAACGCGCGTGCTCAGGCGCTGGAACAGTTCTCATCCGAACGATTGGGGCGTGAGATCCGGGACATCTACCGACAAATTCTTGGTCGGAGTCCTGCGTGACGACTCCACCACGACGACCAATCACCCTGAGGAGCAAACGTCTGCTCGATATTCTCGGGAGCTTGATCGGCCTCGGTTTAGTATGGCCACTGTTGCTGGGCGTCGCACTGGCGGCGCGCCTGACACTCGGCAGTCCGGTGTTCTTCATCCAGGAACGCCCAGGCTTGCACGGTCGTCCATTTCGCCTGTGCAAGTTCCGCACTATGCGTGATGCCTATGATCATTCCGGGCGGCCGCTACCTGATGCCGAGCGCCTCACCCGCCTTGGCCGGTTTCTGCGAGCTGCCAGCATCGATGAGCTGCCCGAACTCTGGAACGTGCTGATCGGGGACATGAGTCTGGTCGGACCGCGCCCCTGGTTGGTGGAATACCTGCCGCACTACACCCCCGAGCAGATGCGCCGACACGAGGTCCGCCCAGGCATCACC
>Ga0105044_10007424_pt1 | contig 15089 bp, 12 predicted proteins | sample MAT01_FD_78092 | JGI IMG/M metagenome (GOLD analysis project Ga0105044, IMG submission 78092) | Freshwater microbial communities from Lake Fryxell liftoff mats and glacier meltwater in Antarctica - MAT-01 | ecosystem: Environmental > Aquatic > Freshwater > Ice > Liftoff microbial mat | place... | reverse complement strand
CAGTTCGTCGTCGTTGGAGAAGAGACCCGCATGGTCGAGGCCCAGCGCGATCATGATCGCACCGGTAAGCGTCGCGAGGTTGACCATGTAGCGAGGCTTGAAGCGGTCCTGCGTGTACCAGAGTGCATCGGCCAGAACGAGGCGGCCTTCGGCGTCGGTGTTCCAGACTTCGATCGTCTGGCCCGACATCGAGGTCACGATGTCGCCGGGGCGCTGGGCATCGGCGTCCGGCATGTTTTCAACGAGGCCGAGCACGCCGACGACGTTCGCCTTGGCCTTGCGCATCGCCAGCGCCTTCATCGCGCCGGCAACGGCGCCTGCGCCGCCCATATCCCATTTCATGTCCCACATGCCGTCACCTGGCTTCAGCGAGATACCGCCGCTGTCGAAAGTCACGCCCTTGCCGACCAGCGCGATGGGGGCTTCGCCGGGCGTGCCGCCATTCCAGGTCATGACAACGAGCTTGGTTTCCTTGGCGCTGCCCTGGCCGACGCCCAGAAGCGCGCCCATGCCCAGCTTCTTCAACTCAGGCTCGCCCAGCACTTCAACCTCAACGCCATACGCAGACAGCTCCGAGCAGCGATCGGCAAAGGTTTGCGGGTAGATTATGTTCGCAGGCTCGGTGACGAGATCGCGGGTGAAGAACACGCCTTCGATCAGCGCGCTCGCATCCTTCCACAGCTTCTTGGCGGCGGCGGGATCTTCGACCTGCACGTCGATGGATTTCAGCGAGGGCTTCTGCGCCGCCTTCAGCTTGGTGCGGTACTTGTCGAAACGATAGGCGCGCAGCGCCGCCGCCAGCGCGACATGCACGGCGTGCTCAAGCGTGACATCCAGCGCCACCGTCAGGCGGGTTTCGCCCGACAGGAGATATTTCGCGACCAGCGCGCCGCCGACGGCCTCAGCCGCCAGCGCATCGAAGGCATCGGTCTTGCCGAGGCCGACGAGGCCATATGGCCCGCCTTTAGCGCCGGTGATCTCGGCGATCTGGCCCTTGGCGCCAGTGAAGCGGCCGCGCTTGGCAGCTTCGGCAATCGCACCCTTGGCGGCTTTATCGGCGGCCTTCGCATGCGCAGTCAGTTTGCCGCCCTCGGTCGCGCCGACGATCAGAACGCCGGATTTGGCAGGGCCGAAGGCGGTGAAACGAACTTCCATCTTGTGATCCAATCTCAGCCAGGGCTGCCGCCCAGCCCGCCTGGCCTTCTAGGCGATTGCGGGATGGCGCGCGCATGGTTAGACCGGGAACAAGGAACTCCCGGCGCATTGGCCGTGAGAGCTAAAGCAAACCGCGCCCGCGCGGAAGCGGCTTTCCGCCGCTCTCCAAAGCGTGAGGCCCAAGGACATGCCTCGATCATGCGGCTGGCCCGCTACATTTTCGACGAGGCGTTCCGTCCCTTCGTGTTCTTCACGGTGGCCCTGACAGCCATTGTCTGGCTGTCGCAGTCGCTTCGTTATGTGAACGTGATCGTCGATCAGGGGCAGTCGGCGGGGATTTTCCTCTATCTGATCGTGCTAATGCTCCCGAGCCTGATGATCTTCGTGTTCCCGACGGCGCTGCTATTTGCGACCTTTTACGCCCTCTTCCGGCTCCAGACGGACTCGGAGCTGGTCGTCGTCGCAGCAGCTGGGCGCTCGCGCTTTGCGGTCGCGGTGCCTCTGATGGTGCTGGCGCTGTTCGTCGCCCTGCTCCACCTCGCGGTGAACCTCTATCTGATGCCGGTCGGCCAGCGGACGCTGAAAGACAGGATGTTCGAGATCCGTGGCGATCTCATCACCAACATCCTGCGCGAGGGCCAGTTCACCACCCCATCGGACGGCCTCACGGTCTATGTCCGCGAGCGGACTGGCACCGGCAGTGCACGAGGCATTCTCGTACACGACAATCGCGACCCCGCCCGGGCCGTTACCTACATGGCTGAAGCCGGCGAGATCGTAAACAGCGACGCCGGGCCGCGCTTCCTGCTCGTCAACGGCAACGTCCAGCGCATCGAAGCGCCGGGCCGCATCGCGACGCTGCAGTTCGAGCGCTACGTTATCGACCTTGCACCGTTCCAGAAGGGCGAACGCGCCGACCAGCGCGGGTCGCAGGAGCGTTATCTGCCCGAGCTGCTGAACCCGCCCGACACCGCCAATCTCTCCGAACAGAAGCTGAAATCCTACATCGCCGACGCGCATGAGCGGATGTCGTCGCCGCTCTACAGCTTCATCTTCGTGCTCATCCCGGCGGCAGCAATTCTTGCTGCCGGATCGGCACGCAGCTCCATTGCCTGGCGCATCGGGCTCGCGGCGCTGCTCGCGTTGATGATCCGCATGGCTGGCCTCGGCGTGCGCGGCGTTGTTGGCACCAATAACGATCTCTGGCCGCTGCTCTATCTGGTGCCGCTCCTTGGCATTGCCGGCGCTGCCGTCTGGCTCTCAGGCTGGACCTGGCGCCGGCCCCTGCGCGAACCGCCTGCCGGGGCGACCGCATGACGCCGTTCGTCCTCACCCGCTATCTCACCTGGCGCTTCCTCATTTCATGCGGAACGGTGGCCGGGGCGCTTGCCGCCTTCGTCTTCATCATCAACCTCGCCGAACTGCTGAACCGCAGCGCCGGCAAGGAAGAGATGACTTTCGGCATCGCGCTCGCCATGGCGGTCTTCAAGCTGCCGCTGACGATGAACAAGCTGCTGCCATTCATCGCGCTCTTCGGCGCGATCTGGATGTTCGCACGGCTGTCGCGCTTTCACGAGCTTGAGGCCATCCGCGCCTCGGGCGTTTCAGCCTGGCAGTTCATCATGCCGCCCATCGTGGTCGCGATCCTCGCCGGGATGGCCTCGACCATGGTGGTCAATCCGATCGCGGCGAACGCCGCCAGCCAGTTCGAGCAGCTGGAGTCGCGCTATCTGCGCGGCCGCACCTCGATCCTTGCTGTTTTCCCAACCGGCGTCTGGCTCAGGCAGGCCGACGGCAACGAGCAGGCGGTGATCCACGCCCTGCGCGCCTCCAGCGCCGACATGCAGCTCGAGGATGTGATCGTCTTCATCTATGAGGGCCGGGACAAATTCACCCGCCGCCTCGATGCGACCTCCGCCGCGCTCGATAACGGCTTCTGGCGGATGACCGATGTCTATGAATCGCGGGCGGGCGAAGCTTCCGTCCATCACGACACCTATGAACTGCCGACCATGCTGACCGCCGACGAAGTGAAGGACAGCTTCACCTCACCCGACACGATCGATTTCTGGGATTTACCGCGCTTTATCCAGACCGCCGAAGACGCCGGCTTCACCGCCGTCCGGCACAAGATGCACTTCTATGCCCTGATCGCCTTGCCCCTGGCGCTTGGCGCGATGGTGGTGATCGCGGCGGCGTTTGCGCTGAGGCCGATGCGCTTTGGCGGCACCGGACGGCTGCTCGCGACAGCCGCCGGGGTTGGCTTCCTGTTCTTTTTCCTCAGCGATTTCACCGAGGCCCTGGGGCTTTCCGGCCTCGTCCCGCCTTTGATCGCCGCTGCCGCCCCGACTCTGGCTTGCATCCTGACAGGAGTCACCGCTCTCCTGTATCTGGAGGATGGCTAAGGGTGCGTAAGGTGAGGGACTGGTTGCTGACAGCGGCTTCGGCGGCGGCGCTTCTCGCCGCTGTGCCGTCGGCTGCGCTGGCGGCTGAACCCAACCTCAAATTCGATCAGAACGCGCCTGTCCTCATCCAGGCAGATCGCCTGATCTACGACACAGACGGCAAAACCGTTCGCCTTGAAGGCAATGTCGAAATGGCGTCCGACGGGCGGGTGTTGACGGCTGAGGCCGTCGCCTACGACCAGACGACGGGTGTCGTCACAGCATCCGGCGGCGTGGTAGTGCGCGAGGCCGACGGCTCGACGCTCACAGCCGACAGCGTCCAGCTTACCGGCGACCTCAAAGACGGGGTCATCGAGAATATCGGCATCCTGCTCGACGAGCACACCCGCCTCGCGGCCGCCCGTGGTACCCGCGAGAAGGGCGAGCGCACCGTGCTGGAACGCGCCGTCTTCAGCCCCTGCGAGATTTGCACCGACAAAGGCCATTCCGAGCCGCTGTGGCAGATCAAGGCCGTGCGCGTCGTCTGGGACCAGAAGCAGCAGCGTATCTCCTACGAGGACGCCAGCTTCGAATTCTTCGGCGTACCCATCGCCGCCGCACCGGCCTTCAGCCACGCCGATTTCACCGTCGAGAACCAGTCCGGCTTTCTCGCGCCGACCGCCGGGCAGTCGAGCGATCTGGGCTATTTCGTCGAAGTGCCCTACCATTTCGCGCTCGATCCGACCTACGACCTTACGGTCTCCGCGATGGTCGCGACCAGTGTCTTCCCGGTGCTCAAGCTCGACTGGCGCCAGAAACTCGACAGCGGCGAATACTGGCTCTCGGGCAGCTACACCTATGACGACGCCTTCGACGATATGGGCGTGCGCACCGGCGACCAGACCTCCTACAGCCACATTTTCGGACGCGGGCGTTTCAAGCTGACCGAGAAGATGGGCTGGGGCTTCGATTTGGAGCGCGTCTCGAACGACACCTATCTGGAACGCTACGAGATCTCGAATGCCGACCGCCTCACTAGCCGGGCCTATATCGATTGGCGCGACGGCCGCTCGCACGCCGCCGTTTCGGCATATGCCTTCCAGGGCCTGCGCGCCGAAGACGATCCGGGCCTCACTCCGCTCGTGCTGCCCGAAGCCAAGCTGCACTATGTACTTGGCGATTCGGTATGGGGCGGCGAAGTCGCCTTCGACGGCAGTATCCTCGCACTGCAGCGTTCGCGCGGACTAGACACACAGCGCCTCTCGGCCGGCGCCAGCTGGATCCGGCCCGAGATCCTCGAAAATGGAATGGCGCTCACCTTTTTCGCAGCCGCGCGGGGCGACGTCTACCGCGTGACCGATGCCGACCCGATCCTCAACCCTCTGCTCGATGACAACGACGTGCTGGCGCGGGCCAGCGGCTATGCCGGCGTCGAACTGCGCTGGCCCTTCGTGCGTCAGACCGACAGCGGCTTTACCCAGATCGTCGAACCGATCGTCCAGGTGATTGCCGCGCCCTACGGCAACGGCCCCGACGGCATCCCCAACGAGGACAGCGTCAGCCTCGAGTTCGACGACACAAATCTCTTCAACGCGGTCAAGTTCACCGGACTCGATCTCATCGAGAGCGGGCCGCGCGCCAATATCGGCCTGCGCTATGCCGAATTCTTTCCCGGCGGCGGCTCGATCGAAGTGCTAGCTGGCTTCCAGGCGCGCCTCGACGACGAGCCGGCCTTCCGGAACTCAACCGGTCTCGGCGAGACGCAATCCGACTATGTCGGCCGGATATCCTTTACGCCCTGGCAGGGGCTGACCATCGTCAACCGCTTGCGGCTCGACAAGGACGACTTCTCGGTTCGCCGCAACGAAGTCTACGTCCAGGGCACCGGCAGCTGGTACGAGGTCGATGCGTCGTATCTGAAGCTGGAGAGCGATCCCTCCCTCACCGGCCTCGGCCCCCGCGAGGAAATCAACCTGCTCGGCCGCGTTTATGTCTCAGAGTACTGGAGCGCCATCGGCGGCGTGCGGCGCGACCTCGAAGGGTCGCAGATGATCGAGAGCCGGTTCGGCGTCGCCTATGAGGACGAGTGCTCGTTCTTCGAGTTCGGCTTCCGCCGCCGCTTCACCCGCGACCGCGATGCCGAACCGTCGACCACCTTCATTCTTTCGGTCCGCCTCAAGGCGCTGGGCGATGACACCGGCACCGCCGCGCCGCTCTACCGGCGCGATCCTTATCTCGGCAACGAGAGCCGCGAGAGCGGCAATTTCGGCGGCTTCTAGGGCGCGCGCCGCCTTGGACCGGGAAACCCGAGATCCCACGAATGGGGCGTCTTTATGGTGAAAAGCGCCGTTGAACCGTGAAGGGAAGCCTGTATTCTCCGCCCCGCGAGGGCGGGGGCGATGCGGATAGATTTCGACGTCGCAGCTTTGCGACTCCCCATGAGACGGAAACAGCGTAACGCCATGAAATCGTTGCTTAAGCTCGCCGCCGCGGCCGCCATGCTGTCGTTGATCCATCCGGTTGCCGCAGACAGCGTTCAGCGGGCGGCCGCCATCGTCAACGGTGTCGTCATCTCGACCTACGATCTGGACCAGCGTGTCCGGATGGTCCTGTCGACCACCGGCGGCGCTCAGAACGAAGCGGCGCAACAGCGCATGCGGGAGAGCGTGCTGCGAACGTTGATCGACGAAATCCTGCAGCTCAAGGAAGCCGAGCGCGTCAAGCTGACGATCACCGAGAAAGACATAGACGAGGCGATCGACCGCATCGCCGAGCAAAACAACACGACGCGCGACGCCATCATGAAGTCGCTGGCGGCGAACGGCGTGGATCCGACGACCTTGCGCATTCAGATCAAGGCTGAGGCAGCCTGGTCGCAAATTATCGAAGGCGCGCTCGCCCCGCGCGTGAAGATCAGCGATGCCGACGTCGATGCCGAGATGGCGCGTATCGAAGCGGGTGCATCCAAGCCGCAATTCCTCGCATCGGAAATTTTCGTCGCGATAGACTCGCCCCAGGACGAAGCCCGCGCGCAGCGCGCCGTCCAGCAGATCTACAATCAGCTTCAGACCGGCACCGCCTTCCCACAGCTTGCCCAGCAGTTCTCCGAATCTTCGACCGGCGCGCGCGGCGGCGATCTGGGCTGGGTGCAGGACGCCGACGTGCCGCCCGAGGTGTGGCGCGAGATGCAGGCCATGCGTCTGCAATCCGTCTCCCGGCCGATTCGTACCGCCAATGGCTGGTACCTGATCGCGCTACGCGACAAGATGCGCCCTGTCGGCTCTGCGGACGATAAGCCACCTGCCCCTCCGGGCCGTCCGGCCGGCGTGCCTGCCGGCTCGGTCAAGCTGAAGCGTGTCGTGCTGGGCCTGCCGCCTGGCATGACTTCGGCGCAGGAGCAGGCCTATGCGCAGTCTGCGGGGCAGCTTCGCGACGCCATCAAAGGTTGTCAGGGCCTGGAAGAGTTCCTGAAGCCCATTCGCGGCGTTGCGCTCATCGATCTTCCGGTTCTGCCGCTGAAGGATCTGGCGCCTGAAATCCGCAACATCGTGGCCAACCTGAATCCCAGCGACATCTCGCAGCCCTTCTTCAGCAAGGAAGGCGAGCAGAAGCTGATGAACATGCTGGTCGTCTGCGGCGACAGGCTGCGTGAGGAATTCATCGCCACCCGCGCCTTTGAAATGCCGACACGCGAGCAGGTCCAGTCGCGCAAGTTCAATCAGGAACTTTCGGTGATGGCGCGCCGTTACATGCGCGATTTACGCCGTGACGCGGCGATCGAAATCCGCGACACCAGCGTGCTCAACACCGCCTCGAACTAAGCATGACCGCCCCGCGCCCGATCGCTCTCACGATGGGCGATCCGGCCGGGATCGGGCCTGAGATCGCGGCGGCTGCCATGGCTGCCCTGGAGGGCCGCATCCCGATCCGCTTCATCGCGGATCGCGCGACGCTTGCGGCGGCCATTCCCGGTAAGCCCGACACCGCCCACGCTACGGCCATCATTCGCTCTATCGAACGCGGCGCGAAACTGGTGCAGACCGGACTCTGCTCCGCCCTCGTCACCAACCCGATCGCCAAGAAAATCCTGATCGACACCGGCTTCGGCTTTCCCGGCCATACCGAATTCCTCGGCCACCTCACCGGCGCCAGCCGTCCGGTGATGCTTCTGGCCGTCGATGGGCTTCGCGTCGTGCCGGTCACCGTGCATACGCCGCTCGCCAAGGTCCCCACCCTCCTCACCGAGCAGCTCATCGTCGAAACCGCGCGGGTCACCGCCTATGCGCTCATCCACGATTTCGGTATCGCCGCCCCGCGCCTCGCGCTCTCGGGTCTCAATCCGCATGCCGGCGAAGGCGGTGCTCTGGGCTCCGAGGAAGACGCCGTCATCAAGCCCGCCATCGCGCGGCTTCAGGCCGAGGGCCTCGCCGTTACCGGCCCGCATCCTGCCGACACGATGTTTCATCCCGCCGCCCGCGCCCGCTACGACGCGGCGCTTTGCATGTATCACGACCAGGCGCTCATCCCGCTGAAGACCATCGATTTCGAGCGCGGCGTGAATGTCACCCTCGGCCTGCCGATCATCCGTACCTCGCCCGATCACGGCACCGCCTTCGACATCGCGGGCAAAGGCATCGCCAGCCCGGCCAGCCTCATCGCCGCCATCGAACTCGCCGCCGATCTCGCCCAGCGCCGCGCCGCGACAGCCCCGCAATGAGCGGTCTCGACGCTCTGCCGCCGCTGCGGGTGGTGATCGAGAATGCAGATCTCCGGGCAAAGAAGTCGCTCGGACAGAACTTCCTGCTCGACCTCAACCTCACCCGCCGCATCGCCCGCGAGGCCGGCCCGCTGGAAGGCCGCGACGTGCTGGAGATCGGCCCCGGCCCCGGCGGCCTGACGCGCGGCCTGCTCGGCGAAGGCGCGCGCCGCGTTCTCGCGGTCGAGCGCGACGAACGCTTCCTCCCCGCCCTCGCCGACATCAATGCGGCATCCGGCGGCCGCCTCTCGGTCGTCGCGGCCGATGCGTTGAGTGTCGATGAACCTGCTCTCCTCGCCCAGCACGGCCTCACCGCGCCGGTCAGCGTCGTCGCCAACCTGCCCTATAACGTCGGCACGGCGCTGCTCATCAAATGGATCACGGCGCCGAAGTGGCCGTCGTGGTTCGACAGTCTCACCCTGATGTTCCAGCGCGAAGTCGCCGAACGCATTGTCGCTCCCGTCGGCGGCAAGGCGTATGGCCGCCTCTCGGTCTTGACTCAATGGCGAACGCGTCCGCGAATCCTCTTCGACGTCCACCCCAGCGCTTTCGTGCCGCCGCCGAGCATCGTCTCGGCGGTCGTCCGGCTGGACGTGATCCCCGATCCCGAACCGGCCCCCCTCGCGGCGCTGGAGGCCGTCACCGCCTCAGCTTTCGGTCAGCGCCGCAAGATGCTCCGCGCGGCATTGAAAACGTTGGGCGTTGACCCCATCCCGCTCCTCGAAGCCGCCGAAATCGAGCCGACCGAGCGCGCCGAACAGGTGCCCGTCAGCAAATTCCTCGCGCTGGCGCGGGCCTTTGCGGGCTGTCCTTGACGCCGCCTGCGGCCTCGCGCATCACCTGCTGACAAAATATCACGCCCGAAATCAAGCCGCCGGAGACGCCCATGATCTGCGAAGCCATCACCACCTATGGCAGGCCCCTGACGCGGCTCGACGTTGCCACCCCGACGCCGCAGGGCACGGAGCTTCTCCTGGAAGTCACCGAATGCGGCGTCTGCCACTCCGACGTACACTTGCATGACGGCTATTTCGGCATGGGCGGCGACAACAAGCTCGACGTCCGCGCCGGCCGCCAGCTTCCATTTACGCTCGGCCACGAGATCGGCGGCAAGGTCGTGGCAGTCGGTCCCGACGCGACCGGCGTCAAGATCGGCGATATCCGCGTCGCCTATCCCTGGATCGGTTGCGGCAGCTGCCCCGCTTGTGCGCGCGGCGAAGAACAGTTCTGCAACAAACCCGCTAATCTTGGAATCCAGAAGAATGGCGGTTACGCGAGCCACGTCATCGTGCCGCATCCGCGCTACCTGCTCGATTTCGGCAATGTAGATCCGGCGCTTGCCGCCGCCTATATGTGCTCCGGCCTGACCGCCTTCAGCGCGATGAAGAAGCTGGGTACGGTCGGCAAGCAAGACCCCATCGTCATCGTCGGTCTCGGCGGCGTCGGTATGATGGGGCTGCAGTTCGCCCGCGCTCTCTTCGACGCGCCGATCATCGGCGTCGATGTCGATCAGACCAAGCTCGACGCCGCCCTGAAGGCCGGCGCGACCAAGGTCGTCAATTCACGCGAAGACGGCGCGCTGAAAAAACTGCTCGGCGAAACTGGCGGTGCCTATGCCTCGATCGACTTCGTCGGCTCGGAGGGGAGCTTCGCCTTCGCGCAAGGGTGTGTCCGCAAGGGCGGCAAGGTGATCGTGGTCGGCCTCTTCGGCGGCGCGTTCTCGATGCCGATCCCGATGCTGCCGATGCGGGCCATCTCGATTAGCGGTTCCTATGTCGGCTCGCTCGCCGAGACCGAGGCTATGATGGAGCTTGTCCGCGCCGGCAAGATCGACCCGATCCCGGTCACCCGCCGCAAACTCAGCGAAGCCACCGCGACGCTCGACGATCTGCGCAAGGGCACCATTGTCGGCCGCGTGGTGCTCGACCCGGCGCTCTAGAGCATCATCCGAAGAGGTGGATACCGGTTCTTCGAAAAGATGATGCTCAATCAAAGACCTAGAGCCCCGTTCCGATTCCATCGGAACGGAAAAGACTCTAGCAGCCTTCGGGATCGAGCCACCAGCCGACGACATTGCCCTTGGCGTCTTTCACCTCGGGCGCGTCATAGCATTGGCCGCCGGGGTTCTCTCCGGGACCACGTACGAACAGTTCTGCATTCGTGCCCGGCGGGGACGCATCGCCCTCGAACGGCGCCGCGATCGCTTTGCCGGCTGCGACCGTGCAGGTGTAGAGGGGGTCTTCATCGCCGCCTGCCAGCATGGCGAATCCTGCATCGGCTGCTGTCGCTGCTGCAAAGACCACCGGTGGCTTGGTCTCGGAGATCCCGAGGCATGCATCGATGACCGGCAGCGCGGCCAGCACGTCCTGTCCCCAGGGCCGATAGGCACAGCCTTTCAGCGTCCGCGTATCGCTACCCGCAGAGCCGACCAGAATAGCCTCCACGCTGTAGGGATAGACCGTATCGCTCATGCCGTCGGAGCATTCTCCGAAGCTCATGGTCACGCTCAGCGGACCCGACGTCCATATATGGCCGGCATCACCCATCGCCGTCGTGTATTCGATCGTGAACTCCTGAACCTTTTCGCCATCATCGCCCGGCTCCACGAACACCATCGTCTTGCCGGCGATGTCGAGGCGCCAGAAAGGCTCTGTGCCGACAGCGCGAAGACTGCCCTTCACCGCATCGGCGATGGGCAACGGCGGCGGCAAAGGAAAAACCGGCGGGGCGTCCTGCATCGGCGGCGCGGTTGCAGCGGCGGCAGTCAGCGCAAGAATGAGCAGCATGTGGGTCTCCCTTTGGAGCCCATCTTAGCCGTTTGAGTTGCGGGGAAACTGCGACTTGTTGGCTCGGTCAGGCCATCAGGCCCTTCACGAAGGTTTCCAGCGCGGGCTGGCGCTCGCGCTTCAGCCGTTCGGCGATGATGACCGAGTGGGTCTCCTGCAGCGCCCGCTCCAGGAAGTCGTTCACGACCACATAGTCGAACTCGTTCCAGTGGCTGATTTCGCTATTCGCCTTGGCCATGCGCCTGGCGACCGAGGCGCTGTCGTCCTGCCCCCGGCGATTGAGCCGCTCCTCGAGCTGCGCCCGGGTCGGCGGCAGGATGAACACCGAAACCGTGTCGCCCGGTGCCGCCGCCTTCAACTGCCTGACCCCCTGCCATTCGATGTCGAACAGCACGTCATGACCCTCGGCCAGCGCGTCATCCACATAGTCGCGCGGGGTGCCGTAGGAATTTCCGAAGGCATGGTCGTTGGCATGCGCGTATTCCAGAAACCCGCCCTCGGCGGCGCGCTTGTCGAAGGCTTCCTGCGTCACGAACACATAGTCCTGCCCATCGATCTCGCCGGGCCGCATCTTGCGCGTCGTCCACGATACCGACAGCCGCAGCGCGGGGTCCATGGTCAGCAGACGGCGGGTGATCGAGGTCTTGCCCGCGCCACTGGGCGCGGCGAAGGCGATCATCATGGGCTTGCGGCGAATGCTCAGCATGTCACGCGCCCCCCAGCTCTATTCGACATTCTGGACCTGCTCGCGGAACTGCTCAATCACCGCTTTGAGGTCGAGCCCCAGCCGCGTGAGATGAATGTCGAACGACTTGGAACAGAGCGTGTTCGCCTCGCGCGTGAACTCCTGACACAGGAAATCCAGCCGCCGCCCCGCAGACTCGCCGTCGGCCAGCAGATCGCGGGCCTGCGCGACATGAGCATCGAGCCGGTCCAGTTCCTCCGTCACGTCCGCCTTGGCGGCCAGCAGAGCCACCTCTTGATGCAGCCGCTCAGGGTTCAGCGCGCTCGATGCGTCCAGCAACTTCGCCAGCTGGTCAACCAGCCGCCGCTTCACCGCCTCGGGCGCGAGGCTCGCGAGTTGGCGCGCTTCGTTCGCGAGAGCCGCGACACGGCCAAGCTGCGCCGTCAGCAAAGCCCCGATCCGCGCGCCCTCTTCCGCCCGCGCCTTGCCAAGTGCGCTCAGCGCCTCGTCCAGCGAGGCCAGCATCGCTGCGTCGCGCGCTTCGATATCGGCTTCGGCGGCGGCTTCTTCCTCGATCACGCCCTTCATGCGGAAGATGCCATCGGCGCTCGGCGGCGACATCGGCATCACCGCTTCCATCGCGCGCATCGCCTCGGAGATCGCCTGCAGCGCCTCGCGGTTGATCTTGAGGTTCGGGGCCTGGGCTTGCTCGGTCAGCGACAGCGAAACCTGCACCGACCCACGCTTCAGCCGCTTCGACAGCGCCTGCCGGGCCGGCACTTCCAGCGAGTCATAGCCCGGCGGCATGCGAAAGCGCGGCTCCAGCCCCTTGCCGTTGACGCTTTTCAACTCCCACGCCCAATCGAGCATCTCATAGCTGCCGCGCACCCGCGCAAAGCCCGTCATGCTGACAACACTCATGGCGTCGCTCCTTCAGCTTCGCGGGCCTTCCGGGCTTCGATCTCGCGCCATTTTCGCACGTTCTCATTGTGCTCTTCCAGCGTCGCTGCAAAGGCATGCCCCCCCGTCCCGTCGGCGACGAAGAACAGATACTCCGTCTCCGGAGGATTAATCACAGCCTCCAGCGACGCGCGGCCCGGATTGCAGATCGGCGTCGGCGGCAATCCGTCGATGATATAGGTGTTGTAAGGCGTAGCCTTATCCAGCTCGCTGCGGCGAATGCCCCGCCCCAGCGGCTCGCCGCCGGTCAGGCCATAGATGATCGTCGGATCCGACTGCAGCTTCATGCCCTTGCGCAGCCGGTTTACGAACACCGACGCCACCTGGGGACGCTCGCTGGCGACCCCGGTTTCCTTTTCCACGATGGAGGCGAGGATGATCGCCTGCTCCAGCGAGTCATAAGGCAAATCCTTCTTGCGGTTAGCCCACAGCTTCTCGGCGATCGCCTTATGGTCGCGCTCCATCCGCCGCAGCACATCGGCCCGCGTCGTGCCGCGCGTGAAGAGATAGGTTTCCGGCAACAGTGTTCCCTCCGCCGGCGCAGCGCGCAGCTCGCCGGTGAGCACCGTATCGGCGAGGAGAATGCGCAGCGTCATGGCGCTCGTACGGCCCTCCGGCACGGTCACCGAATACTGGATCACCTTGCCCGAGACGAGCAGGTCCATGACCTGCTTCATACTTGACTTGGCAGGCACCTGATATTCACCGGCCTTCAGTTTGGCCTGCTGTTCCAGATAGCGCGTCCCCAGTTTGAAGATCGTCGCATCGTCCAGCACGCCGAGCTTGAACGGGTCTTCGCGGCTGATGACCCCCGCCTCGCGCAGCTTGCTCGCGATGGCGTTGAGCCCATCACCCTGGTCGATCATCACGAATGTGTCGGCAGCCAGCGGCCCCGGCGCATTGAAGCGATCCCACGCCCAATAGGCGGCGCCGCCCGCAGCGAGCGCGCCGAGGACCAGCAGCACCAGAACGAGGGCAAAGAATCGTGCGAGGAAAGACCGCCGCCGTCTTGGACGATCTTCGCTCATCGGCGTCAGGCCGACGGCTTGGTCATGATGAGGGCCGCATTGGTGCCGCCGAAGCCGAACGAGTTGGAGAGCACCGCGCGGACTTCGCGCTTGCGGGCTTTGTGCGGCACGAGGTCGATCGCCGTCGTGACGTCGGGATTGTCGAGATTGATGGTCGGCGGCACGATCTGATCGCGCATCGCGAGGATGCAGAAGATCGCTTCCACCGCACCGGCCGCGCCGAGCAGATGGCCGATCGACGATTTGGTTGAAGACATTGAGAGTTTCGCGGCGGAATTGCCGAAGAACCGCTCCACGGCGCCCAGCTCAATGCCGTCGGCCATGGTCGAGGTGCCATGTGCATTGACATAGTCGATGTCGGCGACGGTCAGGCCCGAGCGCTTCAGCGCCATTTCCATGGCGCGATAGCCGCCATTGCCGTCTTCGGTCGGTGCAGTGATGTGATAGGCGTCGCCCGAGAGGCCGTAGCCGGAAATCTCGGCATAGATTTTCGCGCCCCGCGCCTTGGCGTGTTCGTATTCTTCGAGCACCACGACGCCCGCGCCCTCGCCCATGACAAAGCCGTCGCGATCCTTGTCGTACGGGCGCGAGCCCTTTTCTGGCGTGTCATTATAGGCGGTGGAGAGCGCGCGGCAGGCGTTGAAGCCCGCAATGCCGATTCGGCAGATCGAGGCTTCCGCCCCGCCCGCGATCATCACGTCGGCGTCGTCAAAGGCGATCAGCCGCGCCGCATCGCCGATCGCGTGGGCTCCGGTGGCGCAGGCGGTGACGACGGCGTGGTTGGGGCCTTTTGCGCCGAGACGGATCGAGACCTGCCCCGAGACGAGATTGATGAGGCGTCCGGGAATGAAGAACGGGCTGATCCGGCGCGGGCCTTTTTCGTGCAGGGTGATCGAGGCTTCCTCGATCCCCACCAGGCCGCCAATGCCCGAACCGATCATCACGCCGGTGCGGAAGGCGTCATCATCTGTTTCGATCTTCAACCCGCTATCGTCCCAAGCTTGCTGGGCGGCGGCGATGCCGAAAATGATGAAGTCATCGAGCTTACGTTGCTCTTTGACTTCCAGATAGTCGTCGGCGTTGAAGAGGCCGTCTGCCCCCGCGCCACGCGGCACGCCGCAGGCGATCTTGGTCGCCAGGTCGTCCACCTTGAACGCGGTGATGGGGCGCGCGCCGGATTTGCCTTCCAGCAAGCGCGACCATGTGACCTCGACGCCGCTCCCAAGCGGGGTGACGGCGCCCAAACCCGTAACGACAACGCGGCGCATACCGGTCAAAACGCGATTACTTCGCGGATTTTTCCGAGATGAACTTCACGGCGTCGCCGACCGTCTG
>Ga0105044_10007423_pt1 | contig 15091 bp, 16 predicted proteins | sample MAT01_FD_78092 | JGI IMG/M metagenome (GOLD analysis project Ga0105044, IMG submission 78092) | Freshwater microbial communities from Lake Fryxell liftoff mats and glacier meltwater in Antarctica - MAT-01 | ecosystem: Environmental > Aquatic > Freshwater > Ice > Liftoff microbial mat | place... | reverse complement strand
GGAAAACGGATTGTGGATTTTTCTGCGCGGCGGTCCCCCGACCACGCCTTGGCATTCGTTGCCTTTGGCGATCAAGGCCGTGACCGAGCTCGGTGCCGATCCGAAACGGGTCTGCGTGTGCACGGACGACCGGGATGCGGACGATTTGTTTTTGTTCGGCTTGGATTGGGTGGCGCGCGAAGCGGTCCGGGCGGGGATCAAGCCAGTCACGGCGTTGAGCATGGCGTCCTTGCATCCGGCGACGCGTTTCCACCTCGATCACGACATTGGCGGAATCGCGCCGGCCCGTCGGGCCGATCTGGTGCTCTTTAACGATGCGCTCGAACCGCAATGCACGTGGTTTGGCGGTGAGCTCGTGGTCGAAAATCGGCAGGTCACACCCGTCCTCGAAGCGGCCTTGTCGAAGCCGTACCGCTATCCGCGCGCCGCTTACCGGACCGTCAAGCTCCCTCCGGCGAAAGGGCTCAAGCTGACTCCTGCGCTGCCGGGGAGTACCGTGGTGGCAAACGTCATTCGAACCGAGCTCCCGGGCATCGTTCTTTTTCATGACAAGGTCCATCTCGCGATCGACGCCGGCTGCGCGTGGCCGGATGTGCTGCAGGAACATCGCCTCTGCTTCGTGACCGTCGTCGAGCGGCACGGCCGGAACGGCAACGTTGCCTATGGGTTGTTGAAGAACTTCGGACTGGCGGCAGGTGCCGTCGCCAGCACCGTCGGCCACGACGCGCACAATTTGATCGTCGCCGGTACGAACGAGCCGGATATGCAGCTGGCGGTGGCGACCTTGAAAAAACTCCGCGGCGGCGTCTGTGTGGTCCGCGACGGTCGCGTGCTCGCTCAGGTGGCCCTGCCTATCGCCGGCCTGCTGTCGGATCGTCGCGCACGCTCGGTCGCGAACGAAGCCACGCAGTTGAAAAAGGCCTGGGTGGAAATGGGCTGCACGCTGCCCTACATGGGTTTCAATTTGATCCCGCTGTCGGTGATTCCCGAAATCCGCATCACCGACCAAGGTCTGGTGACGGTTCCCGGAATGCAGATCCTGCCGCTGTTCGAGCCGGCGTGAGGCCGTCGGACGACGGAGATCCGCTTAGAAACGGGTGGTGATGCCGAAGCGGAAGCCCGCGTTGCCGCCGATGTCGATCGCTGCCGTGCGGTTGCCGAGCGACTGCTCGTACTTGCCGAGCTTCTCGAACGTGGCACCGGCGAAAAAGCCCGTGCGGTTCGTCAACCACCACTCGGCGTTCACCTCGGCATAAGCGCCGTGAAGGAATTTGCTGTATTCGTCCTCGCCGGTGAAGGCGATCGGGCTGACGCCGGCGACGACGAGGGTCTCCTCGACTTTGTATTTGGTCCCGAGATACGCGCCGGCGTAACCCGCGCTGAACGTGACCGCGAAGCGCTGCCCGAGGGGAACGCGGATGACCGGTCCGGCGCGAAAGAGGTAGTAGGCACCCTTGATCTGCCAGACTCCGTTCACCTCGGCGCCGTTCGTGGTGGTGGTCCTGGTCCGGCTGAAAGGAATGGAGTCGAGCGTCGTCGTGGTTTCGAGCCCCTGCAGGTAAACCGTGCCGTCCGCCCCGATGAAGTCGGTCGAGGACGGTCCGGTGTAGGGTGCGGTCGGAGCGGCTGCCCCCCCAGTGAGGCGATAGAGATCGGTCAGCGTGGTGAGATTGGAACGAATGCCGCCGGAAGTTTTTCCGTTGATATCGGTGATGCCGAAGCCGAACAGAAATCCCCAGTCGATCTTGCTGGAACCGATCGAGCCAAGTCGACGGCTGGCGGTGAACTCAAAGCCCGCGCCGGCGCCGGAACTCGCGCTGGCGGTGGCTCCGGAGGTCGATGCCGTGTAATCGTGCATCGCGATAAAGCCGGGATTGGACGTGGCCTGCGCTTCGCTCGAGTAGGACCACGAACGAGTCGTGCCGGGAGTATACGCTAGGAAATTGCCGCTGACCTGAAAGATGGGATTGCCTTCCGGGTCCAGAACTTGATTCCCCTCGGCGTCGAGTCGCGCGGCTCGAATGGTGTAGCGGCCACCGGGAGTCGTCGTTTGGTTGTTGTTGGCGTCCGTTTCTTCTATCCGTGGGCCGTCGGCCTGAACGCTGCCGTCGAGGTAAATCCGCGTCCCCGCGCCCGCGCTGGGGTCGGGGGGAGTCGAAAGAAGACCGGACGGAATCGTCCCGAGGTTTCCGAATTTGACGTCGGCTCCCCCGATGATGCGCACACCCATCGAAAACGCATTGTTTCGGACGGGACGGTATTCGATCGGAATGTCTGCGTAATTTATTTGCGCGTGGAGGGTGGAAAGCAGCCCTGACGCGGCTACGAGGACAAGAAGACAAATCGATTTCATGCGTGGGAGACGAAAATAGGACGCGGCCGGTGGGCGAATGTTTCAACCGGTCTTACCCAAGGCGCCCCGAAACGGTATTTGACGCGGATACCGTTGGGCGTGTGGGAGGAGACGGGCTTCATGGCGAAAAATGGTTCCGAGGGAAAAAGAACCGAGCGCCCACGTCAAGCGGGCGTATCGTATCGGTTAAAGCGCCTGGGCGGCGTTTGGCGGGGCCGAAAGTAAGATCGATTTCGACGGCCCGCTTGGTGGTGGCTGGGTCGACGTGGGCGGATGAGGTCTACCGCTGCTTTGGTAGACCACCTACCACTTAATGCCTTACCTTACCTGATCGGGTGTGATGTACCGATGCAAAACCGTGGCCCACAGCGTCGCCTCTCCCGCGAAACCGAACTCAGTCAATCCGTCTTGAATTGCCGAGTCCGACGGCTCGACCACTGCATGACGCGGGTCATTGGGCCATAATGGGTTGATCGCGCATGCCAAACGCCAGCAGGCCCAGGCGCGCCACGCCCGTTGTTCTCGGCGAGGGCCCGACAGGCGATCGGCATAGTGCTGAAAGTGGACCCGTGGGTTACCCACGAACAACCCCTCCGGACAGGACTCCAGCATCCACGTAAGTGCCTCATAGGGAAGTGGCCAACGGGCGAGTACCTCCTCGTGCCCCTTCAGATCCGCACCGAGCGCTCGATCGAGGCAAAGGATCGCACGGGCGGCCAAGCCGCGTTCCCAGAGCGACTGAGCGTATTGCAAACACGCAAAATAAAAGTCTGCCCCTCGATGCTCATCGCGAAACCCGTGCAACACCCGCCAATCGAGGCCGGTTTCGGAGGGCGGTAGGTGAGGGCAGGAGGGGAGTGCAATCATCGGTGAAGCCTCCGTGCCGGTTCCGCCGGCGGACGTCAACCTCGGTTGGTTTTGTGTCGGTGAGGTTTGCGGCCACGATTCTGCGCTTGGCGAGAACCCGCCTTTGGTCGAAAACGGCTGATGGATTCCGCACCCCGCCTTCCGACCGCCGCGATCAAGCGGGTGCGGGGATGGGAGAGAGGCGTTTTGGCAATGCTGGGTGGACTGCTGCGGTTGTGGGGCGCTTCGTTGCGTTTCGAGACCACGCCCGTCTCTGCGGGTCAATTGCACGATCGGGCGGCTCCGTTGGCGATGGTGCTATGGCACAACCGGTTGTTTCTCTCCGCGGAGATTTTTCGACGTTATCGACAAGGCCGCCCGGTTTACGCCCTCGTCAGCGCGAGCAAGGACGGCGCTTGGCTCGAGGCTTTCTTCGGCATTGCCGGTCTTCGGACCGTGCGCGGTTCGAGCAGCAAATTGGGACGTGAAGCCGCCTTGCTTTTGGTCGGCGTTCTCAGACGCGGGGGCGATATTGGCATCACCCCCGATGGTCCGCGTGGACCGTGCTACGAGTTCAAGGCCGGCGGTTTGGTCGTGGCCCGTCGCGCGAAGTCGCCCATTCTTCTCTTGGGCGGCGTTTTCGACTCGGCCTGGCAACTGAACAGTTGGGATCGTTTTTTCATTCCCAAGCCCTTCTCACGAGTTCGGGTCACGGGGCGACTCTTGCTGCCTTCGCTCCTCTCCGATCGGGAAAACGGCGCTGACGTGATTTCAGCTCACCTGACGGCGATCAACTCCGACGCATTGCCGGGCGCAAATTTCGTGGTTATTTGATCGGCAAGCCCATCCCTTGTCCGCCTCTACCGCATGTCGCTTCCCTCCGTCCCTTTATCGTCTGTGTCGCCCCGGGGGCAGATTGTCGTTTTCGGGGCCGGCTACGTGGGCGAGGCGGTTTGCCGTCACGCACGGGAGCGCGGTCTGGAGGTCACGGCGTTGACACGCAATCCCGTGAAGGCGGCCGCGCTCTCGGCCTTCGGGGTGAAAACGGTCATTGCAGACCTTGCGAGCGAAGCGTGGCATTCGCAGGTTCCCGAAGCCCCGGACTATGTGGTTAACTGTGTGAGCTCCGGGGGCGGTGGAATCTCCGGCTATCGGCTGAGCTACCTGGAAGGCGCGCGCTCTCTGATCGTCTGGGCGAAGGCAAAATCGGCTCGGGGGACGCTCGTCTATACCGGTAGCACCTCCGTTTACCCGCAGGGAGCGGGCACTCGGGTCGACGAGGCGTCGTCGACGACTCCGCCTGCAAGCGAAAATGCCGGGATTCTCCTGCAAACGGAGACGTTGCTCCAGACTTGGCCAGGGCGGACCTTCGTGCTCCGTTTGTCGGGAATCTACGGTCCGGGCCGACATCATTTGCTCGACCAAATGCGTGCGGGTTCCGCCGAACTTCCTGGCCGGGGCGAGCATCGTCTCAACCTGATTTATCGCGACGACATCGTCGACGCGATCTGGCGGGCGCTGACGGCACCGGCCGCGGTGGGAGGACAGACGCTCAATCTCAGCGATGACGGTTCGGCCCCCAGGCAAGACGTGGTGGGCTTTCTCGCAAAACGCCTGGGCGTTGCCGTGCCGCGATTCACCGGCGAGGCTTCCGGTGGACGCCGTGCGGTCGTGCCCGATCGGTTCATTGCGAATGCGCGGGTCAAGGAGGTTTTGGGCTGGGAGCCGCGGTTTCCCACTTTTAGGGAAGGGTATGCGGCGATACTTGGTGCTTGAAGCTTGGCCCGGGTTTATCGTCTCTGACGTTTTGCACTTTTCACCCTCGATTACACTTCCATGGCCGGCGTAGGCAAACTCCTCAAACAAGCTCAGAAAATGCAGCGCTCGATCGAGTCGCTTCAGGCGCAGCTCGAGGCGAAGGAATTCGATGTCGGCGCCGGTGGCGGGGCCGTCAAAGTCAAGGTTAACGGAGCGGGCAAATTCCTCGCCCTCACCCTCGATCCGGAGTTTCTCAAGGAAGATCCCAAGTTCATCGGCGATACCATCCTGCAAGCCGTGCAGGACGCCGCCAAACAGGCCAAGGAGCACAACGATACCGAAATGCAGAAGGTCACGAGTGCGTTCCAGATGCCGGGGATGTTCTAAGCAGAGAGTCGCCCCCGCGCGGCGCGGTCCGGTTCCATGGCTTCCGCTTTTGAAACATTGCAGCAGCTTTTGAAGCAGCTGCCAGGCTTGGGCTACCGTTCTTCGGAGCGCTTGGCTTTGCACTTGTTGGTGGAGAAGCCGGAACGGCTGCCCGCCTTGGTGGCCGCTTTGGAGACGGCCGCGCGTTCGGTGCGGCGCTGTCAACGGTGCGGCAATTTGGCGGAAGGCGAATCGTGCGGCATCTGCGCCGACGAACGACGCGACAGCGGCGTGGTCTGTGTCGTCGAGCACATCCCGGATCTGGCGGCGATCGAACGCAGTGGCGCGCATCGCGGAATCTATCATGTGCTCCATGGCAAACTCTCGCCGATCGGCGGAGTGGCGCCGGAGAATCTGAATTTCGAGCCGCTGCTCGCGCGAGTCCGTCAGGGCGAGGTGCGGGAACTGATTCTCGCCTTGTCCAACGACGTCGAGGGCGAAGCGACCTGCCATTATCTGACCGCGCAACTGCCGCCGGCGCGTGCAGTGAAGGTCTCGCGTATCGGTTTCGGCCTCCCGAGTGGCGGCGGCGTGCTTTACGCCGACTCGACCACGTTGAAGAGCGCGCTGGAATCGCGGCGGAGTTATTCCTGAGACCTTACGGTCGCACTGCGACGCGGTGCCGTCCGATGGACCAACGGTCACGGTCCCGAGGGTGTCTCGCAACTTGGCGTAAGCTCGGACGGTAGCGTTCGGAGTCCGGCCTTTAGGCCGTCCGGGGAGAGTGCGATCGAGTTTCGGATGGCCTTAAGGCCGGACTCCAAACGCTTTAATCGGGGTCGGGAGTCGATCTTTGCGTTGAGGAGGCGAGGCGAAGCTTCATTCCTGTGGCCCAACGTCCAAGCCTTGCCGCCACCAACGCTTGGGTGTCACCCTTCCTCAGCGCCGCCTCCAATTCGATTCGCTCGGCCGGACTCAGGTGTTTGTTTCGCATCCGCTGGCTTTGGGGGCGCGCCGGATTCGGGGCAAGCGATGAAACGGACGGGCAACCGCCAAGCCGGTCCCCGGTCCGTTCCATCGCTGCAAGGGGACCTGCGCTCGCTTTGCTACAGGCTGCCTTTGGCTCTCTATACTCAGGACCCGGATAAAGATTGGACATTCAACCTCATTCTTGAGCGCGCCCATCCCACCCCGCCGCATCCCGAAACTTCGGAAACCGCAGCTTCGGCGTCAGTGCGAGTTTGGCGTCCTGTTTCCCGGAGGCTGATTTGAGATTGCTGCTCATGGTTGTGTCTCCGATTCATCCGGCAGTTCGCGCGCAAATCCGGCCTCGATTTCTTCGATGCTGGGGAGGATCCCTTGGAACTCGGAAGGGAGCGTGTCGGTAAGCTGGGTCTTCCAATCGGCGACCGCGATGGATTGTTCCAGACCGCTCAGGGCATACTCAACCACCAGCTTGTTTTTCCCTTTGCACAAAAGAAGGCCGATGGTGGGTCGATCGTCGGGTTGGCGGAGAAGATCGTCCGCGGCGTAGCGGTAAAGATTTATCTGGCCTGCATCACCCGCCACAAAAGCCCGGGCCTTGAGTTCGACCACGACGTAGCGGCGGAGCTTGAGGTGGTAGAACAACAGATCGAGGTAGAAATCATCGTCACCCACCTCCATATGAACCTGTCGTCCGACAAAAGCAAAGCCGGCTCCGAGCTCCAAAAGAAACTGCTGGATATGGTCAACAAGAGCCCGCTCCACCTCGGCCTCGCGACGGGGATCGGCGGTGCCGAGAAAATCGAAGAGGTAGGGATCTTTGAAAAGTTGCGCAGCCATGTCCGAATAGGCAGGCGGCTTCGTGAGGGAGAAGTTGTTCTGGGACTTGCCTTAGCGGAGGTGAACGTGGTGTTGGATCTGGATTTCCAGAGTGCTGCGGCTCCAGCCGTGGCCGATCGCCTCGCGGATATAGAACTCTCGGGCGGCGGCGTCTTTGGCGCGCTGCATGATTTGCAAGATTGGGGGCGAAGTGGCGGGCGTTGTTGTTGGCGAAGAAGAAGGTGCTATCGCGATTGCTGACGATAAAGAGCTGGAGAAAGCAGCGGAGGATCTTGGTGTAGCCGATGCCGGGGTCGTTTTTGTATTCGACGATCTGCTCCATAGCCCGCCGCGGGTTGACGCCGAGCGTCTTCAGCTCCACCTGCACGACGGGCACGCCATTGATGAGGAGGATGACGTCGTAGCGGTGATGGCTGTAGTCGGTGTTGATGCGGAGCTGGTTGACGACCTCGAAGGTGTTTTTGCACCAGTCCTTAATGTTGACCAGGGTGTAGTTGAGCGGCGTGCCGTCATCGCGGACAAAGCTGTTGATCTGGCGGAGGGTGCGGGAGGCGGTGAAGACGTCGGGGTGATGATCTCTTCAAGCAGGCGCGAGAATTCGCCTTCGGTCAGAGTGACGCGGTTACGGGCCTCGAGTTTTTGGCGGAAGTTGGCCTCAAGCGTGGCGCGATCGTGGATGTCGCGGCAGACGGTGTATTTGAGGTCGCGGAGCTTTTGGATGAAGGCGTCCTCGATGCCGTTCTCGTTGAGAACTAAACGCTGGTGTTCCGGGCTTTCCGGGTAACGTCCGTCAGAGGAGTTGGGCATGGTGTTCAGTCCAAAAGCTGATTCCCTCGACGACGTGCTTGTGATCGCCCGTGCATCTTGTTGCGGAGCCTATCCGCAGTAAGCAAAAGCTTGGCTCGGAACCGAGGGCGACGCTGGAGTCTTTAGGAGATGCAGAACGAGCGCGGTCCATGAGTGTCGAAACGTGAAACAGCGATATGGAAAGGACTAGCCTGAAATGGGCGCGGCCAGTCATCTACTCGATGAGGGAGCGGGCGGGTGGCGGTCGATCACGCAGTGGTTGCGGATCATCGTGCGCACGCGAGTCAGCTAGAGGCGGTGAGCCGTGCAGGCCCGAGAAAGTTTGGTGCGGGTGGAGGGAATCGAACCCTCCTCTCATGCTTGGGAAGCACACGTTCTACCGATGAACTACACCCGCGGGAGCGTTCCTACGGTGGAAACGCGGCGCGTGGGGTCAACACTCTTCAGCAGCAGACGTTCAGGGCGCTTCGATTCGACCCTCTCCGCGACTCGGATCGTCTCATAATCAGGGAAACGTGAGTATCGAAAACTCAGCGGAACGCCCCTCGTTTGGGGCGAGGGCGTTGTTGTGACGAGTGGAACGGCAAGTTTGCTCCCACCGACGGTGGTGCTCGTCCGTTTTTCGTGAAACGGATGGGGCGCGTCGTCGTTACCGGTAACTCCATGCCCACGTTCTCTTATCAAGCCGTCCGGCCGGGCGCTCGTCGCCACCTCGAAGGGTCGATCGAGGCCGCGACTTCCGAGCAAGCGGTTCAGGCCCTGAAGACGCAGGGGCTCTATCCGATCGCTTTGGGTCTAGCGGGTGCTTCGAGCACAGGAGAACGCTGGCGGCGTCTGCTGCCGTTCCTTGCCTCCTCGCCTGGCGGTGCAATACCCAACTGTAGCTCGGGGGCGGCACGTGCCAACACCGGTCGATGGGGGCGCCTCCTCAACTCGCGGCGAATCAAACCTCGGGCGGTTGCATTGTTCACCCGTCAGCTTGCCACCTTGGTCGCCGCGGGGATGCCGCTTTTGAGGAGCTTGGAGACGCTGGCGCGTCAGGAGCGCACACCTTCGACCCGGATCGTTCTCACGCGCCTCGCCGATGTCATCCGTTCCGGCGAGAGCCTGTCGTCGGGTTTGAGCGAACATCCCGCTGCTTTCGATCGGCTTTACACCAACATGGTCAAGGCCGGCGAAGCCGGCGGAATGTTGGACGACGTGCTCGAACGGCTCGCCCGTTTTTGGGAGACGGCGGAGCGAATCAAGGGCAAGGTGAAAGCCGCGATGGCCTATCCGGTGATCATCGTGACGGTTGCGACCGCCATCGTGGGCGCCCTGACGGCTTTCGTGGTTCCCAAGTTCGAGCAGATCTTCCTCACCCAACTGAAGGGCCGCTCCCTGCCGCTCCTCACCCAGATCGTCATCGGGTTTTCGAAATTCGTCTCCGCAAATCTCGGTCTGGTCTTTGCGCTCCTCGTTGTCGTCGCGGTGGGGACGTCTTGGACGCGACGGCAACCGTGGGGAAAGCGTTGGATCGACCGGACGACCTTGCGCATCCCGGTCCTCGGTGGGTTTGCCATCCGGGTCGCCGTTGCCCGCTTCGCGCGGACATTTGGCACCCTGCTCGGTGCAGGCGTGCCGATCCTTCAAGCGGTCAAACTCACCCAACAGTCCACTGCCAACGAAGCGGTCGCCGACGCTTTGACCGATCTGCACGGTCGCCTCGAGGCCGGCGAGAGCGTTGCGTCCTCGTTGCTCAGAACGTCGGTTTTTCCTGCGCTGCTGCCGGCGATGGTCGAGGTAGGCGAAGCCACAGGAAAATTGCCCGAGATGCTCGGACGGATTGCCGACCTCTACGACGACGAGGTCGACAATGCAGTCGTCGGATTCACCTCGATCGTCGAGCCCGTGATGATCGTCGTCATGGCCGTCGTCGTGGGCACGATCGTCATCGCGCTGTTTCTCCCGATGGTCGAAATCATCAAAGGCCTGAGCGGCGGATGAAGCGGCGATGGTGTCAACCCACTGACGCACGTGTTTCGTCACCCGCTCGCTGCGGGCAGGGACGGAGGCAGGGTGAGGCGCCGTGTCAGGAGCGCCGTGCTCAATCCCGGGAGGCGTTCGGAAAACTCTTCCTCGGTTCCCGATTGCCGCAACGCGCGTTGCACCATTCCCATTTTGGCATCGAGGTTGTCGATCATCGAAACGAAAACCGCCTCCGGCGTCGCCGCGTACACCGCTGCACCCCATTCGGGTTCGCCTTGATGACTGAGCACGATATGCTCCAGCCGCTCGAGGCGGTCCGGTTCGAGGCGGGACCTCAAAGCCGCCTTCCGCACGAGCTGGTAGCCGAGGACGACGTGGCCCTGGAGCAGGCCGCGGCGGCTGCGTTTCGTCGCGAGGGTTCCCTCATATTCGATCGTCTTGCCGACGTCGTGGAGGAGGATCCCCGCGAGCGCCAGGTCGGCATCGACCTCCGGATAAATCGGGAGGAGGGCGATACCTGCGCGCAGCATGTGAACAGTGTGTTCGATCAAGCCGTGGCGATACGCGTGATGCATCGAAACCGCGGCCGGACACCAACGAAACGTGTCGCCGATCTCGTCGAAAACCGTGCGTACCGTCGTCCGGATCTCGTCATGCTTGATTCGCTCGATCCCTTCCCGAAGTTCTTTCCAGAGCACATCGGCGTTCTCAGGGGCCAACTCGACGAGATTGTCCAGCACGCCGGGCAGACCGAGTTCCTCCTCCGCCATCACCGCCGCCCGGGTCAACCGAGGCGAGAAACGATTTTGGAAGAAATCGGTTTTCCCTTCGATCCGTACCACCGCTCCTTCTCCCGCCGCCTTGAACGCGTCGAGCAACGGGCTGTCGCTGAAGAGCGTGCAACCGAACGAGCCCCCCCGGTCACCCAGTTCGAGGCTGACGAACGGATTCCCATTGGATGCCGTTTTGGCGGCCAGCTTCTTTACCACCACGATGGCGGCGAATGGGCGCCCAGGCACCGCGTCCAGGCCTTTCAACTCGCGAACGGAGAGCAGAGGAAAGTCGTCAGGCATACGTTTTCGAACACAAAAGCAGATCTCGGGAGAAAAGCACGTGCTCAACCGAAGTACCGGCGGCGGGCTTTGACTTGGATAAAGCGGTTTTCTGGCAGGACGTAGGCGGTCAGATGTCCGCCCATGACGCACGCGGTATCGATGCCCACGGACCACTTGCGCTTGTAGATCTCCGGCCTGGGCGTGTGTCCGTAGACCACATAGGGCGGTCCGTTCCACAGATCCGCCCACGCGGGACAGTCCTCGCAATCCGCCCGCTTGCGCGGTTTTCCGGCCGAATCGATCACCTGGATGCGCGTGACCACCGTTGCCGGCTGCCGTGACCAGGGTTCGCCGGGGAGAAATCCCCCATGGACGAAGACCGTTTGCAGTTCTTCGGCGAAGTAGGTCAGGGGCATCTGCTCCAAATAGGTCCAATCCTCCGGTCGAAGCTTCGAAAAAGTGTCCTCGTCCGTCTCCTTCAACGAGGCGCGGTCGTTCGTGCGTCGGTAGTTAAGCAAACGCAACTCGTGGTTTCCGAGCAAGGAGATCGCCCTGTGTTCCCGCGCTGAATCGATCACCCGCAGGCTGTCCGGACCGCGATTGACCAGATCGCCCAAGAAAATCAGCCGGTCGTCCCGCGTCGGTCGCACTCGTTCGAGCAGTTCGGCCAATTCGGCGTGACAACCATGGATGTCGCCGATGGCGATAAGACGTCCGTTCATGCGTGCAGAGCGGAAATTTGCTAGCGTCGCAGGGGGGTGGAAGTAAACAAGAAAGGCTATGGAGTTGAATCTACAGCCGCTCGGGACAGCGTGCAGCCTCACCGGCCTGCTATTCGAGAGCGGTCAGCGCATCGCCAGCTTCTTGGTGCGCGATCTCGCGCAGTTGGACGTGCAGCGCTTCGACGTGATCGAATCCGAGAGCGCAAAATTTCTCCCCACGGGTGTCGTGGTCTGCCGCTGGGTTCACGCCTTCAAACCGCGCAAGCCCGGCGAAAATGCGGAGCGCACCCTCAAGCTGACGGCCGAAACCCTTTTCCTGACGTTGGCGGATCCGTCCAACGAATTGACGCCGGAAAACATGCGTTTGGTCCAGTTCCTTGCCTTGATGCTGGAGCGCAAGCGTCTGCTTCGTCCGAAAGGTCGGAGTGCCGACGGTGTCCGCAACGTGGTCGAACACACCAAAACGAAGCAGCTGTTCGAGATTCCCGCGAGCGATCTTAACCCGGATTTCTTCATCCAGGTGCAGGCGCAGCTCAGTGTGCTCGTCGGAGAGCCGAAACCGAAACCGGACGGTGCGGGCGGTCCCATTGCGTCTCCCGCCTCAACGCAATCGTAGCGTGTGCCGCTCGTCCGGCAGGATTCCCATCTCCAGATGCAGGGTGCCGGGAGGAATCCAGGCCGCAACGTTGCCTGGCCATTCGACGGCGAGGCACCACGGCGAAACGAGAAAGTCCTCCAGCATCAGCGCATCGATCTGGCGGTCGCTTTCGAGGCGGTAGGCGTCGAGGTGGACGAGCGTCCGCCGGCTTCCGCGGTAAAGGGTGAAGATCGTAAAGGTCGGACTCGTCACCGACTCCTGAATACCGAATCCTCTCGCCAGCCCTTGCACGAAGGTGGTCTTTCCCACGCCGAGGTTTCCGTGCAGCGCCAGGGTGCGGTCCGCCGGTAGCTCCAGCGCCAGTTCGGCCGCGTATGTCTGGGTCTCTTCGGCCGACGACGTGGTCACTCCGGATCTTAGCCGTTCGAAAATCGTCATGGGCGCGCGAGGCTTCGAGCGACTTCCCTGGGTGCGGCGGCGGATCCACCGGCGTTTCCGACGAGGTGTTCGAATCCCCGATACGCGGCGAGATCGAGGACCGTTTCGTCTCCCGCCGATCGCGCCGATCGCGGCACGAACTGTCCGAGCCGGCTCAATCGGACCGAGGGAAACGCGCGCTTCCACTTTCGTTCGAACGCGTCCACATCCGCGTATCCCGAAACGACAAAGAGCAATTCGTAATCTTCGCCGTCGCTCAGAGCGTGCGAGAGCGCACTGCTTCCGCTGGATCGGGCGGCGCGGCGCGCCGCTGCAGAGATCGGGACGGCCGCGGCGACGAGCTGCGGGCGAGTCCCGCGCGGCATCAGTGCGGGAAGATCTTTGGCGAGGCCGTCACTCACGTCCATCATCGCGCGAACCTGCGCTTGTTTCGCGAGCCACGCGCCTTCCGCCAGCCTCGGAGCGAACCGCCAGTGGTGGCCGGAAAGACTTCCTCCGAGCGTTCCCGTCACGTAAATCCAGTCTCCGCTTTTCGCTCCCGATCGGGTGAGGATCCGTGGACCGCGCGCTTCGCCCAATAACGTCAGGGTTGCCACGATCCCGCCCGGCAGCTGCGCGATGTCGCCTCCGACCAACGGGACTCGGTATTTTCGGCCGATTCTCGCCAGTCCCCGGTAAAATTCGGCCAGCCACTCGGTTTTGACCCGGCCGTCGAAGGCGAGCGCGACCACCGCCGCTCGAGGACGCCCGCCCATTGCGGCGATGTCGCTGAGGTTCCGCTTGAAAAGTTTTTCCCCCGCGGCCCTCGGCGCGACGCGGTCGTCGAAATGTTGCCCGTAAATCACCGGGTCCACCGTCAGTAAAAGCCGGCCTTTTGGAGCAGGCACGACCGCGCAATCGTCGCCGATCCCAAAGGGTGCACGGGGACTCGCCGAGCCGAGCCAGTTGCGAATGGCGGCAATCACGCCGGTTTCGCCCAAAGCCGTGACGGACTCGGTGGGCCGATCGGTGAACGGGTGCATCGGTTGACTCCGGATAATGACGGACAGGCGCGGTTTCCTTGTCAGGTCGTCACGCCCGCGAGCAGAAGGACAAGAGTGTGGAGATTGAACAGGGCATGCGCCACCATGGGGATTTCGATTCGACCCGTGCGTTCGTAGGCAATGGCGAGAACGACACCGAAGACCACGAGCGGTGCAAAGGCGGCCGTGTTCGCATGGAGGGCCGAAAAGAGCACGGCCGAAATCAAAAACGCCGAGATTCGCGGCACCCGGGTGCGCAAGTACCGGAAGAGCCCGGCTCGAAAAACGATTTCCTCCATCAGTGGCGCGATCGCCACCGCGAGAATCCCCATGCCGGCAATCAGGAGGGGGGAATCCGTTTTGGTCAGCAAGTCGACGAGCTCTTGCTGCTCGACCTCGACCCCGGCCCATGTGAGCGCTGTCTGCCAGACGAGACCGGTCAGCAGCACCAAAGGGAGCGCCGCCAAAAACACGAGCAGGCCACCGACGAGGGGATGGATCGGGAGCGGTTGCACGGAGGTGACCGGCGTTCCCGGCACAGACAAGGGAAGAACGTCGGCGGATTCCGCTTCCGGCATCTCGCTCCAGGTGTCGATCGGGTCACGCGCAAGCTTCGATTTTGCAAAGGCGCCCGCGGTCAAAACTCCGGCGAGAACACCTAGCTGGAAGGCACCCCCTTGAACCAGGATCCACAGCTCGTCGGCCATCAAGTCCGGATACCGCCGCTGGAGCGTCAGGGCGAGAAACTGGGCAATCATCGCACCCAGCACCGCAAAGAGCGCGTACATCAGAAAATCGCTGAGGGAAATCCTCCAGGGCGCCAAACGAGCCTGTTTGTAGGCCACCGAATGGTCGCTGAACTGCCAGCGGACCAAAACCATCACACCGGTCAGGAGCAGGGCGATTTCAATAACGGTGGCGGGGACGTTCGGAGTCTCCAAAGCAGGCACATCCATAAGACTAGACGCAGATTATTTTCAGCGAGTGTGAAGGCGGCAAAAACAGAGAAGACAGGCAATTGAGCCGAACGTGCAAGCTCTGGTGCCTGTCCCACTCTGAAGATCGAACCCCGCGACAGGCACTCGAATCTGCCTTTTCAAGGCTGTACGCCGTTGCGGGGGTGCTTAGTTTGAGCCCACCTTCGAGTCTGTCCCCTCTCACGCTGGCACCACGATGTCCTTCACGTCTTTTGACACCTCCTTTGGGCGTTGCGGGATCTCTTGGGAAGGCGATGAGGTGACCGCTTTCTGCTTGCCCTCTGTGCATCCGACTCCCACAGCCGCGAGTTCCGTTTCGAATTCCGATTCCCCCCAAGTGCCCGAGATCGACTGCGC
>Ga0105044_10007422_pt1 | contig 15091 bp, 10 predicted proteins | sample MAT01_FD_78092 | JGI IMG/M metagenome (GOLD analysis project Ga0105044, IMG submission 78092) | Freshwater microbial communities from Lake Fryxell liftoff mats and glacier meltwater in Antarctica - MAT-01 | ecosystem: Environmental > Aquatic > Freshwater > Ice > Liftoff microbial mat | place... | reverse complement strand
CGCCTATATTACTGACCCGCTGGTCATTAATGTTGCCATCTTGCCCGCATCCTCACCTGTTCCTGTTCCCCATCCGGTCCCAGAAGCCAACACGGCTGGCCGTCGCAGCACGAAGGGCACTGCCACGCCGGCCAATCGCAGACGGCGCAAGGAGGCGCGGCCGCAAGAGCTGTTGCAGGCCGCGCTGGAATTGTTCGTCGAGCATGGATTTGCGGCCTCGCGCATCGAAGAGGTGGCGCAGCGCGCGGGCGTATCCAAGGGCACGTTGTATCTGTACTACGCCAGCAAGGAAGAGCTGTTCAAGGCCGTCGTGCGGCACAACCTGTCGACGTTGATTGCCGAAGGCGAAGAAGCGGCCAGGCAGTTCGAGGGCAGCAGCTCGGCCTTGTTGTCTTTTTTGCTGCACGCCTGGTGGGACCGGGTGGGCAACACACCGGCTGCCGGCATCCACAAGATCGTGCTCGCCGAGGTGCGCAACTTCCCCGAGCTGGCTCAGTTCTATACCGACGAGGTGATCATCCCGGCCGACCGCTTGTTCTGTGGCTGCGTGCAGCGTGGCATCGACCGCGGCGAATTCAGGCCGATGCCGTTGCACGAGGTGGCGCATGCCTTGATCGCGCCGCTGATCTTCATGGCCGTGCATCGGCACTCGTTTGGTTGTTGCCCGGTGCAGGGGGTGGACATCGACCCCGCTGCGATGCTTGACACCCACCTGGATCTGGTGCTGCGGGGTTTGGAAGTGCGCCAGCCATGAGCGGGCGCCGGTGGTGGTGGCTGGGTCTTGTGGCCGTGCTGCTCCTGGGCGCTGGTTGGGCCTGGCGCAGCGGGCTCTTGCCAGGCGCCGCCAAGCAGCGCGCAACCGCAGGTGCTGTTTCGCCTTCGGCACCATCGACAGCGGCAAGCCCGTCACCGGCAGCCAACACCGAAGCTGCGATCGAGCTGGCCAGCTCCGACGTGGTCGCCGCGAAGATGGCATGGCTGAGCCAGACCTTGCCCGTCAGCGGCAGCCTGAAGGCCGTCAACACCGCCTTTGTCAAAGCCCGCGTGGCCGGTGAATTGCAGCGGCTGGAGGTGCGCGAGGGCCAGGCCGTCAAAGCCGGGCAACTGATTGGCCAGATCGACCCCACCGAAGCGCGATTGCGGCTGCGCCAGGCAGAAGAACAAGCCTCTGCTGCGCGCGCGCAGTTGCAGATTGCCGAGCAGGCGCTGGCCAACAACCAGGCGCTGGTCAACCAGGGTTTCATCTCGCGCAACGCGCTCGACACCTCGGTCAGCAACGCGGCTGCGGCGCGCGCTTCGCTGCAGGCGGCGCAGGCGGCGGCAGAGCTCAGCCGCAAGTCGCTCAGCGACAGCGAAATCCGCGCCCCCATTGCCGGCCTGGTGGCGCAGCGCCTGGCGCAACCCGGCGAGCGTGTGGGTGTGGACGCCCGTATCGTCGAGATCGTCGACCTGTCGCAACTGGAGCTGGAAGCTGCGGTGGCGCCGGAGCAGGTGCTGCAACTGCGTGTGGGGCAGACGGCGCAGGTCAGCATCGACGGGCTGCCGGCGCCGCTTGCCGCCCGCATCAGCCGCATCAACCCCAACGCACAAAGCGGTAGCCGCGCGGTGCTGGCCTACCTCAGCCTGCCTGCCACGCCTGGACTGCGCCAGGGCTTGTTCGCGCGCGCGCAGATCGAGCTGCAGCGCACCGATGCGCTGGTGGTGCCGGTGTCCGGCGTGCGGCTGGAGCAATCGAGTCCCTATGTGCTGGTGCTGCAAGACGGCCAGGCGCAACGCCAGCGGGTGCAGACGGGTGTCGAGGGCATGGCCAGCTTCGGCGGCCCTGCCGAGCCTGCCGTGCAGATACTGGCCGGCCTGCAGCCGGGCGCGCTGGTGCTGCGTGCGTCGGTGGGGGCGCTGCGCGAAGGCACGCGGCTGCGGCTGGGCGCTGTGGCTGCGTCCACAACGGCACCCGCGACTGCTGCTGCGACTGGCACTACGACTGCTGCTACGACTGCACTCACGACTGCACCCGCAGCGGCTCCAGGGACTGCAGCGGCGGCGCAAGCCAGCGCTTCTGCCCCTGCAGCGCCCAAGCCCTGATCCGACCTCAACCCCACAGCAGCGCACGCCATGTGGTTCACCCGCGTCTCGATCCACAACCCGGTGATGGCCGTCATGGTCATGCTGGCTTTTGTGGTGCTGGGCCTGTTCAGTTACCAGCGCCTGCCGCTCGATCAGTTTCCCAACATCGATGTGCCCACCGTGGTGGTGGCGATGAATTACCCCGGCGCCAGCCCAGAGATCGTCGAGGCCGAGGTCACCAAGAAGGTCGAAGAAGCGGTCAACACGGTGGCTGGCATCAGCAGCCTGTACTCGCGCTCTTACGAAGGCTCGTCGGTGGTCATCATCGAGTTCAACCTCGACATCGATGGCCGCAAGGCGGCCGAGGACGTGCGCGAAAAGGTGGCGCTGATGCGCCCGCTGTTGCGCGACGAGGTGGGCGAGCCACGCATCTCCAGGTTCGACCCTGCGGCGCAGCCGGTCTTCAACGTCGCGGTGCTGGCCGTGGATGCCAACACCACGCCGCAAGAGCTCACCACCTGGGCGCGCCAGGTGTTGCTCAAGCGGCTGGAAAACGTACGCGGTGTCGGCGCCGTCAGCCTGATCGGCGGCATCGAGCGCCAGATCCAGGTGCTGCTCAGACCTCAAGCCATGGCGGCTTTGGGCGTCACGACCGACCAGGTGGCGGCAGCGCTGCGCAGCGAAAACCTGGAGCTGCCGCTGGGCAGCCTGCGCGCCAGCCAGCAAGAGCGCGTGGTGCAGCTCAGTGCGCGCATCAAGAACCCGGCCGAATTTGCCGGCATCGTGGTGGCGCGCAAAACCAATGGCGACTTGGTCAGGCTCGGTCAGGTGGCGCAGGTGGTGGACGGCCCGCAAGAGCAGGAAAGCCTGGCCCTGTTCAACGGCCAGCGGACGGTGCTTTTGTCGGTGCAGAAAAGCCAGGGCGAGAACACCATCGCGGTGGTGGACGGCTTGCAGCGCGCCTTGCAGGACAGCCAAGCCATCACGCCAGCCAACATCCGCACCGAGGTCAACCGCGACAACTCACGCAGCATCCGCGTCAGTGTGGCCAACGTGCAGCGCACGTTGATCGAAGGCGCAGCGCTCACGGTGCTGATCGTGTTTCTGTTTCTCAATTCGTGGCGCAGCACCGTCATCACCGGGCTGACGCTGCCGATCGCCTTGATCGGCACCTTTTTGTTCATGTACGCCTTCGGCTTCACCATCAACACCATCACGCTGATGGCGCTCAGCTTGTGTGTGGGTTTGCTGATCGACGACGCCATCGTCGTGCGCGAGAACATCGTGCGCCACCTGCACATGGGCAAGAGCGCGCGGCAAGCGGCCCTGGACGGCACCGAAGAAATCGGCCTGGCCGTGCTCGCCACCACGTTGTCGATCGTGGCGGTGTTTTTGCCCATCGGTTTCATGGGCGGCATCGTCGGCAAGTTCTTCCACGAATTTGGCCTCACCATCGTGGCTGCGGTGCTGATCAGCATGTTTGTCAGCTTCACGCTCGACCCGATGCTGTCCAGTGTCTGGCACGACCCCGCCGCGCTTGGCCGCCGGCCCGGGCCGCCGCAAACGCTGTACGAGAAGACCCTGGGCCGCGTCACGGGTTGGTTTGACGATCTGACCGGGTGGCTGTCGGGCATCTACCAGTGGCTGCTGGCCTGGTCGCTGAGACACAAGATCAAAACCGTGGCGGTGGCACTGGGCACTTTTGCAGCAGCCATCGTCTTGCTGGGGACCGTGGGCAAGGAGTTTGTGCCGAAGGCGGACTTTTCAGAGACGCAGATCAATTTCTACACCCCCGTGGGCTCGACGCTGGAGCTGACCGAGCAGCGCGCGCGCCAGGTCGATGCCGCGCTGCGCGAGCTGCCCGAGGTCAAACACACGGTGATCACCATCAACAGTGGTTTTGCGCGCGGCAACATCTACGCCTCGGTGTACGTACGTCTGCTGGACCGCAAACTGCGCAAGCGCGGCATCGACGATCTGGTGGGCCCGATGCGCGAGCGGCTGGCGCGCATCCCCGGCATCACCGTCACCAACATCGGCGTCACCGACCTGGGCGGATCGAAGAGCATCTCGTTTTCGGTGCAGGGGCCCGACCTGGGCGAGCTGGAGCGGCTGTCGCGGCAGATCATGCCCCGCCTGGCTCAGATCCCTGGTTTGGGCGACCTGGACAGCACACTCAAACCCGACAAGCCCACGCTGGCGGTGGAAGTCAAGCGCGACGCGGCGGCCGACCTGGGTTTGAGTGTCAACGCCCTGGCCAACACGCTGCGCACCCTGGTGGCCGGCGTCTCGGTGGGCAACTGGCGCGCCTCTGACGGCGAAAGTTACGACCTGCGCTTGCGGCTGGCACCCAGCGATCGCACACAAACCCGCGACCTGGCCGAGCTGCCGCTGGTGCTGGGCACCCAAAGTGACGGCAGCGCGCGTGTGGTGCGTTTGTCGCAAGTGGCCGAGCTGCGCGAGAGCAGCGGCCCCAACCAGATCAACCGCCGCGACCTCAACCGCGAGATCAACATCGACGGCAACCCACAAGGCCGCAGCCTGGGCGAAGTGACCACCGACATCCGCCAGGTGCTGGACAGCATCGCCTGGCCCCCGGGCTACCGCTACAGCTTTGGCGGCTCGACCAAGAACATGCAGGAGTCATTCAGCTACGCACTGGGTGCGCTGGCGCTGGCGGTGGTCTTCATCTACATGATCCTGGCCAGCCAGTTCAAGAGCTTCCTGCAACCATTGGCCCTGATGAGCGCGCTGCCGCTGACGCTGATCGGCGTGGTGCTGGCGCTGCTGCTGTTTCGCAGCACCCTGAACATGTTCTCGGTGATCGGTGTCGTGATGTTGATGGGATTGGTGACCAAGAACGCCATCCTGCTGGTGGACTTTGCGATCCGGGCCCGCGCGCCGCAAACGCTGGCCGATGGCAGCGTGGTGCCTGGCCTGCCGCGCGAAGCAGCGTTGCTGGAGTCAGCACGGGTGCGCCTGCGGCCGATTCTGATGACCACATTGGCGATGATTTTTGGCATGGTGCCGCTGGCTTTTGCGCTGACCGAAGGCTCCGAGCAGCGCGCCCCGATGGGGCAGGCAGTGATAGGGGGCGTTATCACCTCTTCTCTGTTGACCTTGGTAGTGGTGCCGGTGGTTTACTGTTGGCTGGATGATCTGGCCCAATGGGCAAGGCGAAAGTATGGTTCCGGCAAAGGCGGTACGGCAGGGGTGGCAGGCCAGATGGGCCGCAGCGACTCCCTAGAATCCTCCGCCAAAGCCTGACTTGGCGCTTGAGCCCTGCCCCACATCCAGAAACGCGCAACATCGCCCAAACGCCATGAACACCGAACTCGCCCGCTTCAACATGATCGAGCAACAGATCCGCCCCTGGGAGGTGCTGGATCAGAGCGTGCTGGCCCTGTTGAGCGCCGTGCGGCGAGAGAATTTTGTACCTCTGGCCAAGCGCGCCCTGGCCTTTGTCGACACCCAGGTGCCGCTGCTGGGCAACGGGCGCGACGCGCCCTGCATGCTGGAGCCCAAGGTCGAGGCCCGGCTGCTGCAAGAGCTGCAGGTGCAGGCGCAAGACAAGGTGCTGGAGATCGGCACCGGCTCGGGCTTCATGGCGGCCTTGCTGGGGCACCGCTCGCGGCAGGTCTTCAGCCTGGAGTGCATCCCCGAGCTGGTGCAGATGGCGCGCGACAACCTGACGCGCAATGCGGTGGGCAACGTCAACGTGCTGCAAGTCAGCGCCGAGGCCGGTGCCCGTGGCCTGCCCGGTGAAGCGGCCTTTGACGTGATCCTGCTGTCGGGCTCGGTCGCCGCTGTGCCGCCGGCGTTGCTGCAGCAACTCAAAGTCGGGGGCCGGCTGGCCGCCATCGTGGGCGAAGAGCCGATCATGCGGGCCCGCTTGTACACGCGGGCCGGCGAGGCTGCCTTTGCCGACGTCGACCTCTTTGACACCGTGGCGCCACGCTTGCTGGGCTTTGCCGAGCCCTCCAGATTCAAGTTCTGAGCCCGGGACGGACAAGCGCGAAGCCATCGAGACATGCACAGCCTGGAGGTCAGCCAACTGAAGGACTTTTTGCGCGCCCAGCCGCTGGCGTTGCTGCTGGACGTGCGCGAAGACTGGGAGGTGCAACGGGCAGCCATCCAACTGCCTGGCGCAGCCAGCCTGCACATCCCGATGCAGCAGATCCCGGCGCGCTTGCAGGAGTTGCCTCGAGAGCAGCCCATCGTCTGCATCTGTCATCACGGGATGCGCAGCGCGCAGGTCGTCGCATTCCTGCAGCGCCAGGGCTTTGATGCTGTCTATAACCTCGCTGGCGGCATCGACGCCTGGTCGCTCGACGTCGAGCCCGCGCTGCCGCGCTACTGAATTGATCCCAAGGAAATCCCATGTCCCGCAAGACTGAAAGCTGCTTCATCCACTCTCGGGCGCCCCGTCCTGCGCATGGCCAGCAGCACCTGCCTGTGAAGTTGCGCTCTCGCCGCAGCTTTGCAGTTGCAGCATGGGCCTGCCTCTGGCTGGCAGGCCTGCCCGGCGTGGCATCGGCCCAGAGCCTGCGTGAGCTGTACGAGGCAGCGCGCAGCTTCGACGGCAGCTACCTGGCAGCACGGGCCAACGCCAAAGCGGCCGAATTCAGAGCCGCGCAAAGCGACGCGCTGAACCGGCCCACCGTGGGCGCTGTGGCGGGCGCCAACGTGACCCTCACCGACCCACCCAACATCGGCGCCAAGACCACCAACTCGCTCAGCGCCAGCCTCAACAGCCGCTACCCGCTGTTCAACCGCGTCAATGCAGTGACCATCGAGCAGGCGCGCAAAAGCCTGGTCAGCGTCCAGGCCGATCTCGACACCGCAGAGCAAGACCTGATCCTGCGTATCTCGCAAGCCTACTTCGATGTGCTGGCAGCGCAAGACACCCTGTCCACCACACAAGCCAGCAAGAAGTTCATCACCGAGCAACTGGCCTCGGCCAAACGCAACTTCGAGGTCGGCACCGCGACCATCACCGACACCCGCGAAGCGCAAGCCCGCTTCGACCTGGCCACGGCGCAAGAACTGGCGGCCGACAACGAACTGCGCAGCCGCCGCATCAACCTGGAAACGCTGGTCGGCCGCCAGGGTGTCACGCCCAAGCCTTTGCTGCTGCCAGCCACGCTGCCGCCGGTGATACCGGCCAATCCCGAGCAATGGGTGACGGAGGCCGACCAGCGCCACCCCACGGTGCGGCGGGCGCGTGTGGCGATGGACCTTGCACAACTCGAGACCGCCAAAGCCCGCGCTGCAGAACTGCCCATCGTCGATGCGGTGGCCAACGTTGGTGCCTCAGATGCACGCGGCACCTTGCCCTCGTTGAATCGCAGCACGGGAGGCACGTTCAGCGCCGGCGTCGGGGTGCAGATGAACTGGCAGCTGTACACCGGCGGCCTGACGCAAAACCGCATCAAGGAAACCCTGGCGCTGGAAGAAAAGGCCCGCAACGACCTCGAAGCGGCCCGCCGCAGCATCGGGCAGACCGCCCGCGTGGCCTACTTCAACCTGCAGTCGGGCCTGGCCCAGGTGAAGGCGCTGGAAGCTGCCGAGTCCTCATCCAAACTGGCTTTGGAAGCCACCCAGCTCGGCTTCCGCGTGGGCGTGCGGGTCAACCTGGACGTGCTGAACGCACAGAGCCAGTTGTTCACGACCCAGCGTGACCTGGCGCGCGCACGCTACGAGGTGGTGCTGGGCAGCCTGCGTCTGCGCCAGGCTTCGGGCCAACTGGCACCCAGTGATGTCGAAGCGGTCAACCGCTTGCTGACTCCGTGAGACCGGCCGTACAGCCGACCGCACAGCCGACCGTTCAGCCGACCGTCTGACCGCACGCAAGACTGCCCGTCTGGAGGCGCCTTTCTGTCAGCCGATCAGCCCCGGATGCGCCTGGCCATTTCAGCCGCCAAGGCGCGAAATCCGGCACTGAACGAGCGGCCTGCCGCGATCTGCGTCCAATAGTCCGCAGCCAGCGCCCGGGCTGAGCTGTCCAGCTCGGCGGGCTCAGGCGTCAGGGGCAAGAGCCCCAATTCACCCGAGCCGGGGTCGGGGCGCCAACGCATCGGCAGCATGTCGTACAGCGGCGCCAGCGCGAACCGGCCCTTGAGCAGGTCTTCGCGTTGCACCCAAAGGCTGAGGTTGCCGAAGTGCATGTCGCTGTTGCCGATCAGCCGCCCAAACTGCTGCAGCGCCAGCACTTGCGCCGCTGTGCCAGGCGGCAAACGGCGGCGCGCTTCCAAGGCTTCGCAACTGGCAGCCCAATGCCAGGCTGAAGTCGGCACAAAGGCCTCGTGCACCGCCCAAAGCGGCACCACATGGCGGCGGCCGTGGCGGCCAACGCGGTCGAATCGGCGCGACAGCAGCAACGTACGGCGTTGGCCCTGCACGACCCGGGTTTGCGCCACAGCCACACCGTGTTGAGCCAGCAGGCTCAGTGCCAGGTGCTCTGCCTGCAGCAAGTCGTGCCAGCGCTCGCCGAACGGCGTGCCCCGGGGCGGGCTGAATTTGGCCAGCAGCGGGTGGCCATCGACATCACGCAGCAAGAACTTGGGTTGCTCGCCGCCGGCCGAGCTGCCCGCGGGCAAGCTGCTCGAGGCAGCGTCAGCCAGCTTGTCGAGCAGGTCCAGGCCACGGGCCGCGTCCAACCTTTCAAGGCTGGGCATGTCGGTTGTGGTCTGCGCCTTACCCTGACCCTGACCCTGGCCCTGGCCCTGGCCCTGGCCCAGTTGCAGCGCCCCGGGCGCGTCTGGCGTGTGCAGTGCGGCCAGCAGCACTTGCTCGATCGACCACAAGCCTGGGTCTGCCGGCAGCCCTTGGGGCGCCAATTGCCGCGCCAAGGCACGCCCGATGAAGCCCTCGGCCCGCAGCGGCGCCATGAACCAGGGCAACTTGCCTTGGCTGTGCAGCAGCTTGCGCTCGATTTGCAGATGCACCCAGCCGCCTGGGCTGAAGCACAGCCGCGCCAAGGGATGCGCTTGCCCTTGCTCGTTGATCCAGTACACAGGCTGGTCTGCAGCAGCGCCGCCGATGGCTTGCGGCAGTGCGTAGCGCGTGGCACGGCCCTGGCCCAGCGTCAATACATGGGCGGCGGCGTCTGCCAGCAAGCGCGAGACGCTGGGCTGGCTCAAGCCCAGCGTGTGCTGCAGCGTCGCAGAAGACACAGCACCTCTGGCGCCCAGCGCTGCGCGCAGTGGATCGAAGAGTTGAAAGTCTTGCATGAATGGAAAATGAGACGCTGAAAAGACGCTATTCTCCTATGAGATGTATTTTCTGACGGGAGTTTTTTGAATACTGAATGAATAGAAAAACCGTGCCAGAAGGCCCTTTTGCCGATTGACCCCGCTAAGGCCACAACGCCAGCACTGCGCTGGCCATGGCGGCGGCGGCCCCCCGGTGCAGCGCAGCAAATCTGCGCGCCCGTTCAGACATCTGCTGACGCTGGGCTGGGTCATTGCAAATTGCCAGCGCGCGCTCGACGCCAGCTGAAACATCGGGCACGCGCAGCGCGGCGCCTGCGGCCAACGACTGCTCAGCTGCTTGCTGAAAGTTGAAGGTGTGAGGGCCCATCACCAATGGGCAGGCACAGGCCGCCGCTTCAATCAGGTTCTGGCCACCCAGTGGCGCAAAGCTGCCGCCCAGCAAGGCCACATCGGCACAGGCGAAGTACAGCGGCATCTCGCCCAGGCTGTCGCCCAGCCAGACATCGGCCTGCGCTGCTTCGTCAGGCGGGCGGTCGGGCGGTTGATCGACCCATTCGCTGCGCCTGCGCAACTGCAGGCCAGCACGCTTGACCAGCGAGGCTACCTCGTCAAAACGCTGTGGATGGCGCGGCACCAGCAACAGCAGTGGGCGCTGGCCATTTTGCGGGTTGTTTACCGTTGCCGCAGTCTGTATTCGCCACGCTTGCAGCAATGCAGCCTCTTCAGTTTCTCGCGTCGCTGCGGCCAGCACCACCGCTCGCCCCAAGGTGTCGCGCCAGCGCCGGCCCTGCTCCAGAAGCTCGGGACTGGGCTGCAGATCAAATTTGAGGTTGCCCAGCACCTGCACCTGGCGGGCGCCGGCCAGGCGCAGACGTTGCGCGTCAGCCTCGGTCTGCGCCAACACCGCATCAAAGGCTTGCAAGGCCGGCTGCAACAAGATCGACAAGCGCTGGCCCTTGGCCTGGCTCTTGGCCGACAAGCGTGCGTTGGCCAGCACCAGCGGCACGCCGAAGCGTTGCGCCTCCTGCAGGATATTGGGCCAGATCTCGGTTTCCATCACCAACCCGATGGCCGGGCGTTGCTGGCGCAGAAAGCGCCGCACCGCACCCGGCGTGTCGTAGGGCATCCAGACCTGGCGGTCACCCGGCTGCAGCAACGCCGCGCCAGCATCGCGCCCGGTGGCCGTGCCGTGGGTCAACAGCAAACGCATGCCGGGGCGGCGTTGACGCAGCGCCTCGATCAAGGCTGCAGCGGCGCGGGTTTCGCCCAGTGAGACAGCATGCAACCACAGCACCGGCCGGTCTTGAAACTCCGGCTCTGCAGCTTGGGCACTGGCACTGGCACTGGCACTGGCATTGGCATTGGCAAACCCCAGCCGCTCAGACCACCCCGCGCGATAGCCCGGCTCGCTGCGCCCGCGCCACCACAAGCGGGCGAAGTAGAGCGGCATGGCCAAGCGCAGCAACGTCGAGTAAAGGCCGCGTGCCAGCCGTTGACGCAAGCTGTCAGGGCGCCGCTGCTGGATGGCCTTTGCGCTCACGTCGAAGGCCGAGAAGGCTGCGGTGCGCGCTTGCGCGCGGATGTCAGTGCGCCGCCGCCGCTACCTTGGCGTCGGGCTTGACGCTGCGCAGCACATCCATGAACTGCGTTTCGATGCGCTGCAGCGCCTGTGGCGTGTGGCCTTCGAATCTCAGTACCAGCACCGGCGTGGTGTTGCTGCCGCGGATCAGGCCAAAGCCGTCTGCAAAGTCCACCCGCAGGCCGTCGATGGTGCCGACATCACCCCCTTCAAAGGTCAATCGGCCATCGGCCACCCGCGCCAGCAACTCGGCCACCACCGCGTGATGTTCGCCTTCGGCGCACGCCACATTCAGCTCAGGCGTCGAGAAGCTGGTGGGCAAGGCGTCCAGCAGCGCGCTGGGGTTCTTCTCACGGCTGAGGATTTCAAGCAGCCGCGCAGCCGTGTAGGTGGCGTCGTCAAAGCCGTACCAGCGTTCGCCAAAAAACAGGTGGCCGCTCATCTCGCCGGCAAAGGGGGCGCCGGTTTCCTTGAGCTTGGCCTTGATCAACGAATGCCCGGTCTTCCACAACAAGGGCTTGCCGCCGGCTTTGCGGATGGCTACCGGCACACGCTGGCTGCACTTGACATCAAAGATGATCGTGGCGCGCTTGTTGCGCTTCAGGATGTCGCGCGCAAACAGCATGATCTGGCGGTCGGGGTAGATGATGTTGCCGCCAGCGGTGACCACGCCCAGGCGGTCGCCGTCGCCGTCAAATGCCAGGCCGATGTCGGCGCCTGTGGCGTGCACGACCTTGATCAGGTCGGCCAGGTTTTCGGGCTTGCTGGGGTCGGGGTGGTGATTGGGGAAGTCACCGTCGACCTTGCTGTACAGGTCGATCACGTCGCAACCCAGCGCTTTGAGAATGCCTGGAGAAGACGCGCCCGGAATACCGTTGCCGCTGTCGACCACGATCTTCAGCGGCCGCGCCAGCTTGCAGTCGCCAATGATGCGCTGCGTGTATTCGGCCAGCACGTCCATCTTGGCGCTGCGGCCGCGCCCTTCGGTGTAGGTCTCGCTGTCGATGCGCACCTTGAGCTTCTGGATGTCTTCGCCATGGATGGCGCGGCCACCCAGCACCATTTTGAAGCCGTTGTAATCCTTGGGGTTGTGGCTGCCGGTGACCTGGATGCCGCTGTTGCAGCCGTGCTTGCCGCGTGTGGCGGCCACGTAGTACAGCATCGGCGTGGTCACCATGCCGATGTCCACCACATCCAGCCCGGTGCTCTTGAGGCCACGAATCAGCGATGCCGCCAACCCAGGGCCCGACACCCGACCATCTCGCCCCACCGCCACCGCTTTTTCTCCAGCTGCCACCGCTTCGCTGCCGAAGGCGCGGCCCAGATGTTCTGCAAAAACCTCATCGATGTTCTTGCCCACCACCCCGCGGATGTCGTAGGCCTTGAAGACGGTGGGATCGGTGTGCATGGGCAGTGGCGCGCTTGGCGTATTGCATGCCCGGTGGGGCGGGGCTTTGGATTGTAGGCAGTGGGTTTGCGTGTGCCCATCGCGTGTGCTCGTCGCTCGGTTCCGCCTGACTTGCGGCCGGCGTGCGCCAGTGACAGCTCAAGCGCAGCGCGAATGCCGCCCCCTCAACGCAGCTGCGGTCGATTCAACCCCTGTGTTGTTGATTCGGTCGCATGCCGCATGGCGGGCCTATGGAATCTGCGCAACATCGGCGCTTATTGATCTCTCCACCCTTCATTCGAGCCCACAGAACACACATGACTCATGCCCTACCCCGCGCACTGCTGACCCTGTCCCATGCCCTCCTCTTCAGCGTCGCCGCCCTGGCCAGCTCATCTGTTATCGCATCGCAGGCTGGCTTTGCCCAGATCCTGGTGCCTGCCGACCCACCGGGCTTTGACCGATCGGCCCAACTCCAGCCCCTTCGACAGCGCCTGGGAGTGACCGAGCTGCGATTCGCGACCACCCCTTGCCATTCAGCGGCAGCACTCGCCATCCGTCGCTCATGGCAAACATCCCAGCACCCGGCTGCTCACAATACCTCCCGATGAACACACTCAACACCGCCCTGTTGCGCCGCTCCCTGAACAGCTGGATCAGTTCGGACATTCCACGTGTGGGGCCTTACTGGTTGCAACTGTTCTGGACCGGCTTGCTCAGTCTGGCCTTTGCGATAGCCTTCACGGTGCTCGCACTTGCGATCAAGACAGGCGACGCCAATCTGCCGGGCGCTGATCGTCTGCTGAAGGTCTTCGGCCAGAACCTGGTCATCTCTGCCACCGTCAGCTACATGATCCATGCCTTCTTCGAAGTGGGCGGGCGGCTGATCGGCGGCGAGGCCGGGTCAGAACGCATGCGGGCCTGGCAGCGCGTGCTGTACTTTGGCGGTCTGCCGATGCTGGGTGTCATCCTCGGCTGGCCGCTGGGCTTGTACCTGTCTGGCGTCGGGGGGCTGGAGACCTTCACTGGCGATCAAGGTCGCCGCATCATCGTGCTCAGCCTGAGCCTGGCGCTGCTGCTCACCACGCTCAGCTACTTCTGGTTCGGCGCCAGGGCGCGCGCCTTGATGGCCGAGCGCCAAGCCACCGAAGCGCAGTTGCGGCTGCTGCAGGCGCAGATCGAACCGCACTTCTTGTTCAACACGCTGGCCAACGTGCAAAGCCTGATGGACCACGATCCGCCCAAGGCCAGGCAGATGCTGCAATCGTTCACCGACTATCTGCGGGTGTCGCTGGGCGCGCTGCGCCGCGATGAAGGCCCGCTGAGCCAAGAGCTGGAGTTGGCGCGCATTTACCTCAGCCTGCAGCAAGCGCGCATGGAAGACCGTTTGCGCTTCACGGTGCAGGCCGACGAAGCGGCCGAGCAGCAGATGCTGCCGCCTTTGCTGTTGCAGCCACTGGTCGAAAACGCTGTGCACCACGGCCTGGAGCCCAGCATCGAAGGAGGCACCCTGCAGGTGCGGGCAATGGTGCAAAACAAACACCTGGTGCTGGAAGTGCTGGACGATGGTCGCGGCTTGAACGCTGCGCCACGCCCGGGCCCCAAACATGGCAACGGCGTGGCGCTGGACAATGTGCGACAACGCCTGCAAGCCCGCTACGGCGATGCCGCCAAACTGGAGTTGCTTGGCACCCAAGCAGGCACCTGCGCCCGCATCACCCTGCCTGTGCAACCCACACGATGAAGCTCCCAACCACCGCGCTCATCGCCGACGACGAGCCGCACTTGGCGCGTGCACTGGCCACCCAGTTGGCCAGTCTGTGGCCCGAATTGCAGATCGTCAAAGTGGCGCGCAACGGTGTGGAGGCTGCCGAGGGCATCAGCGCGCTGCAGCCCGATCTGGCTTTTTTGGACATCCAGATGCCAGGCCTGACCGGGCTGGAGGTGGCGCAGGGCATCGAAGGGCCGACCCGGGTGGTCTTTGTGACCGCCTATGACGAATATGCCGTACCCGCCTTTGAAGCCGCTGCGCTGGACTATGTGCTCAAGCCCGTCGCAGCTGAGCGCTTGCAGCGCACGGTATCCAGGCTGCAAACGGCCTTGCGCCAGGACCACGAAGCAGCTTCTGAAGCGCCTGGCAGCTCACCCACCCTCGATTCAGACGCGCTGCTAGGTGCGCTCAGACAGCTGTTGCCCCAACAAGGCGCGGCCGCACCCGGCCAAAGGCTGCGCTGGATACGCGCCGGCAGTGGTGACTTGGTGCACCAGGTGCCGGTGGAGGAGGTGCAGTTCTTCCACGCCGACGACAAATACACCTGCGTGCAAACGGCGCTGACCGAGTACCTGATCCGCACACCCATTGCCGAGTTGGCCGCCAGCCTGGACCCCGACGACTTCGTGCAGGTGCACCGCAGCACCATCGTCAATCTGGCGCATCTGGCAGGCACGCGCCGTGACGCTGCGAGCCGTCTTTTTCTGCGCATGCAGGGGCACGCCCGCGAGCTGCCGGTCAGCCGCGCCTATGTGCACTTGTTCAAGGCGATGTAAGGGGCTGCAAGCCCCTGCACAAGCGCCGCGCCACCCCAAATTTGCTCGGCCCATCGGGCGGCGCGGCGAAGCGGCCAAGCACAATGCGCGAGTGCGTACGGCGGCGCGCCTCGGCCTCGTCTACGCCCCACTCCTGCGCCAGATCAAGCAGCACCGCACGCATGAGCCGCATCGTGCCGCCGAAGTTGACCTCGTGCATGCGATGCCAGGTGGGGTCGCAGATTTCGGCCGCCCAAACGAGCTCTGCGATCGCCCTGCCGGGTTCAAGGTCCCGCTGAGAACCAGCTGCGGATGTCTCGT
>Ga0105044_10007417_pt1 | contig 15096 bp, 11 predicted proteins | sample MAT01_FD_78092 | JGI IMG/M metagenome (GOLD analysis project Ga0105044, IMG submission 78092) | Freshwater microbial communities from Lake Fryxell liftoff mats and glacier meltwater in Antarctica - MAT-01 | ecosystem: Environmental > Aquatic > Freshwater > Ice > Liftoff microbial mat | place... | reverse complement strand
ATGTCGAACCCGGCCACCCAGAACAGCACGGCCAGCCCCAGCACCAGCGGCGTTTCGAGGTTCGCCATGCCGCGGATGGCGATCCACGCCGCGATGGGGGCGAGCATCAGCGATGCGCCCAGCCAGAAATGCGCGAGGATCGAGAACCGTTTTGTCAGCGAGTAGGCGCAGATGAACAGCAGCACCGGCCCCGCCAGATAGATCGGCCACGGGTTCACGGGCTTATGAAAATAGAAGAACAGCGTGGACGCGACAAACCCGGCCGCACACAGCACTGCGAAAATCGCCACAGCCTTGGACGACAGCGTCCCCGCCGGCAGATGCCGGCCGGCGGTGCGCGGGTTCAGCGCGTCGATATCGTGATCGGCAATTCGGTTGAACGCCATCGCCATGCTGCGTGCGAAGACCATGCACAGGGTGATGCCGACGAGGTCGAGCACGCGGAACGGCTCATCCTGCCAGGCCAGCACGGCACTCGCCAGCGCGAATGGCATCGCGAAGATCGTGTGGCTGAAACGGATCATTTCGAGCAGTCGGCGAAACATGAACATCCTTTCGCGGGCACAATCACCTGACCGAATTCACCGCCGGACCGCAACCGGGCCGCATAGAATGCTCGTTAAGCGTAGCGAAGACAACGAATGATCTCAGGAGATTCATGATGCTTCGGCCCGTCATCACGGCCATGCTGCTTGCCGCGTTCGCGATACCTGCCCGCGCGGAGGAGAAATCCTTTGAAGTCCCCTACAAGCTGACCGACACCAAGCATGTGATGGTCCGCGTGAAGCTCAACGGCAAGGGGCCGTTCAACTTCATTCTCGATACCGGCGCCCCCGCCATGATCATGACGGAAGCGGTGGCGAAAAAGGCCGGCCTGAAGGCCGACAAGGGCTGGGGCACCGCCAAGCTCGCCATCGAAGGCGGCCCGACGCTGCCCGAGGCCAAGGGTCTGGCGATCGACATGTTCCAACTCAAGGGCATGAACGCGATGGGCGTGGCCGGGGTCGAGCTGCACGGCGTGCTCGGTTACAACATCCTCGCGCGGTACCGCATCCAGTATGACTTCACGCAGGATCGCCTCGTCTGGACGCCGCTGAAGTTCGAGCCGCCCGAGATTGAACGCATCGGTCAGAAGGGCGGCGACAGCGGTCAGGGCGGCCTGGAAATGGTCGGCACCATGATGAAGTTCCTCGCCCCGCTGATGGGGCTGAAGCCGAACTTCGAAGTGAAGCCACGCGGCTTTCTCGGCCTGCAATTGGCCGAAAAAGATAACGTCGTCACCGTGACCGCCATCGTGAAGGACAGCCCGGCCGACAAGGCCGGCGTGAAGGTCGGCGACACGCTCGACCATGCGAAGAGCAACTCGGTGGAATCGATCGAGGACGTTCTGAACGCCGTCGGCAAGCTCGGCGAGGGGGACAAGCTGTTCCTGCGCATCAAGCGCGGCGGCGAGAAGAAAGACCTGACCATCGAACTCGGAAAGGGGCTGTGAAATGAGGATCGTTTTCGGTTCGATGATGTGTCTGTTGCTGGTTGCCGGCAAGGCAACGCCGCAGGCCGCGGACAGCATCAAGGTGCCTTTCGTGCTGACCGGGTCGGGGCATTTCATCGTTGAAGTGAAGATCAACGACAAGGGCCCCTACAAGCTGATCTTCGATACCGGCGCGCCGACGATGCTGATCACCAACCGCATCGCTCAAGATTCGGGCGTCGTCGACAAGAAGAAGGGCGGCGGCGGCTCCCTGTTCTCGCCGTTCGGGGCGATGGCCCAGTCGAAAGCGAAGCAGTTCTCGATCGGCGACCTGAAGGCGGACGATGTCGGCATGATGGTCTTCGACCATCCCACCGTGAAGGCGTTCAGCGATCACTACAAGAAGGAACACGGCTCGATCGACGGCATCGTCGGCTTCCCGCTGTTCGCGCGGTACAAGATGGTCGTCGATTATCAGGCGAAGGAACTGACGATGACGCCCAACGGCTACAAGCCGGCCGACGTGATGGAAAGCATGATGAAGATGATGATGGGCGGCAAGGAGAACCAGGGAAAGCCGAAGATTGCCGGGGCCAACGGCCATTGGGGCCTGGTGGTCGACAAGGACGCGAAGGATGAAGAGGAAGGCGTCGACATCAAAGTGGTGATGCCCGACAGCCCCGCGGAGAAAGCCGGCCTGAAGCCGGGCGACCGTCTGCTGACGATCGACGGCCGCTGGACCGACAGCATCGGCGATACGTACCAGGCCGCGGGCGCAGTGAAGGCAAATAAGGCAGCGGCGGTCACGTTCAAGCGCGCGGGCAAGGCGATGGAGTTGAAGATGACGCCGGCGAGTGGCCTCTGAGGTTTAGCGGGGAGGCCAACCGCCTCCCCGTCTTGGCGAGCCCGTTGGGCTCGCCGCTAAACAGTTCACTTCTTGATCTCCGCAATCCGCAGATTACGAAAACTCAAATCGGTCGTCGGGTCGTGCCCCTGGATGCTCAGGTGGCCCGCTTCCTTGCGCAGGCCTTTGCGCGGATTCGGGTCGGCGGGGCGGTCGTCGGTCCAGTCGACGGTCTGATAGCCGTTGACCCACGTGCTGATGTGGTCGCCGTTGGCAAGCACGGTCATCGTGAACCATTCGCCATCGTTGCTGACGACCTTGCGGGCCGGCACCCGGCGATAGATCGCCCCGGTGCCGAAGTCGGCCGGTTTGGTGCGGTCGTCGTCCTTGTAGGCGTTCTGCACCTGGGCTTCATATCCGTTCTGATATTCGCCGGGGATGCAACGAAAGAACACGCCCGAGTTTAATGCCTTGCCGTTGCTGAGGCACTCGAACTGCAGCAGGAAGTTGGCGTACTTGCCCTCAGTCTGCAAGTCGCCGGGCCCGTTCTTGACGTTCAGCCAGCCTTCCTTTGTCACCGACCACTGCGAGGCGTTCTTCTTGGCGTCGTCGAAGACCTTCCAGCCGGTGAGATCTTTGCCGTTGAAGAGGGGCTTCTGAGCAAGCGGGCGGAGTTTGATGGAGCGGATCTCGGCGGGCGAGTTGGGGAATGACTGGATGGTCACGGGATTATTCGGCTTCGTCTCACGGCCAGACCTACCCGCAGCCGATTTGCCATATTTGATCTCCACATCGCTCTTCCAACTTCCAGCTTGCTCACGCATCGTCGTGATTATCTGATTCCAATTTTTGTTGAAGTCTCCCTTGCCCGCCACACCGGGTATGCCAAGAGTATTTACGTCGATCGCTTGCTTTGATCGAAACTCCAGCTTCACCTCACTCGGCGGAAACTCGCTGGTCGATGTCAGTGTCGCCCCCTTCCCGCCGCCCAGGATCAGCATCCCCTTTTCCACCTTCACGTCGCCTTCCGCCTTCCAGCCGAACGTCGTCTCGCCGTCGAACAGCAGGATCCAGCCTTCTTCAATTTCCTTCGGCGTCAGCGTGTTCGGTTTGTCGTCGGCATACGTGACAAGCGGGATGACAAGCAATAACAGCGCAGCGCGAATCATGGTGATGGCTCCGTGGAGGGAATGGACGGTTATGTTAGCGTGCATCCCGCAGGGATACAGCGTTTTTCCCGTGCATCCGTTCGGGACAGGGCTTCCAAGGTCATTCCCGGACCGGTTTCTGATCCCGGAGGGATCACAGCCATTAGCCCCGGGTCGCCGCTTCGGCGCACCCGGGGTCACGTCAAACGATCGCATCGACCCCGGCAGGGGTCGCAGCGCGATGCGACCCCTGCCGGGGTCGATGCGAGGGGCGATGGTACCGGTGGTGTCGCTGCGCTCAACCACCGGCTAATGGCTGCGACCCCTGCCGGGGTCAAAACAGGCCTGTCGCCGCATGAGACATTGTAGCTTCCTCCGACAGTTCAACTTGGAAGCCGTGTCCCTGCGGGATGCACGCTGAACGGCCGTTTCATCCCGTTCAACAGTGCCTGCACGCGTCGTGCGACCCACAGCGCCTTACTGCAGCAACCGGCGATCAACCTGAGCCGAAACTTCGCGGCATTGAACTCGGCGATGCGTGCCTGCAGCATCGCATGCGCCTGATTGCACGACGCCTCGGCCCGTTGCTTCGCGTCATCCATGGCCACGTACTTCGCTTCCCAATCCTGCATCGCCTTGTGGCTGCGTTCCAGCAGCGCCTGCATTTCATCGATCTGTGCCTGGTGCAGCGATGTGGTTCTCGAAATGGCCGCGTGCAGTTCCATACCCGCGATCGCCACCCAGCGTGCGTCGGCGGCGCTGGCGGTCAGCGCAGGATCGCCGCTTGCGGCGTCGCCAGACGCTTCCATCGCCGGTCCAATGCTCGCCACCAGTTTCGTCACCACGTCCGCCGGCAGCAGTTCGCGCCATTGCCCGGCCCGGCCCTGCCAGAAGTGGGCGTGATTGCCGGTCAACTTCCGCAAACTCGCAAGACTCGTCTCGCGGATCGCCTGTTCAAACGAGTCGCCGGTCGGTGGACCCAGCACGGGAATGAGCGATGCCAGTGCCGTGGCCGGGTTGGCAACAAGGTCTTCGTACCGCAGCGACGTCACACCCGGCTGGCCGTACCACTCGCCTGTCACCGCCAGCAGTTCCGCAGCACGCGGGCCGGCCACATAGTCGGCGAAGGCGGCACTGGTCGGCATCGCGCCGTACAGGCAACGCTCGTTGCCACCGGCACCATCGAGCCACTGTTCCGATTCCACGCCATGCACGGCCACATGCAGGATCGAGATCAGGACATCGAGCGGATGCCGTGCCAATGTGATGATGCGGAACCCGGCCTGATTCAACTGTTGCTCGAACGCGGCATTCCGGCGATGATGAAGCTGCAGCACGCAGCGAGATGGCAGCGACGCCCAATCATTCGCGGTCATCCGGTGGACGGCCCGAGATTCGAGTTTCCAAACGCGCGAAATGAGATGCCGCAGCCACGTGTTACCGGTTCGCGGCGTGCTGATGATGGCGACCCGCTGGAGAGTCTCGGGCATGATCCAGAATCCTTCTGGTGAATTTCGGGAGTAAACAGCGCCGCCGTGCGTCGAACTGATTAGACCAGACGGAAACCGGCCGTTCCAGTGCAATCAGGCGCTGCGGTCCCTTCAATGACAGGAGCGTTGTCCATGATCGCAGTCGTTTGCGCCATCATGCTGATCGGGGCCCGGCCCGCACCGGCCATCAATCCGACCATCTTCGAGAGCCCGCTGCTGCCGGTGCGATCGACAATCGTGGAAGGCCTTCGGCAGGGGCTGGGCGAGCAGGCGTACGTGACGTTTGCCGAGTGGCTTGTCGATGCCCGGCCGGAATATCGCCGACTCGGGGCTGAGGGGCTGGCGGCCAGCGTGGCGAAGGGCAATGAGAAAGCCCATCAACTGCTGGAAACGGCCCTTGCTGAAACCGATCCGGTCGTAAAGGCAGCCATCGCCTTAGCGCTGGGCACGGTGGCCGGTCCCGGGGCAGGCGATGTGCTGGTGACGACTTACAAGTTCGATGACGGTGCCGACCCCGGCCTGACGCTGGCGTATCTCCGCGCGATCGAACGCTGCGGCCAACCCGGCGTCGATCGGTTGCTCGGTCTGGCGACATCGGGCAACGACAATGATCGATCGGCGGCCGTGGCGGCGTTCCTGCAGATGCGTTCACCCGCCGCGTTTCAGGCTTTGCCGGAACTGGTGGGCGATCCGCATCTGAAGGGTGACGACCGCGTTTCGCTGGTGCGGTCGATTGATCGCGTGACACTGGAACCAAAAGCGGTTCAGGCGTGGCGTGATCTACTGCTGGGGCATCCGAAGTTCGACGCGGAAACGCAGAAGGCAATTCTGGACCTGCTGGCCCGGCACAAATCACTCGGCGGGGTTGAACTGATCAACTTCCTCACCTCGCAACTCGACGGCAATGCGGCGACAGCGTGCTACGGCATCCGTTTGGGCAAGTTGAATGACGCCGCCCCGATTCTCGTTCAGGCGATTGATAGCGAGAAGCGGACGGAGGCCGACCGTGTCGTCATCCTGCAGGCGCTTCGCGCACTGGATGATCGCACGGCGCTGCCGTTGGTGAAGAAGATCCTTGAAGGGATGGGCTCGGCCGAACTGCAGGGCGAAGCGCTGATGACGCTGGCCGTCTTTGATCCGCCAACGGGGCTGAAGTTGGCGATAGAGGTCGTGGATGGGGCAAGACCGGACCTGATTCCGGCGGCGGTGCGTGTGCTGGGCAAATCGCCGGAGTGGGCGAAGAAACTGGGCGAACGCTACCGCGCGAAACAACTGCCGGAGACGGTGCGCGGTGCGGTAATCGAGGTGCTGGATCAGCATGCACGCGACAACGAGGAAATCAACAATCTGCTCAAAACGATTCTGAAGTAACCGACGTGCATCCCGTCGGGATGCACGCTAAACTTGTACGTGAACGCACGTTAAGTCACGGCCCGATGGCACCGCTGAGGCGGTCGTACGTCAGGGTCGACGGCTGGTTGGTGAACCAGAAGCGGCTCTTTTCGTCGCGAATCTGCCGCAAGTCTTCCGACTGGTTGAGCAGTTGTTTCATGCGCGTATTCGGGTCGCTGTCATAAGCGTTCAGGAACAGGCAACCGCTGCTGGGCAAGCACGCGCCAAGTGCCAGAACCGCCAGAATGAGTTTCCGCTTCATCACGATCTCCCGCCACAGCGAACGCGTCTGTCGACCCGCTTTCATGGGTCGGCTATCCGGAAGAATCGGCACAATCGTCGGTTGACTTGAACAGTTCTGTCGATTCCCCCCACACAGCGACCCGGTAAACTGAACGAGCCCGCGAAACTCGCGGACTTGGGTCGTTGATTGATTTGTCAGCCGCGACCCGGAGGCTTCGCGGAGGGGAGCGCGCTTCGCGTGGCACAGCGCTCCGCTGCGGAAACCCTCAGCGTCGCGGCTAAACAAGTTACGCGTTGGCTCCCACTAGCTCTTCCTCCGGCTTGGGGGCCGGGGCGCGATAGCCGGAACGGGTCGGTTTGGATCGCGTCTTGCGCTTCGGCGCGTACGTTCGCGGCATCACGCGGACACGTTCTTCCATCTCCTTGCCCGGCTGGAAAGTCACGACGTTCTTGGCGTCGACTTCGACAGGCTGATTCGTCCGCGGATTGCGTGCCCGGCGGGCCTTGCGCGTTTTCACTTCGAAGACGCCGAAGTTGCGCAACTCGATCCGGCCTTCGCGAATCAGGGTCTGGATAATCTCATCGAAGGTCCATTGGACAATCTCTTTGGTCTTCAGTTGAGTCAGGTTGGCTCGCTCGGAAATGATGCGGACGATGTCTTTCTTGGTCACGGGAGCTTTCCCCTCGAGGCTTGATCTTCAGGCGATGTGTGTCGCCCCTGCTGCGATTCCAAATGTAGACAGGTCATGGAGTAGTGTCAAGTAAAAAGGCTGGGCTTGGGAACGTTGCGTTGTCTTTCTAAGATAGAAAAACTGTGAAGACGCAACTGATACGACCCCCATCGGGCGACCCGACGCTGCTGCCGGACATCCAGCGCGACCGACTGCGCATGCCGCTGTCGATCGGCGGGATCGAGCTTGCATCGCGGTTCACGCTGGCCCCGCTGGCAGGCTACACGAATTTGCCGTTCCGCATGAGTATCCGCGATGTCGGCTCATGCGGATTGTGCACGACCGACCTGCTCAACGCACGGGCAATCCTGCAAGGAAGTATCCGGACGCGCGAACTAATGGCCACCTGCCCCGATGACCGCCCGCTTTCCACCCAGATTTACGGCACGGGCGAAGAAATGGCACAAGGCGCGAAATGGCTGGAGGGGTACGGCGCGACGTTCATCGACATCAACATGGGCTGCCCCGTCCGCAAGGTCGTCAAGGGCGGCGGCGGATCGGCCATGATGTGCGATACGACTGGTTTCACCATCGCCGTGGTTCGTCAGGTGGTCGAGGCTGTGAAGATTCCGGTGACGGTGAAGATGCGACTCGGCTGGGATGCGGATAATTTGACGGCCCCGCACTTCGCCCGCGCCTTTGAAGAGATCGGCGTCGCGGCGGTCACTATCCACGGGCGGACACGAGCGCAGGGCTTCAGCGGGCAGGTCGATCTTCAGGGCATCCGTGCCGTTGTCGACGCTGTCGAACATATACCGGTGATCGGCAACGGCGATGTGCGCAGCGTGCACGACGCGGAACGGATGCTGACGACGACCGGGTGCGACGCGATCGCCATCGGCCGGGGGGCATTGGCGAACCCGTGGATTTTCCGGCAGCTCGATAACTGGCTGCACACCGGCGACCCCGGCCCGCGCGGCACCTACGACGAACGACTCGACTTCATGGTGAACCATTTGGGCCGGATGATCGATTGGCGCGGCGAGCACCTGGCCTGCCTGCAATTCCGTAAGAACGCGACCTGGTACACGCGGGCGCTGCGGGCGGGCAAGGCAATCCAGCAGGTATTGGTGATGCTCGATACGCGCGCGACATTTGACGGCATCGTCGAGCGCCTGCGCGATCAGGGCCCGCCAACGGGGTGGAGCGAATGGGACGCCGGGGACAGTCAGATCACCGTCCCGGCCGGGCCGATCGCGCACTGGTGAACGCCCAGCCGGCTTGCTTCATCAAAACCACTTCATTTTCCGAATCATCCTTCGCAGTTTCCACACACATGCAACCTACCTTGTTCTGCAGACGGACCCCGTTCCCTCTGCATGAGGTATGCCTTGATGAACAAGTTTCCCAATGGTCGCCGTGCGTTCACGCTGATTGAACTGCTGGTGGTCATCGCCATCATCGCCGTTCTGATCGGCCTGCTGCTGCCCGCGGTGCAGAAAGTGCGCGAGTCGGCGGCCAGGTTGAGTTGCCAAAGCAACCTGAAGCAGATTGGGCTGGCGCTCCATTCATACGAAACAACGCTGGGGTACTTCCCGCCCGCCGCGGTCACAAACCCGCTGCCGAAGTTGGGTATTCTGAATGACACGAATCACGGCTGGGCCGTTTTTGTGTTGCCATACCTCGAGCAGGAGAACGCCGTGAAACTCTACAATTACAGTGTTTCCTGGAATTCAAGCGGCAACCAAGTCGCCCGCGAGTCGAACATGAAGATCCTGCAGTGCCCGTCGACTCCCAATCCCGGTCGCCGGGCGGCATCGAATTCAGCAGTGAGCGACTACGCACCATTGAGCAACGTCGATAACAGAGTCAATGTCGGCCTGGTTGCAACAGGGGTGATCAGTCCCCGGTCAAGTTACATCGGCGCCATGCAGGTCAACGACTTGTGCACTCATGCCGATCTGCAGGATGGTGCGTCAAATACACTGTTTATCACAGAGTGTGCCGGTCGGCCGGCTCAGTACGCGAACGGAAAGTTGACGTCAGGCACGGTCAGCGGCGGTGGTTGGCCCGACCACGCAACCTACTATGTGCTCCACGGGACCGTCCCGCCCGGCGGCTCCAAGAAGACATGCCATACCAATTGCACCAACAACAACGAAACGTACAGCTTCCACAACGGCGGCGCCAATGCCGTCTTCGGCGATGGTTCGGTCCGCTTCATCCGCGCATCGATGAATATCGACGTCTATGCCAGCCTGATCACTCGCTCTGGCGGCGACATCGCCAATAGCGACTGAGTCACTCGCCGACGCGGTCGTACCGGATCAGGGCATACTCGCCGATTGTTTTCCCGGAGGCCCGTTCCGGAACGGAAACGACCAGTTGCGGTGGGCCGTAGTCTTCCTTCAGTTTCGGCAGATTGTCGATCCGGTCGATGTGCATCAGCATGTAGACCGTCGGTTCCAACGGCGGGCCGGGGCGGAGCGTGAAGTTGCTGTCACGCTGCAGGCCGCGCATCTGCCTCGCTTGAAATTGCTGAAATCGCAGATGACTGGTGATCTGGTAGTTCGCAGCGTAGATCACCGGAATCTGTTCCATCCTCGCAAACTCGGCAACCTGCTTCGCCGCCTCGTAGCGGTTCGCCATCGCCAGCATCCGGTCGCTGCGCCCCGGCAGCGGCAGGCGCAGCACCAACTGCGCCGCGATCAGTGCTGTTGCAAGTATCGGCACCGCGAACGATGCGGGCAGCAGCCATCGCTTTTGCCATCCGACAGCCGGCAGATCGTCCCATTGCCGTAACGCGAGCGGCAGCATCGTCATGTAACTGATGAACGGCCAATTGCCTTCCACTTTGCCGGTCGCCCCCTTCATCAGGAAGAACAGCGACGGGAACACGAACAGCCACAGGCTGATGCGCAGCCTGCTGTCCGCCCCTAACTCACGGCGATGCCGCAGGCACCACGGCAGCAGCAGAAACGGCATCAGGCCGACCAGCAGCACCTGACCGCCGATAAACTCGAAGATGCGGAACGGATGCAGCGGCCCGCTCTTCTCGGCCGCATGGTTCAACTGGAACTGCATCGGCCGGAAGTCGTGCTGCATGTTGAACAGAAAGATCGGAGACATCACCATCAGGCAGACGACCAGATGGCAGACAAAGCCCAGCCGCCACGCGGCCTGCTTCGGGTCGCGGTTCAGCATGAACGACAGCAGCGCCCCGGGCACCGCCAGCGCCATCGTGTATTTGCTCAGCCCGCCCAGCCCGAGCAGGACGCCGCCCGCCAGCCACCAGACCCAGCGGTGTGAACGCTCAGGCTTTTGAATGGCGATCAGCCAGATGGCATACGCCGTCCAGATGAGCAGCACCGGTGCATCGGGCGTGATCAGGATCGAGCCGAAGGCGATCATCGGCGTTGCCAGCAGCCAGCCGATTCCCCGGCGATCGGTCAGATGGCCGATCAGGAACAGCGTCGCCAATGCACACAGGCAGGCGGGAAATCGCAGTCCAAAGAGCGTATGGCCGAAAAGCGATGTACTGGCCCGAATCAGGAGAGCGGTCATCGGCGGATGGTCGAAGTAGCTGGCTTGCAGGTCTTGCGACCAGCACCAGTAGTACAGCTCATCGTCGGCAGGCGGCACCGTGGCCGCCAGTACGAAGTGGACTGCCGCGACAATGGTCAGCATCAGCAAGCAGGTGGATCGCTTCATCAGTCGGTTCGGCAATCGCCGCTCACTTCATCACGTGCAGGATCGGTTCGAGCAGCCAGCGGAAGCTGCCGGAAAGTTGCGCCGCCAGAATGCCGACTGTCGGCACGACGTAGGTCAGGAACGACCCGACGAACCCCGAGTCGAGCGACAGTTTCCCGGGTGTTGTCTTCAGGATCCTGCTCACCACCTCGTCGCGGTTCATCTCGAGCAGTACCCAGATCACGGCCGCCAGCCCCGTCGCACTGAGGCCCAGCAGGCTGACCAGCAGCAGCCTTTCGGGGTTGAATGAATACGACGTGGCTGAGAGCAGCAACAGCGACGTGCAGACCATGGCGGCCACGACCAGCCCGCGAAGTTGCGCGAAGAACTGGCTGACGTAGATGATGATCTGCGTGGCGACAACATTCTCCGCCAGCAGCACCCAGGCCGGCTCGGCGTTGGCTTCCGCTTTGGCTTTGTCGTCCTTCACTTTGGTGCCGTCGCCGTAGGCGTCTTCCACCGGCAGCGACTTCCAGCGCGGGGCCAGTGCCACGAGGCAAGTCGCCGCGATGGCGCTCAGCTTGCCGCGCAGGTCGCGCTCCGCACGCTGGGCGGCAACACGATCGGTCGATTCGTCGAGCCCTTCTTGCAGGCGCTTATCCAGCACCTCGCAGGCCCGGCCCAGGTCGGCCAGCTCGGGCGGAGCATTGGCATCCGCCGCGGCCGCGTTCGCCAGCAGCCGTACCTGATGCAGCGGCAGTTGCAGATGCTCCAATTTCGGCGACTGCGCGAACAGGTACTTGCCGAACAGATCGGCCACCTTGGCCGGCAGCCGGCCAAAGGCCCGCATCATCGGCACCAGCGATATCGCGCTGAGCAGCTTCTTCGTCTGCCGCCACAGGAAGAACAGCCGCACGAGGATCGACGCGCTCAACGCGAACAGCAGCCAGAAACCCGCGAAAAAGATCCCGTCCCAGCCCCAGCCTTCGATCGTCGGCAGCGACTGCAACCAGACCGCCAACCCCAGCGACAAGAGCGCCAGCGTCGTCAGCAGAATCGCCTTCGGGTGCCGCAGACCCAGGCTTTCATGGCGGACTTCGTCCTGCACATGCCGGTCAAGATCGGTGATGCGGGCGAAGGCGCCCTCCGTCGCGTCACTGCCGAACCCGGCGGGGAACGGCGCGGGGACCACATAACGGTCGATCTGCTGTGCGCGCTTCAGTTGAAAGAACGCCCATGCAGCAAAACCGGTGCTCATGAAAAAGATCGGCGTCAACGGCGACATGCCCGACGACAGATCAACCGCGCGCAGGAAGAACAGCGACCGCCGGGTATCGCCGCCGTAGCCCCAGAAACGGCCGAGGAATAATGCACCGAAGCCGACGACGATGAGGATCAACAGCACGTTGGCCAGCGCCCAGGTCGCCAGTTCCAGCCTGCCGCCATCGAGTTTGCGTGGTTTCAACCACTGCGCGAACTGCCCGATCCGCGACGGCGGCCAGCAGAGGGGCTTCAGCATCCCGAGCAGGAAACATCCGCTCAGCGCGATGGTGAGGCCGACAAGAACCTTCGAGCCGACCGTCTGAAACTCGAGCGAGTGCCCATGCGTCCAGACCAACGCCAGTACCGGCATGGTCAGCACGGCTTGCGAACCGAGCAAAAGGTTGCGGTAGAACAGTTGCGGCAGCGAGAACTCGCTTTTGTTGCTGCCGGCCGGTTCCCAGAACATGCGCGATGAGCGGGAAAAGAGGGCCTGCGTGCTCAGAAACAGCCAGAACGCGAGCAGGCCGATGCCGATCGGCAGCATCGCGCCGGGGTAACTGAGGGCGATGCCGCTTTCATCAGGTACCTTCGCGGCCGTATTGAGCCGCATCAGGCTAGTCTTGTCTTCGTACTCGGTAAACACCTGCAACGGGACCAGCGAGCCGTTGGGGGAGATGGTGCTGATCCAGATCGGCGGGCGCTGCCAGATTCTTGGGTCGGCATCCGCCTCGCGTTCAATGAATGCCGGCGGAGCGTACTCGAGCAGTTCCTTATGGGCGCCCATGTGAAACAGGCCCGCGTTGTAGCAGCCCTGTGCAGCCACGGTGGCGAACAGCACGCGGTCGCGTGTTTCGGGGTTCACCCAGGTCTGATTCTGGGCGATCAACGGGTACGTGGAACCGACGACCACGCCGCGCATGTGGTAGCGGTAGTCGGGGTGCAGCAGCAACTGGTCGGCATCGGTGACGAAGATACGAACGTCCGGGCAGAACTCGCGGATAAGCCGGACCAGGAACAGCTTGTCTCGCGCATCGGTGGCGATGACCCCGACATACTTGCACTGCTCGCGCGAGATCGTCGCCAGGATGTTCGACAGCACCTGCGCGTTGGCCATCGCGGTGGTGCCGCCCCCCTGCGATGGAACGCCTTCGCTGGCGTGGTACTGCTCATCGAGTGCGGAAGGAACGAGCGAATCCATGTTCTTCAGGCCGTCTTTTTCGTCCTTCTTCTTGAACGCCTGCGTATACTCGTTTTTCACGCGGGAGATATGCAGCGGAAACCGCAGCATCAGGATCTCCTGCTTGTTGAGTGTGCTGATCCCCTTGCCGAAGCCGGTGTTGCCTTCCGTCAGAATCGCGATCTTCCCGGGAATGTGCGACAGGCTGCGCACCACCGGTTCGTTCGAGGCACAGCCGTCTCGCCGCGTGAGATAGCGCATCATCGCCGAGATCACAGTGCGCGTCGGCACCACGGTGGAACTGAGCGAGAAGCGGTCGGCCTGCCACGACAGATGGCCGTCCTTGTAGGGGTCGATATTGAAGAAATCCGCCGGACGCAACGCCGTGGCGCTGCCGGTGATCACGTCGAACTTGTAAAGCGGATTCTGCGGCCGCATCACCACTTCAAACGGGTAGAGGCTCTTGATCATCGGCAGCGTCGAGGTGCTGGCCCACCAGTCGCCGACCACGAACTGCAGCGACGTCTGCGATCCCGTGAAGTAGGGCCCGACGATGCGGACCGGTTGATCCTCCGGATGCCCTGCGGCGTTCATCATCTGCAGCGCCTTCGTGAAGGCACGCTTGTGCAGCCCGCCCATCGGCGTCTCGCCGACGAGGAACACGATGCAGATGCCCGAATCCTTCACCTTGCGGTCGGCATGCTTGCCGTGGCGGAACAGCAGCACGCCCGGGTACGCCTCGCGGTAGTGGCCGAACAGCTTGTCTTCGTCGTCCTGCTTACCAGCCTTGGGTTTCTTGTCGAACTCCCACGGCAACCATGAACGATCGAGCAGGTAGCCGTCCTTCTTTTCCACGGCGCGCTGGATGGCATCGACGACCTGGTCGAACGAGTGCCCGTACGGCGTGTCGATCGGGTCAGGCACGGTCGCGATCAGGAATTCGACTTTATAGTTGTGCAGGTTCTGCTTCAAATCTTGCTGCGGATTCCAGTGGCCGTCGTGCGTGGCGTAGAAGTCATAGATCGGCTTGAGCGGGTCTTTGCCGCTGATCTGGAACGGCGATTCGATCGCCGTTTCTTTCTTATCCGCGTTCTTCGCAGTGGTCCCGGTCGGTGAAACCGGTGTGTTGATGGCGAAGATGCCGAGGAAGCCGCTGAGCAGCACCCACGGCAACGGTGCCGCCTTATTGCCTGTTTTATCGGTTGATTCGGACACGGTGCGCCGCCGCGGAAAGCTAATTGCGAAACGACAGTCGCGCATCGACGTGCGGGGGGTCCAGCTTCCCGGGTGGGGCCGCATCCATGCGCCGGGATGGATTGTGACCGGAACAGCGGAAACCGGCAATGCCGAGTTGCGGGCGGGCGTCCGACCGTCAGGACATGGGTGGAATCGATGCCACGGCGACCAGACGACTCGCCGCTCGCCGATCTGACAAAGCCGACCCGAATTCACCAAAGATTCAACTTGCAAATGGCCAACAGCCGATTATGATCACTTAGATGATCAACATAGTAGGTTATTGGATGGCCGTTTGATGATTGCTTCCGCAGATACGATGTCGCGACCGCTCGAGCCCCTGCTCCGGTTCGCTCATACCTTTCGGGGGATCTTCTCCCGCTCGGAGCATTTGCGCTGGTTCTCGGTCTACCTTTGGGGTCTGATCGAATCACCCGGCCGGCGTAGCATCGAGGCGATTGCGCGATCGCT